>Ga0335073_10014132_pt1 | contig 11195 bp, 13 predicted proteins | sample Lox_Sample_22_FD_207093 | JGI IMG/M metagenome (GOLD analysis project Ga0335073, IMG submission 207093) | Soil microbial communities from Loxahatchee National Wildlife Refuge, Florida, United States - Lox_Sample_2.2 | ecosystem: Environmental > Terrestrial > Soil > Wetlands | place: USA... | reverse complement strand
TCCTGGACTCCTGCTCACATAATCACTTAGGAAAGCCGTGAGACCCCTTCACCTCATCCACACGAAGTGCAAGTTTCAATCAAGGCTACCGGTCTTTGCGGCTCCGACCTACATTACTATAATCACGGCCGCAACGGCAATTTTGTTCTCCAATCCCCGCTAGTCCTTGGCCATGAATCTGCCGGCGTTGTCACTGCTGTGCCGTCTCAGTCCACGCCTGTTAAGCATCCAGTCTTGAACGTTGGCGACCGAGTAGCTCTTGAAGTCGGCCTTCCATGTCGATCATGTCAGCTATGCGTGACAGGCCGCTACAACCTCTGCTCTAAATTGAGCTTCAGATCATCAGCAAAGACCTTCCCACATGCCGACGGTACGCTCCAGACTTCAATCACGCACCCAACAGACATGTGTCACAAGCTGCCCGAGAATGTGACGTTTGAGCAGGGAGCCCTGGTGGAGCCTCTCGCCGTATCACTGCATGCTATCAGCCGAAGTCAGAACGCTGGCTCTGGGGCGGGTTCACCTCTCACTGGATCGAATGCGTTAGTGCTTGGGGCAGGTGCTGTTGGAATGCTTACAGCCGCAGCTTTGTCAGTGTCCGGTGTCGCGCAGATCGTGATTGCCGACATCGACGCTGCGAGGTTGAACATTGCTGCAGGGCTTGGTAATGGTCGCTTCAATCTGAAAACCTATCTGTTGCCCAGGAAAGCTCCCGCGGCAAGTATCGAAGGCGCTTTGAATGATGCTTCAGAGCTTGCTGGTGCAGTGTGCAAAGAGGCCGGCTTACCTGATGGGTTTGACCGCGTCTTCGAATGCACAGGGATTCCGTCGTGCGTACAGCTCGGTATCTACGCCTCGACGGCCGGGGGGAAGCTCATCCTAGTTGGTATGGGCACGCCTGTGCAGACGCTGCCATTAGGCGCAGCGGCATTGAGGGAAGTTGACATTATTGGTGTTTTCAGATATGCGAATTGCTACCCCGCCGCGATAGCATTGTTTGCCAGCGGCAAGCTTGACGGGATAGCGGAAGGGCTTGTAACGCATAGGGTAAGGTTAGCGGATGGTGAGAAAGCGTTCAGGCTGGCTGCCAACGCGCCAAAGGAGGGTGAAGATGAAGGTCGAGTTGTAGTCAAAGTGGTTGTGACTTTGTAGTGCTATACTCAGTACTCAAATTGCATTATCTATTCTTCTCAAGGAGCCAACACTGAACATCCTAGAAGAAAGTTGATCCGATCATCAAATATTTAGGGTAGACAGAATTTTGAATTGCTGATTGACACTGTTACTCCCTGACTTAGGAGTCGTTATTGATGCTCGTCGGGTCTAATTGGTGGTGCGACTGTCCGGGGTTTTCACTTCGAAGCATAAATTGGAGGGGCATTTGGGAAGAATGTAGCAGGGCCAGCCGTGTCCTTGACGACTATATGAGATATTATTGCATTCATAAACGACCTCAATAGGACTACCTGGATATGCCACGTCTACTGCATTCTACAGTACAAGGTCACGCGTGTTGGCATCACTTCCAGGTGATGCACTAGTTTTTGGCCGAATCACCGGCGTCGAGGGGGCGATGGTCGAAGTTGGAAGTCCCAGTTGTAGTGGCTACCAGTCGGGTGTCGCATGCCATATTCGGCCAGTTGTGCGCTTTCAAGCTCCGCCAAAGGTTACAACCTTCTTTTGTAGCTCGTCAATCTCAGCCAAGTACCGAGAATGGGTGTGCTCCGGATTTAGGTCAAACCTTTCGCGGAAACCGAATTTCATTTTTGCATCAGGTCCAACCTCTTCCTGTGTTGCATGAACTTCCAGATCGATGGAAAAATCAAAGCTGCGAGTCGCCACAGGTGTTGACCTCAGGATAGATCTAGAAGTGCCACAAACCGTATATGTGTGCAAAGGCTGAAGCGTAAGAAGCGGCGTTTGTAGGCGCCAATCAAATCTAAGAATGCTCTTCGCTAAGCAACCCCTGAAACGCGCTGGCCGCACCCTGAGAAGCTGGGCTACCGCTCGTCACCTTCCACCCTCCCCTATCCTGAATCTGCCTCTTCCACCACCCTGAAAATCATTCTATAGGCCAGCAATCGTCCTCCTATCTCTCTACACAGGCGACATCCTTGCTCGCAGTAGCTTAGTTCAGGGACGATATTCTCGCAAAGCGCGAATCATCGCTACCGAACGATAGCGCCGCCAGCCCCTGCATTGCTTGCACAAACTCTGTTCATCGCGAAAGCGCTTTCAAAGGTATTTCCATGCAGGCGAAGCTTGTCGAGGCTTGTCTGGTGAGCCCCCCTTTTATCGATAGGGACGGATCGTGGACATGCAAGTGGGGGTGTTTTCGTGCTTGGCGCCCGCGAAAGTGCTTGATTTGAAACATCACCCCTGCAGGAAACAGTCCCGCTGGACTGATCAAGCGGTGTTCCAGGGTGCTCCATTGGTTCCGCTTAACCTGTACGATATCGAGATTCCCCAGATCTCATGACGGTGCCCTCCTATCCTTGTTCTATGGTGACCATGATGGGAATGTCGTACCTCCGGCTCTGCAAGCCGTTTCACAGCTGTAAAAAGGGTGACAGCTTCGGAAATTCAGTGCGTCCCGGTGGTTTGACGATGTAGATCACTTGATAATGACTTCTTCTGTCTCCACAGCTCATTACTCTTCACCAACACACTCATTTCTACCGTCGGTGGCCGTCGTCGCGTTGATCGCCGAGATCATTATTCTTCCGTTGTATTGTTCATTGCAATGCGCTCTCAACGCATTGCCTAGCCACTCATTGTCTCCGCGTTAGACATTGTTCGCACCACAATCATTGCCCCGCGGGTGAAGTGATTCCTTTGTTGGTCGGCCACTCATTGCAGTATCTTGAGGATACTTTCCACTTCTCTCGCTTTCAAGGCATTTCAAATCCGTTCAAACAGCAATCTCTGTACCAACCGATCACATCATTCCAAATTTCAAATACCTCGCCACAGTTTCGCAGGCCGAAACAGCAACGTTCATCAAGGAAACTATACCACACTCCAGCTATTAACCCCTCGGGCTTCATTAAAATGACTCCGACTTCGAATCTCAACATGTTCGTCTATATGCTCCTTGGTCTTACAACCTTCGCCAGCGCTCATACATGGATCGAGCAACTGACCGTCATCGCGCCCAACGGCACATTCGTCGGCGAGCCAGGATTTGCTCGTGGAAATGTTCTCCGGACCAGCCCCAGCTTCAGCGATACTGCTATGACCAACCTCATACCACCAAATGGCAGATCCACAGGCAATGAAATCCTAAGCACCGACCCCATGTGCATGCCTTCTCAGCAGTCACAGACCCAGACCGCTGGCAGCCCTCGACTGCAGGCAGCCGCCGGCAGTGCCATTGCTCTTCGATATCAGGAAAATGGCCACGTGACTCTGCCTAACAATCAACCTGGCAAGCCAGCAAATCGTGGTACAGTCTTCGTCTATGGGACTACCCAGCCAAGCTCAAGTGACACTCTGCTCGGCATCCACAAAGTCTGGAATGCCGATCAAACCGGCGGTGACAAGCGTGGCGTCCTGCTCTCCAGCCAGAATTTCGACGATGGCCAGTGCTATCAAGTCAACTCGTCCCCCATCTCAGCACAGCGCCAAGCGGAGTTCCCGCATACGGCTGATGCGCTCATGGGTATCAACATGTGGTGTCAGCAAGACATCGCGCTTCCTGCCAATGCTCCGTCGGGTCAACCCTACACCTTGTACTGGGTCTGGGACTGGCCAACAGCTCCCGGTGTAGACCCAGGTGTGCCTGACGGAAAGCAAGAACTCTATACAACCTGTATGGATGTCGACATCATCTCTGGCGGGGATGGCTCAAACTTCGCCAGCTCTGGATTCATCGCAAACCAGGACCTAAACTATGCTGCCGTCCCTTCGGAATTCGCACAGATAAACAACCCAACTGCAGTCGCAGCTCCATCTGAGCCTCCAGATGTCTCCAACGGTGCTCCAGAAACAGGAGTCGCACCGACATCGCAACCTGCTCAGCCAACCTTTGGTGCTGCGACACAAAGTGCTGCGACATCGCAGCCTGCTCAGCCAACCTTCGGCGCTTCAACACAAGGTGCAGCGACTCCTCAAGCTGCATCAACAGGCTTTGGCGGAAATGGTGGCGGGAACGGTGGCGGGCACTTCAGTCGGACTCGTACCACCTTTGCTGTCGTCACAAGCAGCGCTCAAAGTGAGTAACCCCTAAACTGACATGTCTGCATCACCACTAACAACCTCACCAATTCCAGCCTTCCAACCAGGGCCATCTCAGGCAATCGTACCAGGAACGTCGACCGACACTGTTACCCAATATGCCAGTGTGACCCAGACCGTGTACCACACAATCTACCCTTCTGGCTTCAAGAAGAGAACAAGTACGTCATCCAGAGACTTCTCGCCAAGCACAGCTAGGAATGCTAACGGTGTCACCATCATAGTTACTCAGACAATCGCCGACTCCGCGAGCATGCCCTCACCTTCTATGTCAAGTTCGACGTTGGCGAAATTTGAGCTTCGAGGCAGAGGTCCGCGATTATTTCGCTGGTAATCGATCTTTGAGCCACTATCACCCAGATTGATGTCTCGGAGCTTCTACCGCATGCTGGCCCATCAAAATGAGAATCTTGCGGAGGAGTCTCAGGAACCGGTCGGAAGGGATGACTACGCCTTGGTTAAAGCTGGCTCTTCACCCAATTCATTCAGGACATTCCCTTCCTGCTAACGAATGTATTATGTGATTATGATTATGCATAGTGCTGGCGAGGAAATGCCATGGCGTACGGCAGGATACGAGGTCACGACCTGAAAGAAAGGTGACGGGCGCCGGCGCTTTTGGGATATCAGGGCTAGCAATTCGACCGTGATACCCAGATCTAGTCGATTTCAGTTCGCATAAAGCAACAATCGTCTTCCAGTTCCATCATCCCAGTAGTTCTTTTCCAGGTAATCAATTATTCACATCCGAGATGTCTCTGCTACCGGCGGGACACTGATGGAACCAAAAAGATAGAGAGAGTTTGAAACAGGCTGACCACTGATCTAAGAGTATGACAGTGTGCAACTTTCTAGTAGTCTATCCAGCGAACAGGATATCTGAAAGGACGAAGCAGTAGAAGAAGTCACGTAGCGGGAAGAAAATGGACCAATGGCTAGGCCCTAGGTTTGCGCCATGCCTCCATCCTAACTGCTGATCCTCTAGCGATCTGACAGTGACCAGTACTATCTGCTGACACTATAAATCGTGTAAACATAACTGAAGAAAGTGCCAGATCTCGCTTGGCGATTTGCCCAGAGATCTGCTGCCGAGGAATGGGGCTGGGGCTGAGAATTGTTGCTTTAAAGGCTGCCGTCATCCCCTTTTTGATGCAAGCGGACTCATTTTCTGGGCAACATTGACTTTACCCAACCCGGCATGGATATGGAATTTTCATTCTTGGAAGAGCTCATATTCGGCATAGGCTTCACGCTGAGCTCCATCAGAGACATGGTCGTGAGGAGGTCCCTCTGGCGCTTCTGCGCGAATCAATTGGGGCCCGTTATAAGGCCTTCCTATCGCCGTCTCATTGCGCGTGGCCTCCCGGCCACGACCACGGGCGCGGAAACGAGCCTTGACTCTTGCTTTGCCATCGCCGTCCGCTTTCGATCCGTCGTCGTAGCTCCTCCTGAAGCAGCCAGTAACGGCTGACCAGACGCTGTCTGTTTTCTTGAGGAGGCTGCCTCGGGACGTCCGCACTATCATTTACGAAGCTGTACTCGGTGGGAAGGGGTTCCGTCTCAGCTGCGGCTACGGCAGCAGTCCTCCGGACTGCTTCCTCTGCCATGCGCTATACCTGCGTGCGAGGGTCTAAGAGTCCTTTACAATGTGAAAAGTGACTACGAACGGAGTGAACGTTGCTTTCGTCAAGCGGTAGATTGGTTCTCGAAGAAATTTACTGTCGATGACACAGATGCCATTGTGTATTTGTACAAGAACTTGCCCTCCCTTCTCGAGGAGGTCCCCGTTTTACAGGAAAAGTGAGACGATGCGGAATAGCTGCACAAGGATTTCACAGGGTTTTGATTTAGGCGATGTTTTGTATCTTTAGTTGACGAGAATGGAAAGCCATCGCACTGATATGTTAAGTGCAGATAGCCCAGTCAATTTTTGACCCAGCAGAAGCGCTTTCTTCAGGTCAGGCAACTCAGCCAGTCATCATGGATGTACCATTCCAGATTGTTGAAGCGGGATGAGATGTGAGACTTTGAATGTATTTAATTGAAGGACCATCTGCGAGCTCTTGGATAGTACCTAATTTGCCACATATACCCCTCTTCAAACCACTCCTTGGGCTCTGTCCATGTGCGCTTCCAGCAAACTCCCATTCCTTCCCTTTTGGTCTTTGTGTTAAAGAAACACGTCCATTCTCCGCCAGACCAGCGCAACCCCAGTAGACTTGTTTCGGGGTTGAGACGATACAGTCCTCGTTCATTGAAGGATGTCAAGCTTTCTTGTCAAACGGTATGCACATCTTCAGCTTTGTTTCAATGAATGCATGTGGACTTGTCTGTATGGCGCGATTGGTGAGAGCTTGCATCTGCTGTTGGCACAAGCGCCAGTTAGGAGACCCTCCCATATGCTCGACTATATGCGGGAAGTATGCTGCGGAGAGCAAGCCGGCTCTCTTGCCGAACCAGTGATTTCCCAAGTCATCTCCAGATGAAGCCTTTTGTCTCTTCTTGTGACAGCCAACGTTGCACTTCCGCTGGGTATTTGGACTATCTGTACCAATTTTCGGTATGCCTTCGCGGCCATCCATGCTGTCCAGGCACAAAGTCAAACCATTAAGTGCTGAGGTATGTCGCATGGCCTCAGCGGGAGACAATTTCCAATCAATAGCCACCCCTGCCCCTTCCTCTGCCACCCCCATAACCACGGTATCCAGAATCTGGTAACCTTTCGCCTCGCCGCCATTCCCCAGAAGGTATGGTCCCATCTCTTCCGAAATCTCCTCTGCCGCCCCCAAATCCACCTCTTCCTCCGCCGGCCATGAACCCTCCTCCCCGAGGCCGCCCATACCCATTCTCTGCAGGGGGAGGTCCTCCGCCGCCGCGCGGACCTCCACCATAACTAGTAGTTCGTGCGCCATAGTTCGCAGACGCGCCAGGCGCAACACTACCATCTGCTAGTGGAGGGAAGACAGCACAATCGACGAAGTCCCCAATCACAAATCTCACATCGGCAAGTGTCTTTTCTGCATCATCACCTTCGATATTCACCCTTCCCGCAGCTCTAGCCTCGCCATTTACATGTTCATCCTCTTCAGGCGCAATGACGATGCTGCCCATCTCCTTGCTCATATACCGCCCGCGCACATCGTCGAGTCGGCCTCCGCCAGGCGGGGCCCGAGTGTCCGGGTATACTAGTCTGAAGCTGAGTCGTGTGCCAACTGCGGGGTCTGGGAGAATGTTGGGGAGTGCCCCGGTAAGCAGGTGAGCAAGTTCTCGCAGTGTGCATGATGGCCAGGTATAGATCTGAAGGTGTGATGGGAGAGGAGGATTCGGGTTGGAGGGCGTAGGTACTGGGAAATCTGACAGGGTATGGAAACCGCCAGATCGGTAGCAGAATTTGAGAAGGAAGGGAGTCGTAGTCTGGCGGTCAATTTGAGGTGGTTTCGAAGTAGAAGACATGCTTGCGAACTAGTATCCGAATGGTAGAGTCAAATCATGCCTCTACGATATCTGTGTGTCACTCTTGCAATCTCGTAGCTTTGAAAGGAGCAAATAGCGAACAGAATATGCTGAAGGCCAGATTAGCGACCTACGCGCAAAAAGAGTCGAGCTTTGAATTCTCGAGCTCCGTTGGTTCCTAAAGCGGCTTAGCCTGGTTTTGAGCCTCAGAAACGAAGTTCCAATGGATGCCTTCCTGACTTGAAGTAGCCATTGAAACATAATGAGCTCTACACTAGCTCTGATCATGAAAGGAGTTGCCAACAATCCTGCCAAATTCGCATACTTGTGTTCACTTGCCGACAGCTTGGACTGCCTCATCTGGGCCGATATGGCCTGCGCGAGTATGGCACCCGCTCCTTTTTCACCTCTCTACATTTCAGTGTCCCTCTATCGTCAATCGTACCACCATGCCCGTTCCAAACCCATTCCTTGTGCTGCTTCGAGCTGTGTGCGTGCGTCTCTTATACTACCGTAAACTATGGCCGCCGTCCAATTGCCCCCCGCGCCCGCGCCCGCTCCTCTTGCCCTCTTTCTACCCTTCATCGCCGAATACCCCACCACGCTCATTATGAAAGAACAAGTCTTCTCCCTTTCCAGTGACGCCTTCACCGTGAAGACCCTCAACGGTCGCGACGTGCTAAAGATAACGGCCGACACTTTCTCCATCTCCGCCCGCAAGCGTCCATGATCCCGCTGGCAAGCACTTGTTCACCCTTTGCGTACGTTGTATCTGCCCTGGAGAGTCTGATTGGACTTTCAGATAAGTCATCTGGCAAGGCTGTCTCAAAACACCACATATCAGAGTCTTCAATCCAGTCAAAAGTCCGACCCTTCCCTGCATGGTCCGGCACCATCCTCAATCACTAACCCTCCACAGAAAGAAATCTTCTCCTTCCCGAAATCCTAATTCGCTGAATCCCTCACCGGCACTAAGATCTTCGAAGTCGAAGGAAATTCCACCTCGGCACCTCTAAAGCGGTCGGTCACTTTACCAACGCGACAAGAAAGAGAACTTCCTCATTCACAGTAGCTTCTTCAACGTCAAGACCGAGATCGTAAACGAGCGCAACGGATAGGTGGTGACGTAGGTCGATAGGGAGTTTTTCAACGCGCGACAGTTGTTGGCCGATCGGCAGAGCTACGCGGTCACGGTCGTGCCGGGGGTGGATGTGGCACTGATTGTGGCGATGGTGGTGTATCTGGATGAGAGGGGGGATCAGAAGACGGGACATTATGGGATTTAAAAGGGTATAGCAGAGAAAGGGTTTCGGAAGCTGGGGAGGGAACTTTGTTGGGTCTCAACGTTGCTCATGGCCCGATGGCGCCCGAAGAGGCAAGGAAATGGTCTGAGAATTGCTGAGCTTACAAGGACCTTTTTGGACCTTGCTCTAAAGACCAGCCTGGAAAGGGCGCATTGGAAATAAACATCGGGATTGAGTTACTTTTGTTTCAGTACTTTAGTCCAATCGTCCCTTCCAAAGTGGTCCACATTGCTATGCTGGGAGTCCTTTTAGGGAAATGAAAGTAATAATTTCAGATTATCATAATTTGGACCTCGATATACAGTCAGCAAGATGTGTCCGAGGCCTCCCATCGCCACGGCTCGTGTTGCTATATAGGCATACCTACTTCTGGGTATACTTCTCACCAATACCCTTCTGCACCGCTGGCCTCGCCGCAACGCGCTCAATCCACTCCAACAAGTGCGGGAATTGGCCCATCTCCTCTTTTGTGAAGCCACTTCGCTCCCAATTCTTGACCCACGTCCAGGTGCCAATGTCTGCAACCGAGTATTTGCCCTTCCCCTTGCCAGCTAGATAGTCGCGAGGAACGCCAGTGTATCTGCCAGATAGCCGGATCTCAAGTACGCCATAGACGCGAAGGGTCTCGTTCCTGAAGCGAGTGATGGCGTCTGTAAATATCTGGGTCAGTAAACTGACGGGTAAAGTAGCACTCGAGACAACATCACTTACAGGGGATTTTCTCCGGCGCAGCCCTGGTGAAATGGCCTACTTGCCCTTGGTACGGCGCGCCAGAACCATGCCAGAAGAAGAGCCATTGCAAACACTCGCTCCTTTCCAGCTCATCGGTGAATCCGAACTTGTCGTCTTTATCTGCAAATTTGAGTAGGTACAACAGCTCGGCGCTGGTTTCCATGACAGGGAATGGTGGTGATTGAAAGTTGTCCACGAGGACGGGGATGCGGCCATTAGGGTTAAGGCGCAAGAACCACTCTTTCTTCTGCTCGTTTGTGCTGATGTTGATCAGAGTGGTAGTCCATTCCGTTCCGTACGCTTCGGCTAGTTCTTCAAGCATGATCTGCAGTTTCTGTCCATTGGGAGTGGATTGGGTTATAAGGTGAAGACCTTTGGCGTTCTTGACCTCATCAGGCGTCTCTGCAATATACAGGTGTTCGGCCATGGCAAATGGTGGCTGCTGCTCAGGGGTGAAGGGGGGGAATACTTGATCGATGGGCTTCGGTGGCTTGCGAGGTGAATTGGGAAAGAAGTAATCGGAGATGCTATCACGAAGGAAATCGAAGGGGATAAAGTAGGAGCTAAGGACTAGGACCAAACCTGCTACGATATGTAATTTGGTGAACATGGAAACGTCAATCCGAAGTTTGATTTCTCAGCGTATGGGCCTGTGAATCGCGGGGCACTGCCATTGGGGCAGTTGTTACAAAGCACAAGAACCCCACGTTTCTTGGCCAGTTTGCCGGATTTGCACTTTCTTCCGCGGAATTCAGGAATCATTTTCCAGCAGGGGCAAGGCCCAATATTAGATCCAGCAATCTTCAATCCGCCCTGCCGCACCCACACGCGCCATCGAAGCCCGTAATCTACCTCTACACGCCCTGGAAAATGGATTTCGCATCCCTAATGTCCGCCCAAATCTCCAAATCCAAAAGCCAACCCGCGTCACAATCCCCTTCCGGCCAAACATCCAAGTTCGTCAAACGATCCGAACTTGAAGCCCAACGCCAAGCAGCCTACGTCGCTGAGCAAGCCCGCCTCGAGGCTGAACGCGAAGAGCGTCTGGCCAAGAAGCGGAAGCTTGAAGAGGAAGAGGCGGAGCGTAGCTTGGCGCGGGAAGAGAAAAAGCGCAGACTTGCTGAGGAGAGCAGAGCAAGGAGAGAAGAGGAAGAAGCGAGACAGGAGAAGTTAAGGAGGAAGAGACTGGGTCTGCCGGAGTTGCCTGTGGGTAATGATAGGAAAGAAGGAACACCGCTGGAAGATGGAGAGGAAGACATCGCTGAGGAAGAGTTGCTCGTGAAGCTGAGGGAGCTGAACGAACCGGCTCTGTTGTTTGGAGAGAGTCACGCGGCGAGGTTGAGAAGGTATAGGAAGCTTATGCAGCGGGCATTGACGCCGAAGATGAGTGATGGGCCGATTCCGACGACATTGGAATTGGTCAAGGAAGCGGAGATGAAGGTATCGGACTCGGTACCGGCGAAGGGCACA
>Ga0335073_10014131_pt1 | contig 11195 bp, 8 predicted proteins | sample Lox_Sample_22_FD_207093 | JGI IMG/M metagenome (GOLD analysis project Ga0335073, IMG submission 207093) | Soil microbial communities from Loxahatchee National Wildlife Refuge, Florida, United States - Lox_Sample_2.2 | ecosystem: Environmental > Terrestrial > Soil > Wetlands | place: USA: Florida... | reverse complement strand
CCTGCTCACCCCCTCGGCGATGGACCTCCTGCGGTCGGAGTACCGTGCCTACCATCGGATCTTCGAGGGCCCGGCGAAGCTCTCGTTCGGGGGGACCGTCACCTCCGGCCTCGGCGAGGGTCGCTACTACCTGAGCCAGCCCGGCTACGTCGTCCAGTTCACCGAGCGGCTCGGGTACTCCCCCTATCCCGGGACGCTGAACGTGCGCGTCGGGCCCGAGGCCCTGCGCAAGCTGGCGCTGCTCGGCGACTGGCGGGGGATCCGGATCGACGGGTTCCAGGCGAGCGGACGCACGTTCGGGGGCGCCACCTGCTTTCCCGCCCGGATGAACGCGCATCCGTGCCACCTCATCCACCCGGACCGGTCGCACTACAAGGACGTGGTCGAGTTCGTCGCGGCCGTGTGCCTCCGGGAGACCCTGCCGGTGAAGGACCACGACTCCGTCGCGGTCGACCTCGAGGAGTCGTGACGCGCGAGTCCCTCGCCCGCTCGGTGGCGCGCGACCGTCGGCCGGAGCCGGCGGCCCCCGACGCGGCCCGGCGGTACGTCAACCAGTGGGTCGAGGAGGAGGCGCTCGAGGGCGAGCGGGTCCGGGCGTTCGTCCTGATCCTGAAGACCCGCGGATGCTACTGGGCCGACGTCAAAGGCTGCTCGATGTGCGGCTACGCGAAGGACACGCTCGGGCGCTCGGCGACCGCCGAGGAGCTCGCCGAGCAGCTCGCCCGCGCGCTCGACCGGTACCGCGACGAACCGTACGTGAAGGTCTACACGTCGGGAAGCTTCCTCGACGACCGCGAGGTCGACCCGGCGAGCCGCCGCGCGATCGTCGGCGCGTTCTCCGGTCGCGCGCGGCGGTTCCTCTTCGAGACCCTCCCCGAATTCGCTACCGAAGGCGCCCTGCGGCCGCTCTCGGAGGCGTTCCGGGGGGAGCTCGAGGTCGCCCTCGGGCTCGAGTCGACCGACCCCGTGGTGCTCGGACGGTACGTACACAAGAGCGCGGGCCCGCAGGAGTATCTCGCGGCGGGGGACCGCGTGCGGGCGCTCGGACTGCGGGCCAAGGCCTACCTCCTGCTGAAGCCGCCGTACCTGACCGAGTCCGAGGCGATCGACGACGTCGTGAAGTCGGTCGGGGAGGCGGCCCCCCATTTCGATGCGCTCTCGGTGAACCCGGTCCACATCCAGAACGGGACGGTCGTGGAGTGGCTCTACCACCGGCGCCAGTACCGGCCGCCGTGGCTCTGGTCCGTCGTCTCGGCGCTCTCGCAGGGGGCGCAGCGCCGGGGCTCGAGCCGCCTCGTCTCCTTCCCGACCGCCGGCGGGCTCGCGCGCGGGCCGCACAACTGCGGAGCGTGCGACGCCCGGGTCCTCGCCGCGATCGAGGAAGCGTCGCTCGCTCAGGAGTTCTCGGGCCTCGACGCGCTCGAAACCTGCGCGTGCCGGGAACCGTGGGAGGCGACGCGCCGCCTCGAAGCGCTCGGGGTGGAGGCGTGAGCGACCTCGTCCCCCGCCTGCCGGCGCACGCGGAGACGACGATCCACCGGTTCCTGCGGGCCCACGCCCTCACCGGCGGAGGGGAGGGGATCGCCGTCGGGCTCTCGGGCGGGATCGACAGCGCCCTGGTCGCCCGGCTCGCCCGCGACGCCCTCGGCCCCGGCCACGTCCTCGGCGTGCTCCTGCCCGACGGCCAGTTCCCGAAGGAGCTCCTCACCGAGACCGAGGAGTACGCGCGCGCGCTCGGCGTCGCGAGCCGCACGATCTCGATCGCGCCGCTCCTCGACGCGTTCCGTGCCGAGCTGCCCGAGGTCGCCGACCGGGTCGCGCTCGGGAACGTCGCCGCGCGGATGCGGATGATCGTCCTCTACGCCGTGGCCCGCGAGCGCCGGCTGCTCGTCTGCGGCACCGGCAACAAGTCGGAGCTGCTCCTCGGCTACTTCACGAAGTACGGCGACGGCGGGGTCGACCTCCTCCCCCTCGGCGACCTGTACAAGACCGAGGTCCGCGCGCTCGCCCGCGCGCTCGACCTCCCGTCGGCCGTCCGGGAGCGGCCCCCGACCGCCGGGCTCTGGGAGGGACAGACGGACGAGGAGGAGCTCGGCATCTCCTACGCCGACGTCGACCAGATCCTCCACGGGGTGGAGCAGGTCCGTACCCCCGAGGAGATCGCGGCCGTCACCGGCTTTCCGCTCCCGCGCGTCCGCGAGATCGTCGCCCGGGTCGACCGGTACCGGCACAAGCGTCGGCCCCCGCCGATCCCGAAGGTCGGCCTGCGGACGATCGGCCTCGACTGGCGGGACTGAGCCGCGGGGGCCGTCCGCACGGGCGGTACGTTTTACCCGTCGGACGCTCAGACCTCCGACCGCCCGCCCCGGATTCGTCGCATGGATCGCGCCACCTACCAGCGTCTCTTCGATGCCCTCGTCACCTACGAGGACGTCCACCGGATCGCGCACGAGGAGCACTGGGACGAGGAGCTGTTGTTCGTCATCCACACCCACCGGGTGACCCGGGACGCGACCCGGCGGTTCTACGTGGTCCGGCGCCAGCTGCCCCGCCTCGTCTCGCAGTGGAAGCGCGGCCGTTCGGTCCTCGACATCGCCCGGGAGTGGAAGTTCCCTCCGGTCCTGATGGGCCAGCAGATGCTCGGCGAGCTCGGCATCCCGCGCAAGAAGGTCTGGCAGACGTTCCTGCACCCCGAGACCGCGCCCGACGCCCGCCTCCGCAAGGAGGTCGAGGAGGTCCTCGCCGCGGACATGATCTACTCGCCGCACGGCATGGAGCTCCAGCGCGAGCGGGGCCGCAAGGGCGAGGAACGCCTCCAGCGCTGGCTCGAGAAGCACGGGATCGGCTACCGGACCGAGAAGGACCTGCGGGGGAAGTACGCGAAGACCCCGGACGCGCTCCTCGACGAACCGATCATCTTCTTCGGCCAGAAGCTCACGTGGATCGAGTCGAAGGCGAACTTCGGGGACGACGTCGAGCTGCGCAAGAACCTGAAACGCCAGCTCGGGCCGTACACCGAGCTGTTCGGCGAGGGGGCGGTCGTCTACTGGTACGGGTACGTGGAAGGCGCGGAGTCCCCGCCGGGGATCCTCCTGTGGGACGGCGACACGTTCGAGGCGATCACTCCGATCGTGCCACCGCGTCCCGAGCGAGCTCACGCTGCGCACCCGACGCGAGATCACGCTCGACCACCGCACCCGGGCCCGTCTCCTTCAGGCCCACGATCAGGACACGACGGCTCCGACGGCGCGCCGCCTCCTTGAGCTGGCGGGACATCGACCGGGCGAGCAGGTCGCAGTCGGCGCTCACGCCCGTGCGCCTTAGCTCCTGGACGATCGCGATCGCCTCCGGGTGGAGCTCGGGGCGCACGACCACGACGTAGGTGTCGAGCGCCGGCTCGCCCTCGGGCCAGCGGCCGGCGCCGCGCAGGAGGAGCTCGAGCGTCTGGTCGCCGATCGCGAGCCCGGCGGCGGGGGTCGGAGGGCCCTCGAACAGCTCGATCAAGTGGTCGTAGCGTCCGCCGCCGAACAGCGCGCGTCCGTCCCCGGTCCGGGAGTACGCTTCGAAGACGGTCGACGTATAGTACGCGAGCCCGCGGACGACCGTCGGGTCGAAGACGATCCGGTCGGAGAGCCCCGCGCGGCCCAGGAGCGCGAAGAGGGCCCGGACCCGGTCGGCGCCCGCGCGGGCGCCCTCGTCGAGTCCCCGCCCGACGAGGTCGGTCAGGAAGGCGTCCAGCTCCGCCGGCGGGATGCCGGCGCCGACGTTCTCGAACAGCGTCGCGAGCTCGGCCGCGCGGTCGGCCGGCACCCCGGCTGCCTCGAGCTCCCCTTCGAACTCCGCGGGCGTCGCCTTGTGGTAGCGGTCGACCGCGCGGAAGAACCGTGTCGTGTCGCGCGCCCCGTAGAGGCGTCCGAGGCCCTCGGCGAGCGCGCGGTCGCTCAGGCGGAACGCGTAGAGTCCGGTCGCGCCGATCTCGTCGAGCAGCAGCGCGGCCGCCGCGAGGAGGTCGGTCTCGGCCTCGACCCCGGGAACGCCGAGGATATCGAGATTGAACTGCAGGAACTCCCGGGTCCGCCCCGCCTGGGGCTCCTCGTAGCGCCAGGTCTTCGAGACCGTGAACCATTTCACGGGGAGCGGTTCCGACTTCGCCCGGTCGACGTAGACCCGGGCGAGCGACGGGGTCGTCTCGGACACGAGGGCGACCGCCCGGTCCCCCTTGTCCCGGAAGAGCCAGGTCTCGGCCGCGATCCCCTCCCCGCTCTTCACCTGGTAGAGCTCGAAGCTCTCGACGCACGGCGTCTCGAGCTCGACGTACCCGGCCCGTCGCGCGGCCGCCCGCAGGCGACGCAGGATCTCGGAACGGGCCCCGGCATCGGGCGGCAGGTAGTCTCGGAAGCCCCGGAGGGCGTGGAACGGCACGCCCGTTACACCCCTGTCGGCCTATTTGATGCTGCGGGCAGGGGACGGAGGGAGGTCAGCCGGGCGGCGTGAGACCGGCGAACGAGCCGACCTCGGGGGTCGCGGGGCGGACGGTCCCCGGCATCTCGGGCGTTCCGGCCGACTCCGGGGGCGACGCCCGGTCGACGAAGGCCCGGAGGCGCCGGTACGCGATCACCGTGCCCACGAAGTTGCGCTGGCGCAGCTCGCCAGCGACCTCCCGCAGCTCCTTCACGGCGGGAGCGACGTCGCTGCCGGTCGACCGCAGCTCGACCATGCGGTCGCGCAGCCGGCGCAGGTCCTCGAAGAAGCGGGGCTGCAAGAGGGTCCAGAGGGCGACCGCGGCCCGGGCGAGGAGGCGCTCGGCGTCGGCGCGGCGACCGACCCCGAAGGAGCGTCGTCCCTCCTCGAGCGGACCGAGCGCGGCCGTCGGATCCCCTCCGAGGTCCCGCAGCGTCTGCGCGAGGAGGTCGCATTCCGTGGCGAGGATCCGGCCGACCTCCCACTGCTCCTCGATGCGGACGAGCTCGTCCCGGACATGGAAGAGTCGCCGCTGCGCCCCGTTGAGGTCGCCGACCGCGATCGCCTGGCGGACGGCGTTGAGCTCGACGTCGACCCCCGAGGTCGGGACCAGCTGGGCGAGCTCGTTGCGGCGGGCGAGGACGCCTTCGAACTCCTCCGCGACCGAGCTCGCGACATGGACGAACATCTCGCGGGCGAGGACCTCGAGGGACGGGAGGTCGTCGACCAGCGCGGCGGCCTCGGACCGTACCTCGAAGTCGGTGAAGTCGAGCCCGAGGCGCCGGCCGACCTGGAAGTACTCCTCGATCCGGTGGCGCAGCGCCTCCGAAGAACCGCCGGCGGGCAGGGCCGGCAGGTCGCGCAGCGGGGAGATCGGGGGCGCGGACCGAGCCGGGGGGACGGCCGCTGCCGGCGGGGCCGGCGGAGCGGACGGCAACGCCGGGAACCGGGCGGGCCGGCTGAGGAGTCCCTGCGCCGGGCCCCGGGCGGGCGCCGGCGGGGTCTCGAGGTCGACCGTGGCGAGGAGCTCTCCGATCGTGCGCAGGTACGTCGGGTCGGCGGACGCGACCTCTCCCGCCGCGTCGCGGACGGCAGAGAAGAGGGCGGTCCCGAGGTGGCAGTGGGGACACTCCGCGAGAGCGTCCGCCACTTCGGTGCCGCAGGCGGGACAACTGACCATGGGCTCCCCGGTCAGCTCGGGGCCGGCCGACGGGTCGGATGACGGCGATCGTTCGTCCGGGAACCGGCCATCGGGCGCCTCCCTGACGTAAACACTCCCTGCCCCTTCAAAAGCTCTCGGTCGGCCGTGCGGCGCTACGGTTCCGGCGCCCGCGGAGCGAGGTGGCGACGGGCGGAGGGGGTCGGGTGATACTCCCCCAGCGCGAGGGTCGCCCCGGCCCGTCGCTGTCGCGCGGCCTCGGGCGGGAGACGGTGGCGGCAGGAAGGGCACCGGTAGCCCCGGTCGCGACCGAGCGATCTCGCGACCCGGCCGCAGGTGGGACAGCGCGGGGGCTCGCGGCCACGGCCCCGGTCCACGAGCGCCTCCAGCCGGAACCCCTCGAGGCGGAACGACGGGCCGGGCCCCGAGCTGCCCCAGACGACCAGGCGGTCGCCCGGGACCAGTTGCTGGGCGACCCGCGGCAACGTCTTGGTCGGCTCGAAGGCGAGGCAGTCGACCTCGACGCCGTCCTCCGCGGTGACCGGCAGCACGACGTGTCCGCCCGGGCGGACCTCGGGAGGCCGCGCCACGGTCGCGCGGAAGCGCGCGGACAGGTAGGCCGCGAGGTCCCGGGCCGGCCGGTCGACCAGATGGTCGCCGCTGCCCTGGTTCGTCCGGAACAGCACCCAGCGGTCGACCGGTTCGGACCGGACCATGCGCCGGGCGAGCAGCGCCGGTCCCGGGCGGGTCGAGCGCAGTCCGAAGAGCACCGGGCACGCCGTGTGGGGCGAGACGAGGAGGCGTCGCGTCCTCGGGTCGAACGAGAGGAACAGGGAAGGGTGCCGGCGCGCCGCGGCGAGCACGCTGCGCGCGTCCACGCGGCGGACCCGGTCCGTGCGGTTCTCGGAGCGGTACGCGGTGAGCTCCCACGTCGGCCGACGTCCGGGCCACGCGATCGTCGCCGAGGCACCGATCAGCCCCCGGTCGCTACCGTCGGTCCGCCACCAGGCCCCGACGCGGACGAGCGTCGTACGGACGTCCTCGACGGGCACGACCTCGCGCACGGCCCGCCAGTAGAGCGAGGCGGGAAGCGGTCGGTCGGTCGTCACGAGCGCCGGGTCCGTGCCCGGGTCGCCGCGCCGCGCCCGACGGAGCACCCGCTCCCAGGCCGCGGTGCGGAACCCGTCCCGGACCTCGCGCGGAAGCGCGCGGCCGCGGGCGTACGACCGGATCGGCGCGCCGTCGACCTCCCCGACCGTTCGAGGGGGCCCTGCCCCGACCCCGAAGCGAGCCGAAAGGGCGGCGTTGCCGCGGGTCTTCCAGGGAATGTTCGGGTTCAAGCGGACGAGGCGCGGCTCCCCGATCAGGTCGACCTTCGACTCCCGGGCGAGGGCGAGGAGCTCGGTCAGCACCCAGGTCGTGCAGCCGCCCCGGGGACTGTCCGTGTCGTCGATCCCGACCCAGATGGTCCCGCCCCCCGGAGGTGCCGCCGCTCCCGGGGCCACGACCCGGGCCGCCCCTACGCGAGCCCCGAGAGGAGCTTCTGGTAGGCGGCGAGGTTCGGTTCGAGCCGGATGTCGGTCACCGCCGGTCCGGGATGCTCCCCGACCAGCTTGACCTCGAGGCCGTCCTTCGCCACGTCCTTCGGACGGTGCATGACGCCGATCGGGATCCGGCCGTCCTCGATCGTCTCGAGGCACAGACGGAACATCGCCTTGCGGTCGGTCGGGTCGTAGCCCGAGAGCTTCGAGACGTCGACGACCTTCTCCCGCCAGAGCTTGTACGTGTCGTTGTAGGTGACGCACGGCGAAAGGTCCTCGACGAACGCGAACCCGCGGCCCTCCCGGTTGAACTTGAGCGCCTCGGCGAGCGTCGCGGTCATCGTCTTCGGGTCCCCCGAGAACGTGCGCGCGATGAAGTTCGGCGCGGGGATCGAAAGCGCGGTGAGCATCGAGTGGAACGGGGGCTCGACGTTCCCTTCGAACCCGAGCTGGCTCGTCGGCGAGGCCTGGCCCTTGGTCAGGCCGTAGGTCTCGTTGTTCATCAGGATGTAGAGGATCGACGCGTTCTTCTTGAACGCGTGGATGAAATGCCCCATCCCGATCGCGTAGCCGTCCCCGTCGCCGCCGGCCGCGACGACCGTGAGGGCGGGGTTCGCGAGCTTCACCCCGACCGCCTGGGCAAGGAGCCGCCCGTGCAGCGCGTGCAACCCGTTGATCTCGAGGAAGTTGTGGATCGACCCCGAGCAACCGATCCCGCCGACGAGGACGAGCTCGTGGACCGGGATCTTCAAGTCGGCCGCCGCGCGCTTCACCGCGGCGAGCACGCTGAAGTCGCCGCACCCCGGGCACCAGATCGGCGGGACCGGCTTCGCGGACTGCACCATGTTACGCCCCTCCCTCGACCGAGGCCAGGATCTGCGGGGCCCGGAACGAGTAGCCGTCGTACTTCAGGATCGAGCGGAGCTTCGCGTAGTGCCAGGGCATCGTTTCGCGCAGGAGGCGCGCGAGCTGTCCGGTGTAGTTGTGCTCGACCACGTACGCGGTGTCGAGGCCCTTCAGGAAGGGGTCGATCTCGTGGACCGGGACCGGGTAGAGCGTGCGCGCCTGGAGGTAGCGGGCCTTGACCCCCTTCTGTTCGAGGAGGCGGAGGGCCTCGAAGATCGGCCCCGACGTGCTGCCGAAGCCGACGAACCCGAGGCGGGCGTCCTCCGGGCCGTAGACGCGGCAGGCCGGGAGCTCGTCCCGCGCCTTCACCATCTTCTCCATCCGCTTCTTCATCATGCGGTTCCGATTCGCGACGTTGACGGAGACGTGGCCCCACTCGTCGTGCTCGTTGCCCGTGACCTCGGACCAGAGGCCGGGGGTCCCGGGCGGCGCGATCGGGCTGACGCCGTTGTCGGAGAACTCGTAGACCTTGTACTGGGTGAGCTTCTCGACCGCCTCTGCCGTGAGGCGCTTGCCGCGGTCGAGATGCACGTGGGACAGGTCGAACCGGGCGCTCGAGGTCGTGTTCTGGCAGAGCGCCTGGTCGAGCAGGAGGATCACGGGGAGCCGCCAGCGCTCGGCCAGGTTGAGCGCCTCGACCGTCATCTCGAACGCGTCGACCGGGTCCGACGGCGCGAGGATGAACCGCGGGTACTCCCCGTGGCCCAGGTTCGCGAGATGGGAGAGGTCGGACTGCTCGGTCCGGGTCGGTTGGCCGGTCGAGGGTCCGACGCGCTGGCAGTCGGCCACGACCACGGGGATCTCGGCTGTGCTCGCATGCCCGATCCCTTCCGTCATCAGGGAAAGGCCCGGACCGCTCGTCGACGTCATCACGCGGGCGCCCGAGTAGGCGGCGCCGATGACCATGTTGATCGCGGCGAGCTCGTCCTCCGCCTGCCGGACGACGCCGTGGAACGCCGGCAGGTAGCGCTGGAGGTACTCCATGACCTCGGTGGCCGGGGTGATCGGGTAGCCCGCAAAGAAGCGGCCTCCGCCCACCACGAACCCGAGCGCCACGGCCTGGTTGCCGGTCGTGAGGATCATGTCGCGCGCGTCCCCTTCGGTGACGGAAAAGCGGCCTGCGACCCCGGGCGCGTCCAAGGCCACGCGCCGTCCGATCTCGAGGGCCTTGAGGTTCTTCTCGAGCGCCTCGCCGCCCCGGCGGCGGAACCGCTCTTCGATGACCTCGCGCGTCAGCGTCGGGTCGAACCCGAGCAGGACGCTGAGCGCCCCGTACGCCGCCGTGTTCTTGAAGATCGGCTGGCCGAGGGGGCCGCCGACGAGCGTGGCGAACGGGAATCCCACGGAGTTCGGGAGATCGGTCTGGAACGTCGTCGCGTCGTAGACGATGAATCCGTGCGGGGCCAGTTCGGCCTTGCCCATGTCGACCGCCTCCCGGTCGAACGCGACCAGGACGTCGACCTGCGACTTCACGGCGGAGACCGGGTCCCGGCTCGCGCGCACGGAGGCGTCGGCGTGACCCCCGCGGATCCGGGAGAGGACGTTCCGCGAGGTGTAGACGTAGAGCCCCCGTCGCAGGAAGTACCGTCCGAGAAGGTCCGAAACGGTGAGCGTCCCGTCCCCGCCCTGGCCGCCGATCATCACGCTGAGGTCCGAGAGCTCCATCGTCGGGGCGTTCGCCCCGGGACCCACCTCCCCGGAAGTGGGGGTCGCACGTGCCGAAGGCATCGTCATGGATTCACCGAAAACAGGTCGTGTCCGACTTGCACGAAGTTTCAGGTCGGGTCCATATTTAAGTACTCAGCCGGCGAGCGACGTGTGACAGCGTCTCGTACAACCCGGGTGGATTCGCTTTGACAAAGGTTAATTCGCAGCGGCCGGTTGAACGCGCGATGCCGGAGCCTCGCCTGGTCGAGGACTACCATCCGAAGACCCGGGCCTCTCGTCACTTCCCCGAATCCCTCGTCATCTGGGACGAGACCCTGCGCGACGGCGAGCAGATGCCGGGGGTCCACTTCACCCCCGAGGAGAAGCTCGAGATCGCCGAGTTCCTTTCCGAGATCGGCGTCGGGGTGCTCAACGCCGGAATTCCGGTCGTCTCCGACGAGGAGGCACGCGCGGTCCGAGAGATCGCCCACGCCGGGCTCAAGGCGAAGGTGCTGGCCGCCGCGCGCACGGTGCCCGCGGACGTCGACGCGGTTATCGCGAGTGGAGCGACGCACATCGCGATCTTCGTCGCCGCGAGCCATGTCCACCTCAAGTACAAGCTCAAGATGTCGCAGGACGAGGTCCGCGCGGCCTCGGTGAAGACGGTCCGCCAGGCGAAGGAGGCCGGGCTTCACGTGGCGTTCGTGACCGAGGACACGGTGCGCGCGCCGTTCGAATTCGTCGAACGCCTCTACCGGGACGTGCAGGAGGCCGGGGCCGACCGCCTCGTGGTCGCGGACACCGTCGGGATCATGACGCCGCTGACCTTCCGCTGGTACCTTGAGGAGTTCCAGCGACGGGTTCAGCCGAAGGACCTCTCGGTCCACTGCCACAACGACTTCGGCCTGGCCACCGCGAACACGCTGACGGCGGTCGAGTGCGGCGCCCGGGCGCCGCACGTGTGCGTGAACGGGCTCGGGGAGCGGGCGGGCAATGCCTCGTTCGAGGAGGTCGTGCTCTGCCTCGAGGCCCTCTACGGAGTGTCGACCGGGATCAAGACCGAGCGGATCCACGACCTCTCGCGGCTGGTCGAGCACCTCTCGGGCGTCCCGGTCGCGGCCAACAAGGCCGTCGTGGGCTACAACGCCTTCTCCCACGAGGCCGGCATCCACACGCACGGGATCCTGAGCCACACGCTCACCTACGAACCGATCCAGCCCGAGGTCGTCGGCCGGCAGCGTCAGATGATCCTCGGAAAGCACACCGGGAAGGCGGCGCTCGCGGAGAAGCTCCGGGAGCGCGGCATCACCGCGCCCGACCCGCTGCTGCTCGAGCTCCTGCGGCGGGTCAAGCAGGAGACGGAAGCGCGGTCGAAGACCGACCTGCGCCGGTTCCTCCGGGACTACCGCAAGCTCTTCGAACGTCCCGGCCTCTCCGATGACGAGTTCTGGGCGATGGTCTCGGCGGTCGGGATCCGCCCA
>Ga0335073_10014130_pt1 | contig 11195 bp, 11 predicted proteins | sample Lox_Sample_22_FD_207093 | JGI IMG/M metagenome (GOLD analysis project Ga0335073, IMG submission 207093) | Soil microbial communities from Loxahatchee National Wildlife Refuge, Florida, United States - Lox_Sample_2.2 | ecosystem: Environmental > Terrestrial > Soil > Wetlands | place: USA... | reverse complement strand
CGACGCGTTGGCGATCCCGCGGGCGATGGCCCGGGTGATGATGGCCGGGTTGGTGCAGAAGTTATCGTCGCCGACCAGTTCGGTGCTGCCGCCCAGCCGGGCGGTCAGCGCGATCCACCCGTCGTCGTCGTCTTCGCCGAGGCCGTCTTCGATCAGGTGCACCGGGAACTGCTGCGTGATGGCGGCGTACCGGTCGATCATCTCGGCGGAGGTCAGCAGGTCCCCGGCGACCTGGTACCGGCCGTCGGGCTGGCGGAACTCTGAGGAGGCCGGGTCCAGGGCGATGGACACCCCCTCAGCGCCGGTCTGGTAGCCGGCATCCCCGATGGCCTGCACTAGCAGCCGGAGGACGTCTTCGGGCTGGGTGATCTCGGGGGCGAACCCGCCCTCGTCGCCCAGGCCGGTGGACAGCTTGCGGCTGGTCAGCTCGCGGCGCAGCGCTGCGTAGACCTCGGCGCCTGCGCGGACCGCCTCGGCTATGGACGGGGCGCCGACCGGGGCGATCATGAATTCCTGGAAGTCGAGCTCGTTGGGGGCGTGGACGCCGCCGTTGAGCACGTTGAAGTGCGGCACCGGCAGCGATGGGGTGACGCCGTCCGGGGTCAGCCACTGCCACAGCGGGACCCCGGCCGAGTTGGCCAGGGCGCGGGCCAGCGCCATTGAGACCCCGACGGTGGCGTTGGCTCCCAGCCTGCTCTTGTTCGCGGTGCCGTCCAGGGCGATCATCGCCTGGTCGGCCTCGGCCAGCGAGGGCCAGGACCGGCCCCGCAGCAGCCCGGCGATCTCGGTGTTCACGGCCGCCACGGCTCCGAGTACTCCCTTGCCCTCATACCGGGCAGGGTCGCCGTCACGGCGCTCGACCGCTTCCCGCGACCCGGTCGACGCGCCAGACGGCACCCGGGCGGTGGCGGTGGTCCCGTCGGCCAGCCGCACGGTGACCGCCAGCGTCGGCCGTCCCCGCGAATCCAGGATCTCCAGCGCGGACAGGTCCGTGACATCGAAAACCGCCATCATGCTTCTCCCGTCTGGCCGCGGCCGCCTGGCCGCCGTGCCGTCTCAGCGTCGATTGTCTGACCCGGCGCCGGCGCGGCGGCAGGGTCTTCCGGCCCGTTTACCCGCCTTGCCTGGTCCCGGAGCCGGCGGGCCTCGCCCAGGTGCCAGTCCACCGTCCTGGCCTGCCAGGCGATGATCCGGTCAAGCACCTGGATCTCGCGCCCGAGTGCCGCGGCGGCCGCGGAGGCGTCCGGCAGGCCGCCGGCAGCCCGCAGGGCGGTCAGCCGCTGACGGAGATCTTCGCACCTGGCGGCGTTGTCCGACATGAGCCCGGAGATCTGGATGGCGACCTGGCCATGTACGCTCGCCTTCCGCCGCAGCCGCGCCCGCTCGGCGGCGACGGGGTCGTTGCCGCCGACGGCTGCGGAGATGACCGGCGCCGCGGGCATTTCGCGCTCGTGCCCGGCCGGCCGGCGCCAGGCTCCCCGCAGTGTGCGGGCCAGGCCATGGGTGATGCCGCCAGCCAGCGGCCCGCGCCCGGTCAATGCACGCCTCCCAGACACCGTGATCGTGATCTGCGAGAGGCCATTAGCCCGGCGGCAGTTCTGGGGCAGGCTCACCCCAGCCGGAGCCTCATCCGGCTGTCTTTAATCTTAGCCGTGCAGCGCGATGCCGGTCCCGCCGGGGCTTGGAGCCCGCGGTCGTAGAGTGATCGTGGCGGGGCTGTTCCCGCCCGGCGGTGGATCCCGCCGCGCCCGCGCGCCGGGCCTGTTCCTGGCGCGGGGTTGCCAGATGGCCGATGGGTCCTGCTCTCCGAGTCGGGGAGGGAGGACGCATGACGGCATCAGTGTCACGACCCGCCGTGCAGCTAAGCCGGTCCGGGCGGCTGTGGTGGCTGCCGCCGGGCGGGTACGGGAACCGGCTGGATGACCAGGCGTGGGCGCCGGCCCTGCAGATCAGCGAGCAGATCGTCCCGCAGGTGCTGGACGCGCTGCGGGACGCCGGGGTTCCCGCCTACGCGGCCCGGGTGCGCGCGCCGCTGCGCAGGCCGCAGGATCGCGGCGCGCAGCCGGACAGCTATCAGCTGTGGGTCGGCGCCAGCGCGTACAGCCGGGCGGAGTCGGTCCTGCTGGCGGTGATGCCGCGGCTGGCGCGGGAGGCCGCCCGGCGCCGCGACAGCGCATGGCGGTGATAGCCGCCCGGCGGATACACGGCGCTGTCGCGGCGTTCGCCGCCGCGGCGGTGCTCGCGTCGGCCGCCGCCGACGGCTGGGTAGCCGATGCCGACCGGGCGCTGTTCGAGCAGGTCCGGGCGCGGCGCGGCAAGACCGGCACCGTGATAGCGCGGAGAATCAGCGCGCTGGCCGAGCCGGCCGTGGTGTACCCCGTGCTCGCCGTCGTCGGCGCCCGTGCCGGGTGGCGGCGCGGGTGGGAGGCGTGCCTGGTGGTGGGCTAGCGGCGCGGTGCTGCGGCGGTGCCTGTCGCAGGTGATCGCCCGGCCGCGTCCGCCCAGGCAGGCGTGGCTGGCCGAGCCGGAGGGATACAGCCTGCCGTCCAGGCAAACCACCCTCGCCGTGCTGGCCGCCGGCGCCTGCGTGCGCGCCGCCGGGATCCGCGGTGCTCCCGCCCGGGCCGCGCCGCTGCTGGCCGCCGCCGGGTCGGCGCCAGCCAGGTCTACCTGGGCGTGCACTGGCCCGCCGACGTGATCGCCGGCTGGCTGTTCGCCGCGGGATGGCTGCGCCTGACCGGCCCGCGCTGACCGCCCGCCCGTTGCCTGACGGGGACGCAGGCCGCCGGCCGGAGCCGCCAGGGGCCGCGGCGGCACGTTACCGAGCCCGCACTGCGAGGTGTGGGCGACAACAGGAAAGGATGCCCATGGACACGCCCGCAGACATCGACGTGCGCTGCTCGGCCATCGTGTTCCGCGGCGATGCCGTGCTGCTGGTCCACCGCGACGGGACCGGCGACTGGGTGCTGCCCGGAGGCACGCCCCGCCCCGGCGAGAGCATGGCCGCCTGCGCCAGGCGGGAGACCCAGGAGGAAACCGGGCTGGTCATCGACCCGGCCCGGGTCGCGTTCATCGCGGAAACCCTGGGGCCGGGGACGGCGCGCCGGGCCGTGGACCTGGTCTTCCTGGCCACGCCGGACGCGCACGGCGACCCGGTGCCCTTGAGCCGGGCCTGGACGCCCGGTTCGTCCCGCTCGCCGCGCTGCCCGGGCTGGATGTCCGCCCGCCGCTGGCCGGGCACCTGCGTGCCCTGCACGCCCGCGGCGGCGAGCCCACGGCCGCCTACCTGGGCAACCTGTACCGCCCCCAGCACCACGATGGCATGGCCGGCGGTGTGGCAGCTGAGCCTGAGCGGCAATGACCGGTAATGCCCGTCAAGATGAGACCTTGGTGACCGGGGGGCCGCGTGATGCTGAGATGCGGCTGCCAGGTGTAGCCCCCTCAGCAGGCTGCTCTGGTCAGCTGCCTGTCCTGCCGATATCACGAGGCAGGTCCAGGCCAAGGATGCGGTCGGCATAGACAAAGGTCTCGAACTTGGCGCCCGCCGGTACGTCCGCGGCATCGCTCAGGTCGCGCAGCAAGCCGAGCGCTGACACTGTATCGAGATCGCCGAAGGCGGCCCCCGCCGCCTGTGAGATCCGCGCCGGCATCGGCCTGGACGGCGACTGCGCCCACTGAGCCACCTGACGCCGCCAGCGCGCGACCGTCTCATCCGCGCTGGCCAGCAGCTCCTCGGTGAGATCGGCCGGCTGATGATAGGGGAAGGACATCAGCGCGAGCCGGACCGCGAGCGGGTCTGCGGGCCCGGCCAGCACGTCCCCCGCCGCTGCCGCATCGTGACCATCCGCCCGCCAGATCTGGGCGGCACCCACGCATGTGACCAGTCCGCCCTGGCCGCCGTCCCCGTCGGTGCCCTGGCTGATCACGTGGACGTCGGTCGGGCCGCCCGGCGATGCGTGGGCTTCGGGCAAGCTGGCGTGCGCGGCGGGCGGGTGGATGCCGACCGCACCAGCAGCGCGCCCGAACGTTTCCATCGGCGCATCAGACTGCCCGGCGAACGCCAGGACGGTGATGACCTGCACGCCACGCAACTCCGCCGCCCGGAACAGCAGGTCAGCGACCAAGGGCACGCGCAGCCACGTGATATCCGTCCCCCCGGCGGTTGCCGGCACATGCGCGCACACCCGCAGCAGGCCCGGGCGGGCCGGCCTGACCTCGGCGTATGAGCCGCCACGAGCATCGAGCAGGCGAACCATGGGTTCAGGCTAGTGCGCAAGCCCATTGCGGCGAGCGACGGATACCCCGGGCAAGTGGCCTCTGGCTGTGCTTCCGCGGCCGCCGGCTCCGCCTGAGCCTGGTCCTGGCCGTGGTCGCAGTGATCACGTTCTGCCATCGCTGCCGCCTTCGGCCGCAGGATCCTCCGGGCCGGTGCCCCGCCGGTCAGGTATCCGGGAGAGCCGAGTCCGGCGGCGGGCCCGCGCGCTGTCTCCCCGCTGGACTCACGCGCCGCCTGGCCGTATCGTCAGGTCGTGGCGTGTGCCACTCGGTGATGGATCCCGCCGGGGTCGTGCCCGTTCGCGGGTGCGCTCGTTTGCCGTACGGCCGATGGGTCCTGCTGACCTAGCTTGCGATAGGCAGGAGGCCCGGTCGTGGTACCTGATGTGCTGGCACCAGCGGCGCCGGTCTGCGCCGCCTGGCGGTCTCGCTCCGCAGGAGCGTGCCATGCATGGTGATGGCGACCGGATGATCCGGGCTGCCGGCGGGGTGTTGTGGAGATCGCCGGCCGGCGGGGCTGTCGAGGTGGCGCTGGTGCACCGGCCGGAATACGACGACTGGTCGCTGCCGAAGGGCAAGCTTCGCCGCGGCGAGCATCCGCTGGTGACCGCGTGCCGGGAAGTGGCCGAGGAGACCGGGGTCCAGGCGATTGCCGGGAAGCGGCTGGAGGTCGGGCACTACAACACGGCCCGCGGCCCCAAGGCCGTGGAGTACTGGGCGATGCACGGCTCAGATGCCCCCTTCAGGCCGACGCGGGAAGTGGACCACCTGGTGTGGGTGCCGATGGCGGACGCCGGGCGGCTTGACTACCCGGGCGACGCCTACGCGATCGACGCGCTGGGGGCGCTGCCCGGCAGCGTCCGCTCCGGCTCTGCGGTCCTGCTGGTGCGCAACGCCCGCGCCGTGCCTGCCGGGCGATGGCACGGCGCTGGGAGTGACCGCCTGCTGGACGTCCAGGGACGGGATCAGGCCGAGGCTTTGCGCCGGACGCTGCCGGCCTTCGGGCCGTCCCGGCTGCTTTCGGCATCCGAGGCCCGTTTCGTGGATACCATGCGGCCGCTGGGCGTGGAGCTCGGGGTGGCGGTCGAAACCGAGCCGGGGTTCGGCGAAGAGGAGTATGCCGCACGTCCCGGCCGTGGCATGGCCCGGATCCTTGAACTCGCGGCCTCCGGCGGTACCTCGGCCGTGTGCGCACCTGGCGCTGTGGTCCGGCACCTGCTCGCCGCCCTCGCCGAGGACGCGGGCCTGGACGTGGGGGACTATCCGGCGGTGAAGGGCAGCGTGTGGGCGTTGTTCTTCTCCGGCGGCCGGCTCGCCGCGGCCGACTACTACCCGGCTCTGACCAGCCCGCGGCCCTGACATGGCAGATGGCGCGGGCCGGATGGCGATGTTGCTGCGCAGGCCGGCTCGGAACCGGCGTGGCCGGCTGGCTCCGGCGGCCGCGTATGCCCGGCGGCGGCGATGTAGCTTCGGGACTTTCGTCCTGCCCAGGCTGGCCCGCTGGAGGCCTACACTGACGGCGGCGATGAGGCCCGCCCAAAACGCACGCCGGGTGCTGACGGTCTCTGCGAAGGCAAACGTCACGCGGAGGCAGGCATGCTCAGACGTTCGGCTGCCCGGGCCAGGTCAGGCCGGGCAGGCATTTCCGGGATCCGGCGGGTGCCGCTGCCCCCGGGCGGCACGGATAGTGCCGGGGGCGGTGACGACATGTCGCTGACCGGTGGTGACCTGGTGCTGGTGCTGGTGGTCGGGATAGTGGCGCTGCTGGCCCTGGCGGTAGCCGGCGTGCTGTTCCGGTGGGTGCTGGCGGCCGGGCAGGGCACCGAGAGAATGCAGGCGATCGCGCGCGGGATCCAGGAGGGGGCGGCGGCTTACCTGCGCCGCCAGTTCCGGACGCTGGCGGTGTGCGTGGTGGTGATCCCGTTCCTGCTGCTGCTCCTGCCTGCCGACAGCACCGGGATCCGGGTGGGCCGTTCGGTGTTCTTCGTGGTCGGGGGGTCTTCTCGGCGACCGTCGGGTACCTGGGCATGTGGCTGGCGGTGCGCGGCAACGTGCGGGTGGCCGCGGCGGCCGGCGAGGCCAGCCAGAAACGGGCGGTGCAGCTGGCGTTCCGCACCGGCGGCGTCACCGGGATGCTGACGGTCGGGCTGGGCCTGCTGGGTGCCGCGGTCGTGGTGGGCGCCTACCGGGGGAACGCGCCCGGCGTGCTGGAGGGGTTCGGGTTCGGCGCGGCGCTGCTGGCGATGTTCATGCGGGTGGGCGGCGGGATCTACACCAAGGCCGCCGATGTCGGCGCGGACCTGGTAGGCAAGGTGGAGCAGGGGATCCCTGAGGACGACCCGCGCAACGCGGCGGTCATCGCTGACAACGTCGGCGACAACGTGGGCGACTGCGCGGGCATGGCCGCCGACCTGTTCGAGTCCTACGCGGTGACACTGGTCGCCTCGCTGGTCCTGGGCGAGGCCGCGTTCGGCACCGCCGGCCTGGTCTTCCCGCTGCTGATCCCGATGATCGGCGCGGTCACCGCGGTGATCGGGATCCTGGCGGTCAGCCCCCGCGACCGGGACCGTTCCGCCCTGACCGCGATCAACCGCGGCTTCTTCATCTCCGCGGCCATCTCGGCGGGCCTGGTGGTGGCGGCCGCGTTCGCTTACCTTCCGGGCAGCTTCGCCAGGCTGCGGGGCATCAGCGCGCAGGTCGCCGCGGTGCACGGCAACCCGCGGCTGGTCGCGATCGTCGCGGTGCTGATCGGCCTGGCGCTGGCCAGCGGCATCCAGCTGCTGACCGGTTACTTCACCGAGAACACCCGGCGGCCGGTGCGCGAGATGAGCCGCAGCTCGCTGACCGGGCCGGCCACCGTCATCCTGTCCGGGGTATCGGTGGGGCTGGAGGGGTCGGTGTACTCGGTGCTGCTCATCGCGGCCGCGGTGTTCGGCGCGTTCGCGCTCGGGCAGGGCAACGTCACCCTCGCCCTGTTCGCGGTCGCGCTGGCCGGCACCGGGCTGCTCACCACGGTCGGCGTGATCGTGGCGATGGACTCCTACGGGCCGGCCACCGACAACGCGCACGGCATCGCCGAGATGTCCGGCGACGTCACCGGCGCGGGCGCGGAGGTGCTCACCCACCTCGACGCAGTCGGGAACACCACCAAGGCCATCACCAAGGGCATGGCCATCGCCACCGCCGTGCTCGCCGCGACCGCGCTGTTCGGCGCGTTCCGCACCGCGGTGCAGAGCGCCCTGGCCACGGGCGGCCACGCCGCCGCCTCGTTCAGCCTGTCGGTCGACCGGCCCAACGTCCTGGTCGGCGTGCTCGTCGGCGGCGCGGTGGTGTTCTTGTTCGTCGGCATGCTGATCATGGCCGTGGGCCGGGCCGCCGGGCGGGTGGTGACCGAGGTCCGGCACCAGTTCCACCAGCCCGGGATCATGGAGGGGACCCGGCTGCCCGACTACGCGCGGGTCGTCGACATCTGCACCCGCGACGCACTGCGCGAGCTCGCCACCCCGGCGCTGCTGGCGGTGATGACGCCGATCGCGCTCGGCTTCGCGCTCGGCTACGCCCCGCTGGGCGGTTACCTGGCCGGCGCGATCATGGCCGGCGCGCTGATGGCCGTGTTCCTGGCCACCTCCGGCGCCGCCTGGGACAACGCGAAGAAACTCGTCGAGGACGGCAACTTCGGCGGCAAGGGCACCGACGCTCACGCGGCCACCATCACCGGCGACACCGTCGGTGACCCGTTCAAGGACACCGCCGGCCCGGCGATCAACCCGCTGATCAAGGTCATGAACCTGGTCGCGCTGCTGATCGCGCCCAGCGTGGTGACCTACAGCGGCAATGCCGCGGTGCGCGCAGTCACCACCGCGCTGGCCCTGGCGATCCTGATCGCCGCGATCCTGGTGAGCAAACGGCGCTCAAGCGCCGCCATCGCCAGCCCGGAAGCCACGCAAGAGGCGAGCCCGCTGGCCCCGCCGGCGCCGTCTGCAGGCCACCGGGGAGACCGGGCACCCAGCGGCTGACCGGCTCGCCGTTCGCGGCGCCCCCGAGCCCGACGAGGTGGGCAGCCAGATCGCCTGGCAGGCAATACTCCTGGAGGATGTCGCCCTGACCGGCGAGGCGGACATGCTCGAGACTTTCAACGCCGCCCGGAACGATGAGTACGAGGAGTCGACGGCCGGTGCCCGGAGTTCCTGGCCGGCTTGGCGGGAGAGAAGCTCCTGGCCATTTCACGTTTCGGGAACTTGAGGCACGCGGGGAAGACCTCGGGAAGCTTCAGGGCTTCTACCGCAAGATCCATGGAAGAGACCTGCATGGCGCACGCGGACGTGACGTCACGGATGTCAACCCGGAGGCGTCCGGCAAGGCACTGGGCGAGTTCGCTGCCAAGGTGTACGCGTCGCGGAGGCGTAACCCCGCCGCGGTGAAGGCGGCGCTGCGTTCCAACGTAGCGGGCCATGCACAGCTGACTGCCCGCTAACGGGCAAGTGCCGGGAACGGGCTCGCCGGGCCGGCGCAAAGCGGAGCCCCTCAGGAGTTCTCCGCCTTCCGGTAGGCACCCACCACGTCCGCGGCCCCGGCGTCCATCCAGATACGGCCGGCTTCCAGCCAGATCGCCCGGCTACAGCTGCTGGCGATCGCGTCCAGGCTATGGCTGACCAGGAACACGGTGGCGGCCCGTTCCCGCAATTCGGCGAGCCGCTGCGCGCTGCGCTTGCGGAACTCGGCGTCGCCGGTGGCCAGCGCCTCGTCGATCAGGAGGATGTCCTGATCGCGGGCGGCGGCGATCGCGAACCGCAGCCGCTGCGCCATGCCGGTAGAGTACGCCCGCATCGGCAGGTTGATGTGCCTTCCCAGGCCGGAGAACTCCGCGATCTGGTCGTAAATGTCGCGTACCTCGCTACGGGTCATGCCCATCGCCAGGCACCCCAGGGTGATGTTGCGGGCCCCGGTGAGGTCCTCCAGGAGGGCGGCGTTGACGCCGAGCAGCGCCGCCTGCCCCCGCGTGTATACCTGGCCCCGCGCTGGGGGCAGCAGGCCGGCGATGGCCCGCAGCAACGTCGTCTTCCCGGCACCGTTGGCGCCGACCACTCCGACGACCTCACCCTCGTAGGCGACCAGCGAGAGGCCGCGCAGGGCGTGTATCTCCCGGGTCACCACACGCGCCGCCGCCAGGCCCGCAGCGCCGCCGCCCGCCGTGACCGGCGAGGCGGGGACGCGTAAATCTTATAAACCACGTGCAAGCCGTCGACGACTACAGTGGGCTTGCGCCCGGCGGCCGACATGACCGGGGCGGACGGTCCGGCCTGCGCGGGCTCGCTGCGGTGCTCAGAGCGGGCGGTCATGATCTCACCGGTCTCCGCATCGGTTCCTGGCCCGTCCCGGGCGGGACAGTGGTCTCAGGGACCGTCAGCGGCGTACCGCGGTGAAGGCGAGCCCCATCGCCGCCCTCTCATTATCCTCCCGGCGTGGCGGTCCTGCAGGCCCGCGGGCCAGGTCACGGTCCGGGCCATAGTCTGCGGCGAGGCCGGTCAGATGTCCCCGGCCAGTCTTTCTGCCACGGCCGCGGGCGGGATCCACAGGCCCGGACGTCCCCGGCAGGGGATGACAGGATCGACGGGTGCGGGAAACTCGAACACCCAGTGGTACCACCCTGCGGTGGCCCACGGGCTGGGCGAGTCGGTCAGGACGTCTGCCAGGCGGACAATGCCGATGATCGCTTCCCGCGCCTGCCATGCCGCTCGCGGCTGCCCGAAGGCTTCGGGATCGGCCATCGTCCACAGCAGCCGGGAGGAAGCCTCAGGATCGGGGTCGGCATTCTGGCCGGCATGAATCAGCAGCGGGCCGCGGTACGCAGTTCTCCACCGGCGGTTCTCGACGTCCTTGCCGCCGTAGATGGTGGCCCAGGCCCACGGCTGCCGGATGGTCAGCGCCTTCACAGCCGGAAGCCGGCCACTGCCCTGGGCGTCACCCGCCGGCTTGCGGACAGTGCTTCGCGCTCTGCCCACCGATCACCTCCAGGGCACATATCCGGCCCCGCCGGAGCGCGACGGGGCCACGCCCTGCCCGCGGCGTCGCTGCGGGGCATTCATGGGCGTTCCTTCCTTGTCGGCCAGGTCGCCGCATCAGTCCGGGGCGGTCAGGCGCAGCGCGCGGGGGCCGCTGCCTGGCGATCACCCGTGACAGGCGGCGCCTGGCTGTCGCCCCGCTCGCCACGGCCAGGCACGGCCCGCACGCACCGCGCCAGCCGTCCCGGCGCGCGGCACCAGCGGCGGCCAGGAGCGGGCAGACCACGCCCGGCTCGGCCAGCACGCTGACCGCCGCGCTACCGCTGTCCCCGCTGGGCAGCGGCGCGCCAGCACCGCCCGGAAACCCGCCTGGTCCGCGCTGGCCGCCCAGCCGCGGCCGACGGCGGCCGCCACGACCGCCGGGGCGGCGAACGCCATGATCGCCGCGCAGACCGGCCGGGGCCCGGTCACCGCCATGCGCTGTCGGCGCCGCGGGCGGCCTCCCGCGCCAGCCGGGGCATCACGGCCACGAGCACCTCTTCCGCCCGGCCGTGGGCGCTGGCGCCGACCCACAGCCGGTAGGTTTCCGGTTGCCGTGAGCGGTCCCGCAGCCGGTAACCCGGCAGGTGCGCGGGGGCCGCGTACCCGGGCACCCCGGCGTCCGCGAGCGCGCGGAGCACATCCGGCACGATGTGCTCGCTGATCTCCAGGACCGGTGCCCACGCGGCATCGTCCAGGCCATTCCCGAATCCGCCGGCCGGCAGCCACCACAAGCGGCCGGGGCGCGCGGGCTGCTCGGCGGGTCGTGATATCGGTGCCGTCATGCCGTCCTACCTCCCGCGTACGGAGAGCAGGACCCATCGGCCATCCGGCGATTCCGCGCGGCTGGAGTGCTTCGCGCGGACGCGGCGGGGTCCA
>Ga0335073_10014129_pt1 | contig 11195 bp, 10 predicted proteins | sample Lox_Sample_22_FD_207093 | JGI IMG/M metagenome (GOLD analysis project Ga0335073, IMG submission 207093) | Soil microbial communities from Loxahatchee National Wildlife Refuge, Florida, United States - Lox_Sample_2.2 | ecosystem: Environmental > Terrestrial > Soil > Wetlands | place: USA... | reverse complement strand
TCAACCGCATTCGCGCCGCGGATCAGCAGAAAGATGTTCAGCAGGGCAACATTCCGCAAATCATTATTCCGCAAATCGATGCCCGCCTGTGGACGCACTACCACACGACGTGGTGGCCGCATCACCTCACGCGCACAATCATGTATTAACGCGCAGGGGCACTGGCGTTCGACGTTCTCGCTTTGGAGCGCTACCACAGCCTTCGAGCATACTTCCAACCGCCAACTACAAATCAGTTTGGCGGTTTACCGGGATCGATCTTAATCTCGGGCTTGTAGCACTCCATGTGAACTTCGCTGCCGTCCTCGAGAAGAACCGAGGGACGTTGCCAGCTCTCGATAGGACGATTACAAATGATACAGATCAGCTTCCGAGTCTCTTCCCGCACTGAAGGGACTCCTTTCTCACGTGCATGATTTATACCAGCTACTGGCAACAGCATTGGTTACAACTTAAGAACAAGACCAGGATTTTTTTCGGACCATGTTTTGGAGATATGGCCTACACAGCCTGCGGCCAGGGCTCAATGCCGCTTTCCTCGTCACGGGCCATACCTTGGGGGATGGGAATCGTTACCAACACCCGCGTTCCACTGTCTCCGGAATGAATATGCAACTCGCCCTGAAATTGGCGCAGGCGCTCGCGCATGCCGCGAATTCCCATGCCCGAGCCAGTGGTCTCAATGGCAGCCAGGCGTTCAGGGGAGATGCCTTTGCCCTGATCCTCAATCTGAATCGTGACCCAGCCTGCGTTGCGGGCAATGCCGATGGAACCGGTTTTGCTGCCCGAATGACGGTGAATGTTGGTCAAGGATTCCTGCACCAGCCGGAAGATGACTAACTCCAGCTCGCGGGGCAGACGGCCGAAGTCTTCCGGGATATCGAGCTCGATGGTGATGCCACTGCGCTCTGCGACGCCCTGTACATACCAGTTGAGGGCGGAAAACAGGCCCGTCTCGTCGAGCAGCGGCGGGTGCAGCAGATAGGAAGTGGTGCGGATTTCTTTATGCAATTGTTGTACCAGTTCCTGCGCGGCTTCGACCTCTTTCACCAACGGCGGCGAGACGGCGCGTGCCTGATCTGACAGGTTGGCCAGATCGATGCTCAGCGCGGCGAGCAATTGCCCGGCGCTGTCATGCAGGTCACGGGCGATGCGCCGGCGCTCCTGGTCCTGCACCTGCAGCAGGCGGCCGGAAAGTTCGCGCAGGCTTTCGTACATGCGCAAAATTTCTCCGTTGCGCTGCTGCAATTCGGAAGTCCGCGCCTGAATCTGGCGTTCCAGGCTTTCGGCCAAGTCGCGGTAGCGCGCTTCGCTCAGCTGCACCGCTTCCTGCGTCAGCTTCCGCGCGGTGATGTCGCGCACCACGGTGTAGGCGAGTTGCTGACCATCCGTCAGCAACACGGAGCTGAACTCGCCGATGAACCTTGAGGCGTCCTTGCGAACGAAAGTCATCTCGCCGGAGACGCGTCCGGTGCGCGCACGATCGGCGATCCAGTTGTTCAGCGCCTCCTCGGACATATCCATGAAGTCGGTGCGGCGGGCACGCTTGAACTCTTCCTCGGTCATGCCGAACAGTTCGCAAGCCGCGGGATTCGCTGCGATCACCATGCCGGGAGAGGACAAATAGATTGCGTCCAGCGAATTGGTGAACAGCAGACGGAATTTGGCCTCGCTCTCTTCCAGAGCTTTCTGGATTCGCTTCTGCGGCGTGAGATCGAAGCACACGCAGCTCAGGCCTATCACTCTGCCTTCGGCGTCGCGCTCGGGATCCATGTTGACGTGAAAGGAGCGCAGCTCGCCGTTGACCTGCACACTCATTTCGCCCTGGAAACTTTTCCCCGTGCGCAAAACTTCGGCTTTGATCGATTCCGAGTGCTCGGCGTCCTCGCGGCGTTCCAGGATTTCGGCATCGCGCTTGCCGATCATTTCCGCGGGAGCGGGACCGACCACCGGGTTGTAAACCCACTTGTAGCGCAGATCGAGTCCGGCGGTGAAGACGGTGATGGGAGTGCCGCGCAGGGCAAGCTCGAAACGCTCCGTAGCGATGCGGCGCTCTTCCTCGCTTTTGCGGAGGGCGTCTTCCGTGCGTTTTCTTTCGGTGATGTCCGTGGCGATGCCGCTCATGCGCACCGGCTTGCCCAAGCCGTCGAAATAAACGCGGCCGTGGGAATTCGCCCAGTGCAGGCTGCCATCGCGCCACACGATGCGCATCTCCACGTCGTATTCTTCCAGCTCTCCGCGCAGTGCCGCTTGCACAGCTTCGTCGATCCGCGCGCGGTCCTCGGGATAAACGGCTTCCAGGAAGCGCTCGTAGGTCATTGCCGTCCTCGGGGGCAGCCCGAAGATTTCCAGGCAGCGATCCGACCAGATGAGTTCATTCTCTTTGGACGAGAGCGAATCTCGGCTAGTGATTTGCCAATCCCAGGTGCCAAGGCGCGCCGCTTCCACCGCAAGCGAGAGACGCTCGTTGATGACCTGCAGCTCATCCTGCACTTGGCTCTCTTTTGTCATGCCATTCTTCACTATGCGCTGATGGATAGACTTCAGCGCTACAAGAGCGCAGGGAAATTCTGCCGGAAGGAGAGGCGAATGCAACTACAGTGATTACCTTAGAGTTAAGAGCCGATTGCCTGCCTCAGAAGATGTGCAACTTGATGCTCAAGTATTTTTTTGGATTCTCGCGGAAGGCTTTGATGAATTGCTGCGCCTGAGTCATAGTCTCGTTGGCGTTGTTGTAAAAAGTTTCGTCTTTGAGGAACTTCCCGGCGGATCCCTTGCCTGCCTGCAGATCAGCCGTTAATTCGGACAAGTGCGTAACCGTATCGTCGATTTTCTGCGCCAGAACCTGATCCTGCGAAAGCTTGCCCAGCGTACCTTTCCCCGCATTAATATCGCCGGTAATCTTCTTCAGGTTGGCGATCGTATCGTTGGCGTTGTTGTAGAGGGAAGGATCCTTGATGAACTTGCCAGCCGTGCCTTCGCCTTTCTGAATGTCGTCGATGATGGCGTTCATCTTGTCGAGCGTGGCCAGGAATTTGTTATAGGCGTCATTCCTGTTAATGAGCGCGCCCAGGCTGCCCTGCCCCTTCGCGACTTCATCGACAATCTGCTGAAAATCGGCGACGGTCGCGGAGAAGCGGTTATAGAGCGTGGGATCGTAAATCAGTTTGCCGATCGATCCCTTGCCGCTCTCAGCGAAGGCCAGGATGCGGTCGGCGCGCTTGAGCAGCGCATCCATGTTCTGCAGCGTGCTCTGACTGGCGCGCACCACCTGGTTGAAGTCAGGATGCACCTGCGTCGGCAAAGTGTCCCCATCCTGGGCCTGAGGACCGACGGCCTCCTGGCTGTCGATATCAATATAGGTTTCGCCCAGCACTCCCGCGGTATCGAGAGAAGTGACCGAATCTCTGCGAAGATCGTAGATGTACCGGGTACTGACCTTCATGGTCACTTCAACGGGAGTGAGTTTCTTGTCGCGGTCGGGAACGATGCGGATGTGGTCGACATTGCCGATATCGACTCCGCTCAGTCGAACCGGCGCGCCGGGCCGCAAGCCTTCGGCGTTATCGAAGTAGGAGCGCAGAACGATGCGATGGGTGAAGAAGCCGTGAGTGCCGGACATTAGAAACAGGAGAATGGCGAGGGTCACAGAGGCCAGAATGACCGTGATGCCGACGCGCAGCTCCGACCATTTCAGCTGCTTCTGGCTAGGCAAATGTTCCCCTCATGGCGCAGGTTGGGATTCTTTTTAGACGGCCACGATCACTCGACTTGCAACGGGTCCCCTGCACGCCCACCGCTGCATGATAACAAAATATAGAGATTCCATTATGCCGCTGCCGGTCGCAGAAAAGGCAGCAACAAGAGTGCCAATAGATATGCCCCCGCGCCGCAGGCCAGCGTAATCGTCAATCCGAACTGAATGGCGATGACCATGGCCAGCACCGAGCCGAGTACGCTGGCGGCGGCATTCATCGCCCAGGCCCATTCGACGGCGCTGTCCGAGCCCGTTAAACGACCCGCGGAAAGCGCTCGGAGCCCTGTGGGGAATGGCATACCCATCAAAAATCCTAGAGGGATGAGGAGCAGCCCACTGATCAGCAGACGCGCGGCGAAGCTCAATCCGACCAGCGCGGCCAGCTTGCCGGGCAAAAGGAAAACGTTCAGCAGAAGAGTCACGATCACCAGCAGAATGGGCAGCCAGCACTGCTCGGTGCGAATTAGCCAGCGCCGCGAAACCAGGCTTCCGGCGCCGCTCGAAAGCATCAGCAGAAATATCACTACGGTCAACGCGTAGGTAGGATGGCCGAGGAACAGAACGAAGCGCTGGATGAAGGCGATCTCCACCAGAATGTAGCCGAGCCCCACCGCAACAAAATAAAACAGCGGAAGCGGCGAGTGGCGGGCGTCTCGGGCCTTCAGGGCCAGCGGCAGAATCAGAAAGACAAGCACAGCGGCCAGCGAAATGATGAGCACCAGCAGCAAAACCAGCACGCCGAGATTGACCTTCCAATCGATGCCCTTGCGCAATCCTTGCTCACCGAGAATCTGGGAAGGCTTCAGGGTGAAAAAGAAAAACGGAGCATTGTCGCTGACCGGCGAAACGTTGTAGGCATAGCCGCGCGCAAATGCGTAAGGATCGTTGCTGGCGATCAAATCGGAAAAAGGATTCGCAGCCGGACGCGATGGCGTGTACAAGGCGCTGAGCTGGGGATAGCGCTCGAGGTGAGCATTGATGGAATTCTCTTCTTCCGCGGTAAATGGAGTCTTCTTGGCGAGCACGACCACGGGAATGCCATCGGCGTTCAGTTCGCCCTGCGAGGCGACGATGAAATTGCGCGCAGGGTTCTCCACTCCCAGATGATGAAGCGCGTCCATGGCGACGGCCACCACGCGCAACGCTTCGCGCGGATGGTGGAACTCCCAGCGGGTGATGGCGATCATGCCGTCAGGCTTGAGGTGCTCGAAATATTCGCGAAAGGCTTCGACCGTATACAAATTGTTTTCGCTGAGCGCGAAGGCACCGGCAGCCGTCGACGCCCAGGTATCGACCAATGTCATCTGCACCACGTCGAACTGCTGATCGGCGGAGCGCAGATACGAACGCCCATCCGTGACGTGAATATGCACGTCAGGCCGTTCATAAAGGTGTTGGGAATAATCGGCGTATCGCCCGCGCATGACGGAATTGGCGATGATGGGATTGATCTCGATGCCGGTCACGCTGGGGCTGCCGTTGGCCACGGCACGAAGCACGTCCACGCCACCACCCGGGCCGATGATGGCAAACTCGCCATGCGGCCGCAGCACGTTGGCCAATGCAGGAGGAGCGGCCATCAGGTTGTGCTCCCACTCCGTACCCTGCCAGTGATTCAGGTCGGCGTTCATGATGTAGGTGGAAGCATCGGCGTCGATGACAACGGCTTTGGCCCCACCTTGGCGATCGACTTCCACGCGCGAGAGCGCATTCCAGCGGGCGAATTCGACCCACGCCGGATTGCGGAATATTCCTTTTGCGTAGACAACATCGATGAGACGTCCGGAATGATTGGCGGCGATGACAACAGCCAAAGCCACGCCCAGAAATGCGGAATAGCGGCGACCATTCGTTGTCTCGGCCCAGAGGCCTGCCGCCACAGCCAGCGTGATGCCGGAAAAGACAATCGTGTTTGGTCCGCCGATCCAATTCAGCAAAGGAACGATGGCGAGGCAAGCGAGCGCGCCGCCACAAAGATCGGCTCCATAGAGTCGCGGAATGTGGCGGGTTTCACGGGCGAAGACGACCGAGAACAATAATCCGGTGAGGAAAAACGGAATGGCTGCGGCGAGATAAAGGATTGTGAGCCGGAAGAAATTCGTTCCCGAGACCTCAAGCGCGACAGGAACGTGGAGCACGATTTCCAGAACGATCACAACCACGGCGGCATTTGTCAGACAAAGCCGTGAAGCGAGAGGGCGCGTGTCGAACTCTGCGAGCCGTGCGCGCAGCAGGTAGGCGAAGACGCCGCCGGCGCCGAGACCGAGCAGCGCGATGGAAATCGCCAGAAAGGCGAAGTGATAAAAGAGCACGACGGAGAACAAACGCGTCAGCGCGAGCTCGAGCAGCAGCCCGGAAAAGCTGGTGAGCGCGAGGCCTGCCAGCAAAGTGCGTTGCGGGATCTCCATTGGGGGCGTGGATAAAGTAGTAGCTGTGAGGACGGCCATAATTCGATAAACGCGACAGTCTAGCAGAGGGAAGGGTCGTTCTTCTGCTTGACAGCGGGCAGGCGCGGCAGTAAGCTCCGGCCCTAACTTGGAACAACCCCGGATTCTTGAGCGAGTTCCGGCAGTGGGTAGGGAGCGAACGTGCGGTTAGCGCTGGAAACACGGCAAATCGGAAAAGTCACGATCGTGCAGTGCAAGGGACGCATCGTAGCCGGGAGCGAAAGCGAAGCCTTGCGCGAGCATGTGAACTGGCTGCTGCACGACCGGCGGGCGATCGTGTTGCACCTCGGCGACGTGGCCTTCATTGACAGCAGCGGATTGGGTACGATGGTGCGTACGCTGACCAGCACGCGCAAGGCGCGCGGCGATCTGAAATTGTGCGTCGTTCCGGAGCATGTGCGAAAGGTGCTCGAGCTCTCGCATCTCACCAAACTCTTCGATTCGCATGAATCGGAAGATCATGCCGTCGAGGCGTTCTATCGCGGTCCTGTGCAGGCGGAGAAGCCGGTCGCGCAAGGACGAAGCATTTTGTGCATCGATCGCAGCGCGGATGTCGTGACCTATCTGCGCGAACTGCTGCGCGCCGCTGGATACGAGGTGGACACCAGCTGCAGCTTGCGCGATGCGATGATTCTGATGCGGGTAACGCGCTTCGATCTGCTTTTGCTGGGCTCCGATATGGTAGCGGCTCCAGGCACGGAAAAAACTTTTCGCGATGCCTGCGCGCGCACGCCGGTGATTGAGTTAGGAAACGAGTTCTCAACCCTGGAGGCTGCTCACGCGACGGCCGGTCTGCTTGAAAAAATTGCGGCGTGCTTGCATGGCGGCGCGGCAAGCTAGGCGGGCAGCGCTTCTGGAGATCCGGTGAGCGCGCCGTTGATGACATCTTCCACTTCTGCGCTCAGCCACTGATTGGGTTCGTGACGTCCGCTGAGGCGCAGCTTCAGATAGTTGTCGGTCAAGGTTTCGGTGAATGGGATACCGCGCTCCTCGCCGGTCACGTTCAAAGTGATCACGTCCAGCTTCTTACCCAGAAAATTTCGCATGAAGGCCAGCTTCTTTGCTGCCGCCAATTCACGTAGAGTGCGATTGCGCTCGCGCGCGACGTGCACCGGAACCTGCTGCGGCATCGAAGCCGCGGGCGTGCCCGGGCGCGCGGAATAGGTGAAGACGTGCAGATAAGTGAAGGGCAGATCTTCGATCATGCGGCGCGTGGCTTCGAACTCGGCATCGGTTTCGCCAGGGAAGCCGACCATGACGTCGGCGCCGATGGCGGCATGGGGCAGGGCGGCACGAATCTTCTCGATTTTCTCGCGATAGTGCCACGGACGATATTTGCGATGCATGCGGCGCAAAACCGAGTCGCTGCCCGACTGCATGGGAACGTGCGCATGCTTGGCGATGCGAGGCGATGACGCAACCAGCGAGATAAGTTCGTCGCTCCAATCCATCGGCTCGATGGATGAGATGCGAAGTTTTTCGAGGGAAGTTTCGGCAAGGATGAAGCGAATCAGGTCTTCGAAAGTCAGCCTTTGGCTCTCGGCGATTGGCGGGCGAGGGCGCCCGCCCCACAGCAAATCTCGTCCCCAGCGGCCGAGATTGATTCCGCTGATGACGACTTCCTTGTATCCGGAATCGACCAGCGACTGAATTTCGCGCAAAATGCGGTCGGGCGCAAGCGAACGATTCTGGCCGCGCACATAAGGAATCACGCAGAACGAGCAGCGATTGTCGCAGCCATCCTGAATTTTGAGATTGGGGCGGGTGCGCTCGTTGGCGGCGTCGAAGACCGGCGCGGCCAGCAGTTCGGTGTGCGCGAAGATGTCGGAAACAAAAATTCCGGCGTCTGGCTTTCGGCTTTCGGGATTCAGGGATGCGAGCGGAATAAAGCCTACAGACCCTTCAGACGCACGACTCGCGCCGAATTGCGACGCAGAGAAAATTTGCGCGAGCTCATGCTTGTGCGAGTTGCCGATGACGAGACTTACTCCCGGAAGAGATGCGATTTCTTCGGGAGCGCGCTGCGCGTAGCAGCCGGTCACGACAATGCGCGCGTCGGGATTCTGGCGCTGCACGCGGCGAATGGCGGCACGGGCATCCTGATCGGCCGCGGCGGTGACGGTGCAGGAATTGATGACCACCACGCTGGCCTCGGCGGGAGCGGCAACACGGGCGAGTCCGTGCTCTTCAAACTGCCGTTCGATGGCAGCGCCATCGGCTTGCGTAGCGCGGCAGCCAAAGTTTTCGACGTAATATCCGGGCACGTGGTTATGGTAACGCACTTTCGCGTGTAGTCAGTCCAGACGACCCCAACAGGAGCGGGCACTTTAAGCGCGACCCACTTTAAGCGCAACGCACCCCGCTCGCGCAAAGCATGCGGATGGGCAGAACCTCGAGAGGACGAGCGCGGCCGGAAGGCGTACTGACCATACGGCATTCTTTCCTCAACAAATACGGATCTCTATGATTTTGGCAGGCAGAAGCCGCCGGACGCATCGCCTGATACGTCCGGACGGCCCCGAAGATAAATCCAGGAAGGGCAACTACGCGGAAGCGGCTGTTCTCCTGGACTGGAAACACTCCCGGCAAAAGACGGGGCGGCCCTGCGTGGGACGGAAGGGGACGGTGGTCTGCTTGCCGCATCCCGAGCAGACCGCCTGGGTTTCGATCTTAGGATAGCGCGAAGGCTGGCCCATGGCTGGAGCCTGACCGAGCACGGCGACCCGTTTGCCCTTGCAAGCCTTGCAGCGCTTGGGCTCGTTCTTGAACTGTTTGTCGTGAAAAAACAGTTGCTCACCGGCGGTGAAGACGAAATCACTGCCGCAATCCACGCACTTTAGCACCTTGTCCTGAAATTCCATTGAGGATGGCTCCTTCAGCCCGTCCCCGCAACGGCCACCGGCTGCGAAATTTACGGTGAAACGGCGCGGAGCACCAGGTTGTATACAACTCCCCCTCAGTACTACCCCATGGACTCGGCCCGCCACGTTCCAGGAAGGAAAGTGGGTACAAACTGTCGTTCTTTTATGCCGGAAGATACTGAATATCCCTGATGCAACTCAACGCGGGTGGGGGCCAGATTGAGCAGAGCCGCCCCGGGAAGGAGCGGCTCTTTACTGCGTTAATCCTGTTCTTTGCGTGTTTTTTTTCGAGCTCGCTTACGTGCCAGCGCTGCTTTCACGCGCTTTTTTTCGCCCGGTTTCAGGTAGAAGGAGTGGCGTTTCACTTCCTTAATGATGTCTTCCTGCTGAACCTTGCGTTTGAAGCGGCGCAGAGCGTTTTCGAGGGATTCTCCCTCTTGCAGCCGCACTTCTGCCAAACGTACACACCCCCAGACTCGTCCGGTTGGACCCAGATAGTTATGACAAGGTTTTGACGGCAAGTCAAGAAAAAGTGGCAAATTTTGGCAACGGACTACGCCGAAAGGAGGGTGAAAATGGGAAGAAATACCCTGAAATCGGTTTATCTCTCAGCTACATAAGGATCAAGGCGACGAGGAATGACCGAAGCGATAGGTGAAACTCAGACTTGCATAGGAGGGTAGGCGAACGCCCAGGACTTCCTGAATCGGCGATGGATAGAAGTTCTCGATGGTCTGGCCGGTATAGCCGGAAGCAATGGGGAAACCCACGCCGGCATCGAAGCGGCCGTTGATAAACTCGCGAAGCAGCGCGCCGCGCAGCTCCTTTACGGGCGTTCCGGTGCATTCGGCCAGAGGATTCGGCAGGCAACCAGTGCCGAGAGGCTTTGTGCCGACATATTCAAATTCCGCCCGCGCCTGCAATTGCAGTGGAAGCCGACGAACCGTGCCCAGCAGGTCGAAGCTGGTACGCGGCGCTTCGGGGGTGAAATCCCCCAGGTTCGTCCGGCTAAGAATAAGCTAGAATACGCGAACAGCCGCGCTGTGGGAGCGCTCGCATGGGGAAGTCCCAAACCCGGCAGGACCTCCGAAGGTTAGAGCTGCAATTCTTGCCTCCCCTAGCGGAACGCTCTGCGACATGCGCGACTCGCGCGGATCCAACCATCGCACAAGCCGGTGCTGGGATCGCCGAACAGCCTGCCTTGCGAGCAAACCCGGGAAAATTGAAAAACTTGGTGCACTGCATTTGCGCGGGGACCCTCTCAGGCATCGAAGAACTTTCTGTGGCGGGATAAGTTGGGGAACATTTTTTGCGGAACATGGGGACGGGGGGAATGAATCAAAGCCTTAGCGTGGTGAGCACTGCGGCGATAAAAAAGAGGGTGCTGGTGGTCGACGATCATCCGATCGTCCGCCAGGGACTGGCGCTGCTGATCAACCGGGAAGCGGACCTGATGGTTTGTGGAGAAGCGGAAGATGCGCCCAGGGCCATGCAGTCGATCATCAGCGCGCACCCGGATATTTTGCTCCTGGACATCTCGCTGAATGGACCGGATGGACTGGACCTGCTGAAGGACGTACGAACGCGCTATCCCGAACTGCCGGTATTGATTCTTTCCATGCACGATGAGTCGGTCTATGCGGAGCGCGCACTCCGCGCCGGGGCGCAGGGCTACATCATGAAGCAAGAGGCGACGGAAAAAGTTCTAGTGGCGCTGCGGCGGATTCTCAGCCATGAAATTTACGTCAGCGAGCGCATCGCCAACCGGATGTTGCAACGCTATATCGGCAACCGCGGGGCGGGCCGACCGTCGTCAGTAGCGGATTTGACGGATCGCGAATTGGAGGTCTTCCGGCTGATCGGTGAGGGCCATTCCACCCGGCGGATCGCAGAAGAGTTGCACATCAGCGTGAAGACGGTGGAGTCCTATCAGGCGCATATCAAGGAGAAGCTGGCCTTGCGCAGCGCCCGTGAGCTTGTCCAGCACGCGATTCAGTGGAGCATCAACGAAAAGGCGAGCTGAATTTTTAGCAAGATTTAGCGGAGAGAAAAGCGAACCCCAGAGGCTAAAGCCCTCGTTCCTTCCGTTGATCCTTACACGGCACGGCTGAAGCCGTGCCCTTTCAAACC
>Ga0335073_10014127_pt1 | contig 11196 bp, 9 predicted proteins | sample Lox_Sample_22_FD_207093 | JGI IMG/M metagenome (GOLD analysis project Ga0335073, IMG submission 207093) | Soil microbial communities from Loxahatchee National Wildlife Refuge, Florida, United States - Lox_Sample_2.2 | ecosystem: Environmental > Terrestrial > Soil > Wetlands | place: USA: Florida... | reverse complement strand
TGAACGGCTTGCCCCGGCCGCTGGCGACGCTGGCCGGCACGTCGCGCGCGATTCTCCATCCGCTTCTCGCCTTTTATGCGCCGCGCAACCATCACGCGCTGGCCCTCTATTGCATCACCATCGTCGTGGCCATGCTCGTGAAGGGATTTTTCTCCTTCTGGTCGCGATGGATTCTGATCGGGGTCTCTCGCGAAATCGAATACGATCTGCGCAATGATCTGCTCGCGCGGCTTCTGAAGCTCGAACCCGAATTCTACGTCCGCAATCGCACGGGCGATCTGATGTCGCGCGCCACCAACGATTTGAACGCCGTCCGCATGGTTCTCGGCCCGGGCATCATGTACACGGCCAACACGATCGCCACCAGCGTGCTCGCGCTCTACTTCATGGCCAGGCTGTCAGCCGGGCTGACCATGTGGGTGCTGATCCCCGTTCCCTTCGTCGTCGTCTCCGTCTACTACTTCGGCCGCATTATTCACCGGCTCTCGGAGCGCATTCAGGCCGCGCTCGGCGTGCTCTCCACTCGCGCGCAGGAGAACCTCACCGGGATTCGCGTGGTCCGCGCCTACGCTCAGGAAAAAACGGAGGTCGGCTCGTTCGACCGCGCCAATCGCGATTACGTCGAACGCAACATTCAGCTCATCACCTCTTGGAGCCTCTTTTTCCCCGGCCTCACCACGCTGATTGGCCTCACGGTGGTGATTCTCCTCGGCAGGGGCGGCATTGCGGTCATCAATCACCGCGTGTCCGTCGGCACGCTTTGGGCGTTCTACACGTTTTTGCTGCAGCTCACTTTCCCCATCATCGCCCTCGGCTGGGTGACGAACATTTTTCAGCGCGGCGCCGCTTCCATGGGTCGGCTGCTCTACATTCTCCGCGCGGAACCAAAGATCGCCGACGCCTCCATTCCCGCGGTCGTCGGCGCTTCCGGAAACGGCCAGCCGCGCGCTGCGGCTGCGCTTGCGTCGGCGGCAGCATCGGCCCCGGTCGAAATCCGCGGCGAAATCGAGTTCCGCAATCTCACCTTCGCCTACCCCACGGCCCCCAACGAACCCGTTCTGCGGGATATCAGCCTTCACGTTCCCGCGGGCTCTACGCTCGCCGTCGTTGGGCCCACCGGCAGTGGTAAATCGACATTGGCCGCGCTGATCGCGCGCCTCTGGGAAGCTCCGCCCGGATCGCTGCTCCTCGACGGCCGTTCGATCCGCGACTATTCGCTCGACGAACTGCGCCGGTCGATCGGCTACGTGCCTCAGGACACGTTTCTCTTCAGCGAGACCCTGCGCGAGAACATCGCCTTCGGCGTTCCCGGCGCGAGCGACGAGGGCATCCGGTCCTGCGCCGCAATCGCATGCATTGGCGGTGATATCGAGGGCTTCACGCAAGGCTACGAAACGATGGTCGGCGAGCGCGGCATCACTCTTTCCGGCGGCCAAAAGCAGCGGACCGCCCTGGCGCGCGCCATCATGCGCCAGCCTCGGATTCTGATCCTCGATGACTCGCTCTCGAGCGTCGACACGGACACCGAGGAGCGGATCCTTCGCGGCCTTCGCGGCGTGATGCGCGAACGCACCACGATCCTCGTCTCGCATCGCGTTTCGACCGTCAAAGACGCCGATCAGATCGTCGTCCTGCACGCCGGGCGCATCATCGAGCGCGGCACGCACGAAGAGCTGCTCGCCCGCGGCGGCGAGTACGCCGACCTGCACCAGAAACAGCTGCTCGAAGAGGAACTCGAACGCGAATGAGCGATTTTCGCGAAGAAGAGAAGCTCGGCAAGATCTACGACGCCCATCTCACCCGGCGGATCGTCAAGTATCTGCGGCCGTACCGCTGGCATGTGACGGCTGCCGTGTCGATGAGCTTGGCCTACGCAGCCATGGAGTTGGCGGGGCCCTACCTCTTCCACGTCGCCATCGACTGGTACATCACTCCCGGCCTCGGCGGCTCGATCACTGCGAAAGCCGCCGTACGCGGCCTGCTCTGGACCGTGATCGCGTACACGATCTCGCTATTCGCCAGCTTCGGAATTCAATTCGGTCAGGTTCGGATCATGCAATGGGTCGGCCAGGAAACGATGTACGACCTGCGCAAGGAAATCTTCGAGCACTTGCAGCGTCTGCCGATGAGTTTCTTCGACCGCACGCCGGTCGGCCGCCTCGTCACTCGCGCGACCACCGACGTCGATGCGCTCAACGATCTCTTCGCATCCGGCGTGGTCGCAATGCTCAACGATTTCGTCCTGCTCTTCGGTCTGGCGATTTTCCTGTTGTGTTGGCACTTCTACCTGGGCCTCGCCACCCTCTCTCCTCTTCCCTTCATGGTTCTGCTCACCTATTTCTTCCGCAATCACGTTCGGGACGCCAACCGCCGCATTCGCACCGCGATCGCCCGCATCAACGGCTTCCTCCAGGAACACATCAGCGGGATGTCGATCGTTCAGCTCTTCAACCGCGAGCGGAAGTCGCAGGAGCAGTTCGCCGTGTTCAACCGCATCCACATGGAGGCCTACAAGGACGCGATCGACGCTTTCTCCTATTTCTATCCGGGCGTCGAATTCCTCAGCATGGGCGGCATCGCGCTCGTCTACTGGGTCGGCGGCGCGCGGGCGATCGTCGGAACCCTGGAGATCGGCATTCTTGTTTCGTTCGTGCAGTACGCCCAGCGCTTCTTCCGCCCGATTCAGGATCTGAGCGAAAAGTTCAACATCCTGCAAGCCGCGATGGCGGCCTCCGAACGCATCTTCCAGTTGCTCGACGAGCCGGTCGCGGTCGTCTCGGCTGCCGGGACGCATGCTCCGCGTATCCGCGGCGAAATCGAGTTCCGCAACGTCTGGTTCGCCTATCGCGGCGGCGCGAATCCGGCCGACGAGGATTGGGTGCTCCGCGACGTTTCCTTCCACGCCGAGCCCGGACAAACTCTCGCGATCGTCGGCCACACCGGCGCCGGCAAGACCACCATCATTCAGCTGCTCCTGCGCTTCTACGAAATTCAGCGCGGGCAAATCCTGATTGATGGAATCGACATCCGCGAAATGAACCTGCAGGACCTTCGGCGCCTCTTCGGCATCGTGCTGCAGGATCCGTTTCTCTTCACCGGCACGCTGGAATCCAACGTCAAACTGGGAACCGAAGGGATCGATCGCGCGGGCGTCGAGCGTGCCCTCCGCGAGGTTGGACTCGGGCCGTTCCTCGATTCGCACCCGAGGGGCGTCGAAACGCCCGTCACCGAGCGCGGCTCCACGCTATCCGTCGGCCAGCGCCAGCTCGTGAGCTTCGCGCGCGCCCTGGCGCACGACCCTGCGTTGCTCATCCTCGACGAAGCCACATCCAGCGTCGACACAAAGACTGAATTGATGATCCGCGACGCTCTCGATCGGCTGCTGAAGAATCGCACCGCCATCGTCATCGCGCACCGCCTCAGCACGATCCAGCACGCTCAGCGCATTCTCGTGTTCCACAAAGGCCGCCTCCGCGAACAAGGTTCGCATCAGGAGCTCCTCGCGCTCCGCGGAATCTACTACCGCCTCTATCAGCTTCAGTACAAGGAGCAGGAAATTGCTCCGCTGCCCGGCGCCACGCCCGACATTTCGCAGGCGCTGCCCGCCAATGACTGAACCTCCGCGCTTCGCATGACGCCGCCGAAAATCCTGCTCTCCGCGGGCGAAGCCTCGAGCGATATGTACGCCGCGCGCCTCGCCACGGCTCTGCGCGAACGAACGGGCGCGCAATTCTTCGGCATGGGCGGCCCGCGCATGGCTGCGGCCGGCGTCGAACTGATCGCCGATTATCACGAAGTCGCCGTCGTCGGCATCACCGAGGTCCTGCACAAAATTCCCACGGTGATCGGCGTGCAGAATCGGCTCGCCCGCGCGGCGGCCGAACGCAATGCCGCGCTCGCGATCCTCGTCGATTCGCCGGGCACGCATCTGGGCGTCGCGCGCCGGCTGAAGAAGCATGGAATCCCCGTCGGTTATTTCATCGGCCCGCAGGTCTGGGCCTGGCGTGCCGGACGCGTCCGAGTGGTCAAACGCCTTGTGAACCGGATGGTGGTCATCTTTCCGTTCGAGGAAAAGATCTATCGCGATGGCGGCGTACCCGTCGATTTCGTCGGGCACCCGCTCGTCGACGTGGTGCGTCCCTCGATCGCGCGAACCGAATTCGCCGAGCGCCACGGCCTCGATCCCGAGCGCCTGATCGTCACGCTACTTCCCGGAAGCCGTCGCAACGAGATCGCGCAGATTTTTCCGATAGTCCTCGACGCGTGCGAGATTCTGGCGCGCGAAGTCAAGGCGATGGGCGCCTTGCAGTTCGTACATGCCGCCGCGCCCAACCTCCCCGCCGATCTTTTCGCCGCCTACGGGACGCGCCCCGGCGTCACGATCCGACGTGTCGAGGGCGCCACCTATGACGCACTCGCCGCCGCGGATTGTGCCATCGTCGCCAGCGGCACGGCCACGATCGAAGCCGCGCTTCTCGGCGCTCCTATGGTGGTCGTCTATCGTGTCGCTCGCGCCACCGCGGCCATCCTTCGCCGCATGCTCAGAACGCCCTTCATCAGCATGGCCAATCTTGTCGCCGAACGCCGCGTGGTACCGGAACTGATTCAGGACGCCTTCACTCCCGCCGCTGTGGCTGCGGAGGTTCGCTACCTGCTCGAATCGCCCGACGGCCGTGATGCGATGGTCGCCGGCCTCGCTGAAGTCCGCGCAAAGCTCGGCTCCGGGGGCGCAATTGAGCGGGCCGCCGATGTGTTTGCGCGCATGCTGTAGGGGGCTGCGCCGGGCAACTGCAAAGGGTTATCTGGTATCTTAAGGTAGGCGTTAGGACGACAGCCTTCGCGAGGTTTTCTTGCTCAAGATCAATCGACTCTTCGCCGCCCTGGGGCTGTTGCTCTTGGCCGCTAGCGGCGCGCGGGCGCAAACCACTCACGCCTTCCCGTTTCGAGCGACGAACTACGACGTAGAAGTCGTGCTGCATCCCGAGGATCAGACTCTCTCGGCGCTGGTCAAGGTGAAGTTCGTCGCGACTCAGGTTTCCAGGACGCTTCTCGTCGAATTGCATCCCGATCTGCGAGTGAACTCGGTTAAGACGGCCGACGGTCAGAATCTCAGTTTCGATCGCGACAACAACGACGCGCTCTTGCTGAGCGTGGCCCTTCCGGGCGTCGCCACCCCCGGCAAGGTCGTCGATCTCGTTTTTGATTATGCCGGCCCCGTCTCGAGCGAAGATGACAGCCCCACGCCCGGAGTGCGCTTCGCCTCGGTCGACAAAACATCCGCCTATCTCCTGCTGCCAGCGCGCTGGTTCCCGCTGACGAACTACCCGTCGAATCGTTACACGGGAACTTTTCGCGTCATCGTGCCGGACACGTTCGTCGTCGTTGGCACCGGAAAGGCGGACGAGCCTACACCGATGGCCGGCATCGGCAACCAGCCCAATCAGTCGTCTTACGTCTTCCATTGCGACCAAGCCGGCCCGGTCGGCTCCTTCGTTGCCGGGCCCCTGCAGCTTTCTCCGGTTTCCGCCCAGGGTTATCAATTCTCGATCTACACGCCTCCCTCGCAGGCGGCCACGGCGCAGTCCTACGGAAGCTCGCTCGCTTTGATCATGAGCTATTTCTCGGATACGTTCGGCTCCTTCGCCACCCAGCCAAGTCTCACGGTCGCGCAAATGCCCGATGGCTCGCTCGCCGGATATTCGGCGCCCGGTCTACTCCTGCTCAGTGCCCGCCAATGGACTGCCAAGGCCAACGATCGCATGCTTTCGCAGCTCGCCGCCGGACAATGGTGGGGCGTGCAGGTGCTGCCCGCCACACCTTCGGACGTGTGGATCACGGACGGCCTGTCGCGCTACGCCGAGGCGTTGTACGCCGAACAATCGGATGGCGTCGCCGGGCTGAATCGCGCGCTCGAGGATTTCGCCGTCGGCGCCTTGATGTACGAAGACGTGAGTCCCATCTCCCAGGCAGGGCATCTCGGGCGATACTCCGATCAGTATCGCTCTGTCGTCGACGACAAGGGCGCGATGGTCTTCCACATGCTCCGCGCCGAGCTTGGCGACGATGCTTTCACGGCCCTCCTGCACGATTTCTTCAAGCAGTACGCCGGGAAAGCGGCAACGATCGACGAACTCCGCAGGATGGCGACCGCCAAGCTCCCGCCCACCAAGAAGGGCGACCCGCCGGTCAATTTGGTCTCCTTCTTCTCTCAGTGGCTCGATTCCACCGGCATTCCGGAGTTCACGCTCGACTACATCGTCTATCGCACGCCCAAAGGCTTTCAGGTGATCGGCAAGGTCCATCAGGATCTCGACACCTTCCGCATGCCGGTCGAGATGAAGGTGGATACGGAGGGTAATCCGGTCTACAAGAAGATTCTCGTGACCGGCACCAGCTCGGAATTCGAGATCGACACCTTCGGGCGCCCGAAACCGAACGGCATCATCATCGATCCGAACAACAACCTGCTGAAGTCGAGCCCGCGTCTGCGCGTTCGAGCCACCGTGGCGCGCGGCGAAGCGCTCGCCCAGATCGGCAAATACTACGAGGCGATTCAGGAATACCAGCGCGCCCTCGACGTCCAGCCGACCAACTCGCTCGCGCACTTCCGCATGGGCGAGGCGATGTTCTACCAGAAGAACTATCAGGCGGCGGCCAACGCCTTTCGGGCGGCACTGGGCGGCGATCTCGATCCGAAATGGAGCGAGGTCTGGAGCCACATCTACATCGGCAAAATCTACGATCTGCTGGGCCAGCGCGAGCGCGCCGTGAACGAATACAGCCTCGCGCAGCACACCAACGACGACACCGCCGGCGCGCAACAGCAGGCCGCGTACTACATGAAAAAGCCCTACGCCGCCGACAACACCACCGTGGCCGCCACTCCCTCAGCCAGCGGCACACCCTCCCAGACTCCGACGGCCCCCGCGTCGAGCGAAAAGCCCTCGGGTGACGAGCCCACGCTCAAGCGCCGCGACCCGAGCAACTGACGCTCCTGGGTGGTTCGCTCTCAGTTTGAATCGAGGCCTTTGGCTTGCAGTCGGCGGAAAACATCCTGAAACGCTTCCAGCGCTTCCTCATCGAATAGAACAAACTGGATCTTCTGGAGCGACGTTGGTCCCGCGAGGTGTTTGCCTGCTTCGCGCAACATGATCTCGGCGCACTCGCGCAACGGAAATCCGGCGATCCCGGTGCCGACTGCCGGAAACGCGATTGTCTTCAGCCCCTTTTTCGCCGCGATGCGCAAGGACTGCGCCGTCGAGCTGCGCAGATCCTGGGCCGACGTGCGCCCTCCGAGCTCCATGCTGGCTGCGTGGATCACGTGGCGCGCCTTCAAACTTCCGCCCGAAGTGATTGCCGCTGCCCCCACCGGGATTGTGCCGATCGCGTCGCACTCCGCCTGAATCTTTGGTCCGCCCTTGCGCCGAATCGCGCCCGCCACGCCGCCGCCCAAGTGTAAGTCGTTGTTCGCGGCGTTCACGATCGCGTCGACGTCCGCTTCGGTCAGATCACCCTGCCGAATCTCGATCCGCTCGGCAAAAGGGCCTCTTGCGCCTCCGCCCGCGCCGCCCTTGGCCTTCTTGGCGCCAGGACTGCGGGCGAGAGACTTAGAGACGCGCGATGCCGTCTTCATCGAACCCCACCACGACGCGGCCGCCGGCGACGATCACCGGCCGCCGGATCAGATTCGGCTCTTTCGCCATCATTCGAATCGCCCTTTTTCGCGGCGGCGGCTCTTCCTTCATGTTTTCCTTGCGGTAGAGCTCGTTTCTCGTGTTCAGAAACTGCGTGTAGTCTCTCCTGCCGATCAATTTTTCGAGCTCGGCAGCGCTCAGGCGCTCTTTCGCCAGATCGCGAAAGTAGAGCTGAAATCCTCTTCGCTCCATGAACTTGCGCGCCTTGCGGCAGGTGGTGCAGGCCGGCTTCTGCATGAACAGAACCTTCTTGGATTTCGCGGACCGCCGCGCTCTTCTTTTTCTCGTGGTTGCAGTGGCCACTCGTTCCTCCTCGATATTTTCGATGTGTGAAATCGTAGCGGGCTTCAGTGGCCGCGAAATTTCGGCTCGCGTTTTTCGGCAAACGCGGCGAGACCTTCGGCGCAGTCCTCGGAAAGAAAACAGTGCACTTGCAGGCGGTTCTCCTCGTCGATGGTCTGCGCGAGCTCGGCGTGAGCTTCGCTGATCATCGTGCGTTTCACGTCGCGATAGGCAAGCGGCGGACCCGCCGCCATCTGCTGTGCAAAGTTGCTCGTCTCTTGCTCGAATTGATCGTGCGGATAGACGCGATACACGATCCCGATCCGGCAGGCCTCCGTGGCGCTCAACCGTTCCGAGGTATAGAAAAATTCCGACGCGCGCGACAATCCCACCAGCCGCGGCAGGAAAAATGTGGCCCCTAGATCCGGATACAACCCCAGCTGCGCGAACGCCTGCTTGAACATCGCCTGGTCGGACGCAATTCGCAAATCGCACGCCAGCGCCAGGCTCATTCCTCCCCCGGCCGCCGGACCGTTCACCGCCGCAATCACCAGCTTCGGCATCGACGCAATCGCCAGGCAAAGTTCCTTGCCGGCCGCGAGCAACGCCTGAAAATCGTGCACGGAGTGCTTCTGCCGCGCGGCGCGAATGTAGTCGATGTCGCCGCCGGAGCAGAACCCGCGCCCGGTTCCGGTGAGAACCACGGCCCGCACCGATTTATCCTCCCCGGCCCGGAGCAGGGAATGAACGAGCTCCCGGGCCAGATCGGGATTCAGCGCGTTCAGCTTTTCCGGCCGGTTCAATCGCAACGTCAGCACCGCGCCCGATCGCTCCTCGAGCACCAGATGACCCGCCACCCGCTGCGTCGCCCCCATCTCCTACGCCTCCGCGCCTCGCCAGGCTCCCGGCGCTGCCGCCCCTAATTCTTTAGACCGTGCAACACGGCCGCCAGCTTTTTGAAGTAACGCTTTTTTACGCTCGGACTGGTGCCCGCGTTCTGTGCGCTGGTCGACGGCAGCACGAACACGCGCGCCCCGTACAGCAGTTCCTTTTGCAGTCCAAGCTTGCACGGGCGCCCCGTAAATTTCTCGTACACCATCTTGCCGTTAAACGCGATCACCCGCGGACGCATTTCCTCGAGCTTCTGGGCCAGCAGGACGCGGCCCTCCGCAAACTCCTCCCGGTCGATCTCCTCGATTCCGCGCGTCGGACGCTTCACCAAGTCCGTCATGCCAATCCCGAACTCCACGAGCCGCCGGTCGTCCTGATAGCCCAGCGGCTCGGGGATGACGCCCGACTCATACATCATTGGCCAAAACTGATTGTTGCGCCCCGCGTAATAATGCCCCACCCGCGCCGAACGGTCGCCGGGGTTGCATCCCACGAGGATCATCTTCATTCCTTTGCGCAGGTAATCGGGCAGTGTCCGCATGTGCCTTCTGGCGACCGCTATGATAATACATTCCCGCCAGCGGAAAGCCTGAAAGCTATGCTACGCTTTTAGTTGGACAGGTTCTCGATGAGTGCCCCAAAACTCGATCCCGTGCGCCCTCACACCTTGCCCTCGACCGTGGTCAAGGACGATGAGCCGAAGCTCGTGGCCGCGGCTAAGGCGGGCGATATCTCCGCCTTCGAAACGCTCGTCGGTCGCTACGAACGCAAAATCTTCCGTCTCTCGCAGAACATTACCCAAAATCGCGAGGACGCTGAAGACGCGATGCAGGAGTCGTTCCTGAAGGCCTACGAGCACCTCGGCGAATTTCAGGGAAATTCGCGCTTCTACACCTGGCTTGTCCGGATCGCCGTCAACCAGTCCCTCATGAAGCTCCGGCGGCGCCGCCCCAACGTTGTCTCGCTCGACCAGGAAGTCGATACAGGCGAAGACCTGATGCCTCGCGAAGTCGAGGACTGGGGCCCCTCCCCGGAAGAGCGTTACGGCCAGACGGAACTTTCCTCGATTCTTGGAAAAGTGATCGGAGAGCTCGATCCCCCCTTCCGAATCGTTTTCCAGTTGCGGGACATCGAAGAACTATCGACCGAGGAAACAGCCGAGGCCCTGGGACTTTCCGTTCCGGCCGTCAAATCGCGGCTGCTGCGGGCGCGCCTTAAGCTGCGCGAAAAGCTGAACCAATACTTTCGGCGGGGAGAACATTTGTGAAGTGCAAAGCCATCATCAACGAGCTGGCTGACTACTTGGACGAGGCGCTTGACCCGGCGCTTCGCGCCTCGATCGAGCAGCATCTCGGCAACTGCAAGGATTGCCGCGTCGTCGTGGATACGTGCAAAAAAACCATCCAGATCTACTGCAACTCTGAGCCGGCTCCTCTGCCGGAGGATACGCGCGAGAGGTTGCACGAAGCGCTGCTCCGGCGCCTGGGTCTGCGCAGACCGAAAACGCAAGACGGCCAACGCATCTAATCATTCTCCTGCCACATCGGAACCTCTCGCCCGATTCCCCGCTCTCGCGCCAGCTCGTAGACCCTTCCCGCGGTAACCACGTCCTCGATCGCGATTCCGTTGGACTTGAAAAGCGTCACTTGATTCGGGCTCGTGCGTCCCGGCGCCTTGCCCGTGACAATGTCAGAAAACTCGCGGACGTTCCCCCACCGCCATTCCTCTCCGGCAAAACCCTGGATCAAGTCGCCGGACTCGATCTTCGACTGCTCCACCGAATCCGCCGCGATCACGTCGCAGCGACGAACCGCTTCCGTGTCGAGCTCGCGCTTCTCCGCAAAATTCGACCCGGCCGCGTTGAGGTGCGTGCCGGGCGCGATCCATCTCCCTTCGACCACCGGCGTCTTCGATCCCGTTATCGAGATCACGATGTCCGCCCCGCGCACGGCCTCTTCCGCCGACTCGACCGGCGTCACCCGCACGCCGATCTTCTCCGTCATCTCCGCCGCGAATCTCTCGCGCCGCTGCGCATCTCGGCCAAACGCGCGGACCGTCTCGATCCTTTGTGCGCCGGCCACGGCCTGGAGCTGTGTCCGCGCCTGTAAGCCCGTACCGATTATTCCCACCGCCCGCGCGTCCGGCCGCGCCATCGCGCGGGTGGCAACGCCGCTCGCTGCGCCCGTGCGCATCTGCCCCAGATAGTCCGCCTCGATCAGCGCCACCATCTCACCGGTTTCGGCGCGAAAAAGCGGAATCACAAATCTCGCCGCTCCCCGCGAAATCGAATAGATCTTCAATCCCAGGTAACCGCCCGCGGCGTCCGATG
>Ga0335073_10014126_pt1 | contig 11196 bp, 8 predicted proteins | sample Lox_Sample_22_FD_207093 | JGI IMG/M metagenome (GOLD analysis project Ga0335073, IMG submission 207093) | Soil microbial communities from Loxahatchee National Wildlife Refuge, Florida, United States - Lox_Sample_2.2 | ecosystem: Environmental > Terrestrial > Soil > Wetlands | place: USA: Florida... | reverse complement strand
CGCCCTTGACGAAGCACCGGACGACCGGCTGCCCGGCCGCGCCGGTGGCCGAGTTGAACGTCGCCATCAGCTTGTAGGTTGGGTCGAACGGCAGCGTGGCCAGCCGGGGCAGCTTCTCGCGGGTCTCGTCGATGTCTATCCCGGCCTTGTAACCCAGCACGAGCAGGGCGCCCTCGGTGGGGTCGCCCACGACCTTGCCGTCCGCCAGCTTGGCGTCGCTGGCGACTAGGTAGGGCACGATCGCGTCCTCGATGCTGGCCGCGGAGCCCGCGGCGTGCTGGACCTGGCCGTCCAGGCCGTAGCCGATACCCGAGATCGTGTAACGGTCGGTCGGGTTCACTACCTCGACCGCGGTCATCTGGTTCATGGTCAGGGTGCCGGTCTTGTCGGAGTTGATCGCCGAGGTGAATCCCAGCGTCTCCACCGAAGGCAGGTCCTTCACGATGGCGTTGCGCTTGGCCAGGTCGACCGCGCCGACCGACAGGATCCACTGCGACACGGTGGGCAGCGCCTCCGGGATGGCCGCGATGGCCAGCGAGACCGCGCTGATGAACAGCGCGTCCCAGGCCTGGCCGCGGGCCCGGCCCAGCGCGAACATCACGATCATCGTAAGGCCGGCCGCGGACGCGATCCACAGCGTGAGCCGGTTGAGCTCCCGGTCCAGCGGTGACTGCTCGGCGGCCGTGGCGGCCAGCAGCCCGGAGATCTTTCCCAGCTCGGTTCCGGTGCCCGTGGCCGTGACGATCACGGTGCCGCTGCCGTGCGTGACCGGGGTGTTCATGAACGCCATGTTCAGCTGGTCGCCCGGCCCCACCTCGGCGTCCGGCAGCGTCTGCGCGTCCTTGGCCGCCGGGACGCTCTCCCCGGTCAGCGCCGACTCGTCGATCTGCAAGGCGCTGGCCGCGATGATGCGGCCGTCGGCCGGCACCTCGTCCCCGGCGGCGATGAGCACGACGTCGCCCACTACCACCTGGTCGGCCGGGATCTGCGCCTCGGACCCGTCCCGCCGCACCCGGGCGGTGGCCTTCATCATCGACTTGAGCGCGTTCATGGCGCTCTCGGCCTTGCCTTCTTGCCGCAGGCCGATCACCGCGTTGAGCACCGTCAGCGCCAGCAGCAGGACGCCAGTACTCCACTCCTTGATCAGCAGCGAGACGATCGCCGCAGCGATCAGGATGATCTGCATGTAGCTGCGGTACTGATCCAGGAACCGGCGCCAGCCCGGCTTCGGTTTCTCCTCCGGCAGCGCGTTCGGGCCGTTCGCGCTCAGCAGCTCCGCGGCCTGGGCCGCGGTTAGCCCGGCGGACACCGTGACCCCCAGGGCCTCCGCGACTTCCCCCGGCGACCGTGAGTACCACTCGGGGCCAGCCGCGGCCCGCTCCGGGGCGGGGCCGCTGGCGCCGCCGGGCACATCGAGTCGATGCGCCATGTCTTACGCTTCCAGGACTGACGACATTCTCGGCCCTCCACATCGGCGTGGGTCAGGGTCTGACCACGGTTCCCGGACGCTTCCATTGATCGGACCGCACGCCGCCGAAGGCGGCCTCCCTCCTGCCGGGTGAGGTTGCGGCGGCTGCTGGTCACCTGGGAGATATCACCCACGGCGGAGGAGACACGGGCCGCCTCGCCTCTGGAGCCTGGATGAGGCAACGTGATGTCCTTATGGGGAGGCAGCACACCATGGCCAGTGCGGAACGGAACCGTCCCGGGTGGCCGGCCCGGCCGGCGATCTCCGAGATCAACACGGGGGTCTGGCTAGGTGACCTGTCCCGGGCGGCCGGGCAGCTGGTCACCCTGGCCGACGTGACGGGATCGGACTGGGACGCGATCACGCCGGACGGCGTCAACGCGGTCTGGCTGATGGGCGTGTGGGAGCGCAGCCCGGCCGGGCTGGCCCTGGCCAACGCGAACCCTGAGCTTCAGGCGTCGTTTCGCGAGGCCCTGCCTGACCTGCGGCCCGAGGACGTCATCGGCTCCCCGTACTGTGTGCGGCGCTATGTCGCGGACGACATGTTCGGCGGCCGCGACGGGCTAGCGGCGGCGCGGGCCGCGCTGGCTGCCCGTGGCGTGCGGCTGATCCTCGACTACGTGCCTAACCACGTCGCCCCGGACCACCCGTGGGTGATGAGCGATCCGGAACTTTTCGTCCGCGGCTCCGAGGACGACCTCCGCGCGGACCCGGCCGGCTGGGTAGCGGCGGGCGGCCAGGTGCTGGCGCACGGCCGGGACCCGTATTTCCCGCCGTGGCCGGATGTTGTCCAGCTCAACGCGTTCTCGCCCGCGATGCGCGCGGCGACCGCCGAGACGCTGGCCGATATCGCCAGTCAGTGCGACGGCATCCGGTGTGACATGGCCATGCTCATGATCAACGACATCTTCGCCAAGACCTGGGGCACCCGCGCCGGGGCCGCGCCGCCCGAGGAATTCTGGCCGGCCGTGATCGGCGAGTTGCACGGGCAGCACCCGCAGGTCGTGCTCGCCGCCGAGGCGTACTGGGACATGGAGTGGGAGCTCCAGCAGCAGGGCTTCGACTTCTGCTACGACAAGCGGCTCTACGACCGGATCATCGAGGAGGACGCGTCCGCCGTCCGCGACCACCTCCGGGCCGATCCGGGATACCAGGCCCGGCTGCTGCGCTTCCTGGAGAATCACGACGAGCCCCGCGTCGCGTCGCGGATGGATCCGGCGGCCGGGCGGGCCGCCGCCGTCAGCATCGCGACCCTGCCCGGCGCCACGCTGTGGTATGAGGGCCAGTTCGAGGGCCGCCGGGTCCGGCCGCCCGTCTTCCTGGCCCGGCGGCCTGACGAGCCGGCCGACACCGAGCTCGCCGGCTGGTACCGGCGACTGCTCGCCACCGTCGCCGGTCACGGCGTCCGGGCCGGGACGTGGCGGCTGCTCGAGGCCGACGGATGGCCCGATAACCAGTCCTGCCGGAACCTCCTGGCCTGGTCCTGGTCTGGTGCGGACGACGCGCGGCACGTGGTGATCGTCAACCTGTCCGGCCAGCCCGCTCAAGGCCGGATCCCGCTCGGATGGCCGGACCTGCCGGGGCGAGACTGGCGGCTAGAGGACCTGCTGTCCGGCGCGGTGTTCGTCCGTGACGGCGGCGAACTCGCCGGCCCCGGGCTGTTCGTTGATCTGGAGCCGTGGCAGTACCACGTCCTCTCACCACGGTGAGCCCTTGACGCACGTCACGTCGCGGTAGTCACATTGCCGCGCGCCGGTCCTGGCGCCTCTTCTTCGGGACTCCTGCCAGGGCCGGGCGGAATCAGCTCGGCGATGACGAACCCGATCACGCCGAAGACCAGCATCACGGTAAGCGCCGCGGCGAACGGCTTGCCTTCGGGCAGCTTGGCCGCCACAGGCAGGAGCGATCAGCCCCCGGCGCCGTACATGATCAGCCCGGCGACAAAGCACCGCTTGCAGGATCATCTTCCTGGCGCGGTCGGCCGCCACGGGCTTCGTCGTGTCGGTCACGTCTGGCGTTACTCGCCGGTCACGTTGGCCCGGCCGCCGTAGACGCAGAGCCCGTATAGCGCGAACACATCGAACGCGATGATGGTCAGCGCCCAGAAGGGATAGGCCGGGATGAAGAACAGCTGAGAGATGAGGTTGAGCCCGATGATGGCTATGCCGAACCAGCGGGCTGCCTGGTTCCCTATCATCACTCCCCCACCCGCCAGAAGCTGGAGGAGACCGAGGATCAGGACCACCCAGCCCCAGGCCCGCAGGTCACCGATCACGTAGTGCGCATTCGCCACGAACACGTGCGAGTTAGCGATCGCGGCGATGCCGTCGATCACGTTGAAGATGCCGACGACCAGCAGCATCACCGCTGCGAAGAAGACCAGGCCTAGGCCACGGGGTTCACCGTAGCCGGTGCCCTTGGCTCCCCTGACTGTTGCCGACGTCATTTCTCCTCCATGTCACCCGGGGACTCACCAAAGCCCGGCTAGTCCGTCCCATTGGCACATCACCGATCACACGCCGCGCGGCCGGGAGCGACCTCACCCTGCAGGGGGTGAAAAGGCGGTGCCGGGCGCTCCGCCCGATGGTGATCCGGGGCGGGTGATTACCGCACGAAGGGGCCACTGTTAGGTTTCGGGTGCTGCCACCGGAAGGGGCGATCATGGTAACCATCGCGGAGGGAGACGAACGCCGGCCCGCGCGGTCGGCGAAGATCTCCGGACGGCACCGCGCGGCCAGCATCTACGGCGCCATCATCACCGCGGCGATCATCGCCGCCAGCGGGGACGAGCTGCCCACCGTCCCACTGGTGGTCGCCGTGGTGGTCACCTTGATCGTCTACTGGGTGGCCGAGGAGTACGCCGAGGTGATCGGCGAGCAGGCCGAGGGAGGCCGCCTCCCGACGTGGGCCAGTATCCGGGGCATGCTGGCCGGCACCTGGCCGATGGTCACCGCCTCATACGCGCCGCTGCTCGCGCTGGTGGTCGCCCATCTGGCGGGCGCATCGGGCCTGACCGCCGCCAACGTCGGGCTAGGGGTCGCGATCGCCGCGCTGACGTTCCACGGATGGTCGGCAGGGCGGGCGGCGCAGCTGCACGGGCACCGGCTTCTTCTTGCGACCTCCGTCGCGGCGGCGCTGGGGGTCGTGATGATCCTGCTGAAGGACGTGGTTCTCATACACCTGCACTGATGCTGGCCGCCTCCCCCGCCGAGAGGGAGATGCCTAAGAGCGAGGCTCGCGCGCCGGCCCCTTACGGGTGCGGAACAGCGGCTGGGCCAGCCGGCCGAGGAGGCCCATGAGCCTCGGCCGGAGCGGCACGCCGGCCAACTGCGGGTTCCAGTGCAGGAACGTGTAGCCGAGACGACGGGCGAGCAGCCCATCGGTGGCGACCTGATCCCCGATCACGGCACCGGGCCGGGGAAGAGCATGGTACGGAGCGGTGCGCAGCGGCTTCCCCGCGGAGGCGAGGTACGTCACCTGTACGCCAGGAAGCGACGGGATTGCCGAGGGCCGGCGGGCGGAGTTCGTGGCGAAGACCACCGCACGCACATCAGGAAGCTCCCCGAGCCCGGAGACGACTGCCGCTATTCCCCGGTCGAGTGACTCCTGGCTACTGTCCCACCACGCGACCAGGGGCTCCACGTCGAAAATCATCGTCCGCACCGACAGCTCCCTGGCCCGTGCCAGCACGTCGCGAAGCTCTGTCAGCTGCTCGTAAGGGGCCCGCATCCGGTTCCTGCCCGGATCTGTCCTGACGGCCCGTGGTGACCGGCGAGGGACCCGCGGGCGCGCCGGCCGACGGCGGCTCGCGCCGCCACGACGCCAGGCGCCGCAGCCGGGACCAGCTGATGGTGGCCGCGGGCGGAGGCACGCCGGGACGGTCCCGTGGCACCCGGACCCGCAGCGCGCCGGGGCGGATCGCGCAACGCACGGGTACCGGCAGGGAAACGGCCTCGCCGTCGATGCCGACCGGAATCCGTGCCGAGCTGGCGGTAATCACGACGGTCCGCGCGGTCAGCACGCGCAGGCCGGTAGTGTGCCTGCCGCGGAGCAGGCTGACCGCCTGCCCCACGCTGTCCACCGTCACGGCGACCACGCCGAGCACACCGCGATCCAGCCGCGCGCGCCGGCTCAGGCCCGCGATATCTCCCGTCCCGTAGGGGTTGCTGGACACCAGTAGCGCCTGCGGCCCGTCGATCGTCACGCCGTCCGCGACGGCGGACAGCCGTGCCCCGCGCTGGCCGTCCAGCAGGTCCGGCAGCGTGTCCAGTGTCGTGCCCAGCTTGTCGCCCCGGTAGGCGGGCGTCTGCACCACCTCGGCGTAAGCGCCGAACGACGCGTTGTTGACAAACGTCTGGTCGCCGATGATGCCCAGGTCGACCCGCAGGTCGACACCGTCGGACAGCGCGGCGAGGCACGCCGCCGGATCCGCCCGGTCGAGGCCCAGGTCCAGCGCGAAGTGGTTCCGGGTACCCGCGGTGATCACCACGAACGGAATCCCGTGCTCGGCGGCGACACCGGCCACGAGCGCCTGGGTACCGTCGCCGCCCGCGACGCCGAGCAGGTCACTGCCCCCCGCGACCGCCCTGCGCGCCACCTCGGCCACGTCGACCGGCTCGGGGCCGCTTATCAGGAACACCTCTGCTCCCAGCGCCTCCGCTTTCCGCTGCAGGTCGAACTTCGCCACCTTCCCGCCGCCGGACCGCGGATTCATGATCAGGAACGGATGCCGGGCCGGCGGCGCTGGGAGCTCAGGCATCCGCCAGTCCCGCCTGTTCCCGGCCAGCGCCGCGCGCGCCGTCAGGCCGGCGAGGAACCAGCCCGCCGCTGAGACCGCCGCCAGCCAGAGCAGGCCGGCGAACGCGTAGACCACGATCACCGCGATCGGCGCCAGCACGAACACCGCCAGCGAAAGCCAGCGTAGGACGCCACGGCGGGACACCACCAGGAACGCGGCCGCGAGGCTCACCGCGGCGGCGGCCAGGCCCACCCCGAGCATCGCCACGCTCTTCAGCTCCGCGAAGGCCACCACGACCGCGACCGCGAGAAACGCCAGCACGAAACTCAGGCGGGCCAGCCAGCGCTGCGACCGCGTGGCCTGGAGGGCCGTGCCGGAACTATCGGGAGGCGGGCCGGACATGCGGCCATCGTGACCCGCGACGGTCAGGGACAGATCACCCGGCGAGGGTGAGCGATTCGTGCGGTGATCACTCTCCGCGAGGGTGGTGCCCCACCAGGACATATGTCAGCGTCGGTACGGGAAGGCACCTGACCGGCAGTCCGCCGGACCGAAGGAAGGATCCGACTATGAGTGTGCCCAGGACCGTCGTGGACGACGCGACACGGAACGCACTGCTCGGCCTCGCGGTCGGCGATGCCGACGTCCTGAGGGAGGCCGTCGACATCCGCGAGGCGGAACAGCAGAGCAGCGGCCTGGATCCGGTCACCTTCGGCCTCGTCAAGATCGCCGCGCTGATAGCTCTCGACTCGCCGCCGGCCTCGTACCTGTGGCAGATCGCCAACGCGCTGGACGACGGGGCGACCCCGGCGGACATCCTGGGCGTGCTCCGGGCCGTAGCGCCCCAGGTAGGCGGCCCCAAGATCATCTCTGCCGCGCCGGAAATCATGGTGGCGCTGGGCTTGTCCCTGCCCACCGAGCAGGAAAGCGCGATGTGACGCGGCCGACGCCGGCGACGCACTCAACCAAGAACCGAGGAGGCTGACATGATCAGGAGACGACGACCGCTATTGCGCGCCGCGGTAGTAGGCGGCGGTGCCTACGTGGCGGGCAAGAGAAGAGCGCAGCGGCAGGCAGCAGAGGAACAGGCCTACGCGGACCAGGACGCGCGCATTAGCCAGCTGGAGGAACAGCAGGCGGCGGCACCCCCGGCGCCGCCTCCGGCGCCGGCACCCGCACCGGACCGGCAGCCAAGCACTGCCGCCGGACCCGCGGCCCCATCCCTCTCGGACCAGCTCAGCGACATCAAGAGGCTGCACGACCAGGGCATCCTCACCGACGAGGAGTTCAGCGCCGCCAAGGCCAAGGTGCTCGGCCTCTAACAGCCGCAGATTCTCCCTGAGCCGCCGAATCTCGATCACGTCGGCGCCGAAGTCTTCGAGCCGGGTCAGGAAGGCTGCCAATGCTGCCTGATCGGGCAGCGGCCCGTGCAGCACGGTCTCGACAGGCGCCGGGGCGGCCCTCAGCAACTCGTAATCCAGCAAGACCTCGACAGGCAGCATTCCCGCCACGCGGATCTCGTAGTAGGCCGCCATGGCGGCACCTCCAATCACCCATCTCAGCCGCCCACTCCCCACGGTGTCGCAGTCCAACCACCAGCGGCCCATTCGTCGCGGGTGAACTTTCATGTCGGCGGATGTTTCGGTACCGGCCACCCCACGTTCAGCTGATGTTCAAAGTTCAACCAGGCCGGGGGGTGGGTATGGAGAGCGTGAGGTGTTAGCCTTGGCCCCCGCGCCCCTGCCGCATCATGCATAACAGTGTCACTGTGGTTCCAGGGACGAGTCCGGCCGGTCCGCTCGCGTCCGTCCCGGATCTCTCGGCATCACTCGACGCCAGGATCCAGCCTCCGGAGATGCGCTCCGAGTGGCTGGACCGGCCGGCCGTGCTCGGCCGGCTGTCCAGGACAACCGCACGCCTCATTCTGATCAGTGCGCCGGCGGGGTCAGGGAAGACCGTCTTGGTCAGCCAGTGGCGTGCCGCCGCGGATAGCAGCCGGTTCGCCTGGACGACCCTCGACCACGGCGACAACGACCCCAGCCGGCTGTGGTGGAAAGTGATCAGCGCGGTGCGGCGCGCCTGCCCTGAGTTCGATGTCGATCCGCCCCAGGTGCTGGCGCCCAGGCAGGGACGGGTGCTGCTGCCGGCCCTCATCGCCCGCCTGAGCAGCTTGCGGGCGCCGGTCGTCCTGGTTCTGGATGATTACCACCTGGTGAACCACCACAGATGCCACGCGCAGGTCGAAAGCCTGCTCCATGACCTGCCCCAGCCCGTCCAGGTGGTCCTCATCACACGCGCGACCCCGCCGCTCGAGCTGGCGCGCCTGCGCGCCGCGGGCGAGGTCGCCGATATCGGGCTGCCCGACCTGCGCTTCAGCCGGTCACAGGCCGGGGCGGTGGTGTCCACGGTGGCGGGGGTCACGCTCGACGACTCGGACTTGAGCGCTCTGCTCGCGCGAACAGAGGGATGGCCGGCCGGCGTGTACCTGGCCGCGCTGTCCCTGCGCGGCCACCCGTCGCCGCATACCTTTATCGATCAGTTCACCGGCAACAACAGGTTTATCGCCGATTTCCTGGCCGAAGAGGTGCTCAATCGTCAGGCGCCCGACGTCCGGCGGTTCCTGCTCCGGACCTCCATTCTCGACCGGTTCACCGCGCCGCTGTGCGACGCGGTCACCGGACGCACCGACTCCGCCACGCTCATCGAGCGGCTGGAGCGAGAGAACCTGTTCCTGGTCCCAGCCGACGAGCACCGGGTCTGGTACCGCTATCACCGTCTTTTCGCCCAGATGCTGCGCGGTCAGCTAGCCAGGGCGCAAGCGCATGCCCGCTTTGTGCCCCTGCTGCACAGGCGGGCGAGCGCCTGGCACCGGGAAGCGGGGTCGACCGAGGAGGCGATCGCGCATGCGCTGTCCGCGGGCGACACCGACGGGGCAGTCGGGCTGATCACGGCTCACTGGCATGACTTTGCCGACGCTGGCCGGATTACGACGGTCCGCGACTGGCTCGGCTCGCTAGGCGAAGACAAGATAGCCGGTCATCCGGTCGCGGCCCACTGCGCGGCCTGGGTGGCCGCGGTGTGCTGGGACGTCGACACCGCGCGCCGATGGCTGCGGGCCACCGAGGCAGCCGCCGACGTCACCGGGCAGGCCGACGCCGGCGGGCTGCCCGACGGGATGCGCTCCTTCGCGTCGTCGGCGGCGATGCTGCGCGCGACCTTCGGATTCGCCGGCGTCAGGCCGATGGTCGAAGACGGGATCACGGCCGCCGGGCTGGAGGACGACCCGGCTTCGCCGTGGTACTCCTACGCGCGCGCCCTGCTGGGCTTCGGCCTGCACCTGACGGGGGATCCGGACGCGATGCCCATGCTCGAGCGAGCGCTCGCGGCCGGGGTATCACGGCCGCGGACCAGGATGATCGCGCTCAGCGTCGCCGCCATCAGGACAGCCGACGAGGGCGAGCTCACGCGGGCCCAGCAGCTGGCGGAGGAAGCGGCCAGGATCGTGAACGGCAGGGGCCTCGTCAGGCGACCGCCGAGCTCCTTCATCCTGACGGCCCTCGGGACGGTGCATTCGCGGCAAGGGCGCCTGGAGGAGGCTCGGGCCGAGTTCGAGTACGCCATTTACCGACGCCAGCGGTGGGTGCTGCTGACTCCGTGGGTCAGCGTCGAGACTCAGCTTCGGCTGGCGCAAGTGCTGCTGGCGATGGACGACCGCCCGGCAGCGGCCACCGTCCTGGCCGGGGTCAGGAATGTACTGACGGCATTGCCTGATGGCGCCGAAGCGCTGCTGGCGCGGCTCGGCGCACTGGAGCGAGGGCTTACCGTGGCGCCGCCACCGCTGGCCGAGCCGCTGACCGGGCGAGAGCAGGCAGTCCTGAGCCTGCTGCGTAAGTCGATGTCTGTCAGCGAGATCGCCAGGGAGCTCTACCTTTCAGGGAACACGGTCAAGACCCACCGGCGCGCGATCTACCGGAAGCTCGGGGTGCGCACCCGTGAAGAGGCGATCGAACGGGCCCCGGAGTCAGAGCATGTTGAGCTGCCTCGCCCGGCGGACCGCTTCCCGCCGATCTGACGCGCCCAGCTTGCGGAAGATGCTCTTCAGGTGGGTCTTTACCGTATGGACCGAGATGTACATCTCCGCGGCGATGCCCTCCGTGTCGAGCATCTCGCCGACGTGCCGCAGCACATCTCGTTCCCGGCTGCTGAGCTGCTCGACGACCACCGGGCCAGCGCGGTCAGGTGCCTCGCGCTGGGCCGGGACGGCGGCTGGCGTTACCAGACCGGGACCGAGCAGCTGACGATGCGCGCTCGCAAGCTCGGGATGCCGCGCCAGCACCGGTCGCAGCCAGCTGCGCTCCATGGCGAACGGGAGCTGACGTTTCTCCGCCTCACCCAGCTTTAGCGCCTTCTCCAGTGATCTAAGGCCCCGCGCCTCGTCGCCGCCGCGGAAGCTGAGCAGCGCGTCGGCGAGCCACGCCTCCAGCCGTGCCCGCTCGGATTCCTCGCCCGACGAGGTCTCCAGCGCCGCCGCCAGCGTGCGGCGGGCCGCCGCCGCGTCGCCGGCCGCCAGCCAGGCGCGGCTGACCGCGACCCGCGCGTCCAGCGCGGACTCAGATCCGACGCGACGGGCCACCTCGAGAGCTGCCTGGCCGTCTCCGGAAGCCGCATGGGCCTGCAGCTCCGTGAGGTCCAGCACCTGCTCGAGCAGCGGCGGCAGCGACCGGCCAGAGCGGGCGCGCTTGATCGTGTCAAGGACCGTGCTCGTGCGGCCTTCCGCGAGGCTGCCACGCGCCGCGACCAGGCTGCCGACAGCACTGGCCAGCCTGTCGGGATGAGCGTTGAGCGCCGCGTCAGCGACCTTGAGCCGGGCACGGGAAGAGGTGAGATCGCCGTGTTCCAGGCGAACGAACGCGAGGGCGAGGGCCGATGCGGGATCCGGCTGCCTGGCCCGGTGGTCACCGACCAGAGCCGTCCCTGAGCCGGCGATCTC
>Ga0335073_10014125_pt1 | contig 11197 bp, 11 predicted proteins | sample Lox_Sample_22_FD_207093 | JGI IMG/M metagenome (GOLD analysis project Ga0335073, IMG submission 207093) | Soil microbial communities from Loxahatchee National Wildlife Refuge, Florida, United States - Lox_Sample_2.2 | ecosystem: Environmental > Terrestrial > Soil > Wetlands | place: USA... | reverse complement strand
CCTCACGACGTATGATGGAGCCGTTCATCACCACCCCTGATCAATCCCTCGGACTTGCTGCGGGCATTGGTGGTCGCCATTGGCCGACGGCGAGACGGGCGAGGACCCCGATAATTTATCGAGACGCCTCAGAGCGGTTCAGCGTAATCTGCCGGCGCGTGTCCGGGGCCGGCTCGATCCGACGGACTAGATTTCGCGGCGGGTCGTGGTTTGGTTACGCTTGCGCCGAGAATTTTTTCCCGATCGGGGCTCTCTAGCGAAGGAGGCGAACTTGCGACGGGCGATCCTTCGGCCAAAGCCAACGAACCCTCGCTGATCCGCGAGCGCCCGGCGAGGCTAGCCCCTTGGAAATGCACCAAATCCGGTACTTCTTGGCAGTCAGCGAGACGCTGAACCTGACCAAGGCGGCGGAGCGCTGCAACGTCGCGCAACCGTCGCTGACGCGAGCCCTCAAGGCGCTCGAAACCGAGCTCGGCGGCGAGTTGATCCGGCGGGAACGTGCACTGTCGCACCTGACCGAACTCGGCCAGCGCATGCTGCCGATGCTGCGCCAGTGTTATGAAACCGCCCTGACGGCCAAGATGGTCGCCGCATCCATCAGGAAGGGCGGCGCCGCGTCACTCTCCGTGGCGATCTCTCAAACCGTCGCGCTTAGGCCTTTCACGCCAAAACTCCGGGAGCTCTCGCGCGCCTTCCCGGGTCTGCAGCTGAGATTGCTGCGCGGCTCGGTCCGCGAGGTCGCCGAATACCTGAAATCGGGCGCGGCCGAGTTGGCGATTGCCGGTCCGCTCGCTGAAGCCTGGTCGCGCTTCGATTCCTTCCCCCTGTTTGAGGAGCGGTTCGATCTCGTCGTCAGCCGAACGCACAGACTGGCGCGCCAGAACAGCGCCGAGTTCAAGGAGCTCGCTTCCGAGACCCTCCTGATCCACACCGGATGTGAGATGGTCGAAGAGCTCAACGCCCGTCTGGAGGCAAATGGCATCCGCGACGCAGCCGCCCATCAGGTTGCAACACGAGAGGACTTGCTGGCACTGCTCAGGGCGAATCTCGGGGTTGCGATCATCCCCGTCGGCGCGATGGAAACGAACGATCTGCAGCGGATCCCGCTGAAGTCGCTCAATCTCGTGCGCAGGGTATTGGCATATACCGTCGCGGGCCGACCGCGTGCAGTCGCTTGTGCGACGCTGCTCAATATGTTGCGTGCCGCTGATTGGGACCTCGAGTCTGCGACGGAGCCGGAGCGAGCCCATCGATGACGGAACGCGCGCTCAGCCATGCACTGGAAGAGGCTTTCATTCGCTGTCGCGACCTGGAGGCTCCGCTGGCGGACCGCCTCCAAGCCTTTACAAACGAGGTTCGGCGCTTACGCCCCGATTTCGCCGCAACCGTCGATGCGCTGGTCGGCCGTCTCGCAGACATCAATGCCGGAGCGACGGCACCTAAGGTGGGCGAGCCGATGCCGGGGTTCGTGCTGCCGGACGAGCACGGACGACTCGTCAAGCTTGATGATCTGCTTGGCGAGGGACCGGTCGCGATCGCGTTTCATCGCGGGCACTGGTGCCCATACTGTCGTATCAACATCGACGCTCTCGCTCGTGCCGAGGCCGAGATCGCTGCCGAGCATCGCCACATCGCGGCGATCGTCCCCGACCGTCAACGCTTCGCGGCTTGGCTCAAATCCGACGCAAAGGCGCCGTTTCCCGTTCTTACGGATATGGACAACGGCTATGCGATCTCCCTCGGACTTGCGATTTGGGTTGGCGACAAGGTGAAGCCAATGATGATCGGTTCGGGATCAGGTCCATCGGTGTCGCAAGGAAACGACAATTGGATGCTCCCAATTCCCGCCACCTTCGTCGTCGGCACCGATGGGATCGTGCGCGCGCGCTTTGTCGACCCGGACTACCGCATGCGTATGGCGATCGATGACATGCTGGCCGCGCTGCGGTCTGCGAATTAGCTACGCGCCCGATGGCGTAGCCCTCGTGGCGAGCGACAGATGCACTCGTTTTGGAGCATAATCCGCTTAGGTCGAAGCGTTTCCTCCGGCATGTACACCACAACCCAAAGTCTTTTCGCCGTCCCCGCGAAAGCGGGGACCCAGAGCCATTGCCCCGCTTTCTAGGCTGAAACTCCTGGATGCCCGCTTTCACGGGCAAGGCGAAACTTGAGACAGGACGTCACCGCGCGCCTTGTACACTCGGTAGCGCGAAAGCGGGGGGACGAATGAGCGCAGTATCTACTTGAGGGATACGACTCTGGCCCTCGTTCTCAAGACCAAACCATGCCACCATGCGCCTCGTCGAACCCGCACAGCGGGAGCGCGCCGAGATCATAGCGGCAAACTATCGAATCCTTAGCCAACCGGCATTTCCGGTGGCGCCGACACCGCAATAGCTTTACCGGACCGTCGCAGATGGGCGGCCCGAGATGACGCTCGAGAGCGAAACGTTTGAACTGGAGCAAATCGCCAGAGCGCTTCAGGCGACCTCGGAACCTGCCCTGACCCCTCGGTCCAATTGCTTTGCTTGATTGCATCGAGGGGAGGCTCTCGAATGGACATCCACGATAAGACCGTCGATGCCAAAACACGCGCTTCGCCGTCGACGGTCGGCTTAGTTGCTCCGATGTGCTCCGCTCACGGCCTGACGGTTCGCCGGCGGCGAGCCGCCAAAGCAGTATTGCCGCTCGAGGATTGGCAAAAACGCTCCGACAAATGGCGTTCCCTCATGGTCGCGGCCCAAGAGGGAAAACTCTGGGCGTCCGAGCAACTGTTTCGCGAGCTGGATGCCTGGCTGCGCCGCTACTATGCGCGCCGGCTCCCCCGCGTTGCGGCCCAAGATGCAAGGCAAGAAGCACTTCTCGCCATCCTCGCCAAGCGCCACGAGTACATACCTTCGAGATCATTCGGGGCGTGGGTCGCGGCGATCGCACGCTACAAATGGATCGACCACATTCGAAGCGCCTCTCGGGTATCGGTTCACGCGCTCTGTGATGAGATACCGATCAAGGATCATGGGGACGCTGTGATCAGCGCTATCGTGGTGGAGGATTTGCTTGCCCGACTGACGCCCGCTCAAGCCAGCGCGATCCGTCTCGTGAAACTGCAAGGCCTCAGCATCGAGGGCGCATCCATCGCGACCGGTCAATCCACAGCACTTGTCAAGGTCAACATCCATCGCGGTCTGAAAAGACTGGCGTCATTCGTCGCCTGCGATACCGCTACACCCGCAACGCCTGCCACGCACCGCGCGGATCGGCCACTCTCCGACCGAAGGCGAAGTCATACGAGCGCTTGATGCGTCGTCCCCGGAAGTGGGTAGTGGAGGGTTCAGCCGTCGGAGTGAACGGCTCCGAAACTGCGGATCAGCGGCACTGCAGCCGCAAGTCCGAAGAGCTGAGACAAGATGAATCCCGGCACGTCCGCTGGACGAATTCCTGCAAACGTATCGGTAAACGCCCGCGCGACCGTCACCGCCGGATTGGCGAACGACGTCGAGGCGGTGAACCAGTAGGCGCCGGTGATGTAAGCTGCGACGGCGAACGCGGTCACCGGCGCGCGGTAGGCACGGCAGCCCCAGATGGTAACGAGGAGGCCGAACGTCGCGACCGCCTCGGCGACCCATTGGCCGATCCCGGTTCGGGCATGTTGGCTGAACTGCAGGATGGGAAGCTCGAACATGACATGGGAGATCCACACGCCCGCTACGGCGCCGGCGATCTGGGCTGGCAAATAAGCCGCCGCGAACCGCCACCGAAGACCGTTCGTCAACGCCGCCGCGAGCGTAACCACTGGGTTCATGTGCGCGCCCGATTGCGGACCGAAGGCCAGAATGAGGGCGACCAGCGCGCCGCCGGTGGCGATGGCATTTGCCAGCAGCGCGAGCCCTATGTTTCCCGCGCACAGCCGCTGAGCCATGATGCCCGACCCGACCACGCCGATGAGCAGAAGACCGGTCGCGACGAATTCGCAGCACGCCGCATGGACGAGCGAAGGCTCCAATCCCCGAGCGGCCGCGCGAGGCTTTGCCGCGAGATCTGCGGTCATGGCGCTACTCTGCGAGCGACCGGGCTCGGCAGCACGGCGATCTCTTGGGCTCTGCGCTTCAATGTCGCGGGATCGAGTTCCTCCACGGGCATGCTGACGAGCATGTGGATGCGGCGCTCGAGCGCCTCGAACGCACCCTCGAAAGCCGCGCGGCGCTCGGCGAGCGTTCCGACCGCGGCGGCCGGATCAGGCAGGCCCCAATGCACGACGACCGGATGCCCCGGCCAGATCGGGCAGACTTCGCCCGCCGCCTGATCGCAGACCGTGACGATGAGCTGCATCTCCGGTGCGCCAGCGCCGGCGAATTCGTTCCAGCTCTTGCTGCGGAGCCCCTTGGTTGGAAGATCCTTCGATTGCAGCAATTCGAGCGCCAGCGGGTGGGCGGCGCCTTTCGGCTGGCTGCCGGCGCTGAACGCGCGGAAGCGACCGGACCCCAGCCGGTTCATGATCGCCTCCGCCAAGATGCTCCGCGCCGAATTTCCGGTGCACAGGATGAGCACGTTGAAGGGTTTCGACATGAACCTAACTCCGGCGGTTCGGGTGAGGATGAATTAGGAGGCCGCGCCCTGCAGAAGCAGCGCAGGATCGCCGCCAGCCTGTCAGGTCGCGGGCTCCGTCTTCGGCATCTCACCCTCGGCCAATTTCGTACGGCCGATCTGGTCGAGGCGCTTCTGCAGGCTGAGACGGTCCAACTTCTCCAGCGGCAGGCTGGTGAAAATCTTGATACGGTTGTCGAGCACAAAATAGACCTGCTTGAAGAGCTCTCGCTGCTTGTTCTCTGGGCCTTGGAACGCCGCCGGGTCCTCGACACCCCAATGCGCCGTCATCGGCTGGCCGGGCCACGCCGGACAGACTTCGCCCGCCGCCTGGTCGCAAACCGTGAACACGAAGTCGAGCGGCGGACTGTCGGGACGAGCGAACTCGTCCCAGCTCTTGCTGCGCAAGCCCTCGGTCGGGTGATGAAGCCGCTTCAGGAGTTCAATCGTCATCGGGTGCACGGCTCCGCGCGGATGGCTGCCGGCGCTGAACGCCTGAAACCGGTCTCGTCCCCAGCGGCGCAGGATCACTTCGGCCATGATGCTGCGGGCGGAGTTTCCTGTGCACAGGAAGAGGACGTTGTAGGGTTTGGTCATGGTCGTGCTCCGCCTCCGGCGTCAGCGGCGACGGCGGCGTGCGGCCGCGTCATCCCGATTTTCCCCGGTCGCAAGAGCGGCACCGGGGTTGCAGATCGGGGCGCAGACGCCCGCCGCCCCGCAGCAATTCTCGGTCAGGAATTGGACCACCGCGTTCATCGATCCGAAGTCAGCGGCATAGATCATTTGCCGGCTGGCTCGCCGCTGCGTGATGAGGCGCGCATGCTGAAGCGCCCGCAGGTGGAACGACAACGACGACGGGGGCACTTTCAGGCGCTCGGCCAGTTCGCCGGCCGAAAGTCCGGCGGGCCCTCGCTCGACGAGGATGCGAAACAGCTCGAGGCGCGTCTCCTGGGCCAGCGCTCCCAGGGCGCGAGTGACCTCGGTCGTTGTGAAAGTCGTGCTCACAGGAACCCTCCGCAACCGGCCAGCCACACTCTTCGGAACGTCGCTTCCCGGTCGCGCAACTTGCGCAAGTGACCGTCCAAGTCGATGGCGACGTCGTCGAGCAGATGATCGTCGAGTAGCTCGTAAGCCGCGCGCCGACCGTAGCGCGACGCCCAACGACAGACGGCAGCGGCGACGTTCAGCCGATCGAGCCACCCCGGCGACCCCGGCACCGGACAACATTCGGCAACTCGAATGTCGCCGTAGCTGCGCACCGCACCACCGACATTTCCAACATTGTCGAACCTACACGCGCGCGACGCCCTAGTCAACGAGACTTCCGGAATAGTCGAAGCAGGTGTAACCTAACTGTAAAGAAGACCGCGAAACAACGGGGAGGAGGCGCATGCCAGCGATTGGCCGAAGCGGGCCGGCGCGCGGAGACGTGATCACGCGCCGGAACGTCCTACTGGGATTGGGGGCGGCCGCCGCCGTGCGCCCGACATCCGCGTCGGCCGCCGAGACGTTCAGCTTCGGTCTGACGCCGCTGTTTCTCGACAATGATATCGAGCTGCTCACGCTGCTGGAGCGCTATTTGGGGCAGCGGCTCGGTCGGCCCGTCGCGCTGGTCAAGCGGCGCACCTACCACGAGATTTCGGCGATGCTGCTTTCCAACCAGCTCGACGCCGCGTGGATCTGTGACGACCCCTACGTCCAGTATCGCAATCAACTCACCTTGCTGGCCGTGCCCCTCTACCATCACCGGCCGCTCTACCAGACCTACGTCATCGTCAACGAGGCGAGCCGCGCCCAGGTGTTCGATGACATCCGCGGCACGGTGCACGCGTTTTCCGATCCGGACAGCACGTCGGGATATCTGATCACGCGCTGGCTGCTTGCACTCCGCCATACGACGCCGGCTCAGTTCTTCCGCGAATTCTTCTTTACCTATGGCCATCGGAACGTCCTCCGAGCCGTAGGTTCCGGGCTCGCGGAAAGCGGCAGCATCGACGGATATGTCTGGGATGTGATGCGCGAGCGCGAGCCCGATCTCGTGGGTAAGACGCGCATTATCTACCGCTCGGAATGGCTCGGCTTCCCGCCGATGGTCGCTCCCAATGCGCTCGCGAACGAGCCCGCGGTCAAGGCGTTCGCTGCGGCGCTCCTCGATGCGGCGTCGGATCCGCTCGGACGCCAGATCCTCGACATCTTGGCGCTCGACGGCTTCACCACCGGCACGCCCGAGATGTACCAAAGCACCCTGGACAAGTGGCTTGTCGTGAAGGCGCAGGTCTGATGCTCCGCGCCCTGCGCATCACGTCCTGGCCGCTCACCGTCAAGGTCCCCTTGCTCGTCGCCGGGCTGATGGTCGCCATCGCGGTGGCAATCTCCCAGATCGTGTTATCGCGCCTCGCTCGGGATCAGGAGGCTAATCTGCGCCTGCTGAGCAACGCCTATCTCGACGGGCTTTCCGCCGCGGTGCTGCCAGCCGTCATCCGGTCCGACGTATGGGAGACGTTCGACGCGCTGGATCGGGCGCGCGGACGATACTCCGGGGTCAAGGTCCGCTACGCGTTCGTTGAGCTGCCGGACGAGACCGTTCTTGCCGCTTCCGACCCACTCCGCTTCCCGGTGATGAAACCAGTGCCGGCGACGCTTCGCCAGGAATTTCCCAAGGATGGGGGGCTTGCGATTGATGAAGCAAGCGGCCGGGCCTGGCTCACCCGCACCTTACGCACGGAAGGGTTCTCGGTCGGCCGGATCCACGCCGAGATCGACATCGCCGATCTCCTGCGGGTCCGGCATCAGGTCCTGTGGACGTTGCTCCTCGCGAACGGCGGGCTCACGCTGGCTTTCGCGCTGATCGGATATTTTGCGGTGAAGCACATGCTCCAACCCTTGAGCGTGCTCACGCGCTACGTCGAACGCGTACGCGATGGACGCTTGGAGCCGATCCCCCAGCGTTACAGCAGGAACGTTGCCAGCGAGTTCGGACAGCTGTTCGAGCGGTTCAATGCGATGGCGCGCACGCTCAGCGAGCGCGAAACCCTGGCTACGCGGCTGGCGGAGCAGGAGAAGTATGCCATGCTTGGTCGCCTCGCGTCGGGCATGGCGCATGAAGTCAACAACCCGCTCGGCGGCATGCTGAACGCGATCGACACGATCCACGCACATGGAAACGATCCAGCTGTCGTTCAAACGTCGCTGGAGTTTCTGAAGCGCGGGCTTGCGGGGATTCGCAATGTCGTCCGGGCGGCGCTCGTCACCTACAAGGGCGGGTCTGACGCAGTTCTGACGCCGGCGGAACTGGACGATCTGCCGTTCCTCGTCCAGCATGAGACCGGCGTCCGTCGTCTGCAGCTGGAGTGGCGCAACCGCGTCGAGGAACCGCTCGCGATCGACGGGCCCACGGTCCGTCAGATCGTCCTCAATCTTCTGCTCAACGCCTGTGCGGCGTCGCCTGTCGCCGGGACCGTGGAGGTCGAGGCTGCGCCCGCGGACGGCAGGCTGCGAATCGCCGTGTCCGATGAAGGCGCCGGACTTCCCGCCGAGCTGGCCGCGCTCCTCGAGCAGCCCGACGCGCCGGCGCCGTCCCGCGACAGCAAGGGGCTGGGATTGTGGACGACGGCGCACCTTGTGCAGCGCCTGGGCGGGTGTGTTGCGGTCGAGCGGCCGATGACCGGCACGCGCATCGTCGTAACGTTGCCGGTCGCTCGCGCGAAGGAGGCGACGCGCGATGCCGCATGAGCACGTCACGATCGGCGTCATCGAGGACGACCAGGTGATGGGCGGGACGCTCGTTCATCGCCTCGAGCTTGAGGGCTATGCCGCCCGCTGGTGGCGGACCGGCGAAGCGGCGATCGATGGCCTGAGAGCGGCGCGGCCGGATCTGGTCGTCTGCGACATCCGGCTGCCGGACATGTCCGGCGAGGATGTATTCTTGAGAGCGCTCTCCTCCCTGGCCGGCACCCCGTTCCTGTTCGTGACCGCATTCGGGCAGATCGAGCAGGCCGTTCGGCTCACCAAGGCGGGCGCGGTCGACTACATCGCCAAGCCCTACGCGATCACGGACCTGCTGGAGCGAATACCGCGCCTGATCCGGTCGCGGCCCGGAGCAATCGGGGCGCTCGGCGCGTCGGAGCCAATGCGGCGCATCGAGACGCTGCTCCGTCGCGTCGCCGACGTCGACAGCTCTCTCCTCTTCGTGGGCGAGAGCGGCGTCGGCAAGGAAGTAGCGGCGCGCTTCGTCCATGACATATCGGCGCGCGGGCGCTCGCCCTTCATTGCGGTGAACTGCGCAGCGATCCCGAACGAGCTCATGGAGAGCGAGCTCTTCGGCCACGAGAAGGGCGCTTTTACCGGCGCCCACGCCCGACACCACGGATATGTCGAGCGGTCCCGCGACGGCGTGCTCTTCCTCGACGAGGTCGGCGAGCTGCCCTTGCCGGTGCAGGCGAAGCTTCTGCGCCTCCTCCAGGAGCGGAGTTTTACGCGTCTTGGCGGCGAGGCTGCGATTAGGGTGCCGGCGCGGATCGTCTGCGCGACGAACGCCGACCTCGAAGCGGCGGTGGCAGACGCTCGTTTTCGCCGCGACCTCTATTATCGCATCGACGTCGTCCGCGTGACGGTGCCGCCGCTGCGCGAGCGGGCGGATGACGTGCTTCCCCTCGCGGCCGGGTTCTTGCGCGAGTTCTGCGGCGCGTTCGGACGCGAGGTCCATGGCTTCACCTCCTCCGCGGAGCAGGCGCTCCTGACGTACCATTGGCCCGGAAATGTCCGCGAGCTTCGCAACCGCGTCGAGCGGGCCGTGGCCTTGGCCGAGGCGCCGTGGATCGGCCGGGCCACGCTCTTCCCGTCCGAGGCTGTCGAGCCGCGGCCACTCGAAGATCTGCTGCCATCGCTCGCAGAAATCCGCGAGCGAGCGGAACGGCACCACATCCGCGCGGCCCTCGCTCGCGTCGGCGGACGCGTCGAGGAGGCCGCGAAGCTTCTCGGCATCGCGCGCTCGACTCTTTTCGAGAAGATGCGCAAGCTTGCGGTCGACGCGGATCCCGAGGGACGTCGGCACCACGGACGCTGAGCGTCTGCTCAGCCTCTGACCCTCTATCAGTTCCTGATATCGAATCGATCCCCATCGCATAACGGGCAGATCTTGCCAAGCGCCCGTGGACGTCGGGCTGTCCGGACTTCCGGATCGACAATCCAGTTTTCCGGATTCGATCGGTCCGGATGCGTGCCAAACCGTTGGTTTCCCGTGCCGCCAAGGCGCCCGCCTCCTGGCACGGCGCTTGCGAAACCCATGCGACGAGAACGCCAACCAACGGGGGAACCCATGAAGCGTTGCAGCCGCATGGCCGACATCGGGCGCCGACAATTCTTGAGAGGGGGCGCGACTGCGGCAGCGGCGGCGGTGGCCGCCGGCGCCGTAGCTTCAAGCGCTGAAGCCGCACCGTCGCTCGCGCGCGTCAGCTATCCGAGTAAAAAGCTCGGCAACGTCCGGGAGCTGAAGGTCGACGACCCCGTGCAGATCAGCTACCCGGATGCCGATTCGCCCGGCGTGCTGCTGAAGCTCGGTCATCCCGTCGAAGAGGGCGTCGGGCCCGAGCACGACATCGTCGCCTTCTCGACCCTGTGTCCGCACAAGGGATTTCCTCTCAGCTACGTCGCGGCCGACAAAACCCTCGACTGTCCCGGCCACTACTCCCGCTTCGACTGCGAGAAAGGCGGTCAGGAGATCTGGGGCCACGCCACCCAGAACCTGCCGCAATTCAAGCTCCGGGTCGACAGCAACGGCGACGTCCATGCCATCGCAGTTGACGAGCTGATCTACGGCCGTCTCAGCAACGTCCTGAAGGCCTAGAGAGGACAGCCATGACCTACAAGCGCAACATCGACCGCCTTCCGATCCCGCCCAAGGGCGCGACCGTGCACAACGTCACCTGCCACTACTGCATCGTCGGCTGCGGCTACAAGGCCTATAGCTGGGACATCGATCATCAAGGCGGAATGTCGCCTTCCCAGAACGCTTTCGGTGTCGATCTCTCGAAGCAGCAAGAGGCGGAGACGACGAACTGGTTCTCCCCGTCGATGTACAACATCGTCAAGCAGAACGGGCGCGACGTCCATCTGGTGGTGAAGCCCGACCACGAGTGCGTGGTGAATTCGGGTCTCGGCTCGATCCGCGGGGCGCGGATCGCCGAGATGTCTTTCTCCACGACGACCGGAACGCAGGCGCAGCGGCTCACCGATCCGCTCGTCTGGCGCTACGGTGGCCTTTATCCGACGTCCTGGGACGACGCGCTCGACCTCGTCGCCGAGGTCACGCGTCGCGTGGTCGAGGAGCAGGGCGAGGACGGCGTCATCGTCTCCGCCTATGACCATGGCGGCGCCGGCGGCGGCTACGAGAACACTTGGGCGACCGGCAAGCTCTATTTCGACAGCATGAAGATCAAGAACATCCGCATCCACAACCGTCCCGCCTACAACTCGGAAGTCCACGCGACGCGCGACATGGGCGTGGGCGAGCTCAACAACTGTTACGAGGACGCCGAGCTGGCGGACACGATCTTCGCCGTCGGGACGAACGCGCTCGAGACACAGACGAACTATTTCCTGAATCACTGGGTTC
>Ga0335073_10014123_pt1 | contig 11199 bp, 7 predicted proteins | sample Lox_Sample_22_FD_207093 | JGI IMG/M metagenome (GOLD analysis project Ga0335073, IMG submission 207093) | Soil microbial communities from Loxahatchee National Wildlife Refuge, Florida, United States - Lox_Sample_2.2 | ecosystem: Environmental > Terrestrial > Soil > Wetlands | place: USA: Florida... | reverse complement strand
GCGAGGGCACGCTCGCCGGGTTCCACTGGACGAAGGTGCACCCTGCGCAAGGCGGCGAGCAACCCATCGGCGAGGTCTACGTGGTGGGCACCGATCCAGCCCGGCAAGGCGGCGGCCTCGGTCGCGCGCTGACCCTCGCCGGCCTCGCCCACCTGCGGAGGGCGGGCCTGACCCAGGTGATGCTTTACGTTGACGAGTCCAACACGCCGGCCGTCAGGATGTACACGGCCCTGGGCTTCACGCGATGGAGCGCCGACGTCATGTACCGGCGCGCCTGAGCGACGGCTACGAGCGGCAGCCGCACGCCGGCTCGACGCCGAGCACCGCGTCCAGTTCGGAAGGCGAAAGCGGACCGTCACTGGCCGCTACCGCGCTGAGCACCTCAGCGTAGAGCTCGATCTCATCCAGGGCCACGTCGTCGTGAACACGAAGGTCCACCTGCCTGGGAATCGTGCTCACCTCCGTAGACCGGGAACTACCTCGCCCGTTCTCCAGGTTACGTCGTGACACTATTCCTCCGCATGACCCATCGGGGTCATTCGCGCACCACCCTTGCGTACGGTTTTACCCGCGATCCCCGTAACGATTCCGCGAACGCGCCGCAGAATTCGCGCTGTTCCTGGTAACGGACATCTGATTACTTGCGGAACTACATTCGCCATGCTGTCGCGCAGTCCCTGGCGCACCAGCATGTCCTATTATGTGCGCAATGTCCGCAGTACCGGATATCTGAGGGTAATCAGTCGGCTACGGGTTACGTCACCTTCGGCGCCTGCGCCACGTCCGTCGCCCGCGGCTGCGCGATGCTCCTATAGCGTGTACGCTTCGTGACGGTTCGGCGTATGGGTGGCGGGGTACTTCCCCCACCGCACTAGCTCTCAGTAATGTGTACACGACGCAGAACCAACTCTGACAACTTCCGCTACGTGCCAAAGTTCGGATATAACGGGACACTCATCCGTTTCGGTTGCGGGGGGCGGTCTCACCGGAGAAGAGTCATATGAGTGACTGCTCCCAGACACGAAGATCGCGTCGTACGTCCTCATTCCGGTGGACGTGCGGCCGGTCGAGTTCGGCTGCCCGTGACAGCTCGCGGCGGTGCGCGTCCAGCGACGCCAGCCTGCTAGCCCGTCGCGATCATCCGGGCGGTCTGGCAAGACTGGCCCTCGTTAGACTCCGGACACCGTTTCCCGCCGACCTACCCCTGGACGCAAAGATTCTCGTGATGCCATGAATGAAAATAGTGACCTTCTGCCGAACCTCCTGCATGAAGAATTCGAGATGCAGATGCGCGGCTATAGCCGCCGTCAGGTCGACGACTTCGTAGCGCGCCGCAACAACGAGATTCGCGAACTCGAGCAGCGACTCGCCCGTGCGCTGGACGAGTCTGAGCACATGCGGCGCGAGATTTCCACCGTCCGCCAGCAGGCGCTGTCCGGCAGGCCGGCGCACGAGGAGGTGAGCGAGCGCATCGCCCAGATCCTCAAGCTGGCCGACGATGAGGCGAAGGCCCAGAAGAACAAGGCCGACGACGACATCGCCAAGCTCCGCGCCGACGCGCAGCAGGAATCCGAGCGGGTCCGCGCCGACGCGCGGGAGCAGGCCGAGCGGATGCTCACCGCCGCGCAGGAGCAGGCGGAGCGGGCCATCACCGCGGCGCGCAACGAAGCTGACAAGACGCGCACGGCGGCCAGGACCGAGGCGGACCGGCTGACCAGCGACACAAGGAAGAAGGCCGACGCCGCGCTCGCGAACGCCAAGGCACAGGCCAAGAAGGTGCTCGACGAGGCGACCGCGCGAGCCACCGCCATCCACGACGGCGCCGAGCGCAGGCTCAACCTGCTGAGCACCCGGCACGCGGAAACGGTCCGCCGCCTCACCGACATCCTCGATGGCGTGCAGGGCCTTGTCGCCGCGGAAGCGGCCCGCATGTCGCTCGAGGAAGAGGTGAACCAGTCGGTCACCAAGGCGGTCAGCATGATGGAGGCCACCGACGCGGCCGAAACCAACGGCGGCCAGGACCCAGACGACCTGGACCTCGCCCTGCTGGCGCCGCCGGCGCCTGAGACGGTCGCCACCGGTGCCGCGGCCCCGCCGCGCAACGGCGACGGCCGCGAGCGCCCCGCGCCAGGGCGTCCCGTGCCAGGTTCGCCGGGCGGGCTTGGCCGGCCGGGCGCGCCCGGCGGGGATTCGCCGCTCGACGGTCCGGGCCCGGTCGCTGGCGGCACGCCAGCATCAGCCGGGCACGTTACCGTCGGCCGCCAGGGTCCCATGCCGCCACCGCCGGGCATGTCGGGCCAGACGCGGCTCGGGGCTCCCGTGCCGGACAGCGCGCCGCGCACGACCATGCCGATCCCAACCGGATCGCCGCGTCCCGGGCCGTCGGCGCCGGGCTCGTCCGCGTCGGGTTCCGGACTCGGTGACCCGCTGATACCGGACAGGGAGGTCAAGCGCGACCCCACCCGTACCACCGGCCTCATCGACCCCGACGAGCCCACCGAGGGTCTGCGCATGATGCCGTAAAAGCGACAGAATCAGGACGTGGGATGGTTTGCGTAGCTATGGCTACGCAAACCATCCCACGTCTTTTAGGCGACACGTTCGAGCGCGGCCACGGGGGCTAGCGGGGCCATTGGGGCGTCGGTTGGTTGTGAGCGGCGCGCGGCCAGAGCAGCCAGGGCGGCCAGTTGGCACAGGCCGCGCCCGCGCGAGGCGCCGTGAGGTTCCCAGTTAGGACGCCGCTGGTTCGCTCAGCACGTCGAGGCGCTTGAGGATGACGCCTTCGCGCAGCGCCCATGGGCAGATCTCCAGCTGAGCGACGCCCATCAGGTCCATCACCGCGTCGGCGACGACCGCGCCTGCCACCATCTGCGCCGCCCGGCCTTCGGAGACTCCGGGCAGCCGCGCGCGGTCGGCGCTGCCCATGCCGGTGAGCCGCTCGGCCCACGAGGCGACGTCGTCGTGCTTGAGGAAGCGCTTGGCGTAGAACCCCTCGGTCGAGGGCGCCGCGCCCGCGATCCTGGCGAGCTGGCGGAACGTCTTGGACGTTCCGACCGCGTGGTCGACCGCACCGTACCGGAGCAGGCCGCCGGCCGGGCGGGCGATCTCGGCCCGCACGGACCTGCGCAGGGCGCGGACCTGCTCCGCGGTCGGCGGGTCGGCGGGCAGCCAGTCCCTGGTCAGCCGGCCCGCGCCAAGCGGCAGCGAGATCGCCGCATCCGGTTCCTCGTCCTGCCCCGTGGCGATCTCGAGCGAGCCACCGCCGATGTCGATCACCAGCAGGCGTCCCGACGACCAGCCGAACCACCGGCGGGCGGCCAGGAACGTCAGCCGTGCCTCGTTCTCGCCCGACAGCACCCTGATATGCGCTCCGGTCCGCTCCTGGATACGGACCAGCACGTCATCGCCGTTGACGGCGTCCCGGACCGCGGACGTGGCGAACGCGAGAAAGTCCTCGACCCCCTTGTCCTCGGCGATCCGCATCGCTTCCGCGACGACGGTTGTCAGCCGCTGCTCACCGGTCTTGGACAGCGTGTCGTCCGGCTCAAGATAGGCGGCCAGCGACAGCTCGACCTTGTGGGAGAACGCGGGCAGCGGGCGCGCGCCCGGGTACGCGTCGACAACGAGCAGGTGGACAGTATTAGAGCCGACGTCCAGCACCCCAAGTCGCATGATCAGACCGTACCCTGGGAATGTCGCGCCACGGCCGACTCCGGCGCCTCGGCAAGCTTGCCAGGCAGCGGCACATCCTGGGGCAGCTCCGCCTCCGCTGGCGCACCGGGCCACGCGGTGACCGGACCGCTGACCAGCAGGCTCACTTCCGACTCGGGGGCCGGCGGTTCCATGCCCAGCGCCCGCACCTGGAGCAGGCCCGCCTCGGCGACGTCGACGGCGATCAGCGCGTCATGCCCGTGATACCGCGCCTGCCTGACCTTCCCGGTCACGCCACTCACGCCGATTACGCTGCCCGAAGGGACGTCGCCAGCGCCGGTGACCGCGGCCAGCGCGATCTGCTCCGGCCTGATGAGCACCGTCACCTCTCCCGTCGCGCCGGACAACGCCCCCGCGTCGCGCAGGACGTGCCAGCCGAGCGCGGTCCGGACGCCGGCCGCGCCGGCCGGCCCCGCCGCGGGCACCCCGGGCACCAGGTTCGCGGTGCCGAGGAAACCCGCCGTCCACGGGTCCGCTGGCGCCGAGTACACCGCGCGGGGCGTGCCGGCCTGCGTGATGATCCCGTCCCGCAGGACCGCCACGTAATCGGCCACGGACAGCGCCTCGTCCTGGTCGTGGGTGACCAGCACCGCGGTCGTCCCTGTGGCGCGCAGCGCGCCGAGCACGTCGGCGCGGACCAGCGCGCGCAGGCTGGCGTCCAGCGCGGCGAACGGCTCGTCGAGCAGCACCAGCCGCGGGCGGGGCGCCAGCGCCCGCGCGATCGCGACCCGCTGCTGCTGGCCGCCTGACAGCTCGTGCGGATACCGGCCGGCGAGGTCGGCGAGCCCGACAAGGTCCAGCAGCTCGCCGACCTCATGACCGTGCCGGGCTCGCCGGGGCAGCGCGAACGCCACGTTGCCCCGCACGGTCAGGTGCGGGAACAGCGCGCCGTCCTGCGGCACGTAGCCGATGTGGCGGTGCTCTGGCGGCACCCGCTTGCGCCCGTCATCCACGCACTGCCCGCCGAGCGTCACCGTCCCTCCGTCGACGGGCTCGAAACCGGCGATGACCCGCAGCAGCGTCGTCTTCCCGGCGCCCGAGGCGCCGAGGATCGCGGTGAGCGACCCGGGCTCGACGTCAAGGCTGACCCCGCACAGCACATGAGTCAGCCCGTAGGACTTCCGCACACCGGAAACAGAAAGCGCCGTCATCGGCCGCCTCCACCACGACGAAGGGCCAGCCCGAAAGCGGATGACGATGACCTGCCCGGATCCAGCCACCGTGACATGAAGACGCCGGGGATGACCGCGATGAGCACGATCACGGCCGCGTACCTGCTCGCGATCGCGTAGGAGATCTCCGACTGATACCCCCAGAACGCCGTGGCCAGCGTCTGCACGCCGGTCGGCACGAGCACCAGCGTCGCCGTGAGCTCGGTCACGGCGGACAGGAACACGAGCGCGAAGCTCGCCGCGATCCCCGGCGCGGCCAGCGGCACCGTGACCCGCAGCGTCGCGCGCAGCGGCGAGCAGCCGAGCGACCGGGCCGTGTCGACGAGCCGCCGCGGCAGCTGGACCAGGCTGGCCCGCAGGCAGATCAGCGCCATCGGGAAGAACATCACCGCGTACGCGGCCACCAGCATGGCCGCCGACTGGTAGAGCGGGTAGAGGAGCCGCACGGCGAAGAACGTTAGCGCGAGCGCGATCACCAGTCCGGGCAGCCCCTGGACCAGGTACCCGATGCGCTCGAGCAAGCGCGACAGCCGCCCCGGGTACCGCACCGCGAGGAACGCCACAGGGAACGCCGCCACGGTGGCGGCCAGCGCGGCGAGCGCGCTGTACTCGAACGTGTACCCGGCCGCGCCGAGCAGCGGCACCGTTTGCACGCCGATGTTCTCCGCCGGCTGGGTGAGCCAGTAGGCCAGTGTGCTCAGCGGCACGCCCACGCCGAGCCCGGCAAGCGCGCACAGCGACAGCAGGGCCGGCACGACACCCCAGCCGAGCCGGTAGCGCCGCACACCGCCGGCGGGCCGCCCCGCGCGCGCGGCCGCCGACCGCGTGGCCATCAGCTCACCGCCCACCGCCAGCAGGCTGAGCAGCACGAGCACCAGCGACAGCGCGCTCGCCGCCGCCGGGTCGATGCCCAGGTTGAACTCGGTGAAGATCTCCGTGGTGAACGTCTGGAACCGCAGGATCTCGAACGCGCCGTACTCCGCGAGCAGGCCGAGCAGCACCATCAGGCTGCCGCCGAGCAGCGCGGCGCGGATCTGCGGCAGGATCGTCCGCCGCATGGCCGTCAGCCGGCCGCAGCCGAGCGAGCGCGCCACGTCGTACAGCGTGGCGTCCGCCCGGCGCAGCGCCGCCGCCACCGGCAGGTAGACCAGCGGGTAGAGCCCGAGCGTCATCACCAAAGACGCGCCGAACAGTCCGTGCACCGCCGGCGACAGCGACGACCACGTGTAGCCCACGACGAAGTCCGGGATCGCGAGCGGCAGCACCACGACCGCCCGCCAGAACCGCCGCAGCGGCACGTCCGTCCGCTCGATCAGCCAGGCGGCGCCGAACGCCAGCACCGTCGCGCAGACCGTGACGATCACCGCGAGCTGGACCGTATTCACCAGCAGCGTCCACGTCAGCCCGCGGAAGATCAGCGGCCAGATCGTCCCCCAGCCGGCGTGCGCCGCCTGCCAGAGCAAGAACACCACGGGCAGCAGCACGGCGATCGTCACCGCGCAGGACAGGAGGAGGAGCCCCGCGGGATAACCACGGATCGTTCGGGCGAATCCGAAAGAGCGGGATGCGCGGACGGGCGGCTCACCGCGGCCCCCCGCCACGGCGGGCGGGGGCGCGGTCACACCGGTCAGTTCCGCGGAATCCATGAACCGGTCAGCCGAGCTGCGCCTGCTGCAGCAGGCTCAGCGCTTGCGAGCCGTCGCCGAGGCGGGCGATCGTGTCGGCGGGGTCGGGGTGCAGCGACGACAGCGGCGGCAGCTGGGGGTTCGCCGCGACACCGGGCCGCAGCGGGTACTCGAAGCTGTCGGTCTGCGCGATGATCCGCTGGCCGGCGGCGCTGACGAGGAACGCGAGGAACTTCTGCGCGGCCGCCTGGTGCGTGCTCGAGGCGAGGATCGCCGCGCCTGAGACATCGAGGACGTAACCGGCGTCCCCGGCCGCGAAGAAGCGCAGCGCCGAATGCATCGCGCTGGCGCCGAGCTGCGCGCGCAGCCGGTACCAGTAGTAGTGGTTGATCAGGCCGATCTCCACCTGGCCGGAGTTCACCTCCGCAGTGAGCGTCTCGTTGTCCGGGTAGTCGTGCGATCCGGCGTTCGCCTTGACCGCCTTGAGCCACGACAGCGCCGCCGCGGAACCGTAGGTGTCCGCGATCGAGGTGATGATCGGCTGGAAATCGGTCTCGCCTGGGGCGATGCCGAGTTTACCTGCCCATTTCGGGTTGGCCAGGTCCATGACCGAGGAGGGGAGCTGCGAGGCTTTCAGGTCCGTCGTGTTGTAGACGAGCGCGGACACCCGGGCCGAGACCCCCACCCAGTTCTTGTCAGGCGAGCTCACGCTGGACGGAACGGCGGCGAGGGCGGCCGCGGCGACGGGAGCGAGCAGGTGCTGCCCGGCCAGCTTCATCAGCGCCGGGGAGTTCTCCGTGTAGAACACGTCCGCGGGTGACTTCGAGCCCTCCTGCATGATCTGCTCGGCGAGCACGTCCTCGTCGTCGCTGCGGATGGTCACCGTGATCCCGGTCTGCTTCTCGAACGCGTTGACCAGGGCCTGCGTGGTCTGCTCGTGCTGCCCGTTGTAAAGCACCAGGCTGTTCGCCGGGGCGTCGCCGCCGCCTGACCCGCAGGCCGTCACCGCCGCCAGCATCCCGGTGACCGCCGCAAGGCTCATCACCCGCCACGCTTTGCGCACGCGCTTTCCTCCCTGCGCCATTGGTCTCGCCGTAATTAGGTTAGGCATACCTTACTTGCCTGAGGTCCGCGGGGGTAACGGACCTTAGTCCATTCCGAACGAACCGTTGCTCCGCGCAAGCCGCACCTTGCTCCCGGTGACCGGCTCACGTGACGCATGGAGTACCGTCGCGACCATGCGTAACGGCGAAGTCTCCTTCTGGTGGCAGGCGCGCGGCGGCTTCCCGCCTCGCCGGCCGTCACTGCCCAAGCCCCTCGAGGCGGACGTGTGCGTCGTCGGCGGCGGGTACACCGGGCTGTGGACGGCCTACTACCTCAAGGGGATGCGCCCTGACCTGCGGGTCGTGGTGCTCGAGCAGGCCTTCGCCGGCTACGGGGCGTCCGGGCGGAACGGCGGCTGGGTGACGTCAGAGCTGCCGGGTTCGCGCGCCCGCTACGCGCGCGGGCCGCGCGGAGTGGCCGGGGTCCGCGCGATGGAGGCCGCGCTGCGGTCGACGGTGGACGAGGTCGGGCGGGTCTGCGCCGCGGAGTCGATCGCCGCCGACTTCGTCAAGGGCGGCCGGATCACGGTGGCGACGTCGACGACCCAGCTGGCGCGGCTGCGGGCCGGGCTCGCGCACGACCGCGAGTGGGGCGACGGCGAGGACGTGGTCTCGTTCCTGACGCGCGGACAGATGCGGGAGCGGATCAACGTGGCGGGGGCGCTTGGCGGGGTGTTGTCGCCGGACAGCGCCCGGATCCAGCCGGCCGCGCTGGCTGAGGGACTGGCCGCGGCCGCCGAACGGCGCGGTGTGGACATCTACGAGGCGACGCCGGTCACGGCGATCCTGCCCCGGGACGACGACGGCGCGGGCGGGGCCGGCGACGGCGCGGCAGTGGCACGGACGCCGTTCGGCGACGTGCGGGCCACGTCCGTGCTGCGCTGCACGGAGGGCTTCACCGCCGCATTGCCGGGCGCCCGGCGCGCCCTGCTGCCGATGAATAGCTCGATGGTGGCCACGGAACCGCTGTCCGATTCGGCCTGGAAGGACATCGGCTGGGACGGCTTGGAGACGCTTGGCGATTCCGCGCACGCCTATATGTACGCGCAGCGGACCGCCGACGGGCGGATCGCGCTTGGCGGGCGCGGCGTGCCGTACCGGTTCGGCTCCGCGACCGACCACCTCGGCGCGACCAGCCCCGAGACGGCGGCCGCGCTCGGCGATATCGTGCGGCGGATGTTCCCCGCGGCGGCCTCAGCGCGGCTCGAGCACGCCTGGTGCGGCGTGCTCGGCGTGCCGCGCGACTGGTGCGCGACGGTCACGTACGACGCCGCGTCGGGAACGGGCTGGGCGGGCGGCTACACCGGGGTGGGCGTCGCCGCCTCCAACCTCGCCGGCCGCACGCTCGCCGACCTCGTGGCCGGCGAGTCGTCCGACCTGACCGCGCTGCCGTGGGTGGGGCACCGCAGCCGGGCCTGGGAGCCCGAGCCCGCCCGCTGGGCCGGCGTGCACGGGCTGTACGCGCTGTACCGGCTGGCGGACAGGCTCGAGACGCCCGCCGCGGGCGACGCGGCGGGCAAGCCCGCGCGGATCGCTCTCGGGGAGGCGCTCGGCCGCGCCGGCGACGCGATTTCCGGTATCCCGCACTGAGTCCGCGGTCGTCCCTGACCGGCTCTCTTACCGGTCCCTTGCCGGGGAGCGGTCTCGCATGGCCCGCGGGCCGGCCACACTGGTTGTGTGCCTGGGATCAGCGAGGATGACGTGCGCCACGGGCCGCCGGAGGAGGCCGCCCCGGCGGATCCGGGCACTGCGCATGTCGTCGAGGGGATCCGGTCGCTGCACGACCGGATCGGCGACCTCGAGCGCCTTGTCTCGCAACGGCTAGAAGCCGAGGGCAAGCGTCCGGCGGAATGGCTGCACGAGCATGCCGGCGTGCTCCATCAAGCTCAGCTTCCCGCGTGGCGGCGCCCCACGAGCGGGGAGCCGCGCTGGCAGGTGGCGCTCGTCACGGCGATCGCGATCGGCCTGCAGACCGCTGTCCCCGGCCGCCTGGTCCTCGTGCACCCGGCGTGGGTCCTGCCCGCGGTTCAGGGGCTGCTGTTCGTCGCGCTGCTGCTCGCCAACCCGCACCGCATCAACAAGAAGAACCCGAAGCTGCGCATGCTTGGCCTCACCATCGCCGCCCTGCTGAGCCTGGCCAACGGGTATTCGCTGGCACGGCTGGCGGGCGGCATCGTGGACGGCACGCTGGCGAAGACCTCCGCGGGTTCCCTGCTGATCACTGGCTCCGTGGTCTGGCTCACCAACGTGATCGCCTTCGCGTTGTGGTACTGGGAGTTCGACCGCGGCGGTCCGGCCGAGCGGGCACTCGGCACCCACCCCTACCCGGACTTCCAGTTCGTCCAGATGGTCACGCCGGAGATGGCGCCGCCGCACTGGGAGCCGGCCTTCACCGACTACCTGTACCTGGCGTTCACCAACGCCGCGGCGTTCAGCCCGACCGACGTGATGCCGCTGTCCCGCTGGGCGAAGATGCTCATGACCCTGCAGTCGGTCATCTCGATCATCACCGTCGCCCTTGTGGTGGCACGTGCGGTGAACATCCTCCAGTAGGTAGCCGGCCGCGTATACACGCCACGGCCGCGCCGCGTAACGTGCATGTCATGTTGCTGCCCACGTCACTTGTTGGAAGCTATCCGCAGCCTGACTGGCTGATCGACCGCGGCAAGCTGGCCGGCCGGTTCCCGCCCCGCGTGCGCGCGCGTGAGCTGTGGCGCGTAGCGCCGGAATACCTCAAGCAGGCGCAGCAGGACGCCACGCTGCTGGCCATCCGCGCCCAGGAGGACGCCGGCCTCGACATCATCACTGACGGCGAGATCTGCCGGGAGAGCTACTCGAACCGGTTCGCGACAGCGCTCGAGGGGGTCGACATCGACAACCCCGGCACCGCGCTCGACCGCAGCGGCCACCCGAACCCGGTGCCCCGCGTGACCGGCCCGATCCGGCGCAAGCACCCGGTTGAGGTCGAGGACCTGAAGTTCCTTCGTGCCCACACGAACCGGACAGTCAAGATCACGGTGCCGGGGCCGTTCACGATGGCCCAGCAGGCGCAGGACGACTACTACGGGAGCAAGGAGGCGCTCGCTTTCGGCTACGCGGAGGCGGTGAACGAGGAGATCCGCGACCTCTTCGCGGCCGGGGCGGACATCGTCCAGCTGGACGAGCCCTATCTCCAGGCCCGCCCGGCCGAGGCGCAGCAGTACGGCGTCAAGGTGATCAACAGGGCGCTTGACGGCATCACGGGGACGACCGCGCTGCACCTGTGCTTCGGCTACGCCGCGATCATCCACGAGCGCCCGGCGGGCTACTCCTTCCTGCCCGAGCTCGCGGCCTGCGACTGCGACCAGATCTCGATCGAGACCGCGCAGTCGAACCTCGACTGCTCTGTGCTCGCCACGCTGGAGGGCAAGACGATCATCCTCGGCGTGATCGACCTGAACGACCCGGCCGTGGAAACGCCCGAGGTGGTCGTCGAACGGGTCCGGCGCGCGCTGCCGTACGTGCCCGCGTCCCGGATCGTGCTGGCGCCCGACTGCGGGATGAAGTACATCCCGCGCGACACCGCGTTCGGCAAGCTGGCCGCGATGA
>Ga0335073_10014122_pt1 | contig 11199 bp, 13 predicted proteins | sample Lox_Sample_22_FD_207093 | JGI IMG/M metagenome (GOLD analysis project Ga0335073, IMG submission 207093) | Soil microbial communities from Loxahatchee National Wildlife Refuge, Florida, United States - Lox_Sample_2.2 | ecosystem: Environmental > Terrestrial > Soil > Wetlands | place: USA... | reverse complement strand
AAAAGTCAATCAACCGGGGTCTGCGCCTTGCCGACCCGCCCCATGCGGCGGGATGTCGCAGTTTGCGCAAGACCTTGGCCCATGCGAAACAGCGGGCGCTTCGCCAGATGCGGGAGTCGTTCGATGGCCGGCGGCGGCCAATTCGAGGGCCGGGTGGCCGCGATTCGCGGCGCGGTGGTCGACCTCCTGTTCGAGGAAGGTCCCCCGCCGGTCGACGACGCGGTCGAGATTGCGGATGCTGAGGGTCGGATTGTCGTCGCCGAGATTCAGGCTCAGCTCGACGCGCGCTCGGCGCGGGCGATTGCGCTCGAGCCGACGAATGGGCTCCGGCGCGGCGATCGCGTGCGCCGGGCCGGCGGCCCGGTGACGATTCAAGTCGGCCAGGCGATTCTCGGCAGGCTGGTCGATGTGCTCGGTCGGACTGGCGATCGCGGGCCGCCCTTGCCGGCGGACGCGCCCCGGTGGCCGATCCACCGCAAGCCGCCCGCCTTCACGGTCCAGACCGGCGCGACCCGGCTGTTCTCGACCGGCGTCAAGGTGATCGACCTTCTTGCGCCGCTCGCTCAGGGCGGAAAAGCGGCGATGTTCGGCGGCGCGGGCGTCGGCAAGACGGTGCTGGTGATGGAGCTGATCCACGCCATGGCCGAGACCTATCAGGGGATCTCGGTGTTCGCCGGCGTCGGCGAGCGTTCGCGCGAAGGCCACGAGATGCTGCTCGACATGACTGAATCCGGGGTGCTTAAGCGCACCGCGCTCGTCTATGGGCAGATGAACGAGCCTCCGGGCGCGCGCTGGCGCGTCCCGATGACGGCGATGACGATCGCCGAATATTTTCGCGACGCGGAGCATCGCAATGTGCTCCTGCTGATGGACAATGTCTTCCGCTTCGTCCAGGCGGGCGCCGAAGTGTCGGGTCTGCTCGGCCGCGCGCCGTCGCGGGTCGGCTATCAGCCGACGCTCGCCGACGAGGTTGCGGCGCTCCAGGAGCGCATCGCCTCGGTCGGCGACGCCGCCGTGACGGCGATCGAGGCCGTCTACGTGCCGGCCGACGATTTCACCGATCCGGCGGTAACCACGATCGCCGCCCATGTCGACAGCATGGTGGTGCTGTCGCGCTCGATGTCGGCGGAGGGCATGTATCCCGCGGTCGATCCGATCGCCTCGTCCTCGATCTTGATCGATCCGCTGGTGGTGGGTGAGGAGCATGTCGCGATCGCGGTCGAAACGCGGCGCGCCATCGAGCATTATCGCGAGCTGCAGGACGTCATCGCGCTTCTCGGCATGGAGGAGCTCGGCGCCGAGGACCGGCGCATCGTCGAGCGGGCGCGCCGCCTCCAGCGGTTTCTGACCCAGCCCTTCGCGGTGACCGAGGCCTTCACCGGCATTCCCGGCCGCTCGGTCAAGGTCGCCGACACAATCGCCGGCTGCAAGGCGATTCTGGCGGGAGAATGCGACGACTGGCGCGAAAGCTCGCTCTACATGGTCGGAACGCTGGAGGAAGCTCGGGCGAAGGAGGACGCGGCGCGTCACGCCGCGCCTGCCGCGGCCGCCGCGGCGTGAAGCGGAGGCGCGGACCGCCATGGGCTCTGGCTTGCACCTCATCATCGCCACCCCCGCCAAGGTCCTCGCGGACGTCGAGGACGTCCGCTCGCTGCGCGCTGAGGACGACAGCGGCGCATTCGGCGTCCTGCCCGGTCATGCGGATCTCTTGACCGTGCTGCCGCCATCGGTCGTGCGCTGGACCGCGCAGGACAGGTCGACGCGATATTGTGCACTAAGCGGGGGCGTGTTGAGGGTCGCTGGAGGAAAACTGATCGCCGTCGCCTGCCGCCGCGGCGCGGTGGCCGACGATCTTTCGGCGTTGCAGGGGGAGATTGCCGCGCTGCGCTCGGCTGAGCTCGAGGCGGATCGCCGCGCTCGGGTTGAGCAGACAATGCTGCACGCGCGGGCCCTGCGCCAGTTCATGCGGTATTTGCGAGCAGGTGGCCGGCCGCTCGGCGACGGCGACACGCCGTTTGCGAGCGAGGCGCGATGACCGCGCCTCGCGATGAGCCGCATGAGAGGATGGAGGAGGCCGCGGTCCGCGCCGTCCAGCGCGACGAAGTCGCACGCGCGGAACGCGAGCCGACGTTCGCGGCGAGGCTCGGCCAGATCGGCGTCTTGGGCTGGGCGATCGTGGCGCCGATCCTCCTCGGCGTCGTCCTCGGCCGCTGGCTCGACTGGACCTTCCATGCGGGCATCTTCTTCACCGCGCCGTTCATCATGCTGGGCGCCGTGGCGGGCTTATGGACGGCGTGGCGATGGATGCATCGGCAATGATCGGCGCCCTCTTGATCGGCCTCGTCGCCGGCGCGGTCCTCGGCGTCGCGCATCTCGCTTCGCTCTGGTGGAGCGTCATTCTCATGCGCGACGGCCGGCCGATCCTCGGATTTATCACCCAGGCGCTGCGCTTCGTCGTGCTGGCGCTGGCGTTTGTCCTCATTGCCCGTCATGGCGCAGCGCCTCTGCTCGCCGCGGCGTTCGGCGTCGTGGCGTCGCGCGCCCTCTTGCTCAAGCGCTTCGAGAGGCTCGCGTGAAATCGCCGCTTCTCCTCGAGCCCCTGTTCCATATCGGCCCCGCGCCGATCACCGAGCCGGTCGTCATTGCTTGGGCGATTATCGCCTTGCTCGGCGGCTGCGCGGCGCTTTTGACGCGCCGGCTCACGCTCACCCCCTCCAAGATGCAGGCCATGCTCGAAATCGTCGTCTCCACCGTCGACGATCAGATTCGGGGGACGATGAACCGCGATCCGGCGCCGTTTCGCGCGCTCATCGGCTCGATCTTCCTATTCGTGCTGATCTCGAACTGGTCGTCGCTCATTCCGGACGTCGAGCCGCCGACCGCGCATATCGAGACCGACGCCGCGATGGCGCTGATCGTGTTCATCGCGACAATCGCATGGGGCGTGCGCACGCGCGGGCTTTTCGGCTATCTAAAAACTTTCGCCGAGCCGAGCTGGGTGATGATCCCGCTCAACATCGTCGAGCAGTTCACCCGCACTTTCTCGCTCATCGTGCGCCTGTTCGGCAATGTGATGAGCGGAGTTTTCGTGATCGGCATCGTGCTGACGCTTGCAGGCCTCATCGTGCCGATACCGCTGATGGCTCTCGACCTGCTGACCGGGACCGTGCAAGCCTACATATTCGCCGTGCTGGCCACCGTTTTCATCGGCGCCGCCGTTGGCGAGCGCGGCAAAGCGTCTGCCGACGCAAGACCTTGAGGAGCGAGAAAAGGTGAACGATCTCATCCAAGCGGTCAGCATTTTCTCCGCCGCGCTCGCGGTCGGGCTCGGCGCGATCGGGCCGGGCCTGGGCGAGGGCAGAGCGGTCGCGTCGGCAATGGAGGCGATCGCGCGCCAGCCCGAGGCGGCGGGAACGATTTCGCGCACCTTGTTCGTTGGCCTCGCGATGATCGAGACCATGGCGATCTACTGCCTAGTGATCGCGCTCCTGGTGCTGTTCGCCAACCCGTTCATCAAGTGAGGCGTCAGGCCCAATGCGGATCGACTGGTGGACGCTGGCGCTGCAGACGTTCAACGTCCTCGTCCTGGTGTGGATCCTGAGCCGGTTCCTATTCCGACCGGTGGCGTCGATCATCGCACAGCGGCAGGCCGCGGCGGCGAAGCTCCTCGCCGACGCGGAGGAATCGAGGGCGCGAGCGAATGCGGCGCGCGAGGCCGCCGAGGCGGAGACTGCGCGGCTCGCAGGGGCGCGCAGCGAGGCGCTGCGCGCAGCAGCCGCGGACGCGGAGAAGGAGCGCGCGACGGCGCTCGCCGCCGCCCGCGCCGAGGTCGAGCATTTGCGAGCGGCGGCGGCGGCGGAAATCGAGCGTGAACGTCAGGCCGACGCTGCGGCCGAGTCCGATCGCGCGGCGCGGCTCGCAGTCGACATCGCCGGCAAGCTGCTCGACCGCCTACCGGATTCGGAACGCGTCGACGGCTTCGTCGACGGGCTCGCCCAGGCGATCGCCTCGCTGCCGGCGGCGAGCAAGGAGAGGCTCGGCGCGGGCCAGGAAGCGAGACTGAAGGCGCCGCGATCCCTCGACGATGCTGAGATAAAATCATGCCGCAGCGCGTTCGCTAAGGCGCTGGGCAGGCCGCTCGACTTCTCGGTCGACGTCGATCCCGATCTCATCGCCGGGCTGGAACTGGAAGCGCCGCACGCGGTGGTCCGCAACAGCTTTCGCGCCGACCTTTCGCGCATCGTCGAGGAGTTGACCGGCCATGGCCGCGTCTCGCGCTGATCACGCCGATTGGCTCGCGGCCGAACGGGAATCGCTGGCGCGTGTTCGCCTTTCGCCCGAGGCGCTCTCCGTCGGCCGGGTCGAGGAAATCGCCGACGGCGTCGCCCGCGTCTCCGGATTGCCGGAAGCGCGGCTCGGCGAGCTTCTGCGCTTCGAGGGCGCGCGGCTCGGCTATGTCCTGTCGCTCGAGCCCGACGCGATCAACACGGCGATTCTCGACGAAGCCGAAGCGATCGGCGTCGGCTCGCAGGTGACTGCCACCGGCGAAGCGGCGCGGGTTCCGGTCGGGAAGGGGTTGCTCGGCCGGGTGGTCGATCCGCTCGGGCGGCCACTCGATGGCGATGAACCGATCGCGGCCGAGGCGTTCATGCCCGTCGAGCGCCCGGCACCGGCGATCATCGAGCGGGCGCTGGTGTCCGAGCCGGTCGAGACCGGCGTGCTGGCGGTTGACGCATTGTTTGCGCTCGGCCGCGGCCAGCGCGAGCTCATCATCGGCGATCGCGCTACCGGCAAGACGGCGATCGCGGTCGATACGATCATCAGCCAGAAGCGCTCCGACTTGATTTGCGTCTATGTCGCCGTCGGCCAGCGCGCAACCGCGGTCGAGCGGGTGGTCGAGGCGGTCCGCCAGTTCGGCGCGCCCGAGCGCTGCGTGTTCGTGGTCGCTTCGGCCGCCGCTTCGGCCGCGCTGCAATGGATCGCGCCGTTCGCGGGCTTCACCATCGGCGAATATTATCGCGATCATGGCCAGCACGCGCTGGTGATCGTCGACGATCTCACCAAGCATGCCGCGACCCATCGCGAGCTTGCGCTTCTGACGCGCGAGCCGCCCGGACGCGAGGCCTATCCCGGGGACATTTTCTATGTCCACGCGCGCCTGCTCGAGCGCGCCGCCAAGCTCGCGCCGGAACTGGGCGGCGGCTCGCTGACCGCGCTGCCGATCGCCGAGACCGACGCCGGTAACCTCTCGGCCTTCATTCCGACTAACCTCATTTCGATCACCGACGGCCAGATCGTGCTCGATTCACGTTTGTTCGCCGCCAATCAACGCCCCGCGGTCGACGTCGGTTTGAGCGTGAGCCGGGTCGGCGGCAAGGCGCAGGCGCCGGCTTTGCGCGCCGCCTCCGGGCGGCTGAGGCTCGACTATTCGCAGTTCCTCGAGCTTGAGATGTTTACCCGCTTCGGCGGCATCGCCGATACGCGCGTGCGCGGCGCGATCGCGCGCGGCGAGCGCATCCGCGCCCTCATTGCGCAACCGCGTTTCGCAACCTTGCGGCTCGTCGATCAGGTCGCGCTGCTCACGGCGCTTGCCGAGGGCGTGTTCGACGATGTCGATGCGTCGAAGATCGCGGGGGCGCGGCGGCGCATCGCCGCCGAGCTCGACGCGCACGCCCCGGAGGTTGTCACTGCGGTGACGAAGACCGGGACATGCGACGAGGCGAGCCGCTCGCGGCTCGTCGCCGCCGTGCGCGCGCTCGTCAAGGACGCGGCTTAGGTGACCGAGCGGCTCAGCGACGTGATGGCGCGCATCGGCTCGGTGCGCCAGCTGTCGTCGGTGATCGGCGCGATGCGCGGTATCGCCGCCGCGAGGGCGGGCGAGGCGCGCGCTCGCGTCGAAGGCGTGCGCGCCTATGCGCGAACGGTCGGAGCCGCGATCGGGCAGGCGCTGGCGCTCATGGACGACACCGCCGGCGCGCCGCATGACGGGCGGGAGGGACAGCTGGTGATCGCGCTCTGCGCAGAGCAGGGGTTCGCGGGGACGTTCAACCGGCGCGTGCTCGACGCCGCCGAGCGGCTCCTCGGGTCGGCTGGATCGCGGCCGGCGGAACTCCTCGTGCTGGGCGGACGAGGGCTGGCCGCCGCCGACGAGCGGGGGCTGAAAGTCGGCTGGAGCGCCTCGATGATCGCCCATGTCGACGAGGCGGCAGCGCTCGCCGACCGCGTGACCGAGCAGCTCTACGCCCGCCTCGATGAGGGGCGCGCGATGCGGGTCAGCCTCGCCCACGCGACGCCGTCGCCGTCGGGGGAGGTTCACGTCGTCGAGCACACGCTCGCGCCGTTCGATTTCACCCGTTTTCCGCGGGCGCGGAACCCGTCGCCGCCGCTCATTTCGCTTCCCCCCGGACTGCTGCTGGCTGAACTCGCGGAGGAATACGTGTTCGCGGAGCTCACCGAAGCGGTGACGCTCTCGCTCGCCGCCGAGAACGAAGCGCGCATGCGGGCGATGACCGCGGCGAAGAGCAACGTCGCGAAAATGCTCGACGAACTCGTCGCCCGGTCGCGGCAATTGCGCCAGGAGGAGATCACCAACGAGATCATCGAGCTCGGCGCGCGCAAGGCTGGAATGCGGGCTGCCGCCCGCGGCGGCAGATTGTAGCCGCGCTCCATAGCCCGTCGACAGAAGGGCGTTCTTTAAGAACGCCCTTTGGAGCGCGGCGACGCGGTCAACGACCGCGACTACAGGGGCGCGGGGACGCGGTCCAAAAGGCGCGCGAAACGGAGTTGCAGCCCGGGCTATCGCGCCGCCTGCGGCTCGGGGAAGCTCCATGCGCCGTTCAGGATCTCGGGCTTCGGGCGATAGAGACGCACGAGATAGTTCCAACCGGACGGAGTGGGCAAACAATTGGCGACCTTGCCGTCGCAGCCGCCGAACTGGATCGAGAACGATCCGTCGTCGCCCGGCTTCGCGGTGAGATTGTTGAGCGAATAGGCGTTCTCGGGATTGGGCGCGAAATAGCCCTTGTCGTCGTAGACGCTGATCGACCAGAAGCCCTCGACCGGAACGTCCTTGACGTTGAGCCTGTAGATCGTCTCGCCGTCGTTATGGGCGGGGGTGACGTTCAGATAAAGGGCGTCTTCCTCGGGATTGCCGCCCCATGCGGCCGCCGCTCCGATCAGATGCCGCACGGGGTCGACTGTCCCTCTCGGGCCAAACATGCCCTTGGTGTCGGGAATGGTCGACGCGAGCTCGAGCAAGGCGCTGCGCACCTTGACTTGGCTCGAAGCGTCCCAATTGGGAATTGTGAAGGTCCCGGGTCCGCCCGGCTGATCGACCTTGATCGCGTCCTGCAGCGCATGGACCGCCTCGATGTCCTTCGGATCGTTTGGATCGACCAGGATGCGGACGGCGACGAGGACGTAACGCGTCCCGATTTCCTCTTTTGCCAGCGTGCGTACAACGGCGCCGTAGGCGACCTCCGGCGTATATTCATCCTCATCGACCACTTGCATCGACAGGAAGCGCTTGCCGGCGTCGGGCAGGGTGATGGTCACCGGACCGGCGTCGAGATCGAACGCCGCCGCTGAGTAGAGCGTGTCGCGATTCATCCTGATGACGGTCTGCTTGGCGATCGCCGTCGGCTCGCGCCGATGCATGAATTTGCCGAAGCCCCCGTCCTTCACCACGCCGCTGAAATAGAGGTCCGACTCGGCGCGGACGAAATTGTCAGGCGTGACCGGGGTCGGCGGCTCGCCGGGCGCCGCTCGCGCGCCGCCAAGCGCGCACAGCATGAGCGTCGCGAACACGACGAACGTGGAGCGAGACCGATTCATTGTCGCATCGTCCGACCACAGAGAAGGGTTGACCAAGCCTTGGTCGATTGGCGGCTAACAGTGGATTTGGGCCTTTTCTGTGGAGCCAGAGCAGCAAAAGGCGCCGCTTGCGACGACTTGAGCGGTCAATTGAAAGCAGGCGCTGAGACCCGCGGAGAATCCAGAAGCTTTTGAGCCAAGCCGACGTCAACTGTCCCGATCCGTCAAATATCTCTTGCGAAGATCACGAGATCGGCTCAATGTCAGCCGCGTACCTCGAAGTTTGCGAGGAAAATGGAGAGGAATGTTCGTCAAGCAATAGCGACATCCGGACGGGGCCCGATCGCGGGCATGAAAACCCCAGTCTCGGGCCTTCAACAATTGGAGGGAATTATGCCTGAATCATATTCGTACTCTGGAGGAATTCGTCCGCTCTACGGCGTCGTTATTCGAGAAAAAGCCAAGTCCGCAGATGCGAATACGCTCCGCGCGTACAAGACGGTTGCCGAGGATTTATTGAAGGGCGCTAGTGGCGCGGATGCTGACGACCTCAAGGCGTCGCTTGCCGAGCTCGATAAGGCTTTAGCGAAGAAGTAAAACGTACGCAGGTCGGCCTACTGTCCAAATGGTAGGCCGACTACCGCCCATGATCGTTCCGCACCGTAAAGCGGAACGCGACGGGGGTCGCGCACCATGAACGACATCGCCCCGCGGCGGCGGGTTTCGCTGCATGACCAACTGGACTGCGTGCCTGTCTACGTCGTGTGGGAAATCACCCTCGCCTGCAATCTGAAGTGTATGCATTGCGGATCGCGGGCCGGCCATCGGCGTGCGGGCGAACTCAATACTGCGGAATGCATCGATGTCGTCCGCCAGCTTGCTGACCTTGGCACTCGTGAGATTTCAATCATTGGCGGCGAGGCCTTCACGCGCAAGGACTGGCTTACGATTGTGCGCGCCATCCGCAGCCATGGCATGGAATGCTCGATGCAAACGGGGGGCTACAAGCTCAGCGCCGAAATGCTTGAGGCCGCGCGAGACGCCGGATTGAACGGCATCGGGGTTTCAATCGACGGATTGGAGCCTCTGCACGATCGGCTGCGTGGCGTACCCGGGTCCTATGCCGAAGCGCTGCGCGTACTTGAGGAATGTCGGCGCATCGGCCTTGTCGCCAGCGTTAATACGCAAATCACCGCTCCCGTAGTCGGCGAGCTGCGGGATCTGATGCGCACTATCATCGGCGCCGGCGCTCGATTCTGGCAGATTCAGCTGACTGTCGCGATGGGTAACGCCGTAGACAACGACTCGCTCTTAATCCAGCCGTTTGAACTCGCTTCCCTGATGCCGCTGCTGGCTGAGCTCCACGGAGACGGGCGCCTGCGCGGCTTGGAGCTGATTCCAGGAAACAATATCGGATACTTCGGACCTTACGAGGCCCTCTGGCGCGGATCAGATCAGGGTCATTACCCGGGCTGTCCGGCCGGCCAGAATGTTATCGGACTGGAAGCTGACGGCACTGTGAAAGGTTGTCCCTCTCTGGCGACGGAACGCTATGGAGCAGGAACGGTTCGCGACACGCCGATCGCGGACCTGTGGGCGGAACATCCGGCCCTCGTCTTCAATCGGGAGCGTGGCGTCGACGATTTATGGGGATTTTGCCGAAGCTGTTATTATGCCGAAGTCTGCAGGGGCGGCTGTACGTGGACTGCCGATTCGCTATTCGGTCGGCGCGGCAACAATCCCTATTGCCACTATCGCGTTCTCGAACTTGCCAAGCGTGGCGTGCGGGAGCGGATCGTAAAGACCGAAGACGCGCCAGCGAGATCCTTTGCTACGGGACGGTTCGCGCTGGTCGAGGAACCCATTCCCTGCGCGCAGGTTGCACAATGAGCCCATTGCGCGGGACTGCGAGGGGGCGCGCATCGCAGGTCTTGGTTCTCTGCCGCGCTTGCGTCCAATATGTTAGACCCGGAACCGTAGTCTGCCCGCATTGCGGAGGGGATCCTCGCGCAGCGAGCGCTCGCTATAGCGAAGGTGGCTTCGCTCTCACCGAAGCAATGCGGCGCATCGAAGAATTGCGGGCTCGTCTGGCTTCGAATGACCGCAAGGCTGTCGGGCGGCCTGAGCAGTGAGCATTACTAGTCCGCAGCGGTATTCCAGCGCCATCGCAATTGACAATCATCCGGTCATGGCAGACCGCAGGCTCCGCCCATTTCCAGGCTCTGGGCTGCGTCGAAACGGTTGCGCAAACGTTTCGATGTGCTAGCTTGGCGCCTGGAAAAGAGCCGGGCCGCGCGAGGGCGGGCGGGACGGCCAAGAGCCCGGGGAGGCGACGTGTCGACGATTGCCGACGTGGCGCGGGAGGCGGGCGTCTCGGTCTCCACCGTTTCGCACGTCATCAACGGCACAAGGCGGGTATCGCCGGCGACCGCAAGCGCCGTCAAGGCGGTGATCGACGCGATCGACTATCGCCCCAATGTCGTCGCGCGCTCGTTGAAGACGGCCTCGACCCGCTCGGTGGGCATCGCCATTTCGGCGATCGCCAATCCCTACTTCACCGACATCATCTGCGCGATCGAGACCGAATGCGCCCGGCTCGGCATGATGATCTTCCTGTCCGACACTCAGGACGATCCGGCTCGCGAGCTTCAAGTCCTGACCGCGCTCTATCAGCGCCGGGTCGACGGGGTCATCCTCGCGCCGAGCGCCGACCCCGAACGCCGCGCGCTTCGCTATTTGCGATCGGCAAGACTGCCGTGCGTCCTGGTCGACCGCACGCCCGACCCCTCGTTCGATCAGGTTGGCGTCAACAATCGCGAGGCGATGCGCGAGCTGGTCGACCATGTCGCCGGCCTCGGGCATCGCCGCATCGGCTATATCGGCGGCCATCCGGGCTTTGAGACCACGCTCGAGCGCATCGTCGGCTACCGCGTGAGCCTTGAGCGACTGGGTCTTGAATTCGACGAGCGCTATCTCGTCACGGGCAACGCGTCGACCGCGAGCGCCGCCCAGGCGACTCATGCGCTGCTCGCGCTGCCGGATCCGCCGACCGCGATCGTGACCGGCAACAATATGGCGACCATCGGCGCGATGCGGGCCGTACGCGCGCGGGGCTTGCGCGTCCCCACCGACATTTCGATCGCCGGCTTCGACGATTTCGAGTGGGCCGATTGCTTCGAGCCTCGCCTCACGCTTGTCGCTCAGCCGTGCGAGGAGATCGGGCGCAGGGCTGCGTTTCTCCTGATGGAGCGGATCGCCGCGCCTGAGGGCGCGCGCCGCACCGTCCGGCTCGACGCGACGTTGAGATTGCGCGATTCCTGCGCGGGGCCGCGATGAGCGACCGGATCGAAACGGCAACGCCGCTGCTCGCGATGGAGGGCGTCGTCA
>Ga0335073_10014121_pt1 | contig 11200 bp, 8 predicted proteins | sample Lox_Sample_22_FD_207093 | JGI IMG/M metagenome (GOLD analysis project Ga0335073, IMG submission 207093) | Soil microbial communities from Loxahatchee National Wildlife Refuge, Florida, United States - Lox_Sample_2.2 | ecosystem: Environmental > Terrestrial > Soil > Wetlands | place: USA: Florida... | reverse complement strand
ATGGCCGCCTGCAGCGCGCAGATCGGGTCGATCTCGGTGACGATCACCCGGGCGCCCTGGCCGCGCAGCGACTCTGTGCAGCCCTTGCCCACGTCGCCGTAGCCGCAGACGACGGCGACCTTGCCGCCGATCAGGACGTCGGTCGCCCGATTGATCCCGTCGACCAGCGAGTGCCGGCAGCCGTATTTGTTGTCAAACTTCGACTTGGTCACCGAGTCGTTGACGTTGATCGCCGGGAACCTGAGCGTGCCAGCGGACGACATCTCGTACAGCCGGTGCACGCCGGTCGTCGTCTCCTCGGTGACACCCTTGATCCCGTCTGCCATCGCGGTCCACTTGCCCGGGCTCGCCGCCAGCGACGCCCGCAGCCGGGAGAGGACCACCTGCCACTCCTCCGGGTCATCGTCGGCCGCGTCCGGCACCGACCCCACGGCCTCGAACTCCGCCCCCTTGTGCACCAGCAGCGTGGCGTCGCCGCCGTCGTCGAGCAGCATGTTCGGGCCGGCCTCGCCCGGCCAGGTGAGCGCCTGCTCCGTGCACCACCAGTACTCCTCCAGCGTCTCGCCCTTCCAGGCGAACACCGGGATCCCCTTCGGGGCTTCAGGTGTGCCGTCCGGGCCGACCGCGACCGCCGCGGCCGCGTGATCCTGAGTGGAGAAGATGTTGCAACTCGCCCAGCGCACGTCGGCACCGAGAGCGACCAGCGTCTCGATCAGCACCGCGGTCTGGATCGTCATATGCAGCGAGCCGGTGATCCTGGCGCCGCGCAGCGGCCGGGACGCTGCGAATTCCTCCCTGACCGACATGAGGCCCGGCATCTCGTGCTCGGCGAGCCGGATCTCCTTGCGGCCGAACTCGGCCAGCGACAGATCAGCGACCTTGAACGGGACCGCTTCGGTGGGCATGGAACGCTCCTTGTGGCGTAGACGGCTGGAATCTCGTTTGCCTGACGTACCCGACCGTACGGGACGGGTGCCCGGGTGCGCACGCTGGAGGGCCTGTTACTGACACAAGAATGTAAGATTATGAGCCGTGCGCATCACAGAAGCGGCCCAGCGCCTCGGAACCTCACCACGAATGCTCCGATATCGCGAATCACTGGGCTTGCTTCCCGAAGTCCGCGATCACCAGACCCGGCCCCGGATGGCAGGCGGCGACACTCCGGTGGCACCTGCCGGGCAGCACCGGCGGTTCGACGAGCGCGACCTGGAAGCAGTTGCCCTCGGCCTGGCGATCGAGCGCCGTTACGACATCAGCCCGGCTGCGCTGGCGTTCGGACTGCGGGTGCTGGCCGAGCCGGGCGTGCGCGCGGAGGTCGCCGAACTCGCCCGGCGGGTCGGCCGCATCCGGCCACCAGCGGCCCGCGCACTCGACTTCGAGCAGGAGCGCGCCCAGCGGCTGCTCAACATGCCGGTTCGCCAGGAGATCAAGAACGGCTGGCCGGAGGATCGGCGCGGGACTGGCCGGAACTGACAACGCGGGTTGAGCCTCGCCCCGGGAGGCGCAGCCGGGACCGGCGGGCGGCCCGCACAGCCGGATCGGACAGGTCCGCCCGCGACGCCTGGTACACGTCTGGCTCGAGGTTGATCAGCTCCGCGATCGGCACAGCCGCCCGCACTCTTCGTTCGGCCGCATCGATACCGGCCACAATCGCCGCCGCGATCAGGTCACTGCGCACCGCGATCTTCGCCCCGACCAGCAGGCTCTCCGGGCCCAGGTGCAGGGTACGCAGGTGGATGACCCGCTCCACCTCGGGACCGTCCTCCAGAGCCGCGACGATTTCGCGTTCCACCTCGGTGCTGGCTGACTCGCCGATCAGCAGGCTCTTCATCTCCCGCGCAAGGATGACGGCCACGAATCCGAGCAGGACACCGATCCCGAGCGAGCCAACCCCGTCCCACCGGTCGTCGTGGGTGGCCCAGGCGGCCAGGACACCGACCAGCGCGAACAGCAGGCCGGTCAGCGCGGCGGTGTCTTCAAGCAGCACAGCTGGCACCTCGGGCGCCTTGGCCCGGCGGATAAACCCGAAGAGGCGGCGGGGCCCGCGCGGCTGGTCCGATGCCGCGAACGCGGTACGCAGCGAGAACGCTTCCATGGCGCCCGCGACGACGAGCACGCCCAGGGCCACGACCGGCGATGTCAGCTTCTCGGGGTGCATGATCCGCTCCACGCCCTCGTAGACGGAGAACAAGCACCCGACCACGAACACCACGAGCGCCACGAGGAACCCGTAGACGTAGCGTTCAGCGCCGTAGCCGAACTGGTGCTCCTCGGTCTGCCCGCGCTGCGCCCGGCTGCGGCCGATGATCAGCAGGGCCTGGTTGCCCGAGTCGGCAACGGAGTGCACCGACTCGGCCAGCATCGATGCCGACCCTGTTATGAGGAATGCGGCGAACTTGGTGACGGCAATGCCCAGGTTGACGGCGAACGCCGCGATCACAGCCCGCCGGCTGCCGGAGTGCCCACCCTCCGGGCTGTGTTCTTTGCTGGCGGCCCTGGGGCCGCTGTTATCCGGCGGCAGGGTTTCGCGCCTCGTCGACCAGCAGCACCGGGATGTCGTCGCGGACCGGGTAGGCCAGACCGCAGTCGGCCCCGGTGCAGATCAGTTCGTTAGCGTCGTCGTCGACGCGCAGTGGCGCATGGCACTTGGGGCAGGCCAGGATGTCAAGCAGCCAGTCGTCGATGTTCACTCGGTCTCCCTTGGGTCGGAGCCTTGCTCGGCAGCCGGGGCGGCGGGGAACCGCCTAGGCGGCATCACCGCGGACGATACGCAGTACGCGGTCGCGGATGTCGGACAGGGTCGCCTCGTCCGCGGCCTCGACGTTCAGCCGCAGTAGTGGCTCGGTATTGGACGGGCGCAGGTTGAACCACCAGCTGTCACCGCTGACGGTCAGCCCGTCCATCTCGTCCATCGATACGCCGTCGTCGCCCTCGAACGCGGCGCGGACCTGCTGAGTCGCGTCGGCCTGGTCGGCGACTTCGCTGTTGATCTCACCGGATGCAACATACCTGGAGTAGTCGGCGAGCAGCGGCGACAGCGGCCCATCCTGGGTGCCGAGCGCGGCGAGCACGTGCAGCGCGGCAAGCATCCCGGAGTCGGCAAACCAGAAGTCCCGGAAGTAGAAGTGCCCGGAGTGCTCACCGCCGAAGATCGCCCCGGTCTCCGCCATCCGGGCCTTGATGAACGAGTGGCCGACCCGGGTCCGGACCGGGTGGCCGCCGTGCTCGGTGATGATCTCCGGCACCGCCCGTGAGGTGATCAGGTTGTGAATGACCGTCGCACCCGGCTCCCGGGCGAGCTCGCGCACTGCGATCAGCGCGGTCAGCACCGACGGCGACACGATCTCGCCCCGTTCGTCGACCACGAAGCACCGGTCGGCATCGCCGTCGAAGGCCAGGCCGATGTCCGCGCCCGAGCTGACCACTGCGTGCTGCAGGTCGACCAGGTTCTTCGGGTCGATCGGGTTCGCCTCGTGGTTCGGGAACGTGCCGTCGAGCTCGAAGTACAGCGGCACAAGGTCGATCGGCAGCCCCTCGAACACCTTGGGCACCGTGTACCCGGCCATGCCGTTGCCGGCGTCGACAGCCACCTTGAGCCGGCGGATCTGCGACAGGCCGGTGACCAGGGTCTTGAGATGGGCCGCGTATCCGGACAGCAGGTCACGAGAGCTGATGGTGCCCAGCGCGCCCAGGCCGGCCGGGACGCCCTGCTCGACCAGTGCCCGCAACTCGGCCAGCCCGGTATCAGCGCCGACCGGGCGCGCGCCCTCACGGCAGAGCTTGATCCCGTTGTACCTGGCCGGGTTGTGGCTGGCGGTGATCATCGCGCCGGGGATGCCAAGGCTGCCGCTGGCGTAGTACAGCATGTCGGTCGAGCCCAGCCCGGCCATGATCACGTCAGCGCCCATTCCGGCAGCGCCGCGGGCCAGCGCGCCGGCCAGTGGCGGGGACGAGGTCCGCATGTCGTGCACGATCACCAGCGACCGGGCACCGGTGAGACTGGCAAACCCGGCCCCGACGGCCTCAGCGACGCTCTCATCGAGCTCGTCGGGCACTATCCCGCGGATGTCGTATGCCTTGAAGATCTTCGCGTACTCAGCCATTGCGGCTTGCCTCCACGCGCCCTGCCTACCCTTGTTGCGGCGCGCTACTCGCCTGCCGCTGCGGACGAAGCAGAGCCTACCGGGCTAGCCGGGCCGGCCGGGGTTCGGCGCTGAGGAACGCAGCACCCGCAGATGACCCCTGCGGCCGATCTCGACGCCCTGCCCGACGGGCTCGGCCGCCGCGTGCGGCGCCGCCGCCTGCATGACGGCGTTGGCCAGCGCCTCGAGGTCGTCTTCGTGCTCCTCCTCGGCCGGGGAAGCCGGAAGGCGGACCACTTCCCAGCCTTTGGGCACGGTCAGCCGGTCGGCGTGCGCGGCGCACAGGTCGTAGCAGTGCGGCTCGACGTAGGCCGCGAGCGGCCCGAGGACCGCCGTGGAGTCGCGATACACATAGGTGAGCGTGTGCACGGCCGCCCGCTTGCATGCTGGACGGCTGCACTGACGAGGACTCAACAGCCCACCTCCCTTGCGACCCTCGCGACCGGGGCCGCGGTCACGGCCAGCGGGCGCGCCTCGCAAAGGTCGCTCACAAGGGCTGACGGTATCGACCCAGGGGGCCGAACGCCATTACCCGGGGCACTCTGCGCGATCGTGTCTCTGGCGGACTACTGGGTCGCCGCATCATGGCTCGGGCAGTGCGGCCTCCCCGGCGCGGCCGCGCCGGATACGCTCGGTGACTGTGGACCAGGACAGTGGTGCCTTTCCCGCTGCTGAGCTCCCCGGGGGGCCACCAGCGCCGCAGGTCAGGCGGCGGGATATCCGCGGCCGGGGCATGCGCGGCACGCTGATCCCGCAGCAGGTACCGCTCTACCGGAGCCGCGCGCAGCGCTTCGACGACCTGGTGCTCGAGGCCGTCGCCCAACTGGAGCCGCGCTGGCAGGCTGAGCTGTCCGGCGTTGAGTTCGCGGTCGAGGAGATCCCGGCCACCGACGCTCCCGACATAGGCCCGGAGCCGGTACCGCTGGCCCGGCTGGACCCGGCCACGCCAGGTGGCGGCGAGCCCGGGCAGCCTCCCCGTCCGGCCCGGATCGTGGTGTACCGGCGCCCGCTGATGGCCCGCGCCGACGACGAAGAGGACCTGAGCGAACTGGTGCTGGATGTGGTGGTGGAGGAGTTCGCGCGGCTGCTGGGCATTGACCCGCAGGCGATCGACCCGGGCTACCCGGAGGAGGAATAGCCGCCGTCAGGGCAGGGCAGCGCCCACCGAGCTGTTGACCGACGGAAGCGGAACCCAGCTCAGCGCGCTGGTCACCGGGATAATGGATTGCGCCGAGCCATTCTGGATGACCACCCGGCCCGCGTACACCGGCCCCGAGCCTGGGAGCGGAGTGATAACGACCGAGAACGCGGATGACCCGGCGGGCAGCGCCGCGGCCACGGTGTGACCCGCTGTCAGCTGGACCTCCTGCGGCGCTCCGGAGGCCTGGCCCGAGGATGTCAGCTCGGTGAGCCGGACCTTGGCAGCGTTACGTGGAGCCGACAGGATGACCACAGACGAGCCACTGCCGCTGCCCGGGTTGCCTGCGACCACGCCCTGCTCCTGGACCGGCCCGGTTGCGACTGTGAACACGCCGGGTGCGCCGGCTGGCCCGCCCGGCACGCTCAGCGACGCGGTCACCGGCACGTTGGACCTGATTTTCAGCGCGGCGGGGATGCCGCCAAGGGATGACAGTGGCACCGAGCCCGCCGACCCCCCGGGCAGGTTGACCGCGGTGCCGCCCGTCGGCTGGTACGAGCCTCTGGCAGTGACCGCGGTGACCGTGAGCTGGGCGTTGTCGGCACCGGGCACCGCCACGTACAGGTCTGCGGTGCCGGGAGTTCCGGGCAGTCCCGGCAGCGTGATGGTCGTGGCCGGCTGAGCGGTCGGCGGCAGCCAGGCGCCCGGCTGGCCGGGCGAGGTCTCCAGGAGCGCCGCGACCACCCTGCCGACGCTGGTCGTCACGTTCAGCGCCACGACATGGGACCCGTTCAGGGCACCGGCCAGGGTCTGCTCGACCTGGCCGTGCGGCGGGACCGTGATCCCGGCGTCGGTGCTGCCAAGGACCGGGCCGCTGTCAGTGAACATCTCCACGGTCGCGTTGGCCGGCGCGCTGTCGGTGTTCATCAGGTAAAGCTGCATGGCCGGGGCTGACTGCTGCCCCGGTCCGACGAACCAGAAATTAGTGCCCGGTCCCTGGCACTGCGCGGCCGCCATCCCGCCCGCGCCTGCCTGCTCGGCCTCCAGGCCACGAGCCATGGACCCAGTGGCCTGGATCATGACGCCACCTTGCACGGCTGAGGTCGGCACCGTGCTGCCGGCCGGAGCGCGGATCAGGCCCGCAGCCGGAACGGCGGCCCCGGGGACAGTGACCAGGGAAAGCCGGCCCGGCTGCGACAGAACCTGCACAGGCGCCGGGGTCGTGGTGGAGCCAGCCGACGACAGCGGGCTCACCGCAGCCTGGCCAGTTCCTGTCGCGGACGAGGTCAGCGCGAGGTCGGACGCGGTGGCCCCGGGCGAGCCAACGGTCGGGCACGCCCGGACCGCGGATGACACAGTGGCCCTGGCTGGGGCTGATTGCGCTCCCGCTGCGGTGACAGCGGCCGGGCGGCTGACGCTGGCCAGACCGAAGACCGCGGCCAGGGCCGCAACTACCAGCAGCGCGAGCACGTACCGGTTGGCAAGGAGCCGCGTCACCACTGGTCCGTCCCTGAGTCGTAATCGGGCACCTGCCACCGGGAGGAGGGCGCCTCGTCATCGTCGTCCAGCTCGGGCCTGCGGCCATGGCGGCCCGGCGCCGGAGGCGGCAGCGGCGCGAGCATGTCACTGCCCGCTCCGCCCCAGCCGGAAGGCGCCTGCGGCGGCGGGCCTGATTCCCACCGCTCCTCCTCGGCTGGCCACTGCTCGTCATAGGAGGGCGGCGCCCAGCGGGACGGCTGGCCGCGCCGGCCAGCGGGCGGTCCCGCGGGCCGGTCCGGAGGGCCACCACGCCGCTGCGCGCGCGAGCGCGGCGGTCCGTCGGCCCGGCCGCTGCCCGGCGGCGCGGTCGGCGCCATGGGCCGCTCCCGGGTGGGCCGCTGGCTTGCCGGCCGGCCGCCGCCTGCTGGTCCCTCGGATGCGGCCGCTTCGTCCGGCCGGTGCCCCATACCCCAGCGGCGCCTGCGCCCGGGTTCGGCATCCCGGCCTGGTCGCTGCCCGGGCGCGGCAGCGTCACGGCCCGGGCGCGGCTCAGGTCCTCCAGCGTCACGGCCGCGGCCCGGCCTCGGCGGCGGGGGCGCCGGTGGCGGCGACCCAGTAGCGTCCGGCCACGGCGGCCCGGCAGCATCCCGGCCACGACGGGGCCTGGGCGGCGGGCTGCCAGCGTCACGGCCACGACCGGGCCACGACGGCGGGCCACTGGCATCCCGGTCATCACGCGGCCACGCCTCCGGGCCGCCGGCATCCTGGCCATCACCGGGCCACGACGGCGGGCCTCCGGCATCCCGGCCACGGGGTGAACGCGGCCTGCTGGCGTCAGGATCGCGGCGCGGCCGCGCCGCCGGATCCACGTTCCATGCACCTGTCGACGCCGCACCGACGTCGCGTTCGTCCATCGCCGCCGCGCCGACGTCCCACGGATCAGGCGCCCCGCCCCCGGCGTCCCATGGATGAGCCGCCCCGGCGCCGGAATTCCACGCCGCCGTCGCTGCGGCATCGTCCATCGGGCGCCCGCGCGTCGCCGCGCTGTCAGCGTCCCACCGGCTGGTTGCCGCCGAATCTGCGTCCCATCCACTGGCCGGGGAGGAACCGCTGTCCCACGCGCTGGTTGCGGCGGAGTCCCCGTCCCACCCCCCCGTCATCGCTGTCGTCGCGGCATCCAATCCGCGCCCGCCAGCGGCCGAGGGCGCGTCGGCGTCCTGCCGGGCGCCCAGCGCTGTGAGCTGTTCCAGCCCCGCTTCCTGGGGCGTGGCCGGGGGCGGCGGCGATCCGGCGGCAGCCTCCCGCCTGTGGCCGTGCGCGGCCGCTGCGGCCTGCGGTGCAGCCCGGCCCCGCCCCCGGCGCCCGCCCAGGGTCGCCGGGTCAGCGCCCGCGGCGACCGCGGTCACGGCCCGGCGGCTGCTGGCCGGGTTCGAGGTGATAGCGGCCTGCGTGGCCTCCTCGCCCGCTGACCTCGCGCCTGGCAGTGCCAGCACCGCTACTGCCAGCACCGCCAGCAGTTCCAGGACCAGGATCACGTCGCGACCAGTCTGCGGGTGGCTGACGGCGAGTGTGCCACCGCCCGCGGGCAGCTGGAACGCCTGGGCCCAGCCCGCTGGCGCGGCGACTGACGCCAGGGACTGCCCGTTGAGCGTGGCATTCCAGCCCCCGGCAGGCTCAGCCAGCTCGAGCGTGCCGCCTGCCGACGGCGCTGCCGCGCCCGAGACTCCGTCCGGGCCGGCCGGGACGGTCACCACCGACCCGTTGCGTTCGACGACGACGGCCTCGCCCGTGGGTTCTTGCAGGCGCCACAGGTCAAATGCTCCCGTGGCGCTGATCGGCCTCAGGCCCGCGACGCTGTCGATCTGCCGGGCCAGGCCCTGGTTCACCGGGGCGGGCAGCAGCACGAATCCGATGTCGAGCTGGGCAAGCAGCTGGCCCTGGTCGACGGCCTCGCCGCCGTTCGTTGCCACAAGCTCAGCCAGCCGTGGCCAGCGCTTGCTGGGCGGCGGGGGCAGGAACCAGGTCAGCATCGCCGAGTTGCGGGCTGTCGCCTCGCTGCAGCGTGTAGCTGGTCTGGCCACCCGCCGAACGCAGCACAAGCGTCCTCAGCTGCAGGTCGCTGGGCGCTGAGGCGCCAACGACGGGCGGCACAACCGGTCCGCTGACCCGGGAGACCGGGCCTTTCACTCCCGCGACCACCCAGGAACTGGCGGCCAGCACCGGCGCCGAGAAAGCCGCGCAGAGCAGTACGATCGCGCCCATGCGCCGCAGCGGCGCCCCGGAGGCACGGCTGCGACCGCGCCCGGTCGCGCGCTCGGCTTTGCGCGCGGCCAGCAGACGGTAGGCGGCATCGCACGTGGTCGCGCCGGCCAGGAGCAGGCCCAGCGCGGGGATGAGGAGCGCCACCCCGGGCCAGGCCGCCACCGCGGCATCATTTCCGGGGGGCGTGACAACGGCCCGGCTCACAGCGACAGAGATCAGCAGCCCGGACAGGGCAACGCCCCAGCCGACCATCACCAGGCCCCGGCGTTTGGTCAGCAGCAGTGCCGCCAGCGCGGCCAGCAGGATCCCGGCCGTGACCCATACCGGCGGCAGGCCGGGGCCACCGGGGCTCAGCAGCAGCAGCGACTTAGCGGCGAGCCCTCGCTGCGCCAGGCCCGGCTGCTGCAGGCCAGCTTCGAGCAGCAGCTGGGAGGGGTTGGTGACGACCTGGATCGTCCACGGCAGCAACAGCACCAGCGGCACGGCCGTGGCGATCGCCAGATTGCGCCATAGCACCGGGCGGGCCACGGCAAGGGCCACGGCGGCCACCAGGGCGACGGCCCAGACCAGCGGCACGAACGCGGCTGCCACCGCGACCGTGAACGCGGTGGCCCATGCCGCCCGGCGAGCGCGCCGGGGTGGCTGGGTCAGGATCCGCCCCGCCAGCACGGCTATCGCCGGAGCGAGAATGAACACCACGGCCGTGCCGAGCCGGCCGGCGGCGATCGCTCCGGTGCCGACCGGCAGCAGCGCGTAGGCCGCGGCCGCCCACAGCCGGACAGGCACGGACTGCGTCACACGCCGCACAGCGTAGAACGCCGACATCCCCGCCAGCGGCACGGAGCCCATCAGGATCACGTCCACCGCCAGCCACGGCTTGCCGGCCAGCACAGTGGCCAGCACCGCGACGATGGCCAGGTACGGCGGCGCACTGGTGGCGGAGCCCACCCCGACCGGGTGGAAGCCCTGGAGGTACTCGTGCCACAGCCCGGACGCGCCGCCCCAGGCCGGGATCAGCGTTCCCCCGGCCAGCGGGCCCGGCCCGAGCAGCGAGCGCTCAGCGACGAGGGAGATCACGGTGAGGCAGATGAACAGCAGCACACCAGGGCTGGTCATGATGCGCTGCGCCAGCCCAGTGTCGTTGAGCAGGAAGTCTGCGTTCTCAGGGTCCTCGTCGATGTGATGCTCGCCGAGCTGATTGCGCTTGGCCGACCTGGACCGGGCCGCCATGAACTCTGCCATCCGCCGTACCGAGTGGCCGGCCGGCAGGTCGCGGCGCAGCCGGGCATAGGCCTGGCGCCGGCCCCTGGCCCTTCTGCGGCGCATCTTCAGCAGCCGGAACGGGTGGGAGATAACGGAGCCGACCGCGGCGATCTCGTCCAGCGCCGCTGACACGCGTTTGGCGAGCAGGAAGTAAAAGATGCGCAGGGCCGAGACCGCCAGGTTGTCGACGACCGAGGCCAGCATCGGGCGTACGGGCAGGTTCCCGGCCAGCGTCAGGATCGCGTTGCGCCGGTCGAGCTGGCTCGGGCGCCTGGCCACTGACACCGCACGCTTGCGCCGGTTAGAGGCCTCGACGTGATACACGATGGCATCGGTGATGACCCGGACCCGGTGGCCGGCTGAGTGCACCCGCCAGCAGAAGTCGACGTCGTCGCGGAACAGCGTCATGCCGCCGTCGAAGCCGCCGACCGCGTCCCACACGTCCCGCCGGACGAGCATGCCCGCACTGCCGACGGCGAGCACGTCGCGGTCGCCGTCGTGCTGGCCCTGGTCCACCTCGCGCGGCTCGATGCCGGTGATCCGGCGGCCAGCTGTATCGATAGTGACCCCGGCCTCGAAGAGCACCCGCCGGTCGGTCCATTCCCTGACCTTGGGGCCGAGCACCGCCGCGTTCCGTGTCTCGGCGGCCCCGCGGAGCAGCTGCTCCAGGGCGTCAGGCGCGGGCTCGCTGTCGTCGTGCAGCAGCCACAGCCATTCCAGCCTTTCGCCGGACTGGCCGGGACTGGGCACGTTCACGTTCGCCGCCCGGTGCTGCAGAGCACGCCTGACGGCCGTGCCGTACCCGGTACCCCGCTCCATCCCGAAGACGACGCCGGAACCGAGCTGGCTGGCGAGCACCGAGCCGCTGCGGTCCCGGCTGCCGGTGTCAACGGCGACCACGCGCTGGACAGGCCTG
>Ga0335073_10014119_pt1 | contig 11200 bp, 10 predicted proteins | sample Lox_Sample_22_FD_207093 | JGI IMG/M metagenome (GOLD analysis project Ga0335073, IMG submission 207093) | Soil microbial communities from Loxahatchee National Wildlife Refuge, Florida, United States - Lox_Sample_2.2 | ecosystem: Environmental > Terrestrial > Soil > Wetlands | place: USA... | reverse complement strand
TTTTTGAAGCATTGTTCAGATGGCCGACGAGAGGGTTTGAATGTGTTAAATCCGTTATCGCTTCATCACCGATGACAAGAACGCTCGGCCGGGTTGTGGGAGAGAGAGCCAGGATAGGTCTTGTTCCCTGAGGGATTCGAGGTATAGTTCGTCCGGGCCCCACCTTGGAAAAAAGCAAAGTTCGGGGCAACAACCCGGTTCGCATAGAATGCTGCCATGCAGGCCCGGCTTCAGGGTTCACGATTTCTGGTAATAGCTTGCGCGGCGCTGGTCATTCTTCTGGCGGCGTCGGCGGTAATCCAATACCAGTGGTCACGGCGCGTGGCCGCGGCTGATGTGCAGCGCGAGCGCGAACAACTGGCGTCGGCGGCCGCACTATTTGCCGCAGATTTCAACGTCATGGTTAGCGATGCAGCGGAGTTCCTGGAGGCGGATGCGTGGCAGGCGCTTCAGTCACGGAAAGCGCTGACCAGGCTGCCTCGACTGATCGGCGAGCTCTACTTCGTGGAAGCACATGGGCGAGGGACGAAACAGGTGAAGCGTCTCGCCGCAGACGGAACCTTCGTTCCCGCACCCATTCCTGCATGGATGGAGCAGCAGGTATGCTCGTTGTCCGTGATGGAAGAGCCGCCCGCTCTGGTGGTTCCCATATACGAGTTCGCCAAGCACCCGGCGCGTCCGGCGAAAGGAATACGCTACATGGAGACCATAAGTAGCGGATTGAACCAGTGCTTTGTGGCCCAGATCGACGCGGGTTCTCTGCGAACGGCGATATTGCCGCAGATGATCCAGAAGAGTTTTGGCGAAACGCTGGCGCATGAGTATCAATTTGCGGTGGTGTGGCGCGGGCAGAAGAGTGATCTGGTGTACGGCGTGCCGCAGCGGGCGGATCTGATCAGAACGTTTTTTGCGCTGAGACCAAGGCCGATCATGGTTCCCAACAGGACAGAGCTCGAACCAGGCGGGCGGCCGCCGGTCCGAGTCGAACATTTTGAGTCGACCATTGTTTCCGGCGGCTCGGAGAGCTCGGCAGACCTGATGGACCTGTTCGGGACAGGCATCTGGGAACTGGAGATGGCACACAAGGGAGCACCCCTGAGGGAAGCGTTTGAGCGGGAGGCGAACTGGAATATGCTGCTCAGCGTGGGCGTGGAGACGTTGCTGCTGGTCGCGATGGCATTTCTAGTCGTCGGGGCGCGACGGATGCAGCAGCTCGCGGACCAGAAGGTTCGGTTTGTAGCCGGTGTTTCCCATGAGCTGCGCACCCCGGTGTCGGCAATCGCAATACTGGCGCGCAATCAGGCGGATGGACTGGTGGCGGAGCCGGAGAAAGTAAGGCAGTACGGCGAGCTGATCCACCAGCAAAGCAGCCGGCTCAACGAGATGGTGGAACAGGCGCTGGCGTATGCGGGGATGCACTCTGTCGCGCGGCAAGGCGCGCGGAGCGAAATCGATGTGCGCCAGATCATCGAGAGCTGCGTGGAAGCACGGCGCACGGAACTGGCGCGCGAACAGTTCGAGATACAAACTGCGGTGCAAGCTGACATGCCGAAGATCCTGGGCGACGAGGCGCTGCTGCGAACTGCGATTGACAACCTGCTGCGCAACGCGCAAAAACATGCGCGCGCGGGGCGCTGGATCCGCATTGGCGCCGCATTGGGCGCGGGAAACAAAGAAGTGCGCATCAGTGTGGAAGACCACGGCCCCGGAATCGACGAGGTGGAACAGGCGGAGATCTTCGAACCCTTCTACCGTGGGCGAGCGGCCGTAGAGGCACAGACACCGGGATCGGGACTGGGCCTGAGCCTGGTGCGCGGCGCCGCAGAGGCGTGCGGTGGCCGTGTAACAGTTGCGGCGCGGCCGGGTGGCGGCAGCATCTTCACAATTCATATTCCGACATGAAACGTATCTTGCTGGTGGAAGACGAGGCGGCCTTTGCGCTGGGCGTGACCGATCGGTTGAAGGCCGAAGGCTACGAAGTGGAGTGGGCCCCGACGGGCACGGAGGGGTTCCGCATGGCCGCTGCGCGCGCGTTCGACCTGGTGCTGCTGGATGTGATGCTGCCGGGAAAGAACGGCTTTGATATCTGCCGGGACATGCGCGCCGAGGGCGTGCACACGCCGGTTCTGATGCTGACTGCCCGGGGCGAGGTATTGGACCGGGTGCTGGGGCTGAAGTTGGGTGCGGACGATTATGTGCAGAAGAACTGTGATCCGATGGAACTGCTGGCCCGCATCGAGGCGCTGCTGCGTCGCACTGGCGAGAAGGCGGTACAGGGACGGCGCGCGGAGTTCGGCGCGGTGCGCGTAGACCTGGCCCGGCACGAGTTGCTGCGCGGCGGCAAGCGCATAAATGTGTCACCGCTTGAATTTCGGCTGCTGGAGTATCTGATCGAACGGCGCGGCGCCATTGTGACGCGGGAGGAGCTGCTCGAAAAGGTATGGAACCTGAAGGGCGACATAATGAGCCGCACTGTGGACGTGCACATTGCGGCGCTGCGGCGGAAGATCGAAGAGGACCCGCGGTATCCTCTCTTTCTGCTGACGGTGAAGGGAGCGGGTTACAAGCTGGCACTTTGAACTTTACATTCCTTACTTACAATTTGCACGCCTAACCTGGCATCCGGCGCATGCTGAAAGGCATGAAACTCAGGATGTTGTCTGCGCTTGTTCTAACCTGTGGGCTGACGGCAAGTCGGCCTGCTGCCGCTCAAACCCAAACTGTCAACGATGACGGTGTCAAGGTACAGGCTCGGCGGGCGTTGGCCATGGAACAACAGGGGGATTTCGAGCAGGCGCTGAAGATATTTGCGCGGCTTGCGAATGCGAAAGGGATCGATGCTGCCGAAGCCGGAAGAATCCAGAATTACCTCGGTTATGCGCAGCAGGAGGAGGGCGATTTTGGGAACGCACGCGCTTCCTACAAACAGGCTATCCGAATTTTTCAGAACAACCCATCCGAGGCATCGGATGAGGCGGCGTCGCTAGACAACCTGGCGGACCTCGATCGGGCCATGGGGGATCTGAAGGCGGCGCGAAGGCTGGAGCGGGAGTCCCTGCATCTCTTCGAAAACGCTGGCGACCACGGCGGCGCCGCATGGGCGCTGACGCACATGGCGGTCATCGAACTTACGCGGAAACGCCAGAACGAAGCCGAGGAGTATTTGAGCAGCGCGGCGGAAGAGGCGCGGAAGGCCCCGGAACTCGGCAAGAATTTTCAGGTCTCGCTTTATTCGACCAAAGGGTGGCTTGCCGACCTCCAGGGCGATACATCGGAGGCGATCTTCGATTATAGCCAGGCGATTGCGCTCGAACCGCGCAAAGATTCCGTCATCGCGGGATGGGAGCATGTGCTCTTGGGAAGGGCCTATTCCGATGACGGGAGACTGGCAGTTGCATTGAGCGAGATGCAGAAAGGGCTGACCATCCTGGGCGACACCGTGGGAAAACACAGTCGCCAATATTTGGCGGCCGAGATCGCTTACGCGCGGACTCTAGACAGTTTAGGCGAGCACGCGGAGTCCGCGGAAATCAAGAACTCCGCGGCGACAGAACTAAACTTGCTCTGTGGCGAGTGCAGTTCATATCGCAAAGCGCTGCTTACGGGGAACTGAACCCCTTTCTCCTTTTGATAGGCGCTGTATTTCGCGACGGGGCTCTTGAAGGAAGCACATATCAAGTGACTCAACGAGCAGCGAAGACTTCGTGGCTCTAATAATCGCGTAACGCCCGAACGACCGCCCATCGTCGCGTTAAAAAGTAAGCAACTTCGGCAGAAAGGATCACCCAGCGGTTGTCCGAATCGCGGGACACTGGCTTCTCGATACAAATTCAGGCTGGACGAGTGACTCGGCGCTCATTGATGCTCTGATGGAGCAGCCACTTCTGAGCGGTTAACCGCCCGTCGAGAGATTACTTTTTGAGCAACATTCGGACCACCTCCAGCGAAACATGGGACTTCTGACGGGAAGCGATCTCGTTGGACCGCGACCACAAAAGATCGGTCTGATTCTCCGCAGCGCAGAACACCGTCGTCACAACGTGTCAGGGGTTTGGCTCAATCCCGATGTGGTCATTCACCGCGCAGCGAATGCGCTGTTTGCTTCCCAGGTGGCGCTCCGTAGTCTGAATCGAAACATGCCCGAGCAAAAATTGGATCTGTTCAAGTTCTCCGCCCGTAGTTTGGCACAAACGAGCGCAGCTGCGACGAAGGTCATGAGGCGCAATGTTCGGAAGTCCCGCTTGCTTGGCGGAGTCCTTCACAATGTGCCAGATGGCTTTCACGGAAAACCCCTCTCCCCAGATCCGATCCAGTCTGTCGACTTTCCTGAAGATCTTCCCGTCTTGAATGCAGGCGGCCATAATCCAGTCTTGCAGTTGCTCTCGAGCCCAGTCGGGAATCGGAACCGTCCGGATGTGACCACCCTTGCCAACCATATCGACAATCGCCCAATGGTCTTCACGTTGTTCGAGATCACGCAGTCTGAGCGTGGTTACCTCACGCCTTCGCAGTCCACAGGCCAGCAAAAGCGCAAGCAGCGCTCTGTCACGCTTGCCTTTGAGCCGTTGGGTGTCCGGTGCCTGCCAGAGCGCCTTGCCTTGACCCGCTGTGAGCCGGTTACCCAGACGGACGCCGAGTTTCCTTACCCCATGCACGCGGTGAATTCCGGCTGCAAGATCGGCGCTGAGCAAACCGGAATCCGCTGCCTCATAGGCAAGCCTCCGGACGGCGCCAAGACGCAAATTGATGGTTCCGGCCGCCAGTTGCCTCGCTTCCAGATGATTCCGGTACCTGCGCACCCCCAGCGGAGTGAGCCACGGGGTTGGCCTCTACGTCCTCACACTCTCGGGCGACCGAATCTGCGCCATGACCCGCTTCGAAAACAGCGTGCTCGCTTGGTTCGATTTACCGCGATCGCTTCCAAACCGATAGCCAGCTTCCGATGTCACCTGTTGCGTGCAGTCCAAACCACGTTTTCTGCCAGCGGCTGGATACGCGCATGGCGATGATGTGCTCATTGAAGACTCGTGAGGACCGCGGGATGTAATTCCACCTTTCTCGAGAATCATGCGGTTACACCGTACCATTACTGACCTGAGCGCGGACTCCGTCCAGGATGCAATCGAGCCCAAAGTCGAACGCCCCCGCAATGTCCTCGCTGAAGGCTCCCAATCGAAGAACTTCGAGCAAAGTTGGGTATCGGTTTGGTTCCTGCTGGAGGGTTCGGGTCAACTCGCGCATCCATACCTTTCCCGCAGCACTGCTCGCTCCTGCGTCTTCGAAGGTCGCATGACCGCGGACGTGTGCAATGAGAGTGAAAAACGCATGGTGTCGCTTCTTTGACTCCAGCCCCGATTCCGCCAACATAGCGAGTGCGGCTTCCATCCACGCAAGTTCGTTCGGCCCGATCGGGCTTTGCCGCGCGGTAGTAGCTTCCAAAAACCATCGATGGTCTCGATAAATCGTCAGACAGTACTGTGCCCATTTCTTCAAGCGAATGCTCCAGGGCAACGACGGCCTTCCAAAGTGAAGGGATGAGTCGGCCACGGAATCGATCATTAGCGCGACCATCTCGGCCTTGCCCGGAAAGTAACGATAAAGCGCCATCGTAGTCAGGCCGACCTCGCGTGCGATTCTCTGCATCGTTACTGCAGCCAAGCCTTCCTTATCGGCAAGCCGAACGGCTGCACGCGCAATTCGGTCCCGACTGACTGATGGCTTAGGTCCCCGGGTTGAAGCAGGTTTCTCGAGCCTCTTTGAGTTTGCTTGGCTGGATTTCTTAGCTGCCATCTCGCGACTGCGCCCCCATGCCAGCTTGACGTTAGCTCCCGAATGGTCGCTTACAGTAGGCCTTGTGCCGGTTCGTTAATTGTGTATAGTATACACAGTTATGGAGGCCCTATGCCTGGGATGATTTGCGCGGTTCTGTTGTGCTTTGCCGCGAGCGTGCCTGCTGCACTTTTGATTCACCGTAAGCTTCGACAGCGAGCGCAAATTGCGAGCTTGAAATTCGACAGTGCGCAGGGAATTAACGAGGAAAGCTTCGTCCCTATCGGCGGTATCGAGCAGTGGATCTCTATTCGGGGGGAAAACCGGCACAACCCCGTTCTGCTGGTGCTGCACGGCGGGCCAGGCAGTTGCTACTCCATCTTCACTCCCCACCTGCGCCCATGGGAGAAGCACTTCACCCTCGTCCAGTGGGATCAGCGCGGCGCGGGAAGAACATTCACGCGAATGGGATCCAGAGGCAGCGGCGAAATGAGCATGAAACAACTGACCAGCGACACGATTGAAGTTGCGGAATATCTTCGCGCGCACCTTCACCAGGACCGGATTTTACTGCTTGCGAGTTCGATTGGATCCACGTTCGGTCTTCAGGCCGCGCAAATCCGACCAGGCCTGTTTTACGCCTACATTGGCACCGATCAGAATGTTGGAATGGTGCGCGGCAGAGAGCAAAGTCACCGCCAACTTCTTGATCGTCTGCGCGCGCATGGGATGGTCGAAGGCGCCAGAACGGTGGAACGGATCGGAGCAGACGCGACAAACTGGACCTCGCGGGACTTTACGGCGGTTACGCAATGGACCATGAAGTCCGACCCTCCGAGCTTCCGCCGCACGATGAAGCTGCTCAAGGATGCCGTTTGGTACGCGCCAGGGTGGACTCTACGGGATATTCGCGCCTTCGTGAAAGGCATGCATTTTTCTCTGGAGCAGTTGCTTCCGGAGGTTGTGCGATACGATGCATGGGCACGGGGCACGCGTTTCAATTTGCCCATCTTCCTCTTCCAGGGAGAAAACGATCTGTTGACTTTGACTGCAGACGCCCAGGCCTATTTCGGCGATCTCGAAGCGCCCACTAAGCGGATGGAACTGATCGGAGATGCAGGTCATTTTGCAATGTTCTTGCAACCTGAGCTGTTCCTCGAAAAGCTGCTCGCTTACGCTCGGCCGCTGGCTGACATGCACACGGCCGAAGTTGCCAGTGACCAATAAGCAGCGCGGGCAGTGAGCCCATGATTAGACTTTCAGTGAGTGTTGAGCGGAACTCTGATCTCAGCTGTTGCGAACAGGCCAAATCGCTCAGGGACCGCGGTTTGCTGTCTAGAGGTAGGATGGATCACCTGGACGGGCTTTTCGCAAAACGGCGTCCTGCACCCGATCCGACGCCCAGAATCCGACAAGGGCCCGTACGACCGGCTATCGGGACCTTTGGTGGATGTTCACTAGAACAGCAGCAGCACCAGCCCGGTGTCGAGTGTCCAGACCGTGGACCGGCAAATCTGGCGAGCTTAGCGTGCAGTTACTCGCCCTTGCCGATCACGATGATCTGGAACGAGTGAGGGATCATGGGCGGCCGCGGCCTGCGCATCCATGCGGGCGCGTTCGCCGGCAGGTTCGCCGGAGGAGTCTTCGGCACCGGCCCGAACTCCGAGGTGATGGTGTAGAGATTCCCGGTCTTCGAATCCAGCGTGTGCGTCCTCGCCCCCATCGGCGTAAACACCGTCTGCTCCACACGGAACGTGGAGGGCGAATCTTCCTTGATGATAGTCATGGTTCCATCGCCCTGCGAGCTGGCAGCCTCCATGGTTGCGGGATTGAATGTCACTCCGTCGCACCCCTCGCCGATGGGCAGATCGGTGATGATATGCCCGTCGGCTGCGGACAGAATCACCATGTTGTTCTTCTCGCGGCACGCCGCAAACAGGATCCCGTTCTTCGCGTCCAGCGCCAGCCCCGCGCATTCCGAGCCCCGCGGCGACAAGTCGTCCTTGCCCACCATCTTCATGGTGTTGGCGTCGATTACCGCAATCGCCGCCTTGTTCACGATGTCCACGTAGATCCTGCCATGCCCGTCCGCCGCCGCCTCTTCCGGCGCGCCGCCGATATCGATGGTCCCCAGGATGCTCCCATCTTTATCGTCCAGCACCGTGATCTCCGGAGCCACGTGACTCAGCACGTAGAAGTGGTGATTGTACGTATCGTTCAGATAGCCGTCTGGATGGCCGCCCGTATCGATCTTCTTGATCACTGCGAACGAGTTCGCGTCGAACATGGTCACCGGGTTCGAGGTGGCGAAGCCGTGGCCGGTCTCCGTGTCTACCTCGCCGCCGTGCGCGCTCACGTCGGGAATGTCTCCGACCTGCTCCAGCGTGCCCAGGTTGTAGACGCCGATATGTCCCGCCGGCCCGGAACGCGCGACGAACAAATGGCGGCCGTCCGGGTCCGCAGTGATATAGTCCCAGCCGCCCTCGCCGCCCGTCAGTTGAATCCGGATGACTTTATAGGGACCGCTCTCCTGCGCGCGCGCCTCTCCGCCCAGGATGGAGGCGGTTAACAATCCTGCTGCAAGGAGACAACCAATTCTCATGACCGTTTCCCTCCGAGGCCTTGCGTCGCCATCGTGGCGAAAATCACGGTTCGATTCCTTTGATTGACCTGCAAAGAGGTCACACCGAGCATACACGCATAGGCCTAAGTCGATCGGCTCTTTGGCTCAATTCCCAATTCAACAACTGACAAAGCGCTCGATCCGGACCGTGAGTAGGCGGTTTGCTTCTGTGCCAGCCACTGTTCGATGTCCTCATCAACTGAAGCCGCGACGACACCGGTTTGGAGCCGAGCATACGCGGCGTGGAGGGCGTTCTCGCGAGCTTCGGCGCTACGAGGGACGGCCATCGCCATCAGGCTTCGATTTTGGAGAAGCGCCACGCTCCAAAGATCATGAGGACGGCGCAGAGGAGGACGAGAACCAGGAAATCGATGCGGCCGCCGAATGCGGAGTGAGCGAGAAGCACACTGCGCATGCCGTCGATGCCGTAGGAGAGCGGGTCGGCCTTGGTGACGTAGCTGAGAATGACCGGCAGACCCGTAAGCGGGAAGAGCGCGCCGGAGAGGAAGAAGATGGGCATCACCAGGAAATTCATGATTAGCTGAAAGCCCTGCATATCCTGGAGGCCGGAACCGATGGCCATGCCGAGCGCTGCGAACATGAGCGCGATGAGCACCATGAATCCGATCGCGAGTGGCACGGTGGCAAGATTCGCAGGGCGGAAGCCGGCAAGCAGGCAGATGACCGTGACGAGCAGCCCCTGAATGCAGGCAACAGTGGCGCCGCCGGCGGTGCGGCCGATCATGATCTGCAGGCGAGACACAGGGGCAACGAGAGTCTCCTTGAGGAAGCCGAACTGGCGGTCCCAGAGAAGGCCGAGGCCGGAGAAAATACTGGAGAACAGAACGGACATGCCAATGACGCCGGGGGCGACAAACTGGAGGTAGTCGCCATTGCCGGCGCGCTTGAAGACGGGGCCAAGCCCGAAGCCGAGAACCAGCAGGTAGAGCATGGGCTGGCCGAGCGATGCAATGACCTGAGAGCGGGAGCGCGAGTACCGCTTGAGCTCGCGCAGCCAGAGAATGTAGATAGCTTTCATGGGTTATCTCCTCTGCTGCCACATGCGGGCGAATTGACGCATCTGGTCGGTGCTGCTGGCGTCTTCGTCGCGGATGCGGGAGCCGGTGAGCGCGAGGAAGGCGTCTTCGAGGGACTGCGAGTTGGTCTGTCGCTTGATTTCGGCGGGCGTGCCCTGAGCGACGAGCTTGCCGTGGTCGATTACGCCGATGCGGTGGGCAACGCGGTCGGCCTCATCCATGTAGTGGGTGGTGAGGAAGACGGTCACCCTTTCCGCCTCGTTCACTCTCTTGACGTGGTTCCAGAGCTGATTGCGGGACTGTGGGTCGAGGCCGAGGGTGGGCTCGTCGAGGAACAGGATTCGCGGGGTATGGAGAAAGCCGCGGGCGATTTCGAGACGGCGCTTCATGCCGCCGGAGAACTTCTTGACCTGGTCGTTGCGGCGCTCCCAGAGCTCAAAGAGCTTGAGGAGCTCCTCGGAGCGTTGGCGGCCGACTTTTGCCGGTACACCGTAGAGCACGCCGTGGATCTGCATGTTCTCCCAAGCAGTAAGGTCTTGGTCGAGCGAGGGGTCCTGAAAGACGATGCCGAAGCGGCGGCGCGCTTCGTGCTGGCGCCGTTGAGGGTCGAGACCGTCAAGCTCTATGGAGCCGCTGGTAGGCCTAAGCAGGGTGGTGAGCATCTTGATGGTGGTGGTTTTGCCGGCTCCGTTGGGGCCGAGGAAGGCGAAAATCTCGCCGCCGGCTACCTCGAAGGAGACGTCGTTGACGGCGGTGAAGGAGCCGAAGGACTTCACGAGGTTCTGGACGCGGATCAATGGGACCTCCGGTGAGTGATTGGGACTGCGGTTTGTATACTGAACGGTTCAGTTTGAAATGCGAAGGAGAGTTTAGCGATCGGACGGTCGTGTCACCAGCCATCGCGCCAATTGGCCGTAACCAGCAGGCTCAGCGAGCCAGTCCCGGCGGTCCCATCGAAACCGTGTAGACGCCCGTCACCTGCCCAGATAGTGAGTAGATCGGTTCGGAAGCGCTTTCACATCCAGACACGGTCGTAAGCATCAGAAGCAATCCAGGGAGAGTGCCCACCGCGGCCACAGGCAACACAGGGCACGGATTCCAAATCGCCCATTTGCCGGACAGTTTCCCCGCTTTCGCGAAACCAATGACACCCGATGCGATCTTGAGCAGAGCCAGCGTCGCCTCGCCCACGAGCCACCAATTAACAAACAGCATTGCGCCTCTGCGTGACCGGTGTAAGACCTACCTAAACAGAGTTCAAGACCTCTCGCCAAGCATAACCTGTCGCTAGGTTGCGAGCCAACAACCGCCGATGGAGAGATTACATAGTAGTTAACAGATGAGCCGCTCTGGCGGAAGCAATACCCTGCGGGCTAGTGCCACGTTTGCCGGCTTTTCACCACGGTCTCCCAGGTCCAAGGGGCACCCTTGGCGACGAACCGGCCGGAACCATGTCAATGAGTTGGTTGGGCTGATTGCGTCATTTCGAAGCGTCATGATCACGAGGTGATCGGGTCTTGTAGTCACAAGCGCGCATGACTAATAGGCACCTCAACGCCGTTTCTCATATCACATCTCCAAAAAGAGGTCTGCAGGCTGATTCTTCCTATTGACAATCTATAGGAGATGTTGTATTCCTATAGAGGTTCGATAGGGAGACACACGTGGATTCGCGGCAGTCAAATCTTCTTCAGGGTACTCTTGACCTGCTCATTCTTAAGGCAATCGGTCAGCGGGAACTCCACGGGCTTGGGGTTTCGCGGCGCATTGA
>Ga0335073_10014118_pt1 | contig 11200 bp, 15 predicted proteins | sample Lox_Sample_22_FD_207093 | JGI IMG/M metagenome (GOLD analysis project Ga0335073, IMG submission 207093) | Soil microbial communities from Loxahatchee National Wildlife Refuge, Florida, United States - Lox_Sample_2.2 | ecosystem: Environmental > Terrestrial > Soil > Wetlands | place: USA... | reverse complement strand
CCCACGCCACGATGATTTGCGCGAACCCGAAGAGGTTCGCGACGCTCAAGGATTCAAAAACCGCGCGATTCATCACGCCGGGCGCCAGCGCGATTCCGGCCGGCAGCGCGAGATAGAAGAGCAAAAAGAAAATCGTCAGCGGGATGATGAACCGCCGCCGGGCTCGCAGCAGCGCGACGAATTCGGGATCGTTTGCAAGCGCCTCCCATTCGCCGGGCGTAAAATGGTGATGCTGCATCGGCCGGGCATTCGATGCCCGCCCGAAGGTCTACTCTTCGTCCGGCCAGCCGGCGATTTCGCCGATGGCGGCACTCTTAGCGACGCGCAGACCGAGCGTCGCGCATTTCATGCGCGTCGGGCTGATGCCGATGCCGACGTTCTCGAGCACGATATCCTTCGAGAGCTTGGCCACGTCCTCGAGACGCATGCCTTTGAGCTCCTCGGTCAAGATCGAGGCCGAGGCCTGGCTGATCGCGCAGCCGCGTCCCGAGAACCGGACGTCGCGTACGACGCCGTCATGGATTTCGAGCTCCATGCGGATCGTGTCGCCGCAGAGCGGATTGAGATCCTCGGCCGAGGCCGAGGGGTGTTCGAGGTGCCCGAAATTGCGCGGGTTGCGATAGTGGTCGAGGATAAAATCCCGATAGAAATCGTCCATGCTCACACTTTAAAAACGCGCGCCGCCTTTTCGATGCCCTCGGCGAGCGCATCTATGTCGGCGCGTGAATTATAGATGTAGAACGAGGCGCGCGCGGTTGCCGGCCAGCCCATCTTTTCCATCAACGGCATGGTGCAGTGATGGCCCGCACGTACGCAGATGCCCTCCGTGTCGAGGATCGAGGCGAGGTCGTGTGCGTGCACGTCGGCAAAATTGAACGAGAGCACGCCCGACGCGAGCGCCGCGTCGCGGGGACCGTATATCGCCAAGCCGCGTGACTCGAGCGGGGCCAGGCGCGCCAGCGCGTAAGCGAGCAACTCTTGCTCGTGGGCGCGCACCCACTCCATACCGAGGTCGTGGAGATAATCGGCCGCGACGCCGAGCCCGATCGCGTCGGCGATGTTGCTCGTGCCGGCCTCGAACTTCCACGGCAGATCGTTGAAGGTGGTGTGCTCGTACTCGACCTTACGGATCATGTCGCCGCCGGCGAGAAACGGCGGCATCGCCTCGAGAAGCGCGCGCTTGCCGTAGAGCACGCCGATACCGGTCGGGCCGAGCATCTTGTGCCCGCTGAACGCATAGAAATCGACGTCGAGCGCGCGCACGTCGACCGGCAAGTGGGGAATGCCCTGTGCACCGTCGACCAGAATCGTCGCTCCGGCTCGACGGGCAATGGGAACGATGCGCTCGAGCGGCGCGATCGTGCCGAGCGTGTTGCTCACGTGCGAGATCGCGAGCAGCTTTGCTCCGTCGAGCAGCGCATCGAGCTTCTCGAGCTGGAGTACGCCGCGATCGTCGGCCGGGATGAAGCGCAGCGTCGCGCCCGTCTTTTCGGCGAGCAGCTGCCACGGCACGAGATTCGAGTGGTGTTCGAGCTGCGTGGTCAGGATCGCGTCGCCCGGTTTGACGTTGCGTAGACCCCAGCTGTAGCCCACGAGATTGATCGCCTCGGTGGCGTTGCGCGTCCAAATCACCTCGCGCGTGTCGGCATTGATGAAACGCGCGATTTTTGCGCGTGCGTCTTCGAATGCTTCGGTTGCGCGCGCGGCGATTTCGTAGACGCCGCGATGAATGTTGGCGTTGTACTCCGTGTAGTAGGTTACGAGTGCGTCGATGACGGCCTGCGGCTTCTGCGAGGTCGCGGCCGAGTCGAGATAGACCAATCGCTTCCCGCGCGACGTCGGCTTGTGCAAAATCGGGAAATCCGCCGCGATGGCTTCCGGAGTACGTACCGCGATCATGGTGCGATCTTCGCCTGTAGAGCGTCGCGCAGTTCGTCGCGCAGTGCTTCCGTCGGGAAGCGGTCGATCGCCGGCTCGAAGAAGCCGAGCGCGATCATGCGTTCTGCTTGCGTGCGATCGATGCCGCGGCTGGTCATGTAAAAGATGCTCTCCGCATCGAGCGCCCCGACGGTCGCGCCGTGATAGGCTTTGACGTCGTTCGCAGCGATCTCGAGAGCCGGAACCGAATCGATGTGCGCCGTTTCGGAGAGCAGCAGAGCGTCGTCGCGCAACGAGGCATCGCTGTGCTGCGCATCGGCGGCGATACGGATATTGCCGAAGTAGCGGCCTTGCCCGCGCCCTGCGGCCGCGCTTTTCACGAGCGTATCCGAGGTCGCGCTTCCGACTTGGTGGTCGACGCTGCTCGCGATGTCGACGTGCTGCGTCCCGGTTGGAAAGAAGAGCGTTGCGATCTGTGCATCGGCGCCCGGCTGCGCCAGCGTAACGGAAAGATCCGTGACGGAAAGCGCTGCGCCGAGCTCGGCGCTCGCCCACCTCACGCGCGCATCTTTGCCGGGCCTTGCGGCACGGGTGAAGAGGATCGTCGAGTCGTCGGGTAAGAGTTGAGCGCTAGCGTAGGTAACGTCGGCGCCTTCGCCCGTCACGATCTCCGCAACACCGCACACGTAGATGCCTTTATCGAGAGGCGGATTGAACTCGTCCACCTTCACGAGAACGCGTTCGATCACCGTTACGCGAGCGCCGCGTTCGGCGAGCACGACCGTGTGCGGGTACATCCGGCTCCGGGTCGTGTATTGGACCACGATCGGGTCGTCGACGCTGCAATCGGCCGGTACGTAAATGAAGGCCCCAAAGGCCGCATGCGCGAGCGTGAGGTGGCTGAACTTCTGCTCCGGTTCGATCGCTTTGCGGTACGCGCGCGCCAGCAGATCGCCGTGCTCCGCTTTGGCTTGGCCCAGCGCACAGGCGATGACGCGCGGATGCTTCGATTCGATCGTGAGCCCGTTGACCCACGAGCGGAAACCTTCCGCGTCAGCGGGCAGCGAATCGAGATCGATCTTCCAGTAGCGGCCGGGCTTTTCGCGCCCGCTGCGTGTGGTTGCGAATGCCTCGAGCTCCGCCTTACGCTCGTGCGGCGAGAGAAGGTCAGGCAAGCGTGCTGCTCTCCTCGCGAAGCACGTCGTAGCCTTCGCGTTCGATACGCTGCGCAAGATCCGGCCCGCCGGTTTTTACGATGCGGCCGTCGATCATGACATGCACGACGTCGGGCGGAATGTGCTGCAGAATGCGCGGGTAGTGCGTGATGATCAGAAAACCCGCCGTCTTGCCCGCCTCGCTCTCGCGCAGCGCTCTCACGGTATCGCCGACGTCTTTGAGCGCGTCGACGTCGAGCCCCGAGTCGGTCTCGTCGAGAACCGCGTACTTCGGCGCGAGCACCGCCAGCTGCAGCATTTCCAGCCGCTTCTTTTCGCCGCCGGAGAAACCGTCGTTGAGATAGCGGCCCAAGAACGACGGGTCCATGCCCAGCACGTCCATCTTCTCGAGCAAGAGCGCGCGGAATTTTGCCGGCGTCAGCTCACCGGGACGCACGGCCTGGCGCGCAGCGAAGAGGAAGTTCGGCACTTTGACGCCCGGGATCGCGGCGGGATATTGGAACGAGAGAAAGAGTCCGGCACGCGCTCGCTTGTCGGGCGTGAGCGCGAGCAGATCCTCGCCGTCGAGCGTGGCCGTCCCGGAGGTGACCTCGTACTGGGGGTGACCGGTGAGCGAGAACGCCAGCGTCGATTTGCCGCTGCCGTTGGGGCCCATCAGCGCGTGGACCTTGCCCGGCTCGACCGTCAGATCGATCCCCTTGAGAATCTCGTTTCCCTCGACGCTGCAGCGCAGACCCGCGATGCGGAGCCCTGGTTCGGACATGCTTCCTCCGGTAAAAAATATTGCTTGTGTAGCGTACGCGGGGCGCCTTAGAAAGTCAAGGATTTACTTTACTATCTGGGCCATTCCGTGGTAGGATACCGTTCGAACGCCATGCAGGTCGACCGTTTTTTCCAGACCACTCGCGGCAAGATCGTTGCCGAGCTGCGCGAACGAGGCGGCGCCTCGGCCGCCGACCTTGCTGCGCTTTTCGGGCTCTCGCCCAACGCGGTACGCCAGCAGCTCGTCGTGCTCGAACGCGACGGTCTGGTCGAGGAGCACGCGGTCCGTCGCGGCCCGACCAAGCCGACCCTCGAGTTTTCGCTGACCGCGAAAGCCGATACGCTCTTCCCGCAGCATTACGACAAGATGCTTTCGGCGGTGCTACGCGAGGTCAAGGAGCAGTTTGGGTCGCCGGCGGTCGGGCAGATCTTCGATAGCATCGCGCGGCGCTCGGTCGAGCGAACGAAGGAACGCGTGACCGCGACGGATCCCGAAGGGAAAGTCGCACAGCTCACGCAGCTCTTACGCGATCGCGGGGTGGTCGCCGAATACAGTTTGATCGACGGCGGGTTCTTGCTGCAAGAACACACCTGTCCGTACTCGGGCGTCGTCAAAGAGCATCCCGAAGTCTGTTCGGTGATCCACCATGTCATCGACGAGACGATCGGCGGCGAGCACGAACAGATCGACTCGCTCGCGACCGGCGGAAAAAGTTGCACGTTTGCGCTCAAAGGGGTCAGTTAGTTACCGTGGATTTTGCGAAGTTTCAGCGTCTCGTAGAAGCCCGCCCGGGATTCCAAACGATGGAATCGCCGACGGCAAGCGGCGAGTATTTCAGCGACTCGTGCGGCGATATGTACAATTTCTTCCTGAAGGTCGGCCCGGGCGCGGTCATCGAGGACATCTCGTACTTCACGACCGGCTGCGGTTTCGGCACGGCCACGTGCAGCTTGGTGGTCGAGCTCGCAAAGGGCAAGACCGTCGAGGAAGCACTCGCGATCACGACCGGCGAGGTCGAAGCGCAACTCTCCGGCTATCCGGAGAAGAAAAAAGATTACCCCGAGCGCGCGCTCGAGGCGTTGAAGATCGCAATCGACGATTATCGCACCAAAGTCGCGAACGGCTCGGTTCCCGATTACGGCGCCATGCCTGCCGCGGACCGGCCGAAGGCCGAATCCGCTGCGGGCGGCAGTGACGCCGGCGACGGCAAAGTCACCATCAGCCTCCGCGCTCTGCGCTAGAGCGTCGCGATATCTAAAACGAAACGATAGCGTACGTCGGAATTGACGACGCGGTCGTAGGCTTGGTTGACGTTTGCGAAGGGGATCAGTTCGATATCTGCGGTGAGGCCGTGCTTGCCGCAAAAGTCCAGCATCTCTTGCGTCTCGGAAATGCCGCCGATCATCGAGCCCGCCAGGCTCTTGCGTCCGCGCACGAGCGACCCGGCGTCCATCGGAACGGCATCTTCGGGAATTCCGACGACGATCATGGTGCCGTCGATCGTCAGTAAGCTCAGGAGCGCGTCCCAATCCATCTTCGACGAGACGGTATTGACGATCAGGTCGAAGCTGCCGGCAAGCCGTTCGAACGTCTTGGGATCCGAGGTCGCATAGAAGTGATCGGCGCCCAGGCGTTTGCCGTCGGCTTCTTTGCGCAGCGACTGGCTGAGCACCGTGACCTCGGCGCCCATCGCATGCGCGAGCTTCACGCCCATGTGTCCGAGCCCGCCCAGGCCGACGATCGCGACGCGCTTACCGGGACCGGCATTCCAATGACGCAGGGGTGAATAGAGCGTGATGCCGGCGCAGAGCAGCGGCGCAGCGGCGTCGAGCGCAAGGCCGTCGGGGATGCGCAGAACGTAGCGATCCTTGACCACGATACGTTCGGAGTAACCGCCGTAGGTCGGCGTCTTGCGATCCATCTCGGTGCTGTTGTAGGTGAAGGCGGCGCCTTTCAGGCAGAACTGTTCCATGCCGCGCGTACACGCGGCGCATTCACCGCACGAGTCGACGAAGCAGCCGACGCCGGCTTTATCGCCGGGCCGGAACGAGGTCACGGCGCTTCCGACACGCTCGACGACACCGGCGATCTCGTGGCCCGGAACCATCGGGAAGCTCGAGCCGCCCCATTCGTCGCGAACTTGGTGGATGTCGGAGTGGCAGATACCGCAGTACTTGATCGCGATGACGACGTCGTGTGGACCCGGTTCGCGGCGTTCGAAGGTGAAGGGTGCGAGCGGCGCCTTGGCGGCCGGCGCCGCATAGCCTTTGGTGAGAACTGCAGTCTGTGTGCTCATGCGCGCCATAACCGTGCTACGCGAGATAGGGATTCGTCGTCCGCTCTTTTCCAATCGTCGTGAACGCGCCGTGACCAGGAACGACCGGCGTTTCGTCGGGATAATCCATCAGCTTGCGGTGAATCGAATCGACGATGTCTTCCATCGAGGTTCCGCCGAGATCCCAGCGGCCGATGGCGCCCGCGAAGAGCGTATCGCCGGTGAGCAGGCGCAGCGCGCCGTCGCTGCGGATCGCGAAGCAAACGCTGCCGGGGGTGTGTCCGGGGGTGTGCAAAACCTCGCACGTCGTTGCGCCCAGCGTGATGCGCTCGCCGTCGACGAGATCGCCGTCGAGCGTCACCGGATCGGGAATCGCGGGGAGGCCGAAGAGCTTGACCAGCCGCGGCTGCTCGCGGTAGATCGGCAAGTCGGCGTGGTGGAGCAGCGCTTGGGCGCGGGTCGATTCTCGCAGGCGGCCGACGTCGGCAATATGGTCGAAGTGCGCGTGCGTGTGCACGAGATAGCGCGCGCGCAAGCCCAGACGCTTCAGACGCGCCAGCACCTCGTCGACACCGTCACCGCCGTCAACGACGATCGCCTCGCGCGTCGTTTCGTCGCCGACGATCGTCGCATTGCAGGCGAGCAGACCGACGGAGAAGGTCTCGACGATCACGGCGCCTCGAGATGGAAGTCGCGGAAGCGGCCCTCATAGTAGCCGAGCGGACGGCCTTCGCGCGCAGCGCACGCGAGCACGCGCCCGATGAAGATCGAGTGCGAGCCGGCATGGTGCTCGGCTTCGACCGCGCAGTCGAAGTGGCCGATCGTACCGGCTAGGACCGGCGCGCCGGTGACGTCGGTCGACCACTCGATGTCGTCGAACTGGTGTTCCTTGACGCGTCCCGAAAAACGTTCCGCAAGTTCGCTCTGCTCCGCTGCGAGCAGATTGACGCAAAAGATACGCGAACTCGAGATATAGAGGTAGCTGCGCGCTTCGCGATTGACGCAGATCAGCAGCATCGGCGGTTGCGCTGAAACGCTCGCGAACGCACTGAGCGTGATCCCGCGCGGCTCGCGTTCGCGCAGCGAGGTGACGACGGTGACTCCGGTCGGATGGCGGCGCATGACCGCCTTGAACGCGGCCGGGCCGGCCGCGTGCGCGTTCACGTGATACGCGCTCCGATGCCCGTCCCGTTGCCGACGGCGAGAATCGTTGCATCGAGGCTCGGATGCGCGAGGAAGTATTCGTTGAACTCGTCGAGCCCGCCCACGAGACAATCATCGACGACGACGATTCCCGAGAGCTTGAGCATCGGAATCACTAAATCGAGGTACTCGCGATAATGCGCGCGGTCCGCGTCGATGAAGACGATGTCGAGGTTACGCTGCTGAAAGGTTTCGAGCCATTCGAGCGTGTCTTGGTTGAAGATCGTGATGAAATCGTCTTCGCCGGCGCGACGGAAGTACGAAAGCGCGACGCTGGTTCGCTCGCTGTTCGGATCGATCGTCCAAATCTTTCCCAGCTGCGGCTGCGCCAAAGCCATCCACAGGGTCGAATAGCCGTAGCCGGTTCCGATCTCGAGGATGCGGCTCGCCTGCATCATGTGGACCATGACCGAGAGGAAACGTCCGGTCTCGCGCGAGACGATCGGAACGCCGTCCTTGCGCCCGTGTTGCTCCAACTCGAGCAAGAGCGAGGGCTGCTCGGGATGCAGGGCATCGAGATAGCGCTTCTGATCGACCATCGTACCGATCTCCTGTTAGCGGGGAACCCTCGCCGACCTGCTCGAATCAAAAGGATCTCTATGGGCCGGCGTTTGCGCCTCTTTCCGCTCAACTCGGTGCTGTTTCCGGGCGCCGTGCTCAACCTTCATATTTTCGAGCCGCGCTACAAACAGATGATCAGCGAGTGCCTCGAAGCCGGCGAAGGCTTCGGCGTCGCGTTGATCGCGCAAGGCGAGGAGGCGGGCGATCCCAACGTGCTTCCGCACGAGGTTGGTTCGATTGCGGAGATCGTCGACGTGCAGCCGCTGCCGTTCGGCCGGTATTTCATTTCAACCGTTGGGCGAAATCGTTTTCGCATTCGCGAGGTCATCAGCCGCGATCCGTATCTGATCGCCGAAGTCGACGAAATCGAAGAACCCGAACAGCAATCCGATCGCGAGGTCGAGGAGCTATTGCCCGCGGTCCGTCAGCGTTTCGAAGAGTACCTCGCGATGTTGGTCGAGTTTTCCGGACAGGAGAGCACGGTCTCGCTTCCGGACGATCCGCAAGGCACCTCGTATTTGATCGGCGACATGCTCCAAGTCGCGGAACGGGTGAAACAGCGTCTGCTCGAACTCGCCGATACCAAGGCGCGCCTGCGCGCGGAATACGATTTCCTCGAGCGCCTGCTCCCGCAATTGCGCCGCTTGCTCGAACGCCGCCGCAACGAATTGCTCAATCGCTCGGAGGACGGCGAAGATCTGACGTATCGCGGTCAGCAAGAAAAGCTGTTCGGGAAGTTTTTCTCGCTAAACTGAATCCGAAGCGAGGTGCTCGGCGGATTTCACGACGTTGCGTAAGAGCGCGATATTCGTCACCGGGCCGACGCCGCCGGGGACCGGCGTGATTGCGCCGGCGACGTCCAGCATCGATTCGTAATCGCAGTCGCCCCTGAGAACGCCGTCGACGACGGTCGTGCCCACGTCGATCACCGTCGCGCCGGGCGCGATGTCGTCGCCGCCGATGAGATTGGGGACACCCGTCGCGACGACGACCACGTCGGCCATCTTCACATACGGCTGCAGACTCGCGCTCTCTTTGTGCAAGACGGTGACGGTCGCGTCGTGGGCGAGCATCAGCAGCGCGACCGGCGCCCCGACCACGATCGAGCGGCCGATCATCACCGCGCGGCGGCCGCGAAGCGGCCAGTGCGGACTGCGTTCGAGCAGCAGCATGACGGCGGCGGGCGTGGCCGGTACGAACTCGGTGCCGCTGCCGAAGGCCAAGTGCCCTTGATTGGTCGGATGCGTTCCGTCGACGTCCTTACGCACCGGAATCGCGTCGGCGATCTCGCGAATCGAGAGATGCGGCGGGAGCGGCTGTTGGAGCATCACGCCGTGCACGCTCGCGTCGCCGTGCAAGCGTTCCAAACGCGCGCGCACGTCGCGGGAAGCCGCGGACTCCGGCAGACGGTCGACGTCGATCGTGATGCCGACCCGCTCGCCGGTCCGCACGAGATTGCGAACGTAGGCGAGGCTCGACTCGTTCTCTCCAACGAAAACGATGACGAGCCTGGGATGAATCCCGGCATCGCGCAGCGCACTCGTACGAGCAAGGAGTTCGGCGCGCAGCTCGGCAGCAAGAGCGCGGCCGTCGAGTATGATGGCGGGCACGCGGACGCGGTTTCGCCGTAGAGGAGGAGAGGACCCTGGAACACGTGCGGCGCGAGGTGCGCCTCGGATCGAATTTTGCGCCGGAGGCATTCGAACGCGCCTTCGATCGTTTCGTGCAGACGTACAACGTGATGCCGGCGGTTGCGCGCTGCAGCCCGGACGTGCTCGAGCGCTACTGCCGCCTCTTCGAATCCGGTGTCGACGCCGCGCGTCAGCGCGAGGTGCGCTTCCGCGGCATTCCGGTGCTGGCCGCGGTGCTTCCAAGCGGAACGATTGCATTCGAGGGCGAGGTCGACGCGGACCGGATGGGCGATTGGTGAACGCGCCCGTGCGCTGGCTCGTGATCGCCGCCGCAGCGGCTATCGCGCTGCTCGTTCTCGTTCCGCTCTTTCGCTCGCAAACCGCGAGCGTGGCCGGGCCGGCGGGTATGGCGGGGGAGACGGCGCCGGTCTTTGCGCTGCACGATACGCGCGGCGCGGCGGTCTCGCTCGCGCAGTATCGCGGCAAGATCGTCGTGATGAACCTGTGGGCGTCGTGGTGTCCGCCCTGCCGTGCGGAGATGCCGGACCTGCAAACCATCTCGCGCGAGTTCGCGCGCGACGGGGTCGTCGTGGTCGGCGTCAACGAAGGCGAGTCCGCGCGGCGCGCTTCCGCCTTTGCGCGTTCGCTCGCGATCGCATTCCCGATTTGGATCGACGACGCGCAACGTTACGGCCGCGTGTACGCGGCGCTCGGGCTGCCGACGACGATCGTGATCGATCGGCACGGCGTCGTTCTGCGCGGGTTCGACGGACCGCTCACGATCGCGCAGATGCGTGCGACGCTGGCGCAGGCCGTGCACTCTACGTGAACGGCGTCGCTCCCTATCTCGCCGCGGCCGTCGTTGCGATGGTCGCCGCGCAACTCGCCGTTCCGGGGGCAGACCTCTATCATGCCGGCTGGTACAACGTCGTGCTCGCGGCGTTTGGGATCTGGGCGATCGCGCGAACGTGGCGTGCGCCGCTTATCGCTTTGGGGATCGGCGCAATAGCGTTCGCGGGTGTCGCGTGCGGACTGCTTGCACCGGGTGCGCGCACGGTGATCGGGGCGCCGGGCACAGCCGTGCGCGTCGATGAAGCGAGCACGACGCTGGTCTTTCCCTTGACGCGCGGCGACCCGCCGGCGGTGAAGACGGTACGCTTCACGATGACGGCCTTTCTTCGCAGCGTGCCGCGCAGCGTCGTTGCCGTCGACGCGTACGATCGCCGGGGCGCGCATCTCACGATCACGCAGCCGACCGGCAGCGCTTTTCTCTCACCGGTGCTCTTGATGCAGAACACGCAGAGCATCGCCGGGCTCACGCTGCCGTACGATTCGTTCGCAGTGCCCGCCGCGCATTGCATCGTCAAGGCGGTACTGTTTTCGCAAGCCCAAGCGGCTTCGATGCCGGCGCTCGCTGCGGCGCGCGGACCGGTCGTGCTCTTTTCCGTCGAGGACGATACCGGTGCGCCGATCGCAAACGGCATCGGCATGGCGCCCGACGGCGGAAGCGTCGCGATCGGCGGCCTGCGCCTGCGGCCGCGCGTCTTCACCTACGCCGCCGTCGAGGTCGTACCGATTCCCAACCTCGCCGTGCTCTTCGCGGGTGCGCTCGCGATCCTCGCCGGCCTGCTCTTGACGCGGCGCAGCGCCCCGGGGTAAGATCGCCCAACGATGATGTACGCGCACGTTCTGCCGTGCCCGCCGCAGCCGCATC
>Ga0335073_10014117_pt1 | contig 11201 bp, 8 predicted proteins | sample Lox_Sample_22_FD_207093 | JGI IMG/M metagenome (GOLD analysis project Ga0335073, IMG submission 207093) | Soil microbial communities from Loxahatchee National Wildlife Refuge, Florida, United States - Lox_Sample_2.2 | ecosystem: Environmental > Terrestrial > Soil > Wetlands | place: USA: Florida... | reverse complement strand
GCGATACTGTCTTGGGTTGCGTTGGCTCATATTGGTGCGGAATTAAGAGATTGTTCGGACTGCCGGGCGGTCAGGCCCGTAAGCGCCTGGCGCCTGTGGGCGGCCTGTTGTTGGTTCCCTCGATCCTTTCGGAGCGCAAGAAGCTTGGCCCGCTCCGCCACTTCCCTTTGAATACGCTCGTGCAGGCCGGCAAAAAGTTCACGAATAGGCTTCTGATAAATCGTCTCGTAGGCCAAGGCCGTCCAAAGGTTGGGTTCATGGACGAACTTTTCATCCCGGCAGACCTTGGCTCCCCGGCTCATGCCTCGGAAGCCCAAAAGAAACGCCACCTCCTCTTGGGTGAGGGCGAGGCGTTTGCGATTGGTTCGCAGGTAATTTGGAAGCGGGGACGACGGCATGAGGGGTCGGGGAACAGATTCCTGGCGGTTCAGAGCCACAGCTTAGGCCGCTCGCAAGGAATGCGGCAGACGGGTAAAATTGCCGAAAACTGCAAGTTTTATGCAAACGCCGGGCCGATTCGGCTCGGCGGGTGGATATGGACTAAAGCACACTACTATTTATTAGTCAATACATGGTAGCCATCCGCCTTGCCGTATTTGGCAAGATTGACCCCCTTTGCCCCATACCTATGCCCCGGTATGGTGACTGCATGAAAACACCACAGCAATTAAGCCGCAAGGCTATAGACGAGTTCAAGGCCGCATACAAGGATGAATTCGGCGAAGAACTCTCGGATGATGAAGTCCGGGAGATCGCCATGCGCTTGCTTCGTTTCTTTGGGATTCTCTCCAAGGAGAAATAGGGCATTCGTTGACGCCTTCGCATTGGCGCGTTAGAATGGCGACGCCTTCCCCGCTTATTCATCGTAGAGATCACCCCTCAATGCCCGGATACTTCATCTACTGCCGCAAATCATCCGAGGCCGAAGACCGGCAGGTCCTTTCCATTGAATCCCAGACCAGGGAATTGGAAGAATTGGCCACAAAACTCAATCTGCCGGTGGCCGAAGTGTTGACCGAATCAATGTCTGCCAAAGCGCCGGGCCGACCGGTGTTCAACGGAATGATGCAGCGGCTCAACCGGGGCGAAGCCGCCGGCATCATCTGCTGGAAACTGGATCGTCTGGCCCGTAACCCGGTGGATGGCGGCTCCATCATCTGGGCCATCAAGCAGCGCGACGTCAAGGTCATGACCCCGGCCCAAAGTTATGCCCGCGAGGACGACAATGTCATCCTCATGTACATCGAATTCGGCATGGCCCAGAAATACGTGGACGACCTCAGCAAGAACGTGAAGCGCGGCCTCAAAACCAAAATCGAGAACGGCTGGTATCCGGGCGTGGCCCCGGCAGGCTATTTGAACTACACGGACAAGCTGACGGGTGAAAACACCCTCATCAAAGACCCGGAACGGTTCCCCCTGATCCGACAGATGTGGGACTTGATGTTGACCGGCCTATACACCCCGCCCAAGATTCTTGAGATGGCGAATGCGGAATGGGGATTTCGCACGCGGCCAACCCGCCGCATGGGCGGCAAACCGCTTGCCCGAAGCGCCATCTATCAGATTTTCACCAAGTCCTTCTATTACGGCCATTTTGAATATCCCCGTGGAAGCGGGCACTGGTACCACGGAAAACACGAGCCGATGGTCACAGCGGCTGAATATGACCGGGTGCAAACCCTCCTTGGCCGCGACGGCAATCCCCGTCCGCAGTCGCATCACCAGTTCGCCTTCACCGGTCTCATCCGCTGCGGCGATTGCGGACGCATGGTCACCGCCGAGGAAAAGCACCAGGTCATGTGCGGTAATTGTAGATTCAAATTTGCCTGCAGAAACCGCCATGCCTGTCCGCGTTGCAAAACAACGATTGAAAAAATGGCCGATCCGTTGTTTCTCCATTACACGTATTACCATTGTTCCAGAAGCAGAAGGCCGTCATGTCGGCAGAAATGTGTCAGCGGGCCGCAGCTTGAGCAACAGATCATTGACCGGCTCGCCCGAATTAGCATTTCCACGCAGTTCAAAGATTGGGCAATCAAGTATCTGCATGAATTGGACGCGTACGAGGCTCAATCCCAATCGGTGTTCATTCAAGCCCAAGAGCAGGCGTATCGTGCGTGTCTGGGGCAGATCGAGGGCTTGGTGAGCCTGAAAACCTCGCCTGACAATCGGGATGGCAGCCTGCTTTCGGATGTGGAATATGCAGAACGCCGGAGCCATCTGCTCAGGGAGAAGACGGCCTTGGAAAAATCGTTGAACGACGCCGGGCAACTGAACGAACAACGGTTAAAATTGTCGGAAAGGACGTTTGAATTCGCTTGTTTGGCGCAGGAGCGCTTCACCAAAGGCGATTCAAAGATCAAAAAGGAGATTCTGGACACGATTGCATCGAACCTAATCTTGAAGGACAAAAAACTGTTGATTGAAGCCAGAAAACCGTTTGTCATCCTGGAAAACACCTTATCTTCTCAACAATCGGTTATATCACCAATCGAACCTGAAAAAACCAAGGGAACACAAGGGCGAGATATACCTTCCATCTTCATGCGTCCTTACTTGCTGGGTGACATGGACGAAGTTAGAACCCATCTGCGCAAAGCCGAGCGTGCAGCCGCACTCATATACGCTCATTTCAGAAAAGAGTTTGGAATGTCGTCCAAGAAATGATGTGTGATCTTTTTACGTCACGCGGACAGTATTGATAAGACAGACGATACATGGAAGACGTGTTAACTTGCCGGGAATGGCAACATTTACCAAACAGGATATTTACTCTTGGAGCGTGAATAGGGTTGTGGTCCCCAAAGATATTGATTCTGCCGATCTACACTCAACCTTGTAATCAACATAAACTGTTTCATTAGCCGTGGTGCCCACATACCCCGACCCATTAGGAATCGCCTTCGCACAATATAGATAAGACGCAGGTTTAACTAAGAAAGACGGGGCCGATTCAGAGCTAGATTGTGTGTAGCCTATCCTTAGATTAAAAGTCGTGTAATAGAATCCATCACTATCCATTTGGCTCGGTTCTAGAATTGTAGGGTATAAAGTTGGGAGAGGACCGTAATTATTTTGAGTAGTGGTCGAATAATTATTTCCATTCTGTTCATTTGTGATAATCGCGCCCGATGATACAGGCCCGGTTATTATTTGTTGATTCACCTGTGTTGGGGGATACACTTTATTCCATGATGCTACTCCTCCGATTGTGACTAATGCAGCTGTAAGATAGATCAGCTGTTTTATCCTCTCTTTCATAATAAAAGACTATCAGTGAATTAGGATGGTGTAAATACAGCTTGAATACTTGCCATTGACAGCAAGTTTACACGCCTAGCACCTACTCTCCCATCCACATATCCTTGCCCTCGCAGCGTACATTAACAGCCACATAGCGTTGTTCGCAGAAGCAGTCGTCCGTGAGTGGGATAATCAAAGAAACAATTGGGACAAAAAGACGACAGTTACTATCTTGACGGCATGAAATCGGACGAGAAGATTGATTTCATCTGCCGCAAGTTGGATGACATCCGGGAGCATCTCGAAGATATCGGCTACGAGATCGCCACGGAAAAGTACGGAGAGGTCGTGCCTCGTTAACAAGTGTCCGCAGCATGATAACAAGATTTTAGGGGTCTAGGTTCGACTGTCCAAAACGCCTCAAATTTTAAACGGCTCAACAGAGCCAAAAACATCGTGCTGCGAGGGAGGGACGATGTTCGAACCTATCTACGCCAAGCTGAGCGTGCAGCCGCACTCATCTACGCTCATTTCAAGAAAGAGTTTAGGTTTCCTGATAAACGGTGATGAATGATATTTTTTATATCACGCGGACAGTATGGCCAATCGGTTCAATTGGGAGAAGACTGGCAAACTTGTCGCAGAATGCAAACTTTGACCCCTTTCCTACTCGGTTTGCATCCCATACCCTAGACGCAGAGCCATTGTCGCGCTGTCGCATACAAATGCCAATCTTTCCTGGCTATGCTCATTTGTCTTCCTGAAGCAATTGGGTCAAGGCTTCCACGACCTTCTGGCTGTGTAGTCCTTCAGCCCGTTCCTTCTTCGCACTAGAACGCTGGAGCGGCTTGCAACCAACAGCACTTTGAAAACTTGCGGATTCTCGCCGACGTACGCCGGTTGACGACAGGCACCACCATTACTTTGCCTCCTCACCATCAAATCAACAAAACAAAAACATCATGAAAAGCCAAACACAAACCGGTACAACAAACAACCAACCCGTCCACAAAATCCGTCACGGTGCCGTCAGCGCGAGCATCTGGCACCAGGAGACCGACAAAGGTCCCCTGTTCAACGTCACCTTCCAGCGGTCCTACAAGGACGAAGACACGTGGAAGAACTCGACGAGTTTTGGCCGCAATAATCTCTTGGTTCTGAGCCTGATCGCCGCACGGGCTTTCGAGTGGATTGGCAACCAATCGCGAGAGCGAAAACGCTAGCTTCAACGGATGGGGACTAACTATAACGGCTAGTCCCGTAGCTGTTTCATACAGATCCATTATATCCACTGTCTTTCAGCATCGGGGTTTGCCGCAATCTAACTTCGGCCAGATGAAGTCGATCGCCACACGCTCCTCTCTTCGACGAGAGGAGCTTTTCTGCTCATGGCACGCGGCGCCGCCGATAACCGTGGAGACTCAGCCATCCTGGATTAAGTTACACACCGTTGTATATCGAAGCGAGAGTGTTTATAGGTCATGTATGGGCTAGGCGTTTATGCAACCAATAAACTATTACTTGGCAAAATGGTTTAAGTTCTCCTGCGTGGGCTTCCCCATTCCATTCGTGTAACCAGCGTTCCAGTGTTGTCCGTTGGAGTTCGCCTCGCTTGACGAGCGTGGCTTTGAAGGCGTCCAACGCGGCTTTGCGGTTGTTCTTCAAGAACGGAAGGTTTAGATTCAAAATCTCGTTCAATTCGTTGTCAAAGACCTGATCGTTGGAAGTAATTCTTCCATCGCCTTCGAATCTAATGAACTTCTCAACCTGATGTTTTGGATTCGCAGGATTCCTAGAGATGTCTCTATTTCCCTGCCTGGAATCACAATGTTGCTGCCCAAACGACTGGCCTTCATTACCCATGCACGCACCAAGCAAATTCACATAAACAAGCTGTTCGTCCGGATGAAGATCACGGGAGTGCCAGTGAGCGATCTTCATCTCGCCTGCGGCTGCACGAATCCGAGACAAGCAATAGCAACAAAGTCCCCGTTGTTCGGATACCAGCGATTGCCGCAAAGTATCCTTGTCCGCGTAATTGTCATAATCCGCATGAGCGGCGAGGCGGTGGTGCGTAAGACTGTCCGGCTCGTTACGCTTTTTGATCGTTCTCATGCCTTGGATTCCAGAAAAGTCATGAGCGTGCGTGCCCGCGTGACTTCTGGATCATCCGAGCCAAGTTTTGACTCCACTTCGGGAAGCAGATTCCGAGCACCGTCGAAATCTTCTTTGTCGATCAATCCGAATAATTTATTTAACAACTCTTCGACTGAATCATTTCGAGATTTTGCATCCATCAACTCTTCTAGAACTCGACTGGAATCGATTCCAAAGGATCGCTTTGGGATTGTGACTCCCTCGTCAAGCAACCGAATTTCCTCTGGCTTTACTTCCCCAATGATCTGTGGTGAATGTGACGTACAAACGAACTGTACACTTGGGAACGTCTCCTTCAAATCTGTCGCCACCCGTCTTTGCCACTTCGGATGCAAATGCACGTCCAATTCGTCAATCAATACCACGCCCGGTGTCTCTTGTAGCACTTTGGGCAATTCATTTTCAGGGTCGAGTTCATCCGGCGGCAGCAAAAAAGCATTTTGCGTCACAGCTTTAATCGACAGGTCTGCGACAAGTGCCAGCATCATCCGTTGGCCAGCGCTCAAATTATCGAACGGTTGCGCGTTTCCAGCAATGGAAAAAACGATCTGATGTCGATCATTGTCATACCAAACGCCATCCGCCTCCGGTACGCAACGCAAAATGGCACGCTTCACCACCTCGAAGCCTGAACGCGTCCGTCCGTTTCGATTTCCAGCCGCTATCGTTTCGCCAAGAAACCACTTCTGTAATTCACCAAAACGAATGCGCTCGTTGAAACAATCATAGAAAGCTGCCCAACGTCGAGCCGGACCATTGGATTTCGTTTCTTTTGGAATACGTTCGTTTGATGGCAACCACGCGCGACCAGCACCATAATAAGCCAGCACTGGGCACAGAAATCGCTCGCCTTCACCATCGCGCGTATAAATATCCCTCACATATGCAACCGCTTGTTTTGCCTCCAAGTTGCTGGTGCGTTTGCCATTAACACGGACTTGACGAGTCCACGAAACATCCTCGTGGGAACCAATTCGTCCTTTCGCACGCACAATGACTGGCCGCCGCTCATTAAATTGGATACGGTCGCCACGACCTTCAGGATCGAGCCGGATTTCCGCGGGTAGAATATTTCGGCCACTATTGAAGAGAGTGGAATCAGGTGCTTCCACCAACCAAACACCAGCTGCTACTGCTAGAGCATCCAGCAATGTTGTTTTGCCCGCGCCATTTTCGCCAACGAGCAATGTGAAGTGCGGATGTAAGTCCAATCGAAGCAACTCAAACTTTTTGAAATTCGCAATTTCGAGGTGATCAATTCTCATACGCCGGTCCAATTTTAACTGACGACACGCGGGTTGCCATCCGTTTGAGATGCATTGCGGGTTGCTGGCTTCACTTGCTCTAAAGATTTAGCCACGGCTTTGCGGATCATTTCGAAGAGCTTATCGAATCGTTCACATGTAAGAGTGGAAATCTTAAATTTGCCTTTGCCTTCCGCGAATTCCCTGCAAAAAAACTCACAAACAGCACCCTTGTCAAACTTACCCCAGCCGTCCTTCTGATGAGAGACGAATATCTTTTCGAGTGCTTTGACAATTCTCTGTTCTGACCCATTCCCATCTGCCGATATTTCCAAATCCTCCTTTTTGATCGGCTGATAGCCCTTCGCATGTTTGAGTTTTGTGATGTAATATGCATTAACCGCTTTCAGGTAATCCTCGACAGTAAAAACATCCTCGATGTCCGACTCGGACTTTCCGAAGTCGACCTTGACTATTTGATGCTCTGGGAAACCGCTCCCCTTCAACTCGTTCGCCTGTTTAAGAGCATCCGGCTCTTTGTCGAAAAGGGCAACAACGCGATGCTTGCGATTGTGATAGTGTAACGCCCGATCCTTTACCTGCGCATGTCCGCCAGCTGGAATCGGCTCAGAATCACCAAGTTTATCTTGAATGTCCTGTGAATGAAGAGCTGATAGGGCAAGAAGATAATCCTGGTCAGTCGTACCCTCGACTATGAGCAAAACAGTTCCAACCCTACTACCTTCTAGCATCCTCAATAAAAGCTTGTCACCTATAGAATGAAGAATCGGGCGAATTGTTTGCCAATCTCCTTCCCAAAAATTCGTTCTTATTTTGCTAGCTTTGGTCTCCTGGTCAAATTCGACGGTCAGCAAGCTGCCGATCTCAAAATTGTGGATCATAAAAGGCGAATGCGTGGTATAAAGAACTTGATTCGTCTCAGACAATTCCCGAATCACGTCCAACATGCCGGCTTGTTGTTCTGGATGAAGGTTTAGGCCGGGCTCGTCTAGCAATAGAATCGCATCCTTAAATGCGGCCTGCTGAATTCCAGCTCGAAAGTTGACGAAGAACGAAAAATGCCATTTAAAACCCGCGCTTCGTCGATCAAGCAAACCTTTGTTCTTCGAAGTACCGTCATCGTAAATATCTGCTACTTCGACGGTCACTGCCTGATTTGATAAATTTAATCGAACGTCAATCTTCTTACCCTTCCAGGTTAGTGCCAGCATGTTCGTGAGACGCTGAGAGCATCTAACCTGTTCCGAATTGAGCCGTGTTTGATTTGAAGCCAACGTTGCGAGTCTCTTCGGATCAAGCTGGGCAAGATGAAATAAATTCTTAATCGTTTCGGCCTTTTGAAACTGATAGCCAGTATCACTTCGCTTGACTACTGGGGCCTCCAAGTTCTTCAAGTATTCCTCAATGTTTATGATTCCATCGATGATTTTGTATTCGGGAAAGAAAATGAGCTTGGGGTGCAATTTTTCTATGAAGAATGACGTCAGACGTTTGGGAACGTCATCCACTACGAATACGCTTTTGAAAGATTTCTTTGCCAAATCAAGTTCCGATTGAACAGGTTTTACACCCTTGAAATGCTTCTGAATTTCGCTCGTAAGTTTCGAGAAGGCGGCATCCACTTTCTTATATTCAAAGGGCTGACAATTCTGCACAGCTGCAACCAACGCGAGGAAGTGCTCTTGCAAAGATTTTCGCTTTTCTTCATGCTCCTTGGCATCGGCCCCCTCTACACTAAAAGTTGTGACCACCTGGGAAAGTGCGGCTTGCAGATTCTTAAGCGTACTAAAAAATGCGGGTTTTGCTTGCTCAACGCACGAAAAGCGTTTGGGAAACCTCACCGTTGAAAAATCATACTCTATTGCAGTCGAACTTTTGCTCCTAAATACTTCCACCTCGGAAATCGGCGGCAATTCCGGAAATTCTTTCGCGACGACCGCTTTTTCTTCTTCGTTTAATTCAAAATTTCCTGCGACAATCCGATCTTCTGGGGTAAGCGCGTCTATCAAGTCGTCACAAATATCTTTGTCATCGATCGGATAATCTTTATTGAGATGGGCGAGTGCTTCAAGGAGCGTTGTTTTGCCGCTTTCATTCTTCCCAATCAAAGCGACCGCATCCGACACAAGCACCAAGCCTGAGTCATATATGCATCGAAACGCTTTGACTTGGAATTTCCTAAGCCTCATGCAAAAGTTTACAATTCATGCTTCTTGAAATCTTGTTGCCACGACTTGCAAAAACTGGATTTTTCAACTATTCGCTGAATACGCCTATTTCATAACTATGTCGAGAATTTTTGATAAAAAACGACATTCGTTTGCGTAAACGCTTTTGATTGCCCGGGTGTTTGCCGCTCTGCCGGCAGCCGGGCGCGATGCCTAACTAGGCGGTGAAGCGCTTTTCGGTCTTCCAATTCGCGGCCAGTTCCGCCCCAGTTTCAGCCACCACTTGCAACAGGGTGTAATCGCTGATGCCGGGAATGGCGGTCGGACCTTTGTCGCCACACAGTTGGCAGAGCATCGCAAGCAGGCGGCCAATTTTGGGCGCATTGCCTCCGTTGCGCCGGCCCCACGTCGGCAGTGAGGCGGGTGGCGTGGGATCGGTGTCGGTGATTTTGTTTGGGCACCACTTCCATCGCTCGGTCACATTTGCCAATTTGTCCCTGATAAAACTCCCAGCCTTCCAATGCCTATCGCAACGCAAAAAGATGTTCTTCCTTCCATGTGTCCAGCAGCGACTCACAAACTCGACTGGTTTTTCTGTTGAATCTGTTTTCGCACAGCGCCAACAAGGCCATCGGGTCGCGTTCGCCATTCAAGATGGCTCGAATGACCCTCAGTCGGCTCACGCCCCTCAGGTGGCTGCCGTTCTGAGTACACCCGGGAGACGTGGACGATGTTCCAACATTACGACATGAATCAAAGAAGTTGGCAAAATCAATATACCGCTTCTTCCAAAACGCATGTCGCTCCCCTTCCTTCAGATTGTCCGATTGGTGGGATTTATATCCTCAAGATGAAAGTATGGACAATTGAAAGAACTGAGAGGAGACGTGACAATTTGCCCAGATGGGCAAATGATTTCCCCTCCAAATCCTGGAGCGCGGGCATGAACACCGCGCTCCACGGCCGCCTGCGGACAGTGACGCCGTCGGACCGATCTCACGCAGAACTCGATTCAGGATAACGACAATCCAACAGGACGCCGCTAACATGTTCCGGGTTGGTCTTACCATCGTACGCAGCGGTAAGTTGGATAACCTCCTTTTGAGCGGCGTCAAATGTTGTGCTCATCAACTTGTTCTGGGGATTATCCCATTTGTCACAAACAAACCAGCCCACCAGATAGATGCCATGCGTCAGGCCGTTGAGGCGCAGGTAATCACCAACAAGCTGCCCATCGACCGCCGTGAGAACCTCGTTATTCCAACAACCTTTGATTTCGATGACCACCGTTACATTCTGTTGAGATGATGTTTGTTCGCGTGCCACGGCGGTCACCTGGATGTCAGTGCGCTGCCACAAGCGCGGCTGCACTTCGCGGCCAACTACGATTCCGCGTTGCCCCAAGTCATCGCGCAGCCAACGCGCTACCTCATTTGAAAGGAATGCTTCGTCGCGAGGGCGAAAATTACGCCGCTGGGTGTAGGCGCCATCCCAAAGCCAAAACACTTCGTTCCGAGGGAGCGTGCTTCGAGTCAATTGATTTTGCAATCTATCTAGTGATTCCAGCACAACTTCCAAGAGATCATCCGCATTATCAACAAGTCGTGCCTCGCCGCGTGTAGTGAGAGTCAGGACAGTTTTGGGTATCGGCGGAGTCCACGATTTGCGCCGCTTGCTCGTCCGGGCGTTGTAGTAGCGCCAGCGCAGCCACAGGCTTTCTCGTGGCAGAGCATTCGCCAGCCGCAAAAGCTCCCGGCACGCCTCCTCTGTTCCACGCGCCTCCAGCGTACCGATGATGTCGTTGCGAAAATGCATCACACTTTGGCGAGGTGTAATAATCCCGCCTCGTGAAAAGTCAGGATCGGACTCTGGAGGGAAGAAACTGTGTACTTTCAGGTAAATATCGGCCAACTGTTTTTCCGTAAGCAGAGGCAAATATTTTTTCCGGTCATAGTCCAATCGGTCGGCGACCCGGATCAAAACTTTCTCTGCCAAAGTCGGGTTGGCCTCAATTATCGGCCAGGCAAAAAGCCACGTTGCCGTTGGCATTCCACCAATGCACGCCGTCAAGATAACAACGGTCCGCTCTTCGTTCGCCGGGTTTGCGAGTGACGTGGAATCAAGAAGCGGTTGAGCGCAAGCAGCAGCCTCCGCTGGTGCGATGGGGGCAACGAAATGAAAAATGGACTCGATGCTGCCGGTCTTGATGTTGGCATCGCGAACCAGGTCCAACGCCGTTGCAGTGAAACGAGCGTCCCAACATTTACGAAAACCGTAAAAGGAAAGAATGTGTCCGTGTTGCTTGTCATCTTCTTTCGATTCCCGGATGAATCCGCGTAACGTTGCGTCGGGGTTTAGTTCGTAC
>Ga0335073_10014116_pt1 | contig 11202 bp, 8 predicted proteins | sample Lox_Sample_22_FD_207093 | JGI IMG/M metagenome (GOLD analysis project Ga0335073, IMG submission 207093) | Soil microbial communities from Loxahatchee National Wildlife Refuge, Florida, United States - Lox_Sample_2.2 | ecosystem: Environmental > Terrestrial > Soil > Wetlands | place: USA: Florida... | reverse complement strand
CGACTGCCCTGAGTCCCGCGTGCAACGCCACGGCATGCATGCGAACGTCATAGGTCACGATGTGCGTCGCGGAACCCAGGAACGCCGCGGCGACATGCAATGCATCAAGCGTCCGCAATGCCACCGACTCGATGTGAAACAGCAGGCGTTCGGCCTCACGGTGAACCACCGGACTCATGTCCAAGCGGTGGAACGAGCCCGAATCGGCGTCCGCCAGCACTGCATCGCGGATCTCGAACGCCTGAGAGGCGCTGAGCATACCCTCGCGTCGTCTGCGGGCAACCGCGGATAGCACTTCGGTGATGGTGAGTTCCGAGATCAGCAGATCCCGCCTGCCGCGAAGAAAGGCTTCGAGCTTGTCGCTCTCGGGTTCCGGAACGTAAAGTTTCGCCAGCGCGCTGGAATCAACATAGATGCCGACATCGGCGCCGAGCGCATCCTGCGCCATCAATGTCTCAGACGCGCTCGGCCCGCTCATCGATCACGGCCGCGGCAAGCGATGCGGCCAGCGCGGGCATCCTGCGACGAAAATCGGCACGGCCGGCAAAGGGCTTCGCTCGCTCACGGCGGGGCGGCACGAGCCGCGCAACCGGTCTGCCACGATCGGTGATCGTCACCTCATGGCCCTTGCGCACCTCTTCCAGCAATGCGGTCAGGTTCTGCCGAGCTTCGCGTATGCCTGCTTCTTTCATGGACGCATTGTGCTACATGTAGCACAATGCGGCAAGCTCAAACTCGACCGTCGCGGCTACGCAGGAATCCAGATCATGGAACAGCCTCAGCCAGCAACTCATCGCCTCAATGGAATTGCTTGGAGCGGTAGGGCGCCCCCGCCACCAACGCTCACTTGCAGGCCGAGCCGGGCGACCGGACGGCCTGCAGAGCCTTTGCGAACCTCATGATTGCAGCACCACGAGATTCTTCTCGGTTGCCCCTCGAACAGCCTGTAGCGGGATCCTGCCATCAAACGTCACGAATCTGCTGTCGTGCCGCACGGCGAGGCCGAGAAGGTACACGTCCGTGATCTGTCGGGGGCCATGGATTCGCGTCGTATCGAATATGGCGGAATCGAGAAGACTCGTCTCATCCGGCCAGAACTCATGTATGCGCTGCGTGCAAGCCTCGGCCATGCGTGTGACGAGCAAGTGAACGGGCTGCGAGTTGGGATACGAGGGACTTGACATGATGCGCACGCAGCCATTCTGGGTAAGCGGGCAGGATGCCCAACCCTCCTTCGCATGCCTCGCAAACCACACCATAGCCGGCTGGTGCGAAACATGGTCAGGATCAAACAGCGCGATCAGCACGTTGACGTCGAGTAGAGCGCGCACGGTCCCCTACCCAAGACTCAGACTTGGAGCAACGACCGCTCAGCTGCTGATGGCGAGTGCTGTTCCCTGAGCGCGCTCAATACGCATCGTCCTCGCGCAGCTTATCGATCAGCTCATTCGTGACCAGACGCCCGCGCGGAGCGAACGGCCGCACACCGTAGACCGCTTTCGGCTCCCTCACCTCAGTTGACTCCCGCGGACTCGTCAGCGCCCTTCTCGCCAGTTCCGAAATCATCTGGCCCACGGTCTTCTTCTCACGCCGTGCCCGCTCCTTGGCGGCTTGGAGGACGTCGTCTGCGATATCGAGAGTGGTGCGCATGCATCAGATGCTAGCGCATCACGCATCAGATGTAAAAGCCGGCTCATCCCCTGAACCCCACTCGCGCATCTCCATGGCCGTCGTGAGGCACCAAGTACCTTCAGCGTCGCATTCACCCGCAATGTCGGCCCGCCGCCAGTGCGCTATGCGCGAGAGGCGCAGAACGTGGCCAACTGACATGGTTCTCCGTGGTAGAAGCTCAGCCGCACCGCAGCAACCGCCATCGTTGGCGCCGGTTACTCGCACCTATACGATGTTGCGAGCTTGTGGATCAGCAGAAGCTGCTGCCGGCGGCAACAACAGATCACGGAATTCAGGGTGGGATACAGATGAATGACCGAATGGCGGGCGGGCTCGTAGTTCTTCTCATAGCTGCGGTCCTGTTCTTGGTGTTCCGAGCATTTTGGCTGTGGTACTGGAAGATCAGCGAGATCGTGACCTTGCTCAAGAGCATTGATGCGAAGCTCGATCGGGCCACGCCGACCAAGTAACGCGCAGCAGCACCCGCCGCCCGGCGCGCCCTGGTTGCGCCTTGGTGCGCTACTACGGTTAAGGCATGGGCCGGCCCAGCGCGCCGGCCGCCAGCCGTTAGGGGCCTCCCTGGCGGGTGCCAAGCCCGCCGGGCGCCCGGGTCCCACTGGCCGGACCTATGCGGACCTATGCGGAGCGCTGGCGCCGGGTTTTGCCGGGTGCCCAGCCTACGCGGCGAGGCACGGCGGGCACGGTAGTGGCAAGCTGTAAGCCGGATTTAATCACGCCCGCGCCACCAATCTAAACGCGTCGAGCTGAATTGCGCTTCAGCCAGTCGGCAAGACTTGGCTCATCCAGCGAGCCATCAGCTACCGCAACGAGAGTCCTAACCTCGTCCGACTGTGACGGTTCCAGTTCCTACCCGTTCAGGTGCAGGAAGGCCCGTGTTGCAAGCAGGGCTGTGCGCTTATTGCCATCGTTGAAAGGGCGACTCTTCGCGATCCCAACGCATAGCGCAGCAGCCAGCTCGAAGATCGAGCTTGCAGGTTCATGGCGCAGGTACCGTACATATCCTGCCCCCGCTACAGACGCCCGGTCGTTCAGGGTTGTTCCGTGAACGGGTTGAAGACCTTGATGCCGGGGCGCCGAAAATCCGCCTCGTTGCCGGTCGCGACAACCAGGTTGTGCCGTCGCGCGATGGCCGCAATGTAGCTGTCCTCGACAGGCATCGGCTGCCCCGCCTTTTCGAGCTGATGTTGCTGTTCCGCCCACACGTGGGCAACAGAAACATTGAAGCCGAGGATGCGGCCCTGCAGTGCTTCCACAAGTTGGCCAAGCCACTTTTGCAGAGTCTCGCGCCGTTTCCCTTGCTTGCTCCGCACCCAAAAGGCCAGCTGAGCGATTACGATCGCACTGGTGTAGCAGTTGTCCTTTTCCTGCTCGAGCCAGGCAATCACGCGGGCGTTGCCGTTCTTCTTGGCCGGCTGACTCAGAACGTCTGCATCCAGGAGCCAGCTCACAGCTTGCGATGTTCTGGAAATTCCCGGCTGCGAGACGGCAACTCGTCGATTTTCACCGGACACGCCTTCAGGACAGCCAACCAGTCCGCGCTCTTGTTGATGCGGCGGAAAACGATGGCGTCTTCTTCCGGATCGAACTCCGCAATGAAGTGGTCGCCCGGCCGTGCCGGCGCGAGATTGGCCGGGACCGTGAGACGTCGCTTGGCATCGAGGGTGAGAATCATCGTGGGATTATCCCACCATGCAGGGAGCTGGTCAAACCGGCTCGGTTGCCCCTACACCCCTACACCCCTACACCACGTGGCGCGTGGCGCGTGGTGCATGGTGCATGGTGCATGGTGCATGGTGCATGGTGGAGGCTTCGTCCGTGACCAGAGTGACGTCAAGTGCCACGGCCTGAGCGGCGATGAGGAGGTAGTTGCCGCCGATCGGAGCACCGGCCAGTTCAGATGCCGCGGCGGTTTCCGAGGCAGGCACCGCCATCCCTCGGGTCATCACCTGACGTGGTCGCGCCAGCGCCGGAGTTATTCTCCGCCCCGGCTTTCAATCAAATGCATACCGACCGGGAAGCCTGGCACGGGCTTCAGCTGAGGGGGCAACATGAGAGCGAAGCAGCGCCGCAGCGCTCTGCTCATGACGTCGGCCGTCATGGGCGGGGCCTTCCTGAAGCTCGGAGTGTCGAGTGCCGCCGACACGGCCACAGCAACCGATACCGCGGCAGCCGCTCAGGACACCGCCCAGGCCCAGCAGGCCGCGCAAAACCAGGGCTCAACGCAGGCCCAAGGTGCAGCACAGGCTCAGGCGGCGGCGCAGGCCCCGTCTGCGGCCGCTCCAACCGACGAATCCGCATCGTCCGCGCCGCTGCAGACGGTGGTGGTCACGGGCTCGACCTCCAAGCGCACGCTGCTGGATGCCTCGGTGGCGATCACCGCCATCAGCAGCCAGGACCTGGACCAGAAGGCTCCGCTCGACACAGACGCCGTGCTGGAGATGGTTCCCGGCATCTTCGTCGAGAACACCGCCGGTCCGGTTTCCGACAACTACTCCGTGCGCGGGCTGCCAGGCGGGGGGCAGGAGTTCATCCGCCTGGAGGAGGACGGCATGCCCGCCATCTACGGCGGCCTCAACGACGATGAGGTCTTCCAGAACGACCTCTCCATCGATCACGTGGAAGCGCTCGAGGGCGGCAGCTCGGGCATTCTCACGCCGAACGCGGCCGGCGCCTCCATCAACTTCATCTCGCGCCGGCTGAACTTCGACGAGGGCGGCGGGGCCGCCAAGCTCGCCGGTACTACCTTCGGCGAGCAGCGCGCGGATTTCTGGTATTCGGCCCCCATCGTGTCGGATCTCGCCTACGCCGTCAGCGGCTACTACGACTCCAATCCCGGCACGCGCAGCTCCGCCTTCCGCTACGACACCTGGCACACGAAATTCCAGCTGGAGAAGCGCTTCGAAGGCGGCACCACCGTAATGCTGACCGCCAAGCGCTGGGATGAGCACGATCCCTACTATGCCGATCAGCCCTACGCCTACAACGACGGCCGGATCAGCAGCGTTCCCGGGCTCGACTCCCAGTTCGGCAACATCATCGGCCCGGATTTCGCGAACATCACGGTGCCGGACTCCTGCGTCAACGAATGCTTCCGCACCTTCAGCGCGCAGCAGGGCATTCACGCCACCGGCGGCCTCTATCGCATCGATCTCAACGCCCCGATCAACGATTCCGTCAGCGTGTTCGCCCGGGCGCGCTACACCACGACGGACTGGAATTTCAACGGGGTGTTCGCCGGCAGCGGCACCGGCAACAGCGGCCTGGCCTCGGCCGTGGACTATCTGTCGCCCACGGCCGCCTCGCCCATCGAGAGCCTGCTCGACCTCGGACAGGCCGCCTTCCCCACCGCCACGCAGTTCGGCATCCGCAACGTGGCCACGGGCCAGGTCATCCCGGCCTCCGATGTCACCGCCCTCGACGCCCTGAATGGCAACGGGCTGCTGCAGCAGACGGTGCTCAACCGGCAGGTGGTCACCCTGCGCGACTGGGGCAGTGACTTCGGCACCAAGTGGGAGCAGGACGCCGCCGACTGGACCAACAACCTCACCGTCGGTGGGATGGTGTACTCCACGCAGGAGACCAACGACCAGTCCGGGGTCGCGACCGTCATCAACGACGTTTCCAACCAGTCGAACATCTACGACATCGTGGCGCTGAACTCGGCGGACGCCGTGCTGGGAACGCTCTCCAACAACGGCCTCATCAGCTACGGCGACTGGGGCGCCGGCATCAGCTCCTACAGCCAGAATTCGCAGTCGGTCTACGTCAACAACGAGTTCACCTGGAATGAGCGCCTGCACATCGACCTCGGGGCGCGTTACGAGCATGAGCACGAGACCGCCGCCGCGGGCAACAGCACGAGCCAGCCGATCCCGCCGGGGATCGAAGGGGTGGTCCAGACGAACCCCAGTGCCTTCGACGGCACCTATGCCTATACCTCCGGCCACGAGACGCCGTTCAACTACACCGCAGGCGTCAACTACACCCTGACGCCCACCCTGTCCGTCTACGCCCGCTATGAGCGCGCCTACGAGACCCAGGGGCTGAATCCGTTCGCCACGGGCCTCATCCTGTACGAGGCAGGTGTCACCTTCTCACAATACGGGTTCCTGGGCACGGTCCGGGCCTTCCGCACCCTGTTCAACAACCAGAGCTGGGGGGGCGGCGTGGATCCGGAGAATCCGAACCTGGACCTGGGATTCTTCGGGAATTCAGACACCAATGGCGCGGATGTCGACATCACCTATCGGCCGGACTTCGAGCCGCTGCGGGCCTTTTCCGTGCACGGCGACGTGACCTACCAGGACTCGACCTTCGGCAATGTCTCCACCGGCACCATCACCATCAACAACGTGAACGTCTCATCCGAGGCCGATGCCTTCTACGACGGCAAGACCCCGCAGCGCACCCCCAATCTCATGTACACGGTCACCCCGGCGTACGACCTGCCGGGCCAGCACGGGCAGATCTATGCGCGCTACATGTACATCGGCCGCATCTATGCGGACAACGGCGACCAGGTGCCCCTGCCCGGCTACGGCGTGCTGACCATCGGTGCCATCTACGACATCACGCCCCACCTGGTGCTGAACGTCAGCGTGGACAACGTCACCAACGCGCTGGGCCTGACCGAGGGCAACCCGCGCCAGGGCTTCACCCAGGAAATCGTCAACAACTACTTCTACGGCCGGGGCATCGTCGGCCCGACGGCGCTGGTATCACTGACGGCGAATTTCTAGTTGCGTGACTGCAGGGGCTGCCGCGGGCAATGACCGACCGGCGCATCAGAAGGGTGGTCATCCTGGGGGGAGGAACAGCCGGCTGGATGACGGCCGCGGCCCTCGCCAAGGTCAATTCGCCGCCGCAGTTCGACATCGTCCTGCTCGAGTCGGAGGAGATCGGCACCGTCGGCGTGGGCGAGGCTACGATCCCCACCATCCACTGGTTCAACCGGCTCGCGGACGTGAACGAGGCCGAACTGCTGCGCGAGACCCGCGCCACGTACAAGCTCGGCATCGAATTTCTCGGCTGGAATGGCGCCGGCAGCCGCTACTTCCATCCCTTCGGGCGCTACGGCGGCCCGCACGACGCCTCCCTGTTCTATCACCGCTGGATCCGGGAGGAGCTGGCCGGGAGCGCGGACAGTCATCACGAGTACTCCCTGTCCACGCAGGCTGCCTGGGCCGGCCGGTTTGCCGCTCCCGCCGCCGACCCGGACTCCATCCTGGCCACGCTCGGCTATGCCTATCACTTCGATGCCGGTCTGTACGCCGCCTGCCTGCGGCGCCGCGCGCAGGCCCGTGGCGTGCGCCGCATCGAGGGCAGGGTCACCCATGTGCAGCAGCACCCGGAGTCGGGCTTCATCACCTCATTGACCACGCACCGCGGCGAGACGCTGGAAGGCGACCTGTTCATCGACTGCTCGGGCCTGCGCGCACTTCTCATCGAGGGCACTCTCGAGAGCGGCTTCGAGGACTGGTCCCACTGGCTGCCGTGCGACCGCGCCCTGGCGGCGCCCAGCACACGGATACAGGACCCCATCCCCCACACCCGCGCCACGGCGCACGAGGCCGGCTGGCAGTGGCGCATCCCGCTGCAGCACCGCACCGGCAACGGCATCGTCTACTGCAGCGGCTTCATCAGCGATGCGCAGGCCGCCGACACCCTGCTCACCCACCTCGATGGGCAGGTCCTCGCCGAGCCGCGACTGATCCGCTTCCTCGCGGGCCGGCGCCGTCGGGCCTGGGACCGGAACGTGATCGCCATCGGGCTGTCCGCGGGCTTTCTGGAGCCGCTGGAGTCGACCAGTATTCACCTCATCCAGAGCGGCATCGCCAAGTTCCTGTCGCTGTTCCCCACCCGCGACTGCGCGCCGGAAACCGCCGAGCAGTTCAACCGCGTCTTCGCCGCGGACTTCGAGTCGGTACGCGACTTTCTGGTGCTGCACTACCACTGCACGGACGGACGCCCGGAGCCGATGTGGCGGCATTGCCGGCACATGGCGCCGCCCGACAGCCTGGTCTCCCGGTTGTCACACTTCACCCGCAGCGGCCGCATCGTGCTGGGGACGGACGAGCTCTTCAAGGAGGCCAGCTGGTTCGCCGTCATGATCGGGCAGGGCCTGAGGCCCGGGGACTACAATCCGCTCCTGGACTGCATCAGCGCCGAGGACAACCGGGCCCACCTGCAGCGCATCCGGCGGCAGATTTCCGCGGCGCTCGCCACCATGGGGCGGCACGAGGACCACCTCCAGGCACAGCTGCGCAACTCCTGATTCTCATGCCCACGCCCGGCCGCATGCTCATCCTCTGCCTGGCGCTGCCATGTGCCGCGCCGCCCGCCGCAGGCGCCGCGCCGCAGACGCCCCCCTTTCATTTCGAAGTGAGGCAAGGCGCGAATCTCAACTACTTCCTGCGCGACGGGCAGACCGCAGCACACCTGGTGCTGCGCAGTGGCGACGCTCCGCGCATCCTGGTGGCCTTTCCTGCGGGCGACAGTGGCGTCGGAGTGTGGTTCCGGCGCCTTGGCACCCCCATGCAGTGGGTGGTCGATCTCCCGCCCGCGGCAACCGGCGCCGCCGATGCGGCCGGACGTCCCCTCCGTGGAATCGTCTTCGAGGTCTCGACCGGGGCGACGCGGCTGTCACCCGGACAGGCCGTCCTGTCCAGCATCCGCGTGCTGCGGGACTACCAGGGGTCGGGCACACTGCCCGCCGAAGTCGCGGTGCGACCGGAGGTTTCGGCGCACTCCATCAACTGGGCGCGCGCGCGCCTGGACGGGGCGCCGGGCTACCGCCTCACGCTGCAGATCCTGGACGGCAGCTTGGAGGCCGGTGGTTCAATTGCCGCGGGCGCCGACCGGCGGATCAGGCTGCGCATCACGGCCCTGACCGGTGAGACGCCGCTCACACCCCTTGCCGGCGCGGCACTGCTCAACGGCAGGCAGAACCCTGACCGGATGGCCGTGGACGTGCTGACCTTCCTCAGCTATCGGGAGAAGTTCCTGGCAGGCTCGTGGCGCTTCGACACCTACTTCGGGCGCGACACCCTGATGGCCGTGCGGCTGCTCATGCCGGTGCTCACACCCGCGGCCATCGAGGCGGCGCTGCGCTCGGTACTCGCGCGGCTCGCCCCCGACGGCGAGGTCGCCCATGAGGAGTCCATCGGCGAGTTCGCCGTGCTCAGCCACCGCCGGCAGGGTGCCTCCGGCGATGCGCCGATCCTCGACTACGGCATGATCGACGGCAACTATCTGCTGCCGCCCGTGGCCGCCGCCTACCTCCTCGACCTTCCCGAGGGTCGGGCCCGCGCCGCCGCCTTCCTGCGCGGCGGCATCGGCTCCCTGGGAGCCGCCGGCGCCGCGGCCGGCGCCGGAACCCCGGCCGGCGAGGCGCTGGTCCGCAATCTGCGCCTGGTCGCCGCGAACGCGAGCAAATTCGCCGCCGCTCCCCGCTTCGATCACCTGATCGCCCTCAAGGCCGGGCATGATGCCGGGCAATGGCGCGACAGCAGCGACGGCCTGGGCGGCGGGCGCTATCCCTATGACGTCAACGCCGTGCTGATGCCGGCCGCGCTGAGGGCCGCAGCCAGGCTCCTGCGCAGCGGAGTGCTCGATCCCTATCTTGCACCCGGCGATCGCGCGCTGCTCGCCCATGCCGGGAGCGATGCCGAGCTATGGCGTGATCGCGCCCCGGACTTCTTCGACGTGAGGCTGGACAACTCCGGCGCCCGCGCCGCGATCCGTGCCTACGCGCGGCGGATCGGTGTGCCTGCCGGAGCCGCCCTGGCTGCACTTGGCGCCGGGGCGCTCAGGTTCCATGCGATTTCGCTGGATGGCGCCGGCCAACCCGTGCCCATCGTGCACTCCGACGAGGGCTTCGAGCTGCTGTTCGCCACGCCGGCACCGGCGGATCTGGACCGGGATGTGCGCAGCGTGATCCGCCCGTTCCCGCTCGGGCTCATGACCGGAGCCGGGATGCTCGTCGCCAATCCTGCCTTCGCGGACGCCGGCATCCAGGCCCGCTTCAGCAACCACGCCTATCACGGCACCGTGGTGTGGTCGTGGCAGCAGGCCCTGTTCGCCATCGGACTGCAGCGGCAGCTGCGGCGCACGGACCTGCCGCAGCCGGTGCGCCGGCACCTGCTCGCCGCCCGGCGGCGGCTCTGGAGCGCGATCCGGGCCACGCGGACGATGCGCAATTCGGAACTATGGAGTTGGCGCTTCACGGCAGGGCGCTACCGCATCACGCCCTTCGGGTCCAGCGGCGCGGACGCCGACGAGTCCAACGCAGCACAGCTCTGGAGCACCGTGTACCTGGCGGTGAAACCGCCCCCCTCCTGATCGCCGCCGCCGGCTGGAAGGACCCCGGTGGGCGCCGCTCACCGGTCCGCCATCATCTGCACGCTCTTGATCATTCCATCCGCGCCGACACCGACCAACCAGCTGGAGCTGCCGCGCTCCTGCACGGCCCTGTACAGGTCCCACCGCACTTCGTCCAAGTGCCGGTAGTCATCGACGTTGAGCGCATGGGGCGCAAGCCCCAGGAACCGGACCTGCCGGAGCGCACCGTTGCCGGCAAGCACCTGCATCGGGGACTTCACTCCACGGGTGGCAACCGGGAAGTTCCGGTCCGAGTACAGGGCGCACAGTTTTTCGATGAGGCCCCGCAGGCGATACTCGACGCCAGGCTTCGGGGGGCTGCCGGCGACCCTGGGTACCAGGGCATTGAACTCACCGGCGACCGCAGGATCGAAGGGCAGCAGCGTCATGTGGATGCCCGCCATGCGCACGTCCTGGTCGAGGGAGTGCAGGTGGAATCCCACCTGCACCTGCACCCATTCACCATGCGCCGGATCCGTGGCCGGCCCGAAGGTCCATTGGCGGATGGCGTGCAGGGCCGCGTCATCCAGGCGTTGAAAGCCGCTGCTGCGCGCCACCTTCACCTTCTGCGGGCGCCCGCGCTTGTCGATGAGCACATCGAGCACTGTCGTACCCTGCTCGTGCGCACGGCTCGATCCCGGCGGATAGACAGGCTCGACGCGGTGGCTCACCTCGAGGGCGTCGGATTCCCCGGGAGTGGAGTCAGCGCGCCCGCGGGCGCTCGAGGAGCCGCTCGCCGATGCGGCTGCCGGCGGACTCGCCGGCTTGGGCGCCGGGGCTTGCGCGGGCAGGGAAATCTCCAGCACCGGCGCCTCGGCCCAGTGCAATTCCGGCACCAGTTTCTCCGGCCGGATCGCCGCCACTCGGGAAGCCAGCTGCGGCGCACGCGGCCGGTCGTACAGGTACACCTGCAGGGCAGGCTCCACCACCGCAGGCGGTACCGGCAACCGGTCGAGGCCCACCGCCAGCAGGTAGAAGGCGAGCGCATGCAGTGCGGCGGCGAGCACCACGGCGCCGCCTCGCGAGCGCACCCGCCAGTGCCCGCAGTACAGCCGGCGCAATCCGGTGCTCGCGGCGATGTCCCGCATACGCCCTGTCCGTGCCCCGAGGATGCCCGTGCCGGCATGGCAC
>Ga0335073_10014113_pt1 | contig 11203 bp, 8 predicted proteins | sample Lox_Sample_22_FD_207093 | JGI IMG/M metagenome (GOLD analysis project Ga0335073, IMG submission 207093) | Soil microbial communities from Loxahatchee National Wildlife Refuge, Florida, United States - Lox_Sample_2.2 | ecosystem: Environmental > Terrestrial > Soil > Wetlands | place: USA: Florida... | reverse complement strand
GCTCCTTGTGGGCGATGCGCTGGTAGAAAGTCTGGAAGCCGAACCAGCCCGCGCGTGACCTGCCGACGACCTGGCTGGTCAACCGGGCGAGGTCCGGCGGGATGATGCGCAGCGGGCGCCCGGTCCGCTCGGCCAGCAGCTGCATCTCACAGCAAGTCTGCATCCGGATCATCCAGAACGCGGCCTCGTCGATACTGGTCCCCGCAGTGAGCAGCCCATGGTTCTGCAGGATCAGTGCTTTGCCGTCTCCGAGAACCTTGGCCATGCGCTGACCGTCCGCCTCTTCGAGCGCCGGCCCATCGAAGCCTGTGTAGACGGAGTGGCTCTCGTAGAACGCGCACGCATCCTGGTTGATCGGCAGCAGCGGTTCCCCAAGCGCGGAGAACGCTGTACCTGCCACCCCGTGCAGGTGTACCGAGGCGATCACGTCCGGCCGTGCGTCGTGGATGCCAGCATGGATCGCGAACGCCGCGCGATTGACGACTCCGGCCCCCTCCACCAGGTTGCCCTGGTCATCGATCAGCATGAGGTCGCTCGCGCGCATCATCTCAAAGGGCAGGCCGAAGGGATTGGTCCAGAACCAGCTCGGATGTTCTGGATCTCGCACGGCGGCGTGGCCGCCAGGGCCGGTGTCGTAGCGCAGCCGGGCGAACGCGCGGAATGAAGCGGCAAGGTGATGTTTGCGATACTGGCGGACCTCGTCGGCGTTCGCGATCTCCGGCTCCTCGGCGTACTGCAGTAGCTCAGGACGTCCGCTCATCGGCTCCTCCGATCACGCCGGCACGGCGACCAACCACGATTGTGGGACATATGTCCCAGCTTTACAGGTGAGGATTGGGAAGTCAATACGTATCAACCCGCTCGAAGATCCGGCGGGGGTTGTCGACGAGCATCCGGTTCAGCTGCGCGTCGGTGATGCCCGCCTCTCGCAGAGCCGGGATGACGTCGTCGAATAGATGCGGCCAGTTCCAGTTCGGCAGGTGCTCGGCCCGGGCGGGCTCCAGATTGTGGCTGAAGCATGGAGCATCCGTACTGAGCAGCATCTGGTCGGCAAACCCCTCGAGGGCCAGTTGCGCGACCGTGGCGACGCGCTCAGGTGTCGTAGCGAACACGTCGAGACCGAATCGGTCCATGCCAATGTAGGCACCGGTGTCGAGCAGTCGGCGCAGGTAGTCACGATCCTTCGAATCCCCGCTGTGGCCGATGATGACCCGCGTCGGGTCGACGCCCTCCTCGTCGAAGATCCTCAGTTGATCGAGGCCTCGATGCGTCGCCGCATGCGTATGGGTGGTAATGGGCACACCGGTCTCGCGATGCGCCTGGGCGACACAGCGCAGCGCACGGTCGATATCGGGCGTCACCCCGATCTCGTCCGTTGAGCATTTCAGGATCGCGGCGCGCACGCCAGTGCCGGCGATTCCCTCCCTGATGTCATCGATCAGGAACTCCGTGAGGTACTCCGGCCCGTCGATCATCCGGCCTGGCCCGCGGAAATGGAAGTATAGCGGCAGGTCACGGTAGGTGTAGACGCCGGTGGCCACGATGACATTGATCGTCGTGTGCTCCGCGACCTCCTTGACCCGGGGAATGAAGCGGCCGAGGCCGAGAACGGTGAGATCGACGAGCGACGAGACACCGACCGACTCCAAGTAGTGGAGCTTGTCGACGGCATCCGCGCGGCGTAGCTCCTCGTCCCAATCCCCCGGGTAGTTGTCGTCCAACTCCTTGTTGAGGGTGAAGAGGTGCTCGTGCATGAGTGTTAGGCCGAGTTCGGAGCTGTCCACCCAGCCGGATGTCGTCGGCACGCCAGCCATGTCTCAATCCCGTCGCCGAGGTGACCCGTCATCACGCTAGAACGTCAGCACCAGTCTGCCGCGGATGCCGCCGGCTTCGAGTAGCTCGTGCGCGCGGCGCGCATCCTGCATGGGCAGGCACTGCGCGACGCGGGGCGTGAGGGTGCCATCGGCAACCAGGCCGGCCAGCTTCTGCAGTGCTGCGGTGTTGTGGGCCTGCTCGGTCACCGACACGTAGTGGACGTGCACCCGTCCAGCAGGCTCGGGAGGGCTGAGCCGCAGCGTGACGACATTGCGCCCGTCCTTGACGGCCGGATACACGACCGGGCCCATCAGCGCGGCGTCAATCAGGCCGTCGGCCCCGCCCGGCCTCTGGGCCCGTACGGCGGCGGCGAGCTCCGGCCCTCGCCGGAAGATCTCGTGTGCGCGGAGACTGTGGACCAGTTCCTCGTCGCGTTCGCTGGCATCGGCCAGCACGGTCATACCAGCTGCGTGAGCGAGCTGCACGCAGTACCCGCCGACCGCGCCGGCCGCCCCCGTGACGAGTACGGCCTCCCCTGGCGCCACGCCGACCGCCTCGACGGCCATGACCGCGGTCAGTCCGTTCATCGGTACCGTCGCGGCCTGCGCGAAGCCGACACCATCAGGAATCGGGACGAGCGACTGCGCTGATGCGACGATGTACTCCGCCTGAGCTCCGCCGCGCGGAGTCCGCGGCTGCATGAGCCCCATCACCCTGGCGCCGTCGGCGAGTTCGACTCCGGGCCCGGCAGCGTCGACCGTCCCCGCGAACTCCATGCCGGGGACGTAGGGCGGTGGCATGTCCGCCATCCGCGCCCGCTGCCGGCCCGACCGGAACAGCGTGTCGGTCGGGTTCACGGTCGCAGCAGCGACCCGCACGCGCACCTCACCCGCGCCCGGCTCGGGCATCGCCAACTCGACGACATGCAGCACGTCGGGACCACCGAAGTCGTCCAGACCGACACCGCGCATGGAAAGCTCATCACTCCCGAGGACGACCACTATTATGGCTGGCTGACGGGCGCGCTCTCCTGGAGGACGCGTTGCATGCGGTACAGCTTCGCGCCGTTGGTGCGGAGCAGCTTGGCGGCCTGCTCCTGCGTGAGCGACGCGGTGAGCGCGCCGGCGGCGGCTCGCGACTCGGGCCACGAGCCGTCGTTGTGGGGGTAATCGGCCTCGAAGCAGAGGCTGTCCTCACCGATCTGATCGATGAGCCGCATGCCGGCAGGGTCGTCGAAGACGCAGGCGAACACATGACCAGCGAGGTAGGAACTCGGCGGCTTGGGCAGCGAGTTGAAGCCGAGGAACGGAGCCTGGCCCTCCCACAGCCCGTCGAGCCGGCTCATCAGGTACGGGATCCAGCCGGCCTGGCCCTCGGACAGCGCGACCTTCAGGTTCGGGTAGCGGACGAAGGCGCCGCTCACCAGCCAGTCGGTGAGCGAGAACGAGGAGTTGCCGAAGTGGTTGCTGATTCGGACGCCGAGCGGCGCGTCATCCGACGTGGTGTGCACGACGGAGCTGGACCCGATGTGGACGTTGATGACCGTCCCGGTCTCCTCACAGGCGGCCAGGAAGGGCTCCCAGTAGCCGCCGTACATGGACGGCAGGCCGAGCCGGGCGGGGATCTCGGAGAAGCAGACCGACGTCAGACCGCGCTCGGCGTTGCGCCGGACTTCTGCGGCCGCGAGTGTCGAGTCCCAGAGCGGGATGATCCCCGAACCAAACAGCCGCCCTTCCGACGGCTGTTGCCACTCCTCGGCGAGCCAGTCGTTGTAAATCTGGACGCACTGCAGGGCGAGCTCGCGGTCGGCCGCCTCGAGGAAGCGCTGCCCACAGAATCGGACGAAGGCGTTAGGAAAGCATACGCTTGCCTCGATGCCGTCGAGATCCATGTCCGCCAGCCGCGGTGCGACCTCGTAGCAGCCCGGGCGCATCTCGTCATAGGTCATCGGCTCTGCGTCAAGCTCGCCTTTGGAGTACCCGACTGCGGCGAAGCCGCGCAGGATCTCGACGCGTGCCTGTTCGTAGTACCAGACATCGGCCCACTTTTCCGCACCCGGATTGATGCGGGAAGGAACGCGTTCCCGAACGACGTGCGGCCAGACCTCCTGGTATTTCTGAGCGAGCCGCGAGGACCACAGATCCGCCGGCTCGACAATATGGTCGTCAACCGAGACCATCCACGGCACCGGATTGGCACGTTGGCCGTTCAACGCAACTCCTCCCGGACGCCGGGGTACTCGAGTGCTCGTGCTGCCCGCAGCGTCGGTCCGTAAGGTTATCCGGGACAACTGTCCCACAATTGTGATCGAACGTCAACAGCCGTCATACGGCTGGCGACAGGCGATTGCCTTAGCGCCCCGAGGAGTGCCACGACGCTAACGGCGGCCCTGCAGCCTCATTTTGGCCGCCGGGAGCGCAGGGCTGGCGTCAACCGCCGTAGGGCGCTTTGCGTCGCCGTCCTCGCTGTCCGGTTCGGCGGGACGGGTGAGTTCTCTCGGCCGCCGCGATGCAGCCTTCTGGCGCCACACCGCGAACGACACCGCGCCGATTAGGGCGCATCCGTTGAACATGTCGCTGAGCCACTGCACGCCCGTGACCAGCTGCAAGCCCTCCACGCCGGTGGCGAGTACGTAGACGGAGACCAACGTGCCCCACAGATTGACGCGGCCGGGCTGGAACTGAGTTGACCCGAGGAACACCGCGGCGAACGCCGGCAGCAGCAGACCGGCACCGAAGGTAAGCGACGGCCCGTTCAACGATGCAAAGAGCACGCCACCCACGCCGCAGATCCCCCCCGACGCGATCAGTGACAACCATGTCCACTTGCTGACGTTGACGCCGGCCAGCCGGGCGGCCTCGGGGTTACTTCCCGTCGCGCGGATGTAACGACCGGCCGGCGTGAAGTCGAGGACCCACCAGGCGAGTAGCGCCAGCACGACGAGATAGAGGACAACAATCTGGAAGCCGAAGACCGTGTACTGAGTGAGCTGGTTCCACGAGTTTGAGGTCGGCGGCAGCGGCTGAGCCTGCCCGGAAACGATCTCCTGCACGGCCGTAACAATGGTGGCCATACCGAGCGTGGCGATGAAGGAGTTGACTCGCAGCTTCACCACGATGAAGCCGTTCACGACGCCGATCGCGATGCCGCACACCACCGCTACCGCGATCGCGGCCCACATGTCCCAATGCTTGTTCGTCTGGAGTACCGCGGCCACGATGGCGGAGAAGTTGATCGTCGCGCCCACGGACAGGTCGTACGCGCCGGCTGCCATCGGAATGAGCACGGCGATTGCGAGGATCGCTACGATCGATTGCGAGGATGCGACCGAGTGGAGTGTGGCCTGGGAGAGAAATAGGCCGGTCTTCCACACGCCGAATACAACGATGAACAGTGCCCATAGGTACAGCCCGCTATAGCGGTCCATGCCGAGCGAGAATCTCCGCCTGGAAGATATCATGACCTTTCGTCCTTATCCTCTGCTCCGAGCATTTCCGACGAAAGCCTGGCGGACGTCACCTGCTTGCCGAGGAGTTCGCACACGATCCGCCCGTGCCGCAGCACCAGGACTCGGTGGCAGAGCTCAACCAGCTCTTCGAGGTCGGTGGAACTCACGACAATGGCCGCACCTTCCTCAGCGGCCGACAGCAGCGCTCGATGCAGCTCAGCCTTCGCATGGACATCGACGCCCTGGGTGGGCTCGGCGAGCAGGAAGATCTTCGGCTGCAGCCGGATCCACTTGCTGAACAGAAGCTTCTGCTGGTTTCCCCCGCTGAAGTTCGACAGCGGCGCACCCACTGCGTCGGCCGGCTTGATCGAGAACCTGGTGAACCACGCGCTGGTTTCGCGCAGCTCCCGGCGGCGCCGCAGGAACGCTGTGCGCCAAAGCGGTCGCAGGTTCGGCAGGGTAAGGTTCTCGGCGGCCGACAGATCCATGAACCCGCCGTGCAGCTTGCGATCCGGTGGCATGTAAGTCACGCCTGCTGCCAGCGCCGCTCGCGGACGGTCAGCTCGAACAGGCTGACTCTGGACAGTCACTACCCCCGCCTCGCGCGGAACGGCGCCGAACACCGCGGCGAGGACAGTCTCACGACCCGATCCCGTGAGGCCGGCGAATCCGAGGACCTCTTTTGGCCGGGCCGTGAAGCTGACATCACTCAGGAACTCAGCCGTGATGCCATCAACTGTCAACGCTGCTTCGTGTGTCTGCACTGGCCTGGCCTGATCCACGTGAACGGCCTCGAGTTCACTGCCAGCCAGCAGACTGACCGCCTCCCTGCGCGTCAGCGAGCCGACGCCGGTGTCGGCCACCGTTCGACCGTCGCGGAAGATCGTGAGGGTCGAGGCAATGGAGAAAACCTCGTCGATACGATGGCTCACGTAGAGCACGCCGACACCGGACGCGGCAGCGGACCGGATCATGCGCAGCAACCGGTCCACTTCGACCTGGGGCAGGGTCGCGGTCGGCTCATCGAGGACAAGCAGCTTGGCGGACTGCCCTGGCTCGACCGCGAGCGCGCGGGCGACGGCAACACCGGTACGTGCCGCAGGCGACAGATCCTCGATCAGCGCATCAGGCCTGACGTCCAATCCGACTCGGGCGAGGTCCCGCTCAGCTCGTCGCCGCATCACCCGCGGTTTGATCGTTCCCAGCCGGCGTGCGTAGCCGGACGACAGATAGAGGTTGTCCAGCACACTGAGCTTCGGCACCAACCCGAGGTCCTGGTGCACGAAACGGCAGCCCAGGGCCTGCGATTCGTCTGCCGATCCGAACTCCAGTGGCGCCCCGTCGATGTGGATCTCCGCGCCTGGCTCGGGCCGGTGATAGCCCGCGAGGATCTTGATGAACGTCGACTTTCCCGATCCATTGGCTCCCAGCAAGGCGCGGACCTCGCCGGGAGCGATCGTCAGGTCGACCGCGTCCAGCGCCAGCGTCGCGCCGAATCGCTTCGAGACCCGCGTTGCCGCGAGGGCAGGACGGGGTGCTGCCACCCCATCCTGCCCGGACGTGTGGATCACGGGACGTGCCACAGCTTCTTCATCTGGGCCTCGAAGTCAGCCGGCTTGTCGTAGGAATCGGCGACGGCGAAGGAGGCTTTGTCGGTCAGCAGCTGGGTGGGCAGCGCGGAGTTGCCATCGATGATCGGCATTCCCTCCAAGTGCCGCAGCGCGGCGTCGATTGTCGCCCACGCACCGTAATGCAGCGCGAGACCGGTGAACGCGTTCTCGGTGCCCTGCTTAATGTCTGCCAGGTTCTGCACGGTGGCCGCCTGGCCAGCGATCTTCACATCGGTCAGGCCTGCGGCCTTGAGCGCCGATGGAAGGCCAACGACCCAGGCGCCGTCGTCGGTGACCACGTACTTGATATCGGGATTCCTCTGCAAGGCGGAGATGATCGCTGGTACCGACTGACCGCCTTCGGCCTGCGCAATTGTGCCCTGCAGATCCGTCAGGTTACAGCCAGGGCAATCGGACGCGATCTTTTGCTTGAAAGCATCCGCGAACACCCTGAACGTCGAGAAGTCAGGGACGTTGTAGAAGAGGATCTTCGCCTTCCCGCCGGAATCCGCGATAACCCAGTTCGCGACCACGTTGCCGAAGTTGGTATAGGCAATGGGACCGCCGATGTTGGCGATGATCGTTTTGTCGAGCTTCTGCGGGCCGACATACGCCACGATGATCGGCACGTTGGCCTTCTGATAGGCCGGCAGCACCTGCGATCCCCACACTGCTACGGGCAGGCCGCCGGCCGAGACGGCGACGGGGTGGTACTGGAGCGCCTGCAGGAAGCCGGCGATCAGCGTCGAAGGTTCGGCGTTCTGGTACGTGATGACCTTGAGGTTCCATCCGATCGCCGCTGTGGCGGCGCGGAAACCGTTCGTCATGTCCTTACATTGCGCGAGCTCACACTGCAGCCAGACGAAGGTCTTGCCCCTCGGGGCGGGCTTCGCTAGTGGTGTCGTGATCGGCACCGTCGTGGGCGCCTGTTCGGCCAGTTTCGTCGCCGCAACCGCTGCGGCCACGGAGCTGCCCCCCGAAGAGGAGGACGCCGGGTCCGTGGCCTGGCTTGCCGCGCTGGGGTTAGAGCCACCGGTCATGCTGCTACTGCACGAGGCGGCGAGCATCGCCGCCAGGACAAGCGCTGCGGCGCCGCCGACTCTTCGGGTGTTGTTCAGCATTGGTCCTCATGCCTCCGGTCTCAAGGTGCAGCTCTTAGGTGGACTGGCCTGAGCCTGGTGCGCAGTTCAGCTTGTTAGCTCGCATGAGTGACGTGTGTGATCTGGATGCAGCTCAGGACATGTTTCGGAAACCTACCTGTAGCATCAGCGGCAGTCAATGATTCTGGGACATCTGTCCCGAAATTCGTAGAGGAGGGCTGTCTCAGGCGATCATCAGGCCACAGCACGGGCACAGATGACGATCAGGAGACAGCGTTTAGCGCCGCTCCGCTTAGTGCCCCGCCCCTCGCAACAAGCCACTGCCGTAGACAAGCCAGTACTCGTCAGCAATCTCGGCAGCCGTGAGCGGGCCATGTTCGCGGTACCAACGCGACGTCGAGGTCAGCACACCGAACAGCATGAACGTGACGACCGTGGCGTTGCGGTCTCTGCGGAACTCTCCGCTTGCCTGGCCAGAACGGATGACCTGGCGAATCGTGCGAAACGTCTGCCGGGACCACTCGTCGTACCGCTCAGCCTCGGCGGGAATCTCCTTGCGTGCATACTCGAATACCCGGGCGTGAGCACTGTCGCGTATGGCGATCGCGGTCCACGAGCGGAGAAACGACTGCAATCGCCGAGATGCCGTCGGCTCATCCAGAGCGACTTCGAGCGCGGCATCGCACTCGCCGATCCATTGATCGACGATGCCACGCATGATGGCGGGCTTGCTGTCGACGTGGACGTAAAGCGTCGGTTTAGAGATGCCGAGCTCACCCGCCAACTGCTCCATCGACACCGCGTGATAGCCGACGCGATCAAAGAGCTCCGCCGCAACCCGCAGGATCACATCCTTGGACGGAGCGCGGCGGCGGCGATCACCCGACTGGCCTCCGGCCGATGTCCGCAGCAACCTCTGGACCCTCCTCCAGTCCTGGCATCTGGCTTCGCCTATCGATGTTGTGCAGCCTAGCCGCACCAGCCGGATTGCCCCCGCACAGCGGCATGCGGTATCGCCTGTACGGTTCGATAGATCCTCCTTCCGGCCTACTGCGCCGGTGAGTCACGCAGCGAACGCAACAGGTTCTTCTGTACTTTGCCGGTCGCAGATATTGGCAGGTAGGCGACTACGTGCCACTCCGTCGGGATCTTCTGCTTTGCGACGCCCTGCGCGAGCAGGAATTGCGCGAGTTTGTCACCCGACGCGTCTTCTTCACAGGTTCCCGGCGCGGGGACGACGAACGCGCAGACACTCTCTCCGAGGCGTCCGTGCGGAACGCCGATCACCGCCACTCGGTGGATAGCCGGATGGCGCTCCAAGGCTAGCTCGATGTCCGCAGCCGAGAACTTCTCCCCTCCCCTGTTGATGATGTCCTTCGTCCGGCCGGTAATGCGTACCCAGCCCTGCTCGTCGACTACACCCATGTCTCCAGGGTCGAACCATCCGCCGGCCAAGTACGCCTCGTTGTCTTCGGCGCGGCTGTACCCGAGCATGACCCGCGAGCCGCGCAATCGGATGTGCCCCTCCACGCCGGGCGCCGCCTCGCGGCCGTCGTCATCGACAATCTGGATCTCAACGCCTTCGACGCGCATTCCGTCCCAATACGCTCGCCGTTCCAACGGTTCGCTGGCCGACGCGAGCGCCGCGGGGCCTGCCGTCTCGGTCATGCCGTAGATACGTATGGCGCGAATACCCAGCCGGTCGGCGCGCTCAACCAGGTCGGGCGAGGTGTTCGCTCCACCGCTGATGAACTTCGGGAGCACGTGCACCGGCTGGGTCCGGGACTCGTACTCCGCGACCAGGTCGGTGAGGAACACCGCGGCGCCGAGCGTCCAGGTCACTTTTTCGCGGTCGATGAGATCGACCGCTGTCGCTGCATCCCACCGGCGCATCACGACCGCGCTCGCCCCACAGGTCAACGGGACGAGGAACGCGGCAATCATTCCCGCTATATGAGTCACCGGCGCCAGGGCGAGGTTCACGTCGCGCTCGCCGAGACCGTAGACGTCGTGGTACAGGCGCGAAGATGCCACCACGCCCGCAGACGACAGCCGCGCTCCCTTCGGCTGCGCGGTCGTGCCCGACGTGTACAGGCGCAGGCATTCGGACTCGCCGGTCACCGGGGCAGCTGGAACAGGCACGGCCGCGGCAGTGTGCCGATCCGGCAGGACGCGCCAGCCTCCGGCCACGTCCGTCGGCGGGTCACAGGTGTATTTGACCGCAGGGACGCAGTTCGCCGCCGCGAGGCAGGAATCGACTTCGGCGCACAGATTGCGGTCGCTCACGTGCTCCTGCACCACAACCGCGGAGGGGAAGGCATCGGCGATGATCGCAGCGACCTCATGCTGCCGATAGATCGAGACGACAGGAACGGCGACCGCGCCGACCGCCCAGCAGGCCCCCACGGCGGACAGTATCTCCAGCCGATTCGGTGACATGATGAGCACGCGATCACCCCACGCGACACCATGTGCGGCTAGATCGGACGCAATGCAATCGGCCCAAGAGTCCAGTTCAGCGAAGGTCAACACCTCGTCGTCGAGCAACGCGAAGCGGCGAGAACCCCACCGCCGAGCGGCAATTTTGGTCAGCATCGCTACGGTCTCGTCAGTTCTTGGCCTGGCGTCCGTCATCCTGCTCTGCCCTTCGCCGTCAGTGTGCACGCCGGTGTCTGGATCAATGTCATCTGCTCGGCAAGGACAGGCGCTCCTTGCGCGTCCGAATAGTGGGTCACGACGGCCACTGTGCTGAGGAGCTTTCCCGACCGTGATCGCACCGTCCGTGCGGGGCCGGCCCACCGGCGCCCTTCGAGCAAGTCTCCTGCCACCACAGGGCGCTGGAACCGCCAAGCATGCTCGCCGTGGACCACGCGGGCAAGGTCGAGGCCGACCTGCCGCACGAGATCGGCCGCGTCTCCCCCGTTCCAGTGCGCCGCGGTACACGTGAACAGCAGCGGGGCCACAAGATCGGCGAAACCCGCGCCATGCGCCGCATCAAGCGTGTGGTGGATCTCATTCGAGCTCTTAATCGCCCGTGCGAACTGGACGATCTGCCCGCGCTCGACGGGAAGTCGCACCGTCGCCAACTCGCGATGCTCTTCCGCCGGACCGGCGTCGGCGGCTGCAGGACGGGCGGCGCCCGAGAGGTCACCGAGGACAGCGGAGCCGCTGACGCGGCTGCTGTCGTCGACGGTCACCACGAGATCGACGCGATCCTGGTCGCGCGCACT
>Ga0335073_10014112_pt1 | contig 11203 bp, 11 predicted proteins | sample Lox_Sample_22_FD_207093 | JGI IMG/M metagenome (GOLD analysis project Ga0335073, IMG submission 207093) | Soil microbial communities from Loxahatchee National Wildlife Refuge, Florida, United States - Lox_Sample_2.2 | ecosystem: Environmental > Terrestrial > Soil > Wetlands | place: USA... | reverse complement strand
TCGCATCGGAGGCGCAGAGCATGCTCGGCCTGACGTCGACCTCGGCCGCACCGCACGAGATCGTGCGCGCGATCCTGCGCATGCCGGTCGATCTTCTGTGGAACGGCGGCATCGGTACGTACGTCAAGGCGGCCGGCGAATCGAATCTCGAGATCGGCGACCGCGCGAATGACGCCGTCCGCGTGAACGGGAGCGAGCTCGGCGCCAAGGTCGTGGGCGAGGGTGGCAATCTCGGGCTGTCCCAGCGCGGCCGCATCGAGTACGCGCTGCGTGGCGGCCGGCTCAATACGGATTTCATCGACAACTCCGCGGGCGTCAACACCTCCGACGTCGAGGTGAATTTCAAGATCCTGCTGAACCCGCTGGTCGAGTCCGGGAAGCTGCGCGAATCCGAGCGCAGGCGGCTGCTCGGCGCGATGACCGACGATGTGGCCGAACTCGTTCTGCGCAACAACTACCTGCAGAGCCAGGCGTTGAGCACGCTCGAGCTGCACTCGGCTGAGCGCCTGCCCGAGTACCAGCATCTCATCCGGCTGCTCGAGCGCTCGGGGGATCTGGCGCGCGCGCTCGAGTTCCTGCCCGACGACGAGCAGCTCACCGAGCGCTCCAAGCGCCGACTGGGTCTCACGCGCCCGGAGCTGAGCGTGGTGCTCTCCTACAGCAAGATCTGGCTGAGCCATCACCTGCTCGCCTCCGACGTGCCGGAGGACCCGTACCTCTCGAACGAGCTCGAGCGCTACTTTCCCGCGGTGCTGCGGCGCCGCTTCGCGCCCGCCATCCGCCGTCACCGGCTGCGTCGCGAGATCATCGTCACCGCCACGGCGAACAGTCTCGTCAATCGCATGGGCCCGGCCTTCGTGCTGCGCGCGGAGGAGGACACCGGCGCCGCGCCCGCGAAAATCGCGCGCGCGTACACCGCGGCGCGCGAAATCGTCGAGATGCGCAAGCTCTGGGCGGAGATCGAGACGCTCGACAATCGCGTACCGGCGACCACGCAATACGCCATGATGTACGAGACCAGCCGCCTGCTGCGGCTCATGACGTACTGGCTCCTCGCGCAGCGGCGCGGTGAGCTCAAGATCGACCAGGCCGTCGCCGAATTCCGCGGCGGCGTTCGCGAGCTGAAGGCCCACATCGCCTCGAGCCTCACGGGCGCCTCCCGCGAGCGCCATGAGGCCTTGCGACGGCGGCACGTGGAGTCCGGCGTGCCCGCCGAGCTCGCGGGGCGCATCGCGAGTCTCGATGCGCTCAACTCCGCGCTCGATCTCGTGGAGCTCGCCGCTCTGCGGCGCGCGCCGGTCGCCGACACCGCTCGGGTGTACTTCGAGTTGGGCGAGCGCGTCGGGCTCGATTGGCTGCGCGAGCAGGTCGAGCGGCTGCCGGTCGAGGGCGCATGGCAGGCCGTCGCACGCACGGAGCTGCGGCTCGGGGTGTACCTCGCACAGCGGCAGATCGCCGCACGCGCGCTCGCGGGGTGGCGAGCGGGTGCGGCCGGCGGGCGCGTCACCGCGTGGATGAGCGCCGCGGGCAAGGAGCTCGATCACTGGCAGCGCATGCTCTCGGAGATGCGCGCGGGCGGACCGGCGGACTTCGCGACGCTCTCGGTCGCTCTGGAAACGGTGCGCAAACTCGCCGCCTGAGGGACAATCTCGCTCATGAGCGGGAAACTGGTACTGGTGCGCCACGGTGAGAGCATCTGGAACGTGGAGAATCTCTTCACGGGCTGGACGGACGTGGATCTCTCGGATGCCGGCCGCAACGAGGCGCGCGCCGCCGGGCGCGAGCTCCTCTCCGCGGGCATCAACGCCGACGTTGCCTTCACCTCCGTGCTCAAGCGGGCGATCCGCACGCTGTGGATCATGCTCGACGAAATGGACCGCATGTGGATTCCCGTCGAGCGCTCCTGGCGTTTGAACGAGCGCCACTACGGCGCACTGCAGGGGCTCAACAAGGCGCAGACGGTCGAGCGCCATGGGGAGGCGCAGGTGAAGATCTGGCGCCGCAGCTACGATGTGCCGCCGCCGTCGCTGTCGCGGGAGGATGAGCGGCATCCGCGCTTCGATCCGCGCTACGCAGCGGTGGACCCTGCGGAGCTGCCGTGCTCCGAGTCTCTGAAGGACACGCTCGAGCGGGTGCTGCCCTGCTGGCGCGAGCGCATCTGCCCGGCGCTCGCCCAGGACCGCAACGTGCTCGTCGTGGCGCACGGCAACAGCTTGCGTGCGCTCGTCAAGATGCTCGATGGGTTGAGCGAGTCCCAAGTCGTCGAGCTCAACATTCCAACGGGTGCACCGCTCCTGTACGAGCTCGACACGGACTTGAAGCCGCGAGCGCGCCGCTACCTCGGAAATGCCGAGGCGATCGCGGCGGCGGCGGAGGCCGTGCGCCGGCAGACCGAGCGTCGCTGAGCCTCGCTCAGCCCTTACGCGGCACTGCCGTGGCTCTGCGGCACGATCGCGGCGGCCCAGCCGTCGTAGCGCCCGCCGTTCGCTTGCGCGAGCTCGGAGAAGCGCTGGCTCAGCTCCTTCATATCGGGCACCGAGAGCCGCAGGGGCTTCGATGCGTGCAGGCTGAAGCGCTGGTCGGCGCTTTCGGGTAGCGGGCGTGCATCGACGCTGAAGCCCTCGGACTCGAGCGCCCGGCGCACCCCCTCGCAGGCCGACTCGCTCGGCAGGCCGAAGAAGAAGTCGACCTGGTGGGGCTTAAAGGGATCGGAGCCGCGCGCGCGCAGCTGCGCGATCTGCCGCGCATCCCAGTCATCCCCCGCGCTTGCGCGGATCCTGCGCAGCTTGAAGACGACGCGCGCGATGAGAGCGAGCGCCGCGACGACGAACACGATCACGAGCCAGCGCATATCACCCCCACGCGAGCGGTCCGGCCGCCGCGCGCCAGGTCCCGCTCCTCACTCGTCCGGAGCGATCGTCACCTTCAGTCCCGCGAGCGCATCGCCGAACTCGATCTGGCAGGAGAGGCGCGAGTTGCGCTCGTGGTGCGCGAGCTCCGCCAAGAGCTCGCGCTCGTCCGACATGGCCGCAGGGAGCCGCTCGATCCACTCGGGATCCACGTAGACGTGGCAGGTCGCGCACGAGCACATCCCGCCGCAGATCGCGGCCACGCCGTAGTCGAGCTCGCGCAGCGTCTCCATGACTTTGAGACCCGACTTCGCCTCGACCTCGTGCTCTCTCCCATCCCGATCGACGACTCGCAGCAACGGCATGCACTCGCTCCGCACCCAGGGTAAAAGCGGCTAGTCTGCCGGTCTCCCGCTGCAAGCGCCAGCGCGAGCTTGCGCGTCAGGCTCCCGGCGCGGCGAGCGGCCCGAAGACCTTGAGGATGAACACCGCCTTGTCGAGCTCTGCGAAGCTCGTGCGCATCTCGCGCTCGAGCGCGCCGAAGACGTCCTCGTATTTGCCGACGATCTGCGTGCTCAGGCTGCTCGTGACGACCTTGAGCCGCGCATCGCCCTGCAGCCGCCCGAGAAACGCCTTGATCGGCGGAATGAAGCTCTCGGCGAGCGGATAGAGGCTGATTTCCACTGCGATGTCCATACAATACACCTTCTGCCGGCCCGGTCAGTATAGGGTTAGAATCGGGCGGCGCCGCGGCTCATGAACGTACGGCGATGACGCGCAAGATCGAGATCCACCAGGTCGACGCCTTCACCACGCGGCCTTTCACCGGCAATCCGGCCGGAGTCGTGCTCAACGCCGACGGTCTCGAGGATGCCGAGATGCTCGCCATCGCGCGCGAGCTCAACAACGCCGACACCGCATTCATGCTGGCGCCCGACGGCCCGGATCACGACGTGCGCGCACGCTTCTTCACCCCGCGCACCGAGGTCGGCTTCGTCGGTCACGCGACGGTCGCCGCGCATTACGTGCTCTCGCGCGAGCGCGGCACCGAAGGGCGCCGGCGGCAGCGATCGCGCGCCGGCGTCGTGGAGATCGAGATTCGCGGCGCGGGCGCGGAGCGGCGCATCGCCGTGCGCCAGCGCTGCCCACCGCTCGGCCGCGAGCTCAACGAGCGTGAGCGGCTCGCCGTGCTCGACTCGCTCGCGCTCGCCTCGGACGATCTGGATTCGCGCTGCCCGCTGCGCATCGTGGGCGCCGGCGGCACGCGCCTGATGGTGGGCGTGCGCGGCTACGAGCAGCTGAAGCAGCTGAAGCCGGACCTGGCGCGCCTGACGACGCTCTCCGCGCAGATCGGCGCGGCCGGGTACTTCGTCTTCACGCTCGCGCCGCAGGCTTCCGACTGCCTCACCGAGTCGCGCATGTTCTGCCCGGCGCTCGGAATCCCGGAGGACCCGGTGAGCGGCAACGCCCACGGGCTGTTGGGCGCTTATCTCGATCACTATCGGCTGCTCGCCCGCCAAGGCGAGCGCGCCGCATTCTGCGGACTGCAGGGCCATCACGTGAGCCGGCCCGGGCGCGTCGATGTGGAGCTCGAGTTCCGCGACGGCGCGCTCGACGGAGTCTGGATCATCGGCCAGGCCGTGACGATCTTTCAGACGCAGATCACGCTGTAGAGGGCTGTTCGAGCTCGGCGGCGCGGCGCCGGGCGCTCATGAGGAGCCAGATCGCCGGTAATGCGATGCACGCGGCGGCGAGGAACGGTGCGCTCGGACCTCCGGCCTGGTAGATGTACCCGGATGCGAACGGCCCGATGACGCGCGCGAGGCTCGTGCTCGACTGGTAGGTGCCCATCACGGCCCCGCGGTCGGCGGCTTTCGACTGCTTCGAGGCGAGCGCCGAGGCGCTCGGCGTGAAGGCGCCCAAGCCGAGCCCCGCGAGCGCGAGCCCCGCGCCCACGAGCGGCACGCTGCGCCCCGCGAGGCCGACCAGTGCGAGCCCGAGCGCGTAGATCGCCGCGCCGAGCGAGCCCAACCGCGTCTCGCCCAGGCGCGGCGCGAGCGCGCGCACGAAGCCGCCCTGCATGAGCACGCTCAGGAGCGCCACGCCAAAGAGCGCGAGCCCGACGGTGCGCGGCCCGGCGCCGAAGCGCGCGAAGGCCCAGATCACGAAGATCGATTCGAGAATCCCCTGCGCCGTGGTGACGAGAAGCGCCGCACCGGCGATCGCGCGCAGCGCCCCGCGCTCGCGCAGCAGCGTGAGCGGGCGCGGGCCGCGCTCGCGCTTCGCTTGCCGCTCCGCGAGCGAGCGGCTCTCGGGAAGCTTCACCTTCACGAGCAGCATCGCGAGCAGGCTCAAGCCCACCGAAACGAGCGCCGGACGGACGAAGTTCGCGGTCGCGGCATTGTTGCCGGCGAGCGCGCCGCCGACCGGGATGCCGCACATGAACCCGACGCCGATCGCAGCGCCGATGAGGCCCATCGATTTGGCGCGCTCCTCGGGCGCACTCACATCCGATGCATAGGCGAAGGCCGCCGCCAGATTGCCGGCCATGAAGCCCGCGAGCATGCGCGAGGCGAGAAGGAGTGCGATGTTGTGGGCGAACGCGAGAATCACGTACGACGCACAGGCACCGGCGAGGCTCGAGATGAGGATCGGGCGCCGGCCGAAGCGATCGCTCAAGCGTCCCCAGAGCGGCGCCGCGAGCAGCTGACAGAGCGAGTAGCTGCCGAGGATTGCCGTGATGAGCTCGGGCGAGGCGCCGAAGCGCTCTCCCATATACGGCACGAGCGGGATGAGGACACCGAAGCCGAGCACATCGACCATCGACACGAAGAAGAGAATCCTGAGCGGAGTGCGCATCGGTGACCTCACGCAATGTTTGCGACGCGCCGCCGTGCGCGTAGCGGCCCGCAGTAGCGGCTGCGGCCCGCGCACAGTTCCAGCTCGTGGGTGACGCCACCCGGCCATTCGTGGCGCCGGTGCGTCGCGATGACCAGTGCGACGCCCTGCGCGATCTGCCGCGCGAGCCGCAGCGCGAGCGCGTGGCGCGTCGGCGTGTCGATGCCTGTGAAGGGCTCATCGAGCAGCACCAGCCGGGGCTCACTCACCCACGCGCGCGCGAACAGCACGCGCCGCAGCTGTCCGTAGGAGAGCTCGCTCAAGGCACGCGCGCCGAGCCCCTCGAGCCCGAAGGCGGCAAGGGCGCGGCGCGCGGCGCGGCGCGCGGGGAGATCCGGCGCCGCCGCGAGACCGATGCTCGCGTGGCGGCCCGAGAGCACCGCCTCGGTCACGGTGAAATCTCCGGGCTGCGGCTCACCCGCACGTGCGCCCCGGCGCGGCCGCGCAAGGAGACTCGGCGTCGCGAGGAAGGCCGCCTGCAGGTGAGGAGCGACGAGCCCGACGGTTCTCTTGAACTCATCGAGCGGCACGCCGCGCGCGATGCCGGCCCGCTCGATGCTGCCGCCGCTCGCCACGGTGTGGTCGCCGAATATCGTCCTCAAGAGCGTGGTCTTGCCCGAGCCGTTCGGGCCGTGGACCACCCAGCACTGCCCGGAGCGAATCTCGAGCGAGAGATCCTCGAGCACGCGGTGACCGTCGATGAACACCGATGCATCGGTGAGTCGCACGAGCGGCAGCCTGCGCGGGTGCGCCGCGGCCACGCCGCGCGCCGCCTGCGGCGCATGCGCGCTCGGGCGCAGCGAGCGCGCAGTGCCCGCGAGCCAGCGCGCGAGCGGTGCGCGCTCGAGCGCGCCGCGATAGGCGATCCGCCCGCGCGCGAGCACGAGCGCATGCGTGGCGCTTTCCGGCACGTCCTCCGCACGGTGCGTCGCGAGCACCCATGGCAGACGCGTACGTCGGGTGCGTGCGAGCCAGCCGAGCGCTGCGGCATGGTTTGCCTCGTCGAGTCCGTTCAAGAGCTCATCGAGCAGCAGCAGCCGCGGCCGCGCGGCGAGCGCGCGCGCGAGCAACACCAGGCGCCGCTCCCCGTATGAGAGGGCGAGGAACCTGCGCTCGCGAAGATGGGAGAGCCGGAAGCTCGCGAGGAGCGATTCGATCGCCGCGAGGTCGTCGCGTCCGAGCGGATCGAGCGGGATGTCCGTGCGGTGGATGCCGGTTCCCACGACCGCTGCGACGCTAAAGTCCCAGCCGTAGCGCTCGTATTTGTCCTGACGCTCCGCGCCCACGTAGGCGATCTCCTCCTTGACCTCGCGCGCGCTCAGCGCGAGCGTGCCGCGCGAGCGATAGCGACGGAGCGTCCCAGGCGCGGGCGTCGGCCACACGCTTGCCGCGAGGAGCTTGAGCAGCTGGGTCTTGCCGGATCCGTTCGGTCCGACCAGCACCCAGCGCTGTCCGGGCGATACGGTCCAATCGATACCTTCCAGAACGGTGCGCCCGCCCCGCTCGAGGCGAACGCGCCGCAACGTCACCTCGAGGTATGACGGCACGATCGCAGCGTGCGCTCGGGCGAATGCATCATGCGCGAATTATCACCCTTCGAGCGACGCTGCGCTAACGCGCCGCGTGCGCACTGTGCGGACAGCGTAGAGCAGGATGGCGACAGCGGCCATCGCGCCCAAGCCGATGAGCTCGAGGCGCTGCGCCGTCGCGAAGATGAGTCCCAGGCTGAGCACGCACGCCGCGAGCGGCACGGTCGGCCCCCCCGGAATGCGGAACGGAACGCCGGCCTCGCGAACGTCGCGCCGCCGCAGCGCCCACACGCCGATCGCGGAGAGCGCGTAGAGGACGAAGGCGGCCAGATTCGACAGCACCGCGAGCTCGCGGAACGTGCCCGAGAGCGCGAGGCAGGCGAGCGCGAGCGCGTAGACGACCACGGCCGCGTGCGGCACGTGAAAGCGCGGATCGACGGCGGCGAGCACACGCGGCAGGAATCCGTCGCGCGCGAACGCAAAGAGCGAGCGCGGCACGGCGAGCATGTTGCCGCTCAGATAGCCGAGCATCGACACGCTCGCCCCGACGATCATCAGCAGCCGTCCGCCGTGGCCGGCGAACTCACCGGCGGCGTCGGCGAGCGGCGTCGCGCCCGTGCGCCCGAGCGCGCTGCCCTCGATGCCGAGCGCGACCCATTGGATCGCAAGGTAGAGCAGCGTCGCGGCGCCGAGGGCCAGGAACGACGCACGAGGTACCGTGCGCGCGGGTGCGCGCACCTCGCCGCTCGGCGTGAGCGCCGATTCAATCCCCGAGAACGCAAAGATCACGATACCGGCCGTGCCGAGCACGTCCTTGAGCGGCGGCGTCGTGCGCCAGGCAAGATTCTGCGGATGGATGAACGCCGCGCCCGCGACCACGAACAGCACGAGCGGCACGAGCTTCGCCACGGTGAGAACCTCGACCGCCTGCGCGCTGCGGCGCACGCCGCGTAGATTGATCGCCGCAAGCCCCACGACGACCGCGACGATCAGCGTCCCGCGCAGCCACGCGGCGCCGAGCGGGCTCGCCGCACCCACCGAATCCACGAACAGCACGACCACTGCGGCGCCCGCCGACAGGCCGGTCGCGAACAGCATCACCCCCGCGATGAATCCCACGAACGGGCCGAGCGCAACCTCCACGTAGGCGTACGGTCCGCCGGTGAGCGACACGCGACTTCCGGCCTCGGCGAAGCACAGCACGACGCATCCCATCACGAGTGCGCAGGCGACATAGGCAAGCGGTGCGGCGCCGCCGAGCTCCGCGACGGCTACGGCCGGCAGCGCGAAGATGCCGCTACCCACGGTATAGTTGAAGATCGTGGCCGCAAGCTCGCGCACACCGAGGGCTCGCTCGAGCCGCGCCTCCGGATCGGGCGCGTGGGTGGCGTCGGACTTCGGCGCGGCCGCAGGCATGAGGGCATTGTAGGGGACCGCAGCGCCTCAAGCGCGCCCCGCGGCGGCGCGTGTTAACAGGCTTAACGCGCGCGTTAACGTAAGCGAACGCTCGCCGCAACGGTAACTTACGTGACAGCCCGGGTCGCACCCCGCGACCGTGCACGAGGCTCAGGCAGTGGGGCCTCATCACGTGCAGAGCGGACCCGGGACAGCATTTCGCAGCACTCCGCAGTCGCAGCGCCTGCGTACGTCGGCCGCATCGCGCTCGGCGCGGCTGCTTCGTGTCTGCCACGCGGCGCGGACTCCGAGCGCCCGCTCCACCGCGGGCCCGACGGACGGAGAGCTCGTCACGCTCGCGCTCAACGGCGGGCAGCGGGCGTTCGCGCGCCTCATGGAGCGCCACGGCAAGCACCTGCGCCGCCTGCTTGCCCCGCGGCTGCGCAATCCCAATGACCTCCACGACATCGTGCAGGACACTCACCTCGCGATCTGGCGCGCGCTCGGGCACTACGATGCGCGGCGACCTTTCGAGGCGTGGCTCACGACGATCGCGCTCAACAAATACCGCGATTGGCTGCGCCATCGCCGTGCCCACGCGGGCCTGCTCGAGCGGCTCGAGCGGGAGCTCGTGGCGCAGCCGGGCACGCTCGATCCCCACGGCATCGAGCGGTCGCTCATCGACTGCGAGCGCGTGCAGGCGCTTGCGCAGGCGCTCGAGCGGTTGCCCGCGAAGATGCGCGATCCGCTGCTGCTCACGGCGCTCGGGGAGCTTTCGCAAGAGCGTGTCGCGCGGCGCCTCGGAGTCACCCGCAAGGCGGTCGAGATGCGGATACGTCGCGGGCGGCAGCGTCTCGAGGCGGCGCTGCGCGAGCCCGTCGACCTGCGCTAAAGGTGAAGACGGCTCACGAACCAGAACGCGCCGACGCCGCCGAGACAGGCCGCCGCGAGCCCGACCCACACGGGCCCGCGCGGCACGAGTGCACCGCGGCGCAATGCGGCGAACCCACCGGCGGCGAGTGCGACCAGCGCCGCCTGCGTGCCGAGCGCGCCCACATCGTAGCCGGCGGCGAAGAGCACCTGAGCGCGGGGCGCGAGACCGACCGGCGCCATGAGCGCGGGGAGCACGAAGCCGTCGACGAAGCCGAGCACTGCCGCGAGGAGGAGCCAGGCGCTGCCGTGCGCCGGCCGGGCGGCGCAAAGCCCGATGAGTGCCGCGGAGAAGAGCGCCGTGCCGGCGAGCAGCAGCGCCGTGCGGGGTGCGTGCAGCGCGAGCGCGACGGCCGCAAGCATCGCGAGCAGTACGGGCCAGCCGAGCACGATGCGGCGCGAGCCGCCCGGCGCGCAGAGCGCAACGAGCGCCGCGATGAGCACGATGAGCGCGGCGACGAATGCTTCGAGCAGCGGCATCTGCGGTGCGAGCAGGCCCGCTCGTTGCACGAGGAGCGCGAGACCATAGCCGCTCGCGAGTGCGATCCCCAAGCCCGCGAGGTCGCGGCGGCGGCGCACGAGCAGCAGCGCGCCGAGCAGAAAGCAGAGCCGATCCGGACTGTCGAGCACGTGCGCAGCGCCAAGGCGCGCGTAGCGAGCGACTCCCACCGGCTCGAGGCGACTCGGCTGTGCGATCCGCAACCGTTCGTGCCCCGCGGTGAACAACTCATCGATGAACCGTCCGCCGATCTCGACGCGCGCGAAATCGACGTGCGTGGGCACGCGGTCGAAGACCGCCCGCTCGTCGAGCTCGACCGCGCCCGCGAGCGGCTCGGGGCAGCGAAAGACGATCTCGAAGCCGTAGAGACCGGTACCGACCTCGAGCGGATCGACCTTGCCGAGGTCATAGCCCTGATCAGCCGCCGGGCAGGGTCGACCCGCCGCCGTGACGGCCGTGTGTGCGAGCACGTAGTCGCCGAGCTCGCGCACGGTGAGCACCGGGACATCGACGCCGGTCAGACGCTGGGCGGCGGCGACGGCCAGCCGGTAACGCAGGACGACGCTCTGTCCGGAGAAGATCCAGGTGGAGTAGCTCACGCTCGGGCCGGCGGCGAGCGCCGGTCCCGCTGCCGCGCCGAGGAAGCAGGCCAATGAGAAGAGCGCAGCGCGCAGCGCCCCTCTCATTCGGACTGTCCCGGCGCGAGCAGGATTCGCGCCTGCGAGCGCAGGATGCGCAGATTCTCGGCACGCGCGCGTGCGCTCTCGGCGGCCCGGTAGTCGGAGTACACGGTGTTGCGCACCGAGTCGAAGTCCGCCGGCCGCGGCGGCCGGCGCCGGTCCATCACCAGAACGTGGACGCCGTCGGCCATCGCGACCGGATCGGAGACCTCCCCATCACCGAGGGTCGTGGCGACCTGGTACAGCTTCGCGCCGAGATGCAGCTTCGCGGCGAACTCGAGCTGCTCGGTGTTGTCGACCCTGCCGGAGTCGACGAATCCGTAGTGCTCCATCACGTAGTCGATCGGTGCCCCGGAGCGCAGCTGATAGACTGCCTCGGCCGCGTCGACCTCGGCCTGAGCGAGCGTCTGATCGGCATCCGCG
>Ga0335073_10014111_pt1 | contig 11203 bp, 14 predicted proteins | sample Lox_Sample_22_FD_207093 | JGI IMG/M metagenome (GOLD analysis project Ga0335073, IMG submission 207093) | Soil microbial communities from Loxahatchee National Wildlife Refuge, Florida, United States - Lox_Sample_2.2 | ecosystem: Environmental > Terrestrial > Soil > Wetlands | place: USA... | reverse complement strand
TGAGCCGCGAGAACCTGAATCAACTGGCTGTAGTCTCCGACGGGAAATTGCTGGGCATCTTCTCGCGCGGGCAGATTCTGCGCTTCCTGCAGTTGCACTCTGGCATGGGCGAGGATTCGCACAACGCGGCCGCTTGATTTGATCCGGCCTGCAATCGGCAGTTCCGGTTGGAAATCGGAGCGATGTGGCCATTCTGGACCAGCGCACTACTGCAGTAGCACGCACCCTCGCCATCTTCCTTGTGATCGCCGCCTTCGTTTGGGGCGCCCGCGAAGTTATTGTCGCATTCATCTTCGCAATTTTTTTTGCGTATGTCTTTGAACCGCTGGTCAGCTGGCTGCAAAGAAAGGAAAAGATTTCTCGAGGATCGCGAAGACTCGCCATTGCAGAGGTTTACTTCATTTTGGCAATGATTTGCACGGCGATCGCGTTTGGCGCCGGGCCTTATATTAATGCCGAAGGGCGGCAGTTGATCTCTGCCGCTCCTTCCCTGCTCGACAAGTTGGGGTCGGGAAGGCTGATTCACGAAATTGGCGCGACCCGCGGCTGGAGCTTTGAGACGCAGATCCGGATCGAACGCTTCATCCGTGAGCATCGCGCACAAATCCTAGACTTCGTTCAGCAGATGGGAATCAGGGCGGGAGCTCTGTTTGCCAACATCTTCTGGCTGGCGCTGATTCCCATCGTGGCCGCGTTCTTTCTCGAAGAAGGAAAGCAAATGGCCGAGAGCTTTTTCAAGGCAATCGTGCTGACGCCGAAGGCGCGGTTGTTCCTTCGCTCCACGTTGCGAGACATCAACGATATGGCGGCGCACTATATTCGCACCCAGTTGATACTTGCGGCTTTATCGATAGTGGCCTATACCACCGTGCTCGACCTCGCCAAAGTTCAATACGGGATCATATTAGGTGTGTTTGCCGGAATTCTGGAATTCATTCCGATCATTGGGCCACTGCTGGGCGCCATCACGGTCATCGTTGTCGCGTATCTAACCGGCTTTCATTACATCTGGCTTCTGGTCCTGTTTTTTGGAGCCTGGCGTATCGTGCAGGACTATGTGAACTCGCCGATGCTGATGCATCGAAGCGTAAAACTGCATCCCCTCGGGGTGATTTTCGCCGTGCTCGCCGGCGGAGAAATTGCCGGGTTCATTGGCGTATATCTGTCGATTCCGCTGGCAGCAGCACTGCAGATTTCCTGGCGGCGCTGGCGGATGTACTACGAAGAGGAGGAACTCAAGTCGCCGGAGGCGCGAAGAGCGGATCGAGAAGCGGCATGAGATCGTCACCGGACAACCGAATTCTCTCCGTCGAACATTCCACTTCCCCAAAAACCGGCGAGAAATGGGGAACCTACTTCAACTTGCCATCTCACTTACCGGGAAAAGGCAGCAACCCTCTTGTGAGATAGTCTCCGAGCGTGAGCGAAATGAGAATCAGAAACCAGAGGACTCCTCCGGCTAATACGACCCGCACGAGTTTCGATTCGTAGAACGCGTGCATGAAGAAGAACGCGATTAATGAAGCTTTGATCCCGGCGATCACGATTGCTGTGACTAGATTGAACAATCCGAGATCGAGCAGGCCGATCAGGCTGGTTAACAGCGTCAAGCCCAGTAGAGCAAGCCATGTAAAGGTATACGTCTTGATGGAAACCGTGGGTTGGCTCATCGCATATGTGCTCCAGGAATATAGAAAATCGCGAACAGAAAAACCCAGACGGTATCAACGAAGTGCCAGTACAGTCCGGTTATTTCGACCGGCGTGTGATACTCCGCGGAGAACGATCCCAAACCGGTGCGGAGCAGCAGCACGCTAAGCAATCCGATGCCGACGAACATATGCAAGGCATGCAAGCCTGTCATGATGTAGTAGAAGACGTAGAACATCTCGATCGACGACGCTTGCGGGCCCGACTGGTAAAAGTTAATCCCGGGCGCTTTGTGATCGAGAAAGTGGAGATAATATTCGTCGAACTTGATTCCAAGAAAGAGCAGGCCGAGAACGATGGTGAGCACGAGAAATCCCGCGAGCCGGAGCTTGCGCCCGCGCTCGGCGCTGTTGACGGCGAGGGCCATGGCGAAGCTGCTGCAGATCAGCACGGCCGTGTTGATTGCGCCCATCTTGAAGTCCATTTGCGCGCTCCCCAGATCGAAACCGAGGGGGTACTCCATCCGGTACACCGCGAAGCCCGTGAACAGCCCGCCAAAAAGCATGACCTCGGTGATGAGGAACACCCACATCCCAACCATTGAGGTTTCGCGCTGCTGCACCGGATTCTGGAATTGTTCGCGAACGGCAAGCTCTAACGGATCAGCCAAGGTGCAGTTCCTCCTTTTGCGCTTCGAAATCGTAAGCCCCCCAAGTCACGAGGGGCGTTTTTTCGAAATTGTGCGTAGGCGGCGGTGAAGGCGTCTTCCATTCCAGACCTGTCGTGCGCCAGGGATTCGGCGGCGCTTCCTCGCCATGTTTCCACGACCAAATCAGATAAATGAGTGGCACGATATATCCCACACCCAGGATCGATGCCCCGGCGGTAGACATGACATTCAGCACCTGAAATTCCGGCGGATAGGACGCGTAGCGGCGCGGCATACCCAAATATCCGAGTACAAATTGCGGAAAGAATGTGAGGTTGAATCCAATAAACACCGTCAAAGCGCTCATCTGGGCCAGCGTTTCGGGATACATGCGGCCGCTGATTTTCGGCCACCAGTAATGCATGCCGCCGAGGAAGGCCATGACCGCGCCTCCAACCATGATGTAGTGAAAATGCGCGATGACGAAGTACGTATCCGTGAGGTGAACGTCCAGTCCGAGAGCCGCGAGCACCAGGCCGGTGGTTCCACCAATCGTGAATAGCGCGATGAAGCCGATCGCATACAACAATGGAGTTCTGAGCTCGATCGGGCCCTGGTATAGCGTCGCTGTCCAGTTGAAGACCTTGATCGCGGAAGGAACGGCGACCGCATAGCTGAGCAGCGAAAATGCCATCGCAGAGTAAACCGAGATTCCGGCCACGAACATGTGGTGTCCCCAGACAAGGAATCCTATGACCGCGATGGCCACGCTCGAGAACGCAACTGCCTTATAGCCAAACAGCGGCTTGCGCGAAAACGTGGGAATGATCTCGCTCACCACGGCCATAGCGGGCAGAACCATGATGTAAACCGCGGGATGCGAATAAAACCAGAACATGTGCTGGAACAGGAGCGGATCGCCTCCGAGCGAAGGATCGAAGATTCCCACATGAAACACGCGTTCAACTGCCACCATGGCCAGCGTGATGGCCAACACCGGCGTGGCAAGCACGAGAATCACGCTCGTGGCATACATCGACCAGATAAAGATCGGTAGCCTGAACCAAGTCAGGCCCGGAGCACGCATGCGATGAATCGTAGCAATGAAATTGAGGCCGGTGAGGATCGACGAGAATCCAGAGATTAAAATTCCCATCGCCGCTCAATTACGTAAGTAGTGGAGTACAAGGTGCTGAAAGGGGTATAGAAAGTCCAGCCGGTATCGACTCCGCCGCGGGTGATGGCATACAGCGTCACCGAACCGCCGAGCATGAAGATGTACCAGCTCAGGAGATTCAGCTTGGGAAAGGCGAGATCCTTCGCCCCAATCATCATGGGAAGCACGAAGTTGCCGAGCGTGTTGGGTATCGACGGAATCAGGAAAAACCAGACCATGATGATCCCGTGCATGGTAAAGAGCTTGTTATAAGTTTCGTCGCCCAGGATTAATCCTCTCGGCGTCAGCAGATGAATGCGCATCAGTAAGGCGAAAAGTCCGCCGAAGAAAAAGAAGAAAGTGATCGAAAAGACGTAAAGCAAACCGATCCGCTTGTGATCCGTGGTGAAGAACCACGAGGCGAGGCCGGTCTTCTCGTTCAGATAATTCGTGGTCTGCACGTCCACTAAGGTCTGCGTCGCCATCACTGAACTCCTCCAGGGTTTGCCGTTTTGTGTGCTGGAGTAACCGGCTCGGAGAGGTCTGGCTCTACGCCGCCATAATCTCCGAGCTGTTCGCCCGGGCCGGAGGGCAATTCGGTTCCGGGCCGCGGTCCAATCGCCTTGATGTAAGCGATCAGCGCCGTAATCTCGTCTTCGTTCAGCTGGCCTTTAAACGTGGGCATTACGGTCGCCTTGAAACCTTGCGGAACTTTGGCTGAAGGATTCAGGATCTTGTTGCGAATATAGCTTTCATCGGCGATCACGATCCTTCCTTCCTCGGTTTGAATCGGGCGCCCGAACAGACCGACCAGGCTCGGCCCGGGACCGTGACCAGTGAAGTGATGACAGTTCGCACATCCGAACTGGTGGAAGTATTTTTCCCCGGTCGAGGCCAGCGAATCCTCGGCCGCGCCTTGCTCCAGCCAGAGCTGATAGTCCTTAGGATCCATGGCGTAAATCCAGCCGATCATGTGCGAGTGCTCGGTTCCGCAATATTCAGCGCAGAACAGGTGATACGTTCCCGGCAGATCGGCGCGAAACCAGATCGTTGTATAGCGGCCGGGCAGCACATCCTGCTTAATGCGAAATGCAGGCACGAAAAAGCTGTGAATCACATCGGCCGAGATCATGTTGAGCCGAATGGCCCGTCCCACGGGAACATGCAGAGTGTCGATCTCGCGCTGACCACCGACATGTTCGGCTTTCCACATCCACTGCTTGGCCACAACGTAAACGTCTTCGGCATTGTCGGGCGGACGTTCGATGTGGAAATACAGCCGGCTGCCATAAAAGAAGATGGCCAGGAAAACGATCGTGCGGTAGCTTTCGCGCACCGGTTCGAGGACGGGCGCAACCGCCCACATCTGCGAGTGGCAGTTCATGCAGGTCTTTGTGGGGGGAATGTTGGCGAACCAGGAGTCTTCGACGGTCGTGTGGCAATAACGGCAGTCGATGCCCAGCCCGCCCACATGATGCTTGTGGCTGAACGGAACCGGCTGCGGGCGTGGAATTTCTTGCATCATTTCGTAGGGAGAACGTACGATCAGAAAACCAAGCCAAGACACCAAACCCACGAACAAGACACTGCCCAGCAAGGACAGCCTGAAAATCGCATTGGCAGTACGTGGGAAGAACTGCGGCATCGCGGAACAGATCCCACTGCAAAAAAGCTAAGTTTGGACGTGGTTGACAGAAATGGCCGGCGCCTCCGCACGGGAGCGCCAGCAGCCGAAGTTTGTGCGCTATGCAGCTTTCCCCGCTAACAACCGGAGTCCGATGTGGATTTCTGATGCGGCGTTGCTGCTGTAAGCTGTTAGGCTGGTTGGCTCCAGTACAAGCCTGTCCGCAAAACTTTGAAAATTTCACGCCATCCAGAGCGAGCGATCTCACCAGCCCGTCTCGAATCGAAACCACATGCGATAATCGATGGACGGTTTTCTCCGGCCCCGTAGCTCAGATGGATAGAGCAGCGGTTTCCTAAACCGTTGGTCGGCAGTTCGACTCTGCCCGGGGCCTCCACGCTCAAATTTGTTACGAGAAACGATGAGATTCGCCTTGAGGAATCCCGGTCCCCCTTCCGAATCGCCGGCCCCCGGCCGGTCCCTCAAACACTTCTTTCTTAGGACTCTATACACCCGATCTCCCAGCTATTCCGTCTCGAACAATTTTGAAAGCTGGGGGAATCGCGGTTAAACTATAGAAGGTTTGCGCCCGTAGCTCAGACTGGATAGAGCGATTGCCTCCGGAGCAATAGGTCGGGAGTTCGAATCTCTCCGGGCGCACCATCCTTCAGGATCCGGTTTTCCTTCTTGTCGCCCGCTCTCATCTTTTTTTGTAACTCGCGTCAGCCGTACTCTCGCACAGTGAAGTGATCGTGCTGGATGTTGCCCGGATATGCAATTTCAGTCCATCATGATGTAACCGATCCAAGGCAGATCGAGAGCGTAGCGGAGGATCGGCAAATACAAGTTACGATCTGGGGACTGAGCACACCGACCATGAATTACGCCGCGCTTCTGGTGGTTTCCTTCGGCGGTCCGGAGTCTCGCGAGGACGTCATCCCGTTCCTGGAGAACGTTCTACGCGGCAGAAATGTCCCGCGCGAGCGAATGCTGGCTGTGGCCGAACACTATTACCATTTCGAGGGAAAGAGTCCCATTAATCAGCAGACCCGCGATCTCATTTCCGCCATCAAAGCGGAACTTATCCAGCACGGCCCGAATCTGCCCGTCTATTGGGGAAATCGCAACTGGCATCCCATGCTCGCCGATACGCTGCGCGAGATGAGGCGGGACGGGGTACAGCGCGCATTAGCCTTCGTGACATCGGCTTTCAGTTCTTATTCGGGGTGCAGACAATATCAGGATAATATCGCGGCTGCACAGGCCGAAGTTGGATCGGATGCGCCAGAAATCGAAAAACTGCGTGTGTTTTTCAATCACCCGGGATTCATCGAAGCCACCGAAGATCGGTTGCGGGAAGCTCTCGCGCAAGTCCCGGCCGTCACACAGCAAAACGTGAAGGTCGTCTACACGGCTCACAGTATTCCGATATCGATGGCCAACGCGTGCGATTACGTGCAGCAACTGGAAGAAGTACGCAAGCTCGTCTCATCGCGCATTGGCATCAGCAACGACGTGTTGGTTTATCAGAGCCGGAGTGGAGCTCCTGGCCAGCCTTGGCTGGAGCCTGACATTTTGGATTACCTGCGCCAGGTGAAAGTGAAAAACCTAGCCAGCGCGGTTGTGCTTGCCCCGATCAGCTTCATCTCCGATCACATGGAAGTGCTTTACGATCTGGATATCGAAGCGCGGCAGCTTTGCAATTCTCTGGCGCTGCCGATGGTTCGGGCAAGGACGGTCGGCGTGCATCCGAAATTTATTTCTATGATTCGCGAACTCATTCTGGAGCGAACTTCCGGAACCGAACGGCGCGCATTGGGATCGCTCGGAGCTCGCGCTGATGTTTGCGAAGAGAACTGCTGCCCGGCCCCACAAATGATGGGAAAGTAGATCAGCGCCGCACGCGATCTCCACCATCCCCTCTCCTGACCTGCTCCTCATAAAGGGTGCAACGGTTATCTGTACCCGCGATCCACCCAGACGGGCGTTCTGTTCGGATTTCGTAACGGAATTCATGCAGAGCATCTTCAGGCGCACTTTCGGTCATAGAATCCGCTCCCATGAACCTACGTTTCACGACGCTGCTGATTACCCTTGCCGTGGGCTGCGCCATTGCAAGCCCCGGGCAGCAAGGGTACGCCCCAACCTACCAATTCAGCCTCATCGACAACACTGCGAACTGCGCATCGCACGATTGCCTGTTCATTGCCAACCAAGGAAACTCCACATTCAATCAATCTCTAGCGGTGCGGACGGATACACCGTGGGCGTCGACACCGACCACAATCTATGGGACCTGCCGATGTTCTCTTCAACTGGGTGGCAGTCGCTCAATCTGGCGGGAATCCGCATGGTCTCGGTCCAGAGGCAGGGGGTGGTGTTCGCTCTATCCAGCTCGACGACCGGATGCACATCCCCGAACTCGCCGCTGCTCATCCTGAATTCATCGGGGACCGGCTGGAACTCGATGGGGAAATGCTTCAATTACATTACGGGCGGCGACGGCATCCTGGTAGGCATCACCTCTGCGAGCGCCATGTCGTACAGCGCGAACCCAAACGCGTCTTCCCCAACATGGACGAGCGTCGCGGGTACTTGGGAATCGACAACGGCGGCGGTATACAACAGCTCAATTGTCTATGCTGTGCGTTACAATGCCTTGGGGCCGCTTCAGGTCTACGCTCTTAACCTCCAAACCGGGGCTCAAACCCTCTACTCGGACGAGGAGCAATCCGTGTTCCGGAGCATCGCGGCCTCGGTGAACGGGTACTTATTTGTACTCACGTCGGGCGGACTCGCGGCGTAGAATCCGCAGGCAGGCACGACCGTCAGCTACGCGGATACCTCAGGTATGGGGGCCGTGTGGGGGGGCTCAAACATCGGCATGTTCCTTCTGAACACGGGTGGCGCTCCTTACCACCTGCTCACTACTGCGCTCAGCTTCACGACCACGGTATCGGGGCAGGTAAGCTGTAACGCTCCGAATTGCACCCCGGGTATTCAGCATACCCTTACTGCAACAGCGAGCTTCACCGGGGGATACACACCCGGAAGCTCACAGCTAACCGGAAACCCCGCGAACACGCTCACCGTGAGTCACACGGACACCGCTGGCGGGTGTGATCCGTTCATCGACCCGACCTCCACAGCCTGCGAGATAGACGCCGGAGCGCTCGCGACTTGTCCCATAATGGGGACGCTGCTCGACGATGTTGCGACATTCTCGCCCCAGCTCGGGGCCGGGTACACTCTCGTGCTCAACCAGAGTCCTGTGAGCGGCATCCCTGGCAGCTGTGAAACAAACAACGGCGTCACCATCTGCAGCTTCTTGGTTACGGCGAGCTGCACCAACTCCCCACAATGGGCACCGCAGCTCGTGGATGACGCTCCTCCAGCCTCCACAGGCTGGTACACTTATTATGTTTGTGGGAGGCCAAGCTCCAGTTACCCGTGGTACTGTCATGGTATCAACGCATCGGCTGAAAAAACGACAGATACTGGCCCTGTGAACTGCCCCTTCTACGTAATCTTCGGAGGTAGCTAAACAAGTGAAGCCCATCCTTGCTGGCCTGGTCATTTTCGTGATCTCGGTGGTGATCCTGCTCGTCTTTAAAGCATTGACAGGAGAGAGTGGAAGAGCCAGCGGGCACGCCGTTATCAACTTGTGGGGTATCACGTTCATGTTCGTCGGGGCTCTGTACTTCGTCTCTGGGCTCGTCATGCGGTTCGTGATTCACTAGCAACAAAAGCGGCGGCGTCCTGGGGGCCAAACAAGTGATGCGAGTTGGCCCTACGGCTAAGCTCGCGTCAGTTTTACAACCAGCTCTCGATAATGGGGAAACTGCTGCGCTAGCTCTTCCCTTCTCGCCAGCTCGAAATCCTCGAACTCAAATCCTGGAGCGACCGTGCAACCCACCAGCGCCCACGATTTATGATCCTGAACTTCAGAGGCGAACCAGCATCCAGCTTTCACCAGCGCCTGAAACACCTGCTTTTGTTCCGGGTCGCTTCCTAGCAAAATGGAAAAATAATCGCCGGCTTCATCGATCACATGCACCTCTAGCGAAGAGCCCGCATAGAAGTGCCACATCTCATCCGAACGCAGCCGGTGGAACGCAGAGAAGTTTTCGCCCGCAAGCAGAAAATAAATGGCGGTCGACGCCGCTCGCGCGCCCCTGAAACCGGGAAGCGCGCTGTGTGCGATCGTGAAATCGGATTTGTAAGTCTGGCGGAAATATCCGCCTTCCGGATGCGGCTCCAGGCACAGCTTCTCAATCCAATACTTCGGGTCGCGTAAGGTCGCATTCATTGTGAGGTTGGGTAGGCGAATGCCGGGTTCTGCAGAAGCGTCCGGTCGCGAGGTGGTTTGCCTATTATTGGCTCAGCCGGATGGCCAATTGCCGCTCCGGTTGAGTCATCTCGCCCCAAAGCTTTTGCAGATCGGTGGCCACCGACTCATTGTCGGGATCTTTGCGCAGCGCCATGGCGAACCAGCGATAGGAAGTCGGCAAGTCGCGCGGCGTACAAAGTCCCGCCGAATATAGAGCGCCCATCTCGATCATGGCCTTCGGATTGCCGCCATTGGCAGCCGGTTTGAGCAACCGCAGGCCGCGGTCGCAGTCCTGCGGGACGCCCTTGCCATAAAGATATTTCTGCGCCTCGGTTACGGTATCGACCCGCTTGATCGCCGCCGGGGGCTTACTCACTTCGGAAGCGGGAGCGGCAGTATCTTTGGCCTCGTTGGCAGCAGACGCCCCGAAAGAGTTGCCCGATTTGGTTGGAGCGCTTGGCTGTGCTGCCGGAGCGGGGTTTGCAGGAGCGGTTTCAGCGGGCTGCGTCGGCGCAGGAGTTGGGCTCGCCGAAGCTCCCGCAGCGGTAGACGGAGTGACCGCAGGCGCAGAATTCGAAGAACCGGCAGCGGGCACGGAATTTGCTGCGTTAGGAGCGCCAGATGCCGTAGCGGCCGCCGCTGACGGTGTCGAAGTATTGGCCGAGGGCTGCGCTGCTGTCGTGTTCGCTGGTGAATTCGCGGTTGGCGCCGAACTGGAATTGGAAGCTGGTGCGGTCGCAGCTGAGCTCGGCGGCCCTGCAGATCCCGCTGGCGTATTCACCGAATTCGTGGGCGCAGATGCGTTGGTGTTCGCACCCGGTGAAGGCAGCGGCTCCGCATTCGCTGGCACTTGCGCGGCCGGCTTAGGCGCGGGATTCAGAAAAGGCAGCCCTTGATTCTTCCACCGCAGGTATCCGAAGGTCACCGCAAGAGCGAGCGCAACCAGAATCAGAATAACTTTCCAGGCTCCGCCGCTTTTCGGCTCCTCATCTTCCAGCAGGTAGTCGAGGTTCCCCGAACTGGGCGCAGAATTTGGGTCGATGCTCAGCCTTCCGCGCTTCGGCGGTGGCGAAGCGGGCTGATTCAGCCCAAGAAATGAAGGCCCGCTGATGACCGGCTCTTCTTGGGTCACCCGTTGTGGGGGACGAGGAGAGGTCAGTTCGGTTTGCGGAACTGCCGGGCGCAGCGTCGCCTCTACAGGTGTGGCTGGCGTAGGGGCCGGGGGATTTGGACGCGGTATTGTTGCTGTTGCTGCGCTCGGCGCCGATTCCGGTGCTGCTGAATGAGGAGCGCTTGCTGTTGGCGCGGTGGTTCGCGGTGCGGATGCTGATCCCGCAGATGGAGAGATCAAGCTCCCCGGCGCCGCCATCGCCGCTCCCGGACCTTGCAGCAGCGACGCTCCACACATGCCGCAAAAGCGGTGCGTCTCCGGATTCTCATTGCCGCAGTGCGGACAGCGCACGATTCCTCCTCGGCTTCCCGCTCCTCGATAGATCTGGTTGTCAATAGATTACGATATCTGACCCGTTGCCTGCAGCGGGAATTCGCAGTCGTCTGGGCCGGAGCCCCTGTCCGCCCGGCTTGGTCCTGTCCGCGACCCGGTCTTCTAGTCACACGCCGCACGCAAAGATTTTTCTGAACTGCGAATGGAAACCATTCGGAATCCGACCGGCAAATGGGAAACTGCCAACTCACAGCCAGTACTGTCTTAGGCACCGTGACACGTTCTCTAAGGCCTTCACAGCCGCTTTCCTTGACTTCGCTTCTCACGCGGCCAGATAATGGCAGGTTCTT
>Ga0335073_10014110_pt1 | contig 11204 bp, 7 predicted proteins | sample Lox_Sample_22_FD_207093 | JGI IMG/M metagenome (GOLD analysis project Ga0335073, IMG submission 207093) | Soil microbial communities from Loxahatchee National Wildlife Refuge, Florida, United States - Lox_Sample_2.2 | ecosystem: Environmental > Terrestrial > Soil > Wetlands | place: USA: Florida... | reverse complement strand
GCCGAGGTCGGCCGCCTGGTCGACGGCGCCTATGGGCGCGCCGTCCACGAGAACGCGCCGATCGTGCCTCGCTTCGCCGAGGTGGCGGCCGACGGCGATCTGGACTAGAACCCCATCCCATCACCGACGGGCTGAGCCAGGTCGGGCTTAAGGGGTAAGCGGGACGCCGAAGCTGAGTCCGATACCGGTCGCGCCGTTCTGGCCGTAGGTATCCGACTCCACGTAGATCGGACCTGTCGCCCTTATTTCCAGTGGGGACGTGCCGAGCTGGTAGGCATTAATGGTCACCGCGACTCGCTGACCAGGACCCACCGTCGTGGGGCGAAAGCCAGGGAGGGCCACCGTAGAGCCCGGGGTCAAGGTTTCGATTCCGGCGTTGACCGGAACGTCTCCCGGGTTGTAGAGCACCAGCACGGAGCGCCGATTGGGACCGGCCCTATTGTCCGGCACGAGCCAGCTGCTGGCCGCCAGACGGCCGCCGGGCAGCTCACCCAGGCCGTGCCAGCTCGACGGTGCTCCCGCCGAGACCCAGCGCTCGGCCACGACCGGCACACCGTTGGTACTCACCAGGACGGCCGAGTGAGGCACGCCGGAAGGTATCCGGGCCTGCTGTTCGGATACGACCGGCTGGACCTGGTACGGCCCTACCGAGAACTCGAAGGGCTCGGCCTGACCCTGGGCCAGACCGATCGACAGTCTCACGTCGGCGGTGTTCGGCCCCGGGTTGTAGACCAGGTACTGCTCCATGATGCCGTTGCCGGCTACGCCATCGGGCCACGTCCAGGAGATGCCCGGCGACGAGGAACCCAACGTGTCGGTCACGCCGGCGACCGGCCAGTCCGGATCGGCCAGCGGCGAGCTGGCCGCCGCCGTCCCAAACAGCACGGCACCCGGCTGCGGGGGCAGGGCCCAGTCCGTCTTCCAGGCAACCACTCTCCCGGTACGGGCCGTGACCGTCGTGGCGATGGCCTGGCGCCGACGCATGTGATCACCGAGATTCACGCTGAGCATGCCATCGGCGGGAACCACCAGGCCCTGGAAGTCCTCGGGGGTCTCGATTCCCTGATTGGTGGTGAAGGACAGGTCGACCACGCTGTCTGACGGGTACGGGTTCAGGAGGGACAGCTCGACTCCAGCGTTGGCCATGGTGAAGCCGGTTGCGAAGTACCACGTCGACGACCCGGACGTCGCACAGGGCGTGGCGCTCCAACCCAGGTTGCCGTCGATCTCCTGGGAGACGGCCACCCCTCCGGCGTCCATGTCAACGATGGCCCCGATCCACGGCGATCCGCCCTGCACCTTCTCCTTGACCGACGTGGACGATCCGGGGCCTACTGTCACCGGCAGCGTCTGGTTGACCCCCTGACTCGGAACCAGGGTGACCGTCCCAGAGGCTGTGGTCGTCCCGCTGTTGGCGATCACCACGGCCCCGGGCGCGTACACCGGGTTGTTCCCAGTGCCGTTGTCGGTGGCCCCGGCGCAGAACCAGGAAGACGACAGGGCCTGGACCGGAGCGGCGACCGGCACCGGGGCCAGCGCGGCGACCGATTGATTGCCTGGCTTTCCCCCCACGTGGTTCAGCAGCACCCCGACGACGAGGACGCCGGCCACCGCCAGAAGGATCGGGGTCCGGTAGGCGGCCCCGCCCTGGCGCCGCTCGCGCCGGTTAGACATCGATCCAGGCCTCATTACCGTCCTGTTCCTCGTAGTCGGAAGAGGGCACGCCGATCCGGCGGCGCCGCCGGTCACCCCCGGGACGGGTCGCCGGGGCGAACCACTCAGCCTCGACCACCTCGGCGTCGGCGTCGTTCTTCCGGCGCCGGCGCAGGTCGAGCAGCAGCAGTGCTATCGCCCCAATCCACAGCACGATCTCGACGGTCAGCCCGAACGGCGCCCACAACGATGGGTGGAAGGACAGCGTGGCCGGAATCGCCACCGCCGTCCCAGCCTCGGTGGCGGACGATCCCCCCGGAACTCGAAAGCTCATGCCCCATCCGAAGGCGGGATCAGGCGCGACGCTCTTACCGGCCACGTCCAGGCGCCACCCTTCCGATCGGGTGGCGGCCGTGTACACGGTGGAGCCGGCGGGAACCGATCCGGACGAAGAGGAAGGATCGCTCCCGGTCAGAACCGGCTCGGACCCGCTCATGTCGAGCTGCTCGACCAAACGCTGGCTCGCCGCCCCCCGTTTCGCAACCACCTGGGCCCGGCTCGACAGGACGGTCCGGGCCGGAGCCCATGCCGCGTTCTGATAGACCGCGTAGTTGGGGTCCCCGACGTCGAGCACCTGCAGGTCCGTCTGCAGTGTCAGGCCGGCCAGCAGAGCCGCCGGCGTGGGCACGGCTACCGCCCCCGAACCCGACGGCCCATTGTGGTTCGGGACAACCAGGTACCGGACACCGGCTGGAGCCAGCAGGTGCCCGAGCTTGGTGGTCAGGCCGCTCTCGACCAGCTTGAGGTCGGAGGCCAGCTGCGGCGCGGCGCCGGGGTTCGAGCTGTTCCACAGCTCCGGGGGCCCGGGCTCGCCGTCGAAGGAGGTTCCGTACGCGGTCCCCGGATCCAGCTCCCGACCGGCCAGCGGCAGGGCGTCGGGGTAGCCGACCCACAGGACCCGGTAGTCGCCGGTATGGGAATCGGGGAGGAAGGCCAGCACCGAACTGGCGTCGGCGGAGGGAAGGTGCCAGCGGCCGCTCCCGGTGGCGACAAGGAAGGGCACGAACGCCACGGCCAGGGCCACCGCCGCCACCCCGGCGGCGAGCTGACGCCAGCCGAACTGATACCCGGGCAGGTCGAGCTCGAACGCCGCCGCCCCCAGAGCCGCCGAACCGGCCAGCGCGGCGGCGGCCGGCGCCAGGGCCACTTCGAGGGGCATGGGCGGGATCCAGCCGCGCGACGCGGCCCAAGCCGACGCGAACGAGACCAGGGCCACTATCCACAACCGGGCGGCCCAGGCCAACCGCCATCCCCGCCCGATGAAGAGCGGCAGAGCCGCCGCCACGAGCACGGCCCATCCCGCCAGCCCACTCCCGAAATGGCCGGTGTGGAAGCGAAGCACGTCGCCCAGACTCAGCTGCCCCTGGGATCCCGCCGGTGTCCCGAAGGCGGACACCTGGCTGCCGAGGACCGACCACGACCAGGGCAACAGCAGGATGGTCGCCACCAGGGCGACGGCGGCGGAGATGCCCGCCATTCGAAGACCACCGGCCGGCTGACCGGCCAACAGCGACCCCGCCAGGAGAGCCACACCCATGAGCGGAACGACGTAGATGAACGAGGGAGCGACAGCGGCGACCCCCGCTACGACCACCCCCACGCCGACGACCCGGACCCATACCTTCGCCAGCGGGATGGCCGGGTACGGCACATCCCCGGAAAGTCGTCCCATCGAGGACAGGATCCACGGAGCGGCGGCGTAAGCGACCAGGCCGCCCCAGTGGCCATTGGACAGGGCGTTGTAGGGAAGCGCGACCACGGCGTAGGCGACCATGGCCGCCATACGGCCTCGGCGCGAACCCCACCAGCGGGCGGCCCGGTAGGCGCCGATCGGTCCGATCAGGAGGGGGGTGAGCACCACAACGTGCTGAAGGGTCCCGACTGCGCCGAGCAGAACCGTTCCCAGCAGAGCCAGAAAGCCCAGCGCCGGACTGGACGGGGCGGCCACGCCCAGACCGCCCGGCTGCCAGGCCGACCACCACGACTTCCAAAGGCTGCCGAGCCCTCCGGACGTGTCGGGAAGCTGCCCGATAGCCGGAAGCTCGTGACCGAAGAGGCTGCGCGTCCCGAACAGGATCAGCAGGACCAACCCCGCGCCCACTATGAGGTTCAGGCGCCACGGGCGAACCGTCGACTCCGCCCCAGTACCGGTGGCCTCATCGGGCCGGGGAGCCTCGTCGTCGTCATCGAAACCGGTCTGGCCGGCGCGCCCCAGCACCACCGGAACGGGCAACCCGCCACGAACGTCGTCGACCCGGTGGCGCATGAAGCCCCGGAAGCGGGCGTTCCCCCGGCTCTGAAGCCGGCGCAGCTCGGCGTCGCCGGCGCCGCGGTGAAGCTGGACGCGCCACCGCGCTCGCCACAGCTCCCTCGGCCGGCGGAAGGCCAGAGCGAAGGATCGAACCAGGTGATAGGCGTCCGTGGGCCGCCCCTGAACTAGCCGGGTGAGGGCTTCGCCGAAGCTCCACACCAGGGCGAGCGGCAGGATCCACAGGAGGTCGAACCAGCGGTAGCAGCTGAAGAGGGTCCGGATCCGATGCGACTCCCGGAGATCGGACCCCCGCCGGCGGGCGGCCGCGCTGCCCCAGCCCGGACGCTCTCCGTGGAGGAGGGCCTGCAGATGACGAACCCGGGCGCCGGGTACCGCGGTGACTCGAGCCCCGGCGATCCGGGCCCGCCACGAGAGGTCCAGGTCCTCGCCGAACTGATCGATCTCCGGATCGAAGCCGCCCAGAGCGGCAAACAGATCTGCTCTCACCAGGGTGGCCCCGCCGGGAGCCACCAGCACCTCGCGCACGACGTCGTGCTGCTCCTGATCGAGCTCGCCTCGCTCGACCAGGTCCTGCACAACTCCGACCTTGTCGGTCGTGGCCCCGACGGCCAACAGACGCTCGGGGTCGTCCCACAGGACGAACTTGGGCGTCACAATCCCCGAGTTTGAACGGAACGCCTCCTCCACCATGAGCCGAACGGCGTCGGGTGCGAAGACCACGTCGTCATGGCAGATCAAGTAATGCGATGCGCCCTCGACGACCGTAAGGACCTCGTTGGCCGCCTGCCCGAACCCGACCTTCTGGTCCAGGCGGCGAACGAAGGCCCCCGGAAGCGTCTCGGCCACGGTATTCGTGGGGTCGCCGAGACTGCCCGCATCGACGATCAGAACGGACAGATTCGGGTAGTCCTGCGCAGCCAAGGACGCCAGTACCTGCTCGAACCAGAGGCCGGGATCGCAGGCAACGACGACCGCCACGACCGCGGGAGCCGGCGGTTGGGATTCGGGTTGCATCCGGGCGGACCAGCCTAGTGAACGGGACTAGCCGACATAAGGTCGGGGCCCGGTTCGGAGTGACACATGCCACACCAGTCGTACCCCCTTTGCAACTGCTTGCAACTGTTATACGATTTGCGTATCGCAGTTAGCGCGGGTTCGGGCCCAAAAGGCCCAAGCCGTTCGAGGAGGTAGTCGAAAATGCCAGACATCCCGTTTCCCACCGTGGACATTGATCGGGCGGCCAGCGAGATCAACAACGCCCTCAAAGACGCCGCCTACATCGCCGTCGGGCTGGGCGTGCTCGGCTTTCAGAAGGCGCAGGTGCGCCGGGTCGAGCTGGCCAAGCAGCTCGAGGGGATGCCTGACAACTTCGGCTCTCAAGTTGACGGCTACCTGCGAGAGGCTCGCCGGCAAGGTCGCACCGCCGGGACCCGGATTGCCGACGACCTCGGCGATTTCAGCCGGTTCCTGGACGAGGCCCTCGACCCCTTCCGGGGTCAGCTGCTGGAGTTGGCCAAGGCGATCGAGGAACTGTTGGCTCCGGCCCGCCAGCAGGTCGACGAGCGGATCGACCGCTTCGAGCAGTCTTTGCCCGAGCGCCCCCGCAACGTGATGCAGTTGTTCCGCGAGAGTGCGGCAGCCAGGGAGCAGGCCTGGCGCAGCCTCATCGGCCTGGACGAGGCGGCGCCTAGCGAAAGCGCCGAGACCGGCACGGGCCAGCCCCACGCCGCCGGGCCCGAACCGACCGCCAGCACCGAAGAGGACATGCCCAGCACCGGCCAGAACCCGACCACCGCCTTCACCGAAGAGGACGTGCCCAGCACCGGCCAGAACCCGACCCCCGGCGACATCCTGTAGACGGTTCCGACCGACCGGGTGCCCGAGTGAGCGCCGGGACCGGCTAACCCGAACCCACCAGCGACTGCCCGCTCAGGACGAGAGCGAGTGCCTGGAAAGGAGCGAGTGCCCGGAAAAGAGCGGGCGCCCGGAAAAGAGCGGGCGCCCGGATCAGAGCGGGTACCCGGAAAGAGCGGGTGGCCGGTGAGGAAGGGCCCCGCCGCCCGCAGCGAAGCGAGGACGAGCGGGAAGGATCCTCACCGGACAGGACCCGCCCCCTCACCGGACAGGACCCGCCTCCTCACCGGACAGGACCCGCCCCCCTCACTGGACAGGACCCGCCCCCCTCACTGGACAGGACCCGCCATCCGCCAGTATGCGAGGACGTCGCGGAGAGTGTCCTCCAACGGGATTTCCGGAACCCACCCGGTCGTCGCGTGCAGCCGCCCAGGGTCGCCCCGCATGTCGGGGATGTCACTGGGACGGAGCCGGGCCGGGTCCACCACAATCGGAACCTCGACGCCGGCCAGGCCGAGTAGTCGCTCGGCCACCGAGTGGATGGGTACCGACTCCCCTCGGCACACGTTGTAGACCTCACCCGGCGCGCCGGAGGCGACGAGACTGCGGTAGGCCCGTACCACGTCCCGGACGTCGGTCAGATCCCTCCTGGCGTCCAGATTGCCCGTCACCAGTGAGTCGGCCCCGGATGCCACCGCCTCGGCGATCTGCTTGGCCAGGCTTGGGACGACGAAACCCGGCCCCTGACCGGGCCCGGTGTGATTGAACGGACGGACCCGGATGACCTCCAGGCCGGTACCGAGCCAGGCCTGCACGCCGACGAATTCTGCAGCCGCCTTGCTGGCGGCATACGGGCTCACTGGAGCCAGCTGATGATCCTCGCCCACAGGGAGCTGATCGGGCGACACTCGCCCGTACACCTCAGCCGAGCTGACCAGCAGAACTCGTGGCCGGTGGGCACACCCGGCCGCCGCCTCGAGCACATTAACGACGCCCAAGGTGTTGACCTGGTAAGTGGGCGCCTGGTTCTCCCAGGACGTCCCGACGCTCGCTTGAGCGGCCAGGTGGTAGATAGCTTCGGGTCCGATGGCTCTAACGGCGGCGGCGATGACGGGAGGGTCGGTTATGTCGACCTCGGCGTCGATGCCGATCACTTCGTCCCCGCTGCTTTCGAGATGGGAGATCAGCCAGTGGCCCACGAATCCCTTGCAGCCAGTCACGAGGACCCGCACGAGCTAGACGCTACCTTGGACGGGACCAAGGACGACGTATGCGAGTGGTGCACCTACAGCGCCGGAGCTTCCCCGGGCAGTTCAGCATAGAGCGGGTGTTCGCCGAGGTCCGTCGTCACCTGCCCCGCCGTTTCGACGTGGAGGTGGTGATCACGGCCGGGCGCAACCAGGGTGTCATCCCGCGGCTGACCACCATGCTCGAGGCCCGGCGCATCCAGGCCGACGTCGTCCACGTGACGGGAGACATCAACTATGCCGCCATCCTGATGAACCGGCGCCGGTCGGTGGTCACGATCCACGACACTGAGTTTCTCGACCGGTCCTCGGGGATGAAACGGCTGGCCTACGAGTGGTTGTGGCTTCGTCTGCCCATCTGGAGAGCCGGCATCGTCACGGTGGGCAGCGAAGGCACCAGGCGGGACTTGTTGAAGCTGGCTCCCCGCGCCGCCGGCAAGATCCGGGTCATACCCCATCCGATAGGCGAGGGCTTCGTGGCCGTGCCCCGGGCCATGCCGGTGCGGTCAACCGTGCTGCTGGTTGGCGCCTGGCCCACCAAGAACGTTCTCCGATCGGCTGCCGCCCTGGCCGGGATCGACTGCCGGGTCCGGATCATCGGGGCCCTGGACTCCGAACAGGAACTGGCCATGAAGGAAGCAGGCCTGGACTACGAAACGCTCACCGGCCTGGACGATGACGCCGTCCGGGCCGCTTACGCCGATTGCGACCTCCTCCTGTTTCCTTCCCTGAAGGAGGGTTTCGGCCTCCCTGTCATCGAGGCCCAGGCGGTGGGCCGTCCGGTCGTCACCAGCTCGGTGCCACCGATGCCAGAGGTGGCCGGAGAAGCGGCTTGTTTAGTGGACCCCTACGACGTCGAGTCCATCCGATCGGGTGTGCTACGAGTCCTGGCGGACGAGACCTACCGGGCCGATCTGGTCCGGCGAGGGCTGGCCAACGTGGCCCGCTTCCAGCCCGACGTGGTGGCCGCCGCCTACGCGTCGGTCTATGACGAGGTGGCCAGCCGCTCGTAAAGCCCGGCGAAGCCCTTGGCCGTGCGCTCCCACGTGTAGGTAGCGGCGTGCTTGCGCCCCGATTCGATGAGCTCGGTCCGGCGGGCTTGGTCGAACACCACCCGGCGCAGGCCCGCCGCCAGCGCCGACACATCGAGCGGGTCGACGGCCTCGGCTGCCGAGCCGGCCACCTCGGATACGGCGCCGCCGCTCCCGACCAGTACCGGAACGCCCACTGTCATGGCTTCGAGGGGCGGAAAACCGAATCCCTCGTACAACGACGGATACGCCAGCGCCGACGCCCCCGCCAGCAGGGCGCTCAAGGCTGGAGGTGACACTGGACCGACCAGTCGCACCCGGCTCCGCGGGGCGGACGGCAGATCGGCGATGGCCGCTTCCAGCGCTGCGGTGCCCCTCCCTTCGGGGCCGGCGACGATCAGACAAAGGTCCGGGTCTTCTTGCGCCACCTCTCCGAAGGCCAGCACCAACCGTGGAAGGTTCTTGCGGACCTCGTGGCGGCCGACCGTCAGCACGTAGGGGACGTCGACCTGGGCCGCCAGTGAGTCCGGTAGGGGGCCGGGCGGCGGAATGGGTGGCACGCCGAAAGGGATAACCGTGATCCGCCCGGACGAGATCAGGCCTGGACCGAAGTGTTCGTCTACCTCCCGGGCGACCTGATTGGTCGTGACGTGCACGTGAACTCCCCGAGCCAGGGCTCGCCTCAATAGGGCCGGAAACGTACCTACAACCGAGTCGGCAGTGCTCGGGTCGAGCACGAACCCGATGTCGTTGATCGTGGCCAGGCCCGGGATACGGCTGGGGGCGATGACGTAGTTGGTGGCGTGGATCACGTCGGCGCCCCGGAAAGGTCGTCTGAGCCGGGGATGATCGGCCCGGCTCCACATGGCCAGCAGGAGGCGGGTCGGAACCCGCACCGATCTGATCCCGTCCGGCAGCTCCTTTCCGGTCACCTTGGCCCGCAAGCCCAGGGCGTAGGGGATCAGCCGAGGCCCGGACTCGAGCCCGTTCAGGGCGGCCCAGGTTTCCTGCACCGAGTTCCCGATGCCGGTTCGGAAGGTCAGCAGGGGCGTCACATCGAACGCCACCCGCGGCCCGGGTACAGTCACCCGGTGATCTGGTTTGCCGAGTGACGGCCGTGTCGGCTCATAGCGCGCTGGACCGTACCACCGCCCCGGCGCCGGCGATCCCGGTCCGGGTCTCGCTCGACGTGAGCGCCATACCTGCGGCCGCCGCGGGGGCGGGGCGCTACGTCGCCGCTCTGGCCACGGCCCTCGATCAGAGAACCGACGTGAACCTGTCGCTCATCTGCCGTCGTAACGACTGGGCCCGGTGGGCCGGTCACGATGGCTCGACGCTGATCCCCCGATCGCCGAACCGCCGCCCGGCCCGCCTCGCCTGGGAGCAGATCGGCCTACCCGCCCTCTTGCGGCAACGTCATTTCGATGTGCACCACGGGCCGCACTACACCATGCCCGAGCTGGCCCGCCTGCCGAAGGTGGTGACCATTCACGATTGCACCTTCTTCGATCACCCGGAGTGGCACGAACGGTCGAAGGTGATGCTGTTCCGCCGGGCCACGAGGGTGGCCGCCGCCCGGGCGGCGGCCCTCATCTGCGTGAGCCACATCACGGCCGACCGCTTGCGAGAGGTGGTCGATGTCCGCGCCCCGGTGACCGTCGCCCATCACGGGGTGGACCACGATCGTTTCCGCCCCGATGAGCCAAAGCCCGGAAGTGATAGCGCGGTCCTGGCCCCCCTTGGCATCGGGTCGGACCAACGTATCGTCCTGTTCGTAGGCACCCTCGAACCTAGAAAGGGGGTGGGCCTGCTGATTGAGGCGTTCGATCGCGTGGCCGCCGACCGCGCTGACGCGGTGCTGATGCTGGCCGGCCAGCGGGGCTGGGGTTCGGACCAGGTCCGCGAAGGGGTGGCGCGATCCCGTCACCCGGACCGCATCCGCACCCTGGGGTACGTGTCCGATGCGGCCCTGCCTGCCCTGATCCGGCGGGCTGCCGTCGTCGCCTATCCCGCCTTCGAAGAGGGTTTCGGGTTGCCAGCCCTCGAAACCCTGGCGTGCGGGACCCCCCTCGTCACCACTTCGGGCACGGCCATGGAGGAGATCGCCGGCGAGGCCGCCCTGCTGGTGCAGCCGGGGAACCTCGACGAGCTGTGCTCCGCCATGGAAACGGTTCTCGACGGCGCTGACGAGACCGCCGGACGGACGCGACGGGATCTCGGTCTGACCCTCGCCGCCACCTACACCTGGGCCCGGACGGCCGAGGTACACGCCGGCGTTTACCGTAAGGTGGCTCGATGAGCGAGCTGACGAAACCCCGATGATCGTCGCCCTGGCCGGGGGGGTCGGAGCAGCCCGGATGCTGGGCGGGATAGTGGCGGTGACGGACCCGTCCGAGGTCACCGCCGTCGTGAACACGGGCGACGACACCGTGATGCACGGCCTCCACATCAGCCCGGACCTCGACACCGTGACCTACACCCTCGCCGGCGTCATCAGCCCCGAGACCGGGTGGGGCCTGGCGGGTGAGACCTGGTCGGCGATGGAAGAGCTGCGCGCCTACAGCGGCGGGCGTCTGGGGTGGTTCAACCTGGGCGACCGTGATCTGGGCACCCACCTGTTTCGCACCACCCGCCTGAAGGAAGGGGCCCGCCTATCGGAGGTGACGGCCGAGATCGCGGCTCGGTGGAGACTCAGGATCCGCTTGCTTCCCATGTCGGACGACCGGGTGGAGACCCGGGTGGTCGTCAGCGACCTTAACGGGGTGCGAGAGATCGGGTTTCAGGACTACTTCGTCAAACACCGCCACGACGTCCCGGTCAAGGAGGTTCGACTGGTTGGAGTCGAGTCGGCGTCGGCGGCACCCGGCGTCCTGGACAGCATCCACCGGGCCGACCAGCTGGTGATCTGCCCGTCCAACCCGATCGTGTCGATCGGACCCGTGCTGGCCACCGGAGGTATAGGTGAGGCGGTGGCCGCTCGGCGGGACCGAACCGTGGCCGTCTCACCCATCATCGCCGGCAAGGCGCTCAAAGGACCCGCCGATCGCATGCTCGCCGAGCTCGGCCAGGACCCCTCAGTGGTGGGTG
>Ga0335073_10014109_pt1 | contig 11204 bp, 8 predicted proteins | sample Lox_Sample_22_FD_207093 | JGI IMG/M metagenome (GOLD analysis project Ga0335073, IMG submission 207093) | Soil microbial communities from Loxahatchee National Wildlife Refuge, Florida, United States - Lox_Sample_2.2 | ecosystem: Environmental > Terrestrial > Soil > Wetlands | place: USA: Florida... | reverse complement strand
CGAAAGCTTCGAGCTAATTGCTGGTTCGGGTATGCCTGGATTTCAAGAACATTGCTGATAATTTCCTAGGCACGGGTGTCTTTGTTGGCGCTGGCGTCTACACATATGTCTCTGGTAGAGCAGCACTTCGAGAGAACCAGGCTAAAATCTTGAAGAGTGGCTCAATGTTTGGGCCGAGAAGTCGTCATCTGGCGCTGGGAGCTACCTCTGCCGCACTGATTGGCGCCGGTGTATATCGTTGGCTCAATTGACTACGAGAACCGAAATTGTCCGCTTCTTCGACGAGGGAAATTGTACATGTTGCCAGGGTTCAACCGTTCTCAAACTCCATGGTCAAATATTCGAAGTACCGGCCGTGCGTTTGTTCCTGAATGATGTCAGCCTCCGCTTCATCTTGGCCTGCGAACTCCGAACCGTACGAAGAACATTACGTTTGATCGAACACATCGAAAATCTCTGCATCCTCTGTGCTACATCAGTATTATCTGGCCAGTTTGAGGCCGATTTTGGTGGGAAAACTTGGTCCAAGACCTGAAGGTTGTGTTCCTGGGATAGGCGGCTCTGCATTGAGGGCAACCGCCATTATCATTTCGCATGCCGTTGACTTCAGCATTGTGGCAAGGCTGATGGCGACCGTCATTATCGACAACTCTGGCGCCGCAAGGTTCGCCGATAAACTCGTCGCGGCCCCAGTGTCCGCATGCGTGCTGGACATGTTGAAGTTGGCACATTTTTCTTGTTGTGCCTTAGTACGGAGATATGTCGAGCGAATAACCTTATAAAGCGAAGTAGGATTCACGATGAGCAGTAAGAAACAAGGATAAGAGAGAGAGAATGGACCATTATAGATCAGAGGCATCGCGAAGATCAGATCAAATCAAGCCAGATCAAACCTTTTCCTCAAACAATTCGTCGCAAATATTGACAATCTCAGACTGATGACAATGGTGTACAGTCGTTTTGAACCCGCACAAACAACAGTATTCCCACTACAGCGATATCCAGACTCAAGAGCAGCTTGTTTATCTACCTTGGAGCTATATAGCAAGTCGTTGGATTACTATCTGTGCGCCTTCCTGTGCCAGCAGAGCTTCGTATTTGATGGGCTGGATTGCACTTTTCTAATGCGTATTTTGGGTTGATCGTGTAGATATTTTCGCATAAGTTGCGGTTGCAGTATCAAAATTCGTTTCGGAAGCTCATAACATACATTTGAAGAATCGTCATCTAGCTCAAGCTATGGAATAATCTGCATTTGCCACGCTGCCGGGAACGCTCAATCAATTGTATTCATTCAACAAGATCTTGAAGCAACTAACTTGATCCATCCGCCTACGTCAGATGGTTTAATGAACTCTTCATTAGATATTGACTTCCTCCCATACCTATATCCGATGCTAGTCCATATCGGACTATTCTATTCATTCCATGCGGCGGGTATCGTGATGCATTTCTAACTCCTTCTAATGCTGTGTAGAATAGTGAATGAAAAGAAGAGCCCACAAAGTGCAGTGAAGGATTTATGCAAGTCGTCCTCTCTTGCCGCCACCGTTAAAGCCATCTCTACCATCCCTGCTATTGAAGCCGCTGAAATCGAAGAAGTCGATAGCCGGGAACGCTCTCTTTGCCCCAGCTCCAGGTCCTAGACGGCTATTTATGGCCCTGCTATCTCGCCGAACAGACCTGGACTGTCGCGCTCTTAGATTGATTTGGACATGGCTGGGGCTGTTCTCTGGACCGCTTGCATTGTGCTCCGCACCACTCATGTCGATTTCATTAGCCGTCTGTGGTTGCATCATTGACTGAAACGTAAATTCTGATGCAGGGATAGTGAAGGTGGTCGTAGTTTGCCGTGGAAGAGGCTCGGCGTTGCCAACTGCTCCGACTGGAGGGGCGGACTCTGATCGCGGTGCAACGTTGTTTGATGTCATCTGTTCCGCATGCGACTGAGACGTAGCAGATTCTAGAATATCCTTTCTTTGAGAGACAGGCGATGAGCTTCGTGCTCGCGCATCATCTTCGGCCTCTTCCTCATTGTCAGGTTGATGGTCGGAAACTTGATAGCGTTCGGTCGCCCACTGCCGTACCCTCCAACCCTCACCATCTTGTAGACCTAAATTTTCCTTGTCCAGAAACCTCAAAAGCTCCTCCAGTGCATCTTGATAGCCTTCTTGATAACCTCGGCCCTGTTCCGAAGCCGCTGTCTTATATAGTGTAGTCACCGACAAGGCCGCTTGCTTGAACGCTTGCATCAACTCTTCAGGGGTTTGTGAGGCTTGTCGACGAGCTGCTGATGGCAGAGATGTTCGTAGGTTTCGCATCGACTCCATGGCCGAAGGACGTCGAGCGATTGTATGTGGGCGCTTCTGCCAACTCAGTGATCGAGTGGGTGCCTTAAATGTGAAATGGCTGTGATGGTACGAACAGGACAACTAGGTTGTTTGAAGGGCCGATGGCAGAGTAAAGTAAGCAGAAAGGTTTCTTTGTTCGTAACCTTATCCGAGGGTAGATTGTGTTGGAGTTTGCCTTTACTCGATGTCATAAAGGCCGGTTGTTGTTTATTTCAGTCCGCCACTACCGTACGCCACCGCACGTGCGACGCTATTGCGTCAAAATAATAATGTCGTTAACAATGACTGATCCGACAGAAATTAAGACAAAGAGCCGTAAGAAAGCTGTGCGACGGAATCAAGTTCTCGAAACATCCTAAAATTATCTTGGATTGACAACATAAGTTCTACGAATTAAACGTTTTCCAATATACGGCACCGCAAATAGCCGATAGCAATCATCCGCCAACCAAGTCTCGTGTATTTATGCTTAACGCCATAGCCTAATACCGAACCTCAATGCTTCGTGTGTATGTTGTTATGCCTCCGAGCGCGCTTGGTTTGTCGGCCTCGGGAAACTCGTTCTCCGCTGTTGATTTCCAACCCATCGATTCGTAAATGAAGACCTGAGGCGTGAGAAGCGACCCTACAAAGCCGAACAGAGAACTCACGATTCCCCAGGTATAATTTCATAGCCTCCTTCTTCAGGCAGAGCATATGCTGCTGCACCTATGCCTACACCAGTAAGGCCCAGAACAGTCCAGCTCACCGTGCATAATATCCAGGATGTATCAAGTCGCCAGCCAGGGAAGAATCGATCGTCATTGTCGTAGAGGAAAGCCTGAAAGGCTGCAATTAGCCCACTCCTTTGTCACGAGTTCCACCACATATGGATGCATACCACAATAGCCATGGCTGCGCATTGCACCAATGCTCCGAGTGCGAGTAAGCTGCAGACTATCTTCCAGCCAATTTCTCTGTTTTGCTTGCCTCCCAATATGATGACCGCGTATGTAGTTAATGTTGCCAATTCGATGAGTACAGCAAAAGACATCAGGAAGCCAGTGGTTCGCCACAGGCTACAGAATGACGCGTTGGTCCCTTCGCAATCTTCATACCGGGGGAAGTCTTCACAGCCGCCTGATACTGATGAGCAACGCTTATGGAGGCCGTAACTGTAGCGGATATCGTTGTCTGGGCCCTGTAGGTGCATCTCTAGTTAGAGGCATTGTTCGTTGTCAAGTGAGGATGTGGTTCAGATGAGACATACGCTTTCCCATCGAACCCAGCGAGGCAATACTATGGCAGCTATCGTCATCGCCGTTGCTGCGCATACAGTCAGAGAGTGTCTAGTAGCTCGAAACCGTGTCAACATACCTGCCACCGTCATCCAAACACCCACGCCATACACATAGCGGCGCGTCATTGTGAAGCAGGCTGCCAGCGGCGTTCTCTTCAGCCTACGGAGCCTGCTCTGCCATATAACAAGGTGCCTCGTCGAGATGAAGAGTATGTCAAGGAGCGATAGAGGTCAAAAGGTACTACGAGAGATGAACGGCGGACAAGTGACCTCACAAATAGTGTCGAATATGCTTTCATTGGCATCGACAATGGCGTATGCGACGACGTTATGGCTCGCATCCATCGCGTGGGGGTGAAACCCTCAGCCAATCATGATGCGGTGGACCGCATCAACAGTCAAGGTAGGAATCCATTTCGAAGTGAATAATTAGCACGTTTCTTGGTAACCTTTTCCGAACTGTAACTGTTTCGAATTGTTTATGATGAATAACCGAGAGTTAATAACTAAATTCAGACAGTTCCCAGCAAGAACGCAGCAGCAATACAAATTTGACCCTACGTATGTACTGACTGCGGATGTATGCGTGTTGCCGACATCACGATTTTCTGGATAACCACGCAACTCTTAATTTCTGGATTACAACTTCTCCAAGCTCGTTAAATCTTAACCTTCATATTCCTTTAACAAAACTTGAAAACAGCCTCGTGAGACGGAGTGCGCTAGTCTACGTCCGCACTGTTACGGCTCCGTAGCTGTTTCTTACCTTCCCAAAGCTGGACCTTGAGACGTTATTATCCACCTTCGAAAGGTTGGTTCAAGCAAATTGAATGAAGGGCTATTACTAACGGTGTTGGAAAGACGTTCATAGTCCCAGAAAATGGCCCCCATTACGTTCGAACAATTCAAGAGTATCTTCGAGTTTTGCATCGAAGTTCTTGGTGTAGGGACGGCTGCAGCGGCACTATGGTATAGATTCGATGTTGTTAGAGCATGGTGGGATGTGGTACGGGGACATGCGTCGCGTTCAGAACAGGTCTTGGCTACTCAAACTTTAAGGAATGCCGGGCCAACTGCACAAATGATAGTCGATCGTATGGCGCAGAGTTTGGGTAGACACGGCCACAACGACGCAGCTCAAAGAGTTAGAGAGATAGCTAGAGAAGTTGGGCTGGAAGGTCCCAGGCCTGAAGATGTGGTTTGAAATATAATTAGAACATTTGCTGCCCAAAGGAGAGCTGGATGCAAAGGCGCTGTTTCTGAGACGGATATTTATTACTGTCAATTCTCGATGGCGCGATTCTCCTTACGACGATTTTCGCTTTATAGGGAATACAAATGCATTAAAAGTCTCTCTCCTCGATTCTCGATACATCGCCAGCCTGTCCATGCCCTGGAGGGCCTACGCGCCACCGCACACCACTAAGAACCTCATTTTGCAAGCTGTCAAGGTGGTAGCTTGCCTTACAAAGCCCTTGGTAGAGCGATATTCGTTATATTACGATATGATTGGCTGATCTGGATTGCATCGAGAGTTGGCAGTAGGATGTTCCAACCAGCGGTCACAATAAAAATTAGTTAGTTACTCCGTGCTCCGTTTTTAGTGTTGCTTATGTAAGCGGCAGCGCTAGCACCGGGCAGTTTGGATTTCATCTGCCCAGAAAGGTTTGCCGCCTCTTCTATTCTCCATCTTCATACCATGGCGGGAACACGCAACGTGTTGCTTACTCGGATTTTTCACTTCGGATATCTTTTGCAGCTAAACCCGACTCCTCTTCTACTGGAAGAACTGCACCGTGCAATCATACTGCACTTGAACGCCTATGACAGTGCAGACGTCAACCCACTCATTCCGGACCTCAATACTTCACATTCGCGGATCGAGGAGCACTGGGCAAGACTATACTCAGATATGCTCACTAGAGCCTCTTTACAATGGGATATGGATATGTTTGAGCAGTTCTTAAGTTCAAAGCTACTTGAAGACTACTCAAACCAACCCTTCAAAGTCCTCGGTCGAATGCTCAAACTGGCTGAGTGCACGACAAAACAAGACAAAGAATACCAAGATCACGTCGTCTTACCGCTTGAAGAGTCTATGCTTGATAGAGAATATGTCGAGAACAAGTTACGCGCAGTCGCAGCAAGAAAAGGGCGTCCGGGGAATGACATTCAGCAATTAATTGACGCGTGTGACTGGCCAAGACTGGCGGAAGCTCTCACGAATGACAGAGATATTATACTCAGACTCGCACGGAGATCAGCTTGTTCTAAAGAAACATCTAAGAGGATCTTAGCAGGCATCGACCGAGTCCAAAACAAGCATTTCGCCTCTCTGTCGAGCTCATCCGAGTTTACCCTTGCACCTGCTGGACACCAACCCTCCCCATTTCTGAGGGTTGCGGGGGGCGTTTTTGATGCTATTGCAAGCAGCATCAAAGGGGACACGCCGAGCTCCAATGTCAACAAATCCCCTGATGAGCTTCGACCGTTATTGGGAAGAGATAATTTGACTCAGGATTTACCCCTGTCCATATCCGCGGTCAATTTGAAGAAATTGGAATGAGTATTTAGTGTGCAGGCGCAGGATGAATACATGAATCTCAAATTATGTCGTACGGTGCTCTCAGCTATTCGGAGGTTTCCAATTCCTGATACTAGTCCATCTGACGCCTTTTCATTTCTGCGCTTATGATTTGCATGCCAACCGATGCGTTAGGCGACCATCAAGATCAGTCAGAAGCGCCTTCATTCTGCATTTCTAGACCTGGTGAAGCCCAGTTGAACATAATCAGCGGAGGTTTAGGGAAATGTAGATTCAATTGCCTCTACGTCAGGTCACGAAGATCTTAACCAATGGCCACCTCTTGTCCGTGTCTTCGCCCCCTTTCGCCCTTTCCTTGTGAGTTGACTGTCTACTGTGCCTACAGTGTTGGGTTGCTTTGAACTCATTCGATTGTTCCGCGTAATGGCTGTGGGACTCGCTTTGTCAATGCGGTCACGCGATATCTCCGCTTTGGTGCTCTGACTGGATTTCTGTTTCTCCTCTTGAAGCTGAGCGATTCGTGCACTTCTGCGCGGCCCGATCGGCGGCTGCCCACGAGCAGGAGGCGTCTGCAATTGTTTGTGCATAATCGCATCGTTAGGTGCCGGATTACGAGCTGCTTGCTGAGGGAGCTCGCTTGCAGAAGGTGTAGTACGGCGTCGCTTCATCTGTCGAGTTTCCGTATGTATGCTGAGGTGGGGTAATGAAGACTCACCAGTGTGACGATTACTGCGCTCATCTCTTTTGCGCTTGCGTAGTGTTCTCGTCGAAGTGGCCGTCGGGACAGCGGCTTGCGTAGGAGATAGAGACTTATCTACCATGAAACGCGTAGCCTTCCTCGGTACTCTCTGGTCTCCCATTGCCGTTGAGGATGTCTCTGATTGTCTGCTCGCAAGAGAGGCGGAATTGTTTGAGACTTGTGGCGGATTTGTGTCTCGCCCATCTTCAACGGCTCCGTTTTCATTGGATTCAGTCTCACCATTCCCTTGGTGACCCTCACTTGGTTGCGTCAGCGCCAGCCCGTTAGGATCACTCTGCCCGAGGAAATCAAAGATGGGACCCTCTGAAGGGGGTCCAAATTTTGGGATCCAAAGGGCACCGTTAAATGTAGGAGGCGTCGGAGGTTGAATCGCCTCGAGAGCGTCGATCTCGGACGGACTGAAGTCCATTTCGTTAGGATCTTCGGGTTCTGGAGACGGGGACTCATGCTTCCACCTCCACCCCGGAGAGTCGCCCCAACTATCCTTCCAGTCACCCTTCGCCTTCCACTGCTCCCTGATCTTCACTGCTGCGGCCTCGCGGTCCGCATAACCAGTGTCATCAGTCCTGCTTAACTTGATGGCTTCTTCCAGCACCTCAATTGCCCACTGGTACCACGGCCGAGTGGTGATGCGGGCTTCGTTCTGATCGACCTCCTCTTCCATCGTTATGGCAGTGTCTGGATTGGATGGTGCTTGGGTTTCAATCCATTGGCCTTTGTTCTCGAAGTACCGCCGGATGGCACGCTCATCCACGTGCTCCTCGTCCCGAGGTGGCCAGCTCGCTACCTGCTCCGCGAACGGCTTGGTCTGGTACTTTCCTCGAACGGGGCGAGTGCGCCAGTTCCAACTCCACTCATCGGGATGGCGGTTGTCTCCAAATCTGAGGCCCATGATCGGAATACCCCATTCCGGATTCCAGAAGCCAAGGGCCTCCCATCGTTTCCTGATGCTGTTCCGGACCATGATGTCCAGCCGCTGGCTGCCGGCGCGTCGAAAGATGTTGGGCCCTCGGTATACGAGGCGACCCATTGAGTCTCGGTTACTTGACACATCATTTATGCGCTCGCGCTCTTTCTTGGCTTCGACATCAAACTGATGCGCCGGTCTGTACGCACGCAAGCCCCGCCTGAACCGGAAAAGTTCTTCGTTGTTCAAGGGCCGTCGGACGAGCTCGTCTGTTTCTTCCGCCGTGAGTTGCACACGGAAAGTTGGAGTTGCCGGTTGGGTACTGGTGTAGGATGAGTAGGGAGGCGGAGGTTCGTCCGGTGGAGGTTCGTCGAAGCGCGCCATTGCGCGTTGGAGGGCTTCTGGATCATCTTGCATCCGTTGCAGCGTTCCGTTGATGCCGTTCAGCCGTACGGCGTTGATGCCATGGAGAGAATGCAGCATGGTTGAGGTTGTGATAGTTTCAAAGTCGTGGGTGTTGATGGGCGACGCATATTAAAGAAAAAGAGCTTCTGCGAGGAAGATCACGTGTCGTAGTTGCTGCCTAAGCGAGGGTCCGTCTTGGCGGCATCTGCCTGTTGGACAACGAAAAGCCAATCGATGGCGGCGCCAATCGATAAAGGCCTTGGACTTTCATTAGTCGCCGTTAATTAGCCTCCGTGAGTGACTGTGTATGCATTGCACACCGGACAGCGATATCAGCTCCGCTGGGCTTCCTCTCACGAGGTCTTCCCACTTCATAGCCGTATTCAACTCCAAAGCACCCTCATGAATCAAAGTATTTTGGTCAAAGAGTAGCCTGCGTCTACAGAGTTATCAGTCCGTTCTCTCATGCATTCTCAGACTATCTTTCACTTGGTCCCTAAGACCCCCGCTGCTGAGGCTATCCTGGAAGAGAAGCCCAATACAAATTTCAAGTCCCTGAGCTCATCGCGTTTACAGCCTCTGAACGATGGAGAAGATGGTCCTCAGCTTGGTCTGGAAGTCGGATAGCATGTGGCCCTGGTTCCTCGCCCAGATGTGATTGCAGAAGCCGGGCGGAGGGCGGATATCTACCTACGGGGAGGCTCCATCTCGGCAGTCCAGTTCTCTTTCGAGATCCACCCGGAATCGAGAGCGATCATGTTCCACGACCGATCTCGACTTCGCAACACAAACATTAAGCCTTTCCGCTTCAGGACGGATGGACACTTGCGTCAACACGTCCTCCAACATGGGATTGAGTACGTGATCAATACCGGCGGCGACAGAGGCGAGCTCTACGAATTTGAACTACGGTGGGTGCAGAAGGAAGACGCAGTGCAACGAGCAGAGCAGGGGTACGAGACGGCAGCGGCGAGAGTTCAGGACTCTCGTTGGGCTCGGACGGTCGACGACGGACCGACAGAGCTGCCCTCTTGGTACAACACCAGGCTCCACACGCCTGCTGACGGGGGTGTCCAGAGAACCACCGCAGGAAGTGCGTTGGGAGAGGGCGCGTACGGCAAGGTCAGCAAAGCCGTGGATCTTGACTCCGGCTACTCCGTTGCCGTCAAGAAAGTCGTCTTGTCTAAAATGAAGGAATTGGCGCCAGAAGATCGGGAGAATCATGTCAGGCGGGAAGTCAAAACTCTCTCCAGCATTTCCCATGTATGTATGTCTATATCATTCTAATAAATCAGCACACTGACAATATAATCCCAGAAGCACATCGTGGAGTACCTAGGCTCGACGGGCTGGGGGACAGAGACAATATACATATACACGAGCCTTAAAGCCGGAAACGTGAGCCATCTAATGGAGAAGTTTCCTACTGCGCGCTCCGACAAAGACACTCTCACTCAGCTGTTGCAAGAGATGCTCGAGGCTCTCGACTACCTTGCATTTCGAGGGCTATGCCATCGAGACGTCAAGCCTGACAATATCTTATACGAGCCGAAGGACGAGCGCACATGCACCTTTCAATTGGCAGACTTCGGCTTCGCGAATCAGAAAAACTTGGCACATACACACTGCGGCACTGATGCGTACATGGCTCCTGAGATGTACTACGACAAACATCCTCAAACTCCAAAGTTGGACGTATGGTCGCTCTTTGCAACTATTATCGATATCATGCGGACGGCAGGTTTCGACGGGAAGAAAGTGAAATCGTACGATCAGGCATTAAATTTGATCAGAACTGCCGCGACCACGCATTCTTCGCTCAGCCCCATGGCGCGTGAAGACCCCGAAGTGCGCGCCTCCGCGGCACAGATGCTTGTCGCGTGCTTCGGGGGCCATGGATTAACGACCCCACGAAGAAGTATCGCAGCAATACCCTCATTAGATGGTTCGAGTCCATCGGAAAAAGCTCCAAAGCAGCGAGACGGGGATAGAAAGCACTTAGACCTGGTCAAGTATCGAGTCAGGAAAGACGACAGGAGGAGGCCGTTGCCGTGGTATTCGTAGCTGAATTAATTAGTGTTCATCAAACCATATCCGGACAGCATCAACAGTGACGCAAAGTTCTCGTCTATAAGTTATGCTTGGTTCCACTTGGCATTAGCGTTCACGATAAGAGTTCTTGAGGAGTTTGGAGTAGGACCAGCTTTTGCATCACGAGAATTTGGACTTTAATGTTCGCTTTGCAGCATGTGCCAGCGAAGGCGTTACCTCGTTCTCTCTTTCCATGGCTTTTGCGGCGCGGTTATTAGCGTTTCATAATTCTTGGGCTCTCGGTTTGCGCATCTGCCGTTTCAGTAATTGTTTCAAGTTAGGAAGTGCTCTCTTGAAGCATAAATAGATCATCTCTCTCGTACTAGAATCCAAACCATTCTCTGAGTAAGTCTTCATTCACCCATATTCTGACGAAAATCTAAGGGTCTGCTCTGAGCCTACGAAAAGTGACGCAAGACAGGCCCCATTGAACATAGATATACCATTCTAATGTCTCTCAAGCTTTGTACATTTTCCTATTCTCTTGTCTGATATTGAGTTACAATGGTTTCCAAATCTGTTACATCAAAAGACGGCGCCGGCGCGGTCGTATCCTACAGATACCCCGGGTAAGGACTAGGTCTCATTGTTATTCACGGCCGTCTCAAGAGTTAGAAGAGCCATTGGGAACCGGCGGATTTACTCTCAGACACCATCACTTTGCAAAGCATGATACCGCACCTAAAACCCACTCTATTCAGTTTCAAGGCTTGGATCATCTTGGGAGCAGCAGCAAGAACACATAGGAAAGCCTGAGCTGGTCACTGATGCAATGAACGAATTTTTCTCTGATCATATGGAAGAGCGGGCATAGGATGCAACAAATCTATCAAGCATTTGGTACCTATCTCCTCTTTATTGCTGTC
>Ga0335073_10014108_pt1 | contig 11204 bp, 9 predicted proteins | sample Lox_Sample_22_FD_207093 | JGI IMG/M metagenome (GOLD analysis project Ga0335073, IMG submission 207093) | Soil microbial communities from Loxahatchee National Wildlife Refuge, Florida, United States - Lox_Sample_2.2 | ecosystem: Environmental > Terrestrial > Soil > Wetlands | place: USA: Florida... | reverse complement strand
TCACCGGCCCGGCGGCGGCACAGTTGGCCACGCAGCCGGTGCCAGCCCCACAGCGCGTTGTCGAGCAGTCGCATGCCGAATCGGACGCGAGTTCCGCGAGCTCCTACCGGCGCCATGTCACGGCTTGCCTGGTCGTCCTGTTTTTCGCCAACAGGCTGCTCGCGCATTCGGCCGCAGCCGCCGCCACGCCACTGACGTCGGCTCCAGACTCGGCGCAAACGCTGTCGCTGCTCAAGGCCGGGCGATTCGTCGACCTGAACACACGCTATGGCGCCGTGCAGTCTCAATTCGACCAAGGCGAGATCACCGACGAGACTCTCCGGGCGGCTTTTCGCAATTTTTCCCATACGGACCCGGTCCTGGAGGCTCGGTACGCTTCATGGGTGCGACAGATGCCGCGCTCATACATCGCGCATCTCGCCAGGGCCATCTATTACCTCCGAATCGGCGAGGAGCGGCGCGGCGGTGGCGTTATCAGCGATACCAGCCACTCGCAGCTTCAGGGCATGGAAGCGGCGTTCGCAGTAGCACTGGAAGAGCTCAAAAAATCCGTTGCTCTCGAGAGCAAACCGCTTCTCAGCTACCTCTACGCCCTCGATGTCAGCCGGTATGAAGGTGCTTCGGACGACAGCAATCAATGGCTCCATGCCGCAATCACCACCGACCCGCAGAACTTCATCGCGCGCCAAATGTACATGATGACACTTCAAACCGCATGGGGTGGCGACAGCGAAAAAATGCGGGTCTTTCTCTACGACTGCTGGCGCGCTCGACTGCCGACGGCCCAGATGCGTCGCTTGGACGCGCTGGTGATAGCAAACGACGGCTGGGTGGACGAGTTCGTGAAAAAGGATTTCCCGCGCGCCGAGAAAGAGTATCTGCGTGCGAGCACGCTTGCTCCGGATGAAGTGCCGAAGGACGAGGGGCTGGCGGTCCTGCGGATGCAGCGCGCCGCTGCCGACGGAAATCTCGCGGCGCAAAACCTCCTTGCGAAAGGGGCCGACAGTCGCTACATGATCCTTCCCGTGGCCCACTGAGGTGAGCACGGCCCGCCGTGGCGGCCTTCAGCGATGAGCCAGCGGATCGGTGGATGCGAGGAACTGGAGCACTGCGGCGTCGAAAAATTTCGGGTACTGCCACAACGCGTAGTGGCTCGCAAATGGCAGGATGAGCTCGCTGCCGAGCGGAATGCTTCGAGCCATGAAATCGGTGTCGCTGCGTTTGATCATGTCGCGATCGCCATCCACGATCCACACCGGCGCCCGGATGGTGCCGAACTGCGCGGCAGTCAGATGGGGTTGTGTATCCCACATTCGCTCTATGCGGCTCGCCACCGCGGCGAAGTCGTTCGGGGTGGGCGAGGCTTGCTCGTACACACGCTTGGACCAGGCGGCGCTGTCAGCCTCGACTCGCTTCTGGGCGTCACTCAGCGGCGCCAGTGTCCCGGGGTTCGAATTGGCCCCGTATGCAAACAGCGATACCACGCGCCGCGGATCATGAATGGCCAGCTCCAGGCCGATGATCCCACCGTCGCTGTACCCGACGAAAGACGCGCGCTCGAGGTGTAGGGCGCTCATGAGCGCAACGGTGTCACGCGCCATCAGGCGATAGCCGAGCGCCGTCGGGCTGCAAGTGCTTCTGCCCTGGCAGCGGCTGTCGAACACGATTGCGCGATAACCGTGTGCCGCAAGCTCCGGCGCCAGGTATGCCCAATCATCCGTCGTGTCGAGGCCGCCCTCGACCAACATTACAGGTGGACCAGCGCCGAATTCCGCGTACCAGAGCCTGACTCCATCAACTGCGACGTAGCCGCTGCGGGCCGGGTGCGGCAGAACCGGTGTAGCGGGGAAGGGCGGTACGGGCTGGGTGGCCGTTGCCGTGCCAGCCATCGCGAGAAGCGTGAGGATCGCAAAGGAGCGGCGCATCATGTGTCCGACTCGTGGTTGATGAGCTTCAGACTCGGGCGCGAACGCGAGTTATGCCACCGCGCCGCAGGCGGTTCCTGTATCGTGCGTCTCGTTGCAACGGAGGCGCGGCAACTCAAATGCAGCAAATCCGGTCTCCGTACACTTCTTGTGTTACCAAGATACCTACGCGGCCGCTTGCTTCTCGCTATCGGCCTGATCCCCGTCCTCGCCCATGCCCAGTTGCGCGCCACCCTGTGAGGGAGTCGGCGCTGCTCGTGCGAAAGATCCAGTCGATTTCGCCATTCGGCCCACTGACGAAACCGTCCAGGGATACGGACATTTTCAATATCAGCTTTCTCATCGTTTTCGTGCCCGAGGTCACTGTTTCAAGTAACGAAGCAGAACGCATCCCGACTTGAAGGTTCTCGATTCGGCGAGCTTCAGTTGCAATCGCTCCGGAGGGCTGGCGCCGTCAAACAGGCGTCTGCCTTCCCCCACGACGATCGGCATGACGACGATTCGATATTCATCGATCAGCCCGAGCTTCATGAGTTGCGAGGGAAGGCTTATGCCGCCGACGAGTATATCCCTTCCCCGCTCCTGCTTTAATTTGAGCACTTCGTCTTCGAGGTTTGCCCGAACGATCGTCGTTTTTTCCTCTTCAGCCCTGGCCAGCGAGGTCGAGACGACGACAATCCTGCTGACGGAGCCAAATGCCCGGGCAAAGTCGACGTCCTCCTTCGTCTGTCCAGCCGGGCTTCTTGCTATGTCGGGCCAATAAGGCACCATCAGCTGATAGGTTATTCGTCCATATAGGAATACGTCGACATCCCGCACCAGCCGCGTGTAGTACTCGAAGAGCTCGTCGTCAGGAACCAACCCAATGGTGTGATCGCAGCAGCCGTCCATCGACGTGTTGATTGCGTAGATCAGTTTCCTCATTTCATTGCCTCTTCACTTTTTATGGCTGCCGGCCACGCCCGGTGTGCCATCGGACCACATGGGCACCAACACGAAGAGCACCGCAGTACGTGGATCGAAATGTCCGGAAAACACCGGCCCTCCATTTCGATTCGCGCCCCAATTCGGCGCTGCATCGCTCGGAAAGAAGAACATGAGGTGTGGATACCAGCGACTGCATCCCGCATCCGAGCAGATGACCTGCTGCCGCGACATCATATACGCCATCGACCCTTCATCGGGCGGAGCCGCCTTGGTTCGCCTGGCCATCTGCGCCGGGGACATTCCGGCAAGAACCCAGTCGGTGCGCTCGAGAAACTCGCGCAGCAGCGAGTGAGCCGCGGCGGCGTTGTAGCACATGGGCGTCCGTATTGCGGGATTCCAGAAATCCTTGTTCTCGAAGTTTCCCTCCCAGGACCGCTCCACCAGACACACGAAGCCGTTCGTGCCCCGTGCGGCCACTTCGTAGCCATGGCGACCGAGCGTCAGGACCTGCGCTTTATCCGAGACCTGGGCCGGCGCGGCACTGCGCGCCAGTGCCATCTCATCGGTGGCGGACTTCGATAGGTACTGTGACAGCGGCGCCATGGTCGAATAAGGCATTTTCGCCGCCGCTCCCTGGGCCTGCCCGATGGAAAGTGCCCCTACGAGCGCCAGGTACGCCCAGATGTGCCTTTGCACGATCAGATCCCCCAAATTTGAAGAGCGACGAATAGACGAAGTCACCGCCCAGGAATCGACAGCGGAATCTCATGCGCGGCAACGTTTCTCCGCGCGCAGTAGATTCAAATGGTTAGATGAGCCAGGACATCCGGAAACCAGCCCCGGGGGAGGGCGGTCGGCAGGTAGGGCGTCTGCGCGAGCCTGCCAGCGGTCATGGCTTCCCGCGCCAAGCGGCACCAACGGTGCTCTCGTTCCTGTCCCGCCACGAGCTGCACGAACCCAGCCCCCGCAAGCCCGATATTTCGCACAGTGGAGACTTCAGAAGCCGACCGCTCGGAACCATTCCTCGTCCAGTGGTCTAATATTGAGCTTATGAACAAAGCTGGGCTTCCAAAGCGCTCAGGGAGGATTGCGTTACTCATCGCGGCCTCACTGCTGATGCTTGGCAGCGGCAACGTGGGGCTTGCGGCGGGCGGCTTCCATGGTGGTGGTGGGTTCCACGGTGGTGGCGGGTTCCATGGCGGTGGCTTCCACGGCGGCGGCCTTCGCGACTTCCACGGCGGTGCCGCGCTTCGCGGCGGCCGTTTTGGCGGAGTCTACGGCGGCTACCATGGATTCAGACCTTACGGTCCTGGCTGGCGTGGTGGTTGGGGTCGCGGCTGGGGTTGGGGTCCCGGTTGGGGCCTCGGCCTGGGGCTGTTTCTGCCGGTACTGCCCTGGTATTACACGACGTTCTGGTGGGATGATGTGCCGTACTACTACGTCGAGAACGACTACTATGTCTGGGATCCGGATGAAAACGAGTATGAGCAGATCCAGCCGCCGCCGCAGGTAGCGCAGGAGGCTCAGGGCGGCGGCCAGGTGCAGGGCGGCCAAGTGCAGGGCGGCCAAGTGCAGCAAGCCCCGCCGCAGCTGTACGCCTATCCAAAGAAGGGTCAGACCGCGCAGCAGCAGGCAACCGATAAGCAGGAGTGCAGCAGTTGGGCCAGCGCGCAGACCGGCCTGAATCCGGCGACCGGCGCAACGGGAGCTATCCCTAGCGCGCCGAGCAACGGAAATGCCAGCCAAACAAAGCCAGATCAGGCGCACACAGCTGCCACACCCGCCAGCGCGCAGGACTGGCAGAACTATCTTCGCGCGGAAGGCGCTTGCTTAGAGGCGCGCGGCTATACAGTGGAGTGAGACGACGCGTCTGGGAGTAACGCGGCGCGGGCTCGTCGCCTATCGCAAAGCATACCAAGTGGTGCGGCCGCGGAAGATGGCAGTCGCAGGTATCACGCTCGGTTAACCGCGATCGTGTCGCATAGTTGCCGAATTATCAGCAACTTATCCGATTTTTCTCACGATTGAGATTGGCGTTACGAAGCACCCGAACGGCAGCAAGTCGTTCTTTGGTGCTGAGTAGCAGTACCGGGCGTCGAAGCGACTTGATGTCGCGAATGGCGGCGCGGATTCGAAGGGCCCACTATTGGCGCCAGATGGACTTGGACTGGTGTTCAAGGACGAGCGCGTCGAGCCGTGAGGCGAACATCATCGGCGTCGGACCGGCCGCCCGAATTGACTGTGCAGTGCCACGATGCCAGCTATGCTGCTCGCCTCCGGTGCCCGGTGCCCGGTGCCCTGTGCCCGGTGCCGCGACCCGAGACCAGTTCAGCGGGGAGGCCTCTATGAAGGCAATAGTCATCTTCGGCACTTGGCTGGCAGTTGCCACCACCTCGATTGCGGGCACCATCACCCAGCCCGCCGCTGCACCCATCAGGGCGGTCACCGAAACGCTGTGGGGCCAAAGAGTCACCGACAACTACCGCTACATGGAGAGCATGGGGCCGGAACCGGTGGCTTGGATAAAGGCGGAAGGCGCGTACACCCGCGCGCTGATGGATTCGGTCAAGCCGCGCGCCGCACTCGCCAAGCGCGTCGCCGCCTTCACGGCCAGCTTCGCACCCATCCAGGGTTATGCCTTCTATGGCGACCGCGCCTTCTACGAAGAGCGTGCGCCGGGCTCCGACAACTTCGATCTCATGGTCACGGACACCGGGGGAACGCGCAAGCTTGTGGATATCGCGGTGGTGCGTGCGGCACATGGCGGCGAGCCATACGCCATCAACTATTTTCTTGCCTCTCCCGACGGCTCCAAGGTCGCCGTAGGCGTATCGAAGGGCGGCTCAGAGGCTGCGGTTCTGTCCGTCTACGATGCGCTCACTGGAAAGCGGATCGCCGGCCCGATCGACCGTGCGCAATTCGGCGCCACTTCATGGAGCGACGACTCGACGCTGCTCTATTTCATGCGGCTGAAGCAGCTCTCAAGAGGCGAACCAGCCGTCAACAAGTACAAGAACGGCACCGCGGATAGCTGGGATCTGAAGAAGAAGCCCGTGCCTGTTGCCGGCACCGGTATCGGGAGCCGCAATCTGTTCATGCCGAACGAGTTTCCGGCGATCGGTCTCGCCCCAACGGCGCCCTTGGCCCTTCTGTATTCGATCAACGGCGTGCAGAACGAATTGAAGGCATGGACCGCGCCCGTCACCGACGCATCGTCACCCAACGCGCCGTGGAGGCTTCTCGTTGACCGCAAGGACGACGTGACGGACGTCGAGATGCGAGGCAACGACATATTCCTGCTCTCCCACAAGCACGCCCCGACCTTCGAGGTCTTGGTGCTGAAGGCCGGCCAACCGCTCTCGATGGCCAAGATTCTGGTTCCCGCCGCATCCGATCGGGTGATCGAAGCGATCAAGCCGGCGGCCGACGGGCTTTACGTCCTGGCAGACGAGGGTGCCTATTCCGAGTTGCTGCGGGTGCGGACGGGCAGCACCCGGATTGAAGCAATCGCTCTACCATTCAAAGGGCACGTCACGGAAATGTTCAGCGACCCGCGTGAGTCCGGCGTGGCCATGAACCTGTCGAGCTGGGCGGCGCCACTGCAGGAGTTTCGCTACGATCCCGCCACAAACCGCTTCGCGGACCTGAGAATCGAAGGGCGCGGCGATTTCCGGCCGTCGAATTACGCCGTCAGCGACCTCGAAGCACCAGCTCGCGACGGCGTCGCGGTACCGCTGTCGCTGATCCAGCCCAAGAATGAGCCTTTGCCGCAGATCACCGTCATCGAGGCCTACGGCTCCTACGGCATCTCGAACTTCGCGGATTTCTCACAGCGACGCGCCGCCATGATGAAGGAGGGTATCACTTATGGCATTTGCCACGTCCGCGGCGGCGGCGAAAAGGGAGATGCCTGGCGGCTCGCAGGTAAGGACGCCAACAAGCACAACACCTGGGAAGACTTGATCGCCTGCGGCCGGTATCTGATCGCACGAGGCATCGCGACCAGGAAGAGCCTCTTCATCATCGGCGGGTCCGCCGGCGGCATCACCATGGGCCGCGCCATGGAGGAGGCGCCAGACCTGTTTGCGGGGGTGATCGACATCGTCCCGTTGGCCAACACGCTACGTTTCGAGTTCTCACCCAACGGGCCGCCGAACATTCCGGAATTCGGCACCATAAAGACCGAGCAGGGCTTCAGAAATCTCTATGCCATGGATTCGATCCAACACGTGAACAAGGGCACGGTCTATCCGGCGATCATGATTTCCACAGGCCTCAACGATCCGCGCGTCTCACCCTGGGAGCCCGCAAAATTCGCGGCCGCATTGCAGGCGTCGGGCACGCCCAATCCGGTCCTCTTGCGCGTCGATACGGAGGCCGGCCACGGCATCGGCAGTACCAAGTCGCAAGGCGATGAGCTCGCCGCGGATTGGATCGCGTTCGTGTTCTGGCGCGCCGGGCTCGAGGATTGGCAACCGGCGAGTTAGCTCGGAATGGGACATCCGCGGGAAGCTCTGAAAATATGCGCCTCGCAGTCGACACCGATGGATGAGGACGATCGGCACGGTTGCTTGGCGCTGGCCTACCACTCCCTGGGAGGGCGTAGGGAGGCCGATCGGGAGCTCGAGGCACTTCGAGCCTTGGACGGAGATTCCGGTGCCTACCACTATGCTGAGATCTACGCGCAATGGGGAGAGCCGGCAGCGGCGCTGCGGTGGCTTACCTCGGCTGAGCGATTGCGGATTCCAGACTTGGTTTGGCTCAAGGAGGATCGGCAACTTGAACCGATCCGCAACGAATCCGCTTTCAAGGCTATCGAGCAACGGCTCAATTTCCCCGCCTGAGAGGGGAGCGGCGTTCGCTCGCGTCTGAACGCCTCCAGTGCCGGGGCTACGGCGCGGATCGCGGGTCTGACGATCCGCCGTCGAAGGGGAAGGGCGGAGCGCGGTCGTTCAATAGACGGTAAATTGGGTGGCTCGCATGCCGCACTGAAACAGGCTCATGCGCTTGCCGGTCGAGGTATAGACCTCATTCTGCAGAGCCCCATAGCTAGGTGAGCCCGCCACGTAACTGTAGATGCTGCCGATGACAACGACCGGAACGTCGCCCTGACCCTGTACTGAGGAGCCGTGGGGACCGGTAATCAGGACCGCAGCAAGATGCGCGTCACGCTTGACATTGAGATGCCATTCGACGCCCGAGTACGATGACAACACCAGAATGAGCGGGCGCTGGCGGGCTTGGATCGTGACTTGCACCGTGCTAGCGCCAAGAGAGCTCGTCTGCCCTCGCTCCGCTGGCCGATAGATCTGGACGTTTGTCCCGGCAATAGTGCCGGCGTACTGCCCGACAACGCCGCTATCTACGGTATCGGACCCAAAAATCCCGATACCCTGGACATCGGCGCTCTGGGCCAGGTGGCTGATGGGGCCCGGCACGGGCTTGGGCGGTGGCGGCGCAAAGATGCCGGTGATCATGCCGCCCGAGGTAGTGATCGTCGCGACGCCGGGGCGCATCGCATAGACTCCGGGCCGCGGCGCCACGGGCTGGGACTCGGGCATGCTTTGCGAAAAAGATGCGCTCGACACGGAATTGCCGAGCGGCATGCTGCCAACCCGATTGAGCGCTGCGCCTGCTACAACGAAGAGCGCGTTCTGCGGCGAGTCATACACCAACTGGGTACTCGGCAGTGTGCTGGCGTCGAGCGCTCTCAGGGTCCTTTCCCGGAGCGCGTACTCGTAGAATTGCAATCCCGGCGGTCCGCCTCGTACGAATCCGACGATGATGATCCCGTCGGGGTCGGAAGTCGGCAGTGCGCGCTGCACGAAGAAGCTCCCGAGATCTATCGATTCGGTTCGAAGCTCGGTGAGGTCCGTGATGACCAGTTTGCCGCTCGACGTGTTGACGTATCGACGCCCGCCTGCAACGAGGCCACCGGTTTCCATGGGAGTCAGATTGAGCGGGTACTGCTCGACCTGTATCACCTGGGCGTGTGGCCTGCCGTCCGCTCCGTAGAACAGCTTGAATTCGGTAATGCCTGAGTCTCTGAACGCTACGAAGGTGGAGTTCGTGCCGGGTACCGGGGCGACGCGGCTGATCGGCTGGAACTCGCCATCGAACGGCCCGGTGGCTCCTGATCGGAAGTCGTAGAGCGCCGGTGCGCGGGTAGTGGCGTCTTCGATCAATGCGGTGCGATCATCGAGCCAATGGAAGCCGCAGTCCATTCCGTTGAGACACCACTCGGAGTCCGCAACGAGCGTGCCGTCCTCGGAGTCGTAGAAGCGAAGCTCCCCGCGCTGCCTGGCGGTGTAGATGCGCCCGTTAGGAGAGATCGACACGAGGACCGCTCCCGTCGATTCGAATCGCGTATTGATGGGTACGCCGAGCGCGAGGTCGAGTACCTCGACGTCCCGGTACGAGCTGACGACGGCAACTCCGGCCCGCGCCGCAAAATAGGTGCGCTGAATCGGTGCCACTGCGTCCGCGACGCTTTGCGCCGCTAAGGTCGGCACGGGTCTGAGCGCCGGAAGCGCCAGCAGGGCGCCGACCGTACGCAGGCCCAGCCAGTTTGCGATGTCGTCATCCTGCCTTGCAAAGCACGGGTCGCCACCGTAGCGGTCATGGATCTGCCCGCTCGACAGGCCCGGTGGGATTTCGAGGCTTTGCCCACACGCGAGTGCCCGCAGGCGCATCCTGAGGGCCAGCTGCGCCTCGATGCCGGTTCGCAAACTGCTATCGCGGACCAGACGCCTCATTTGCAGGAGGGCTGTTTGCGCGGATCCGGACAGAGGAATGGCCGCGTTGATGAGATCCGCCTCGTCAGCGTGCGCGCTGCCGGCGGCCGACCCGAGCAACACGAGCAAGGGGACGAGACACCTTAGACCTGCTCTCACCAGATCTGCTCCCTTTCCGTACGACCGACGGCGCATTCTGCCCCGGGCCCCTGCGGCGGTCCCAACCTGTATCACAGATGTTGACGCCCGCGTTTGCGTGGGCGGCGGCTGCCAGCCCAGGAGGGCGGGCGGGGTACCCGGCTGCTGTGGGAGATCAACGGCACCGATGGGGACCTGCGCATCACCGCCCGGAACGAGCAGATCCCCGTGATCAACATCTCGCCGTTGCGAGTGGAGGGGGCGCGCCGGAGCGAGGAGGGGTACTGCGAGCTCGAGATTCCGTCATCGTACTATTTCGGTCTCGAGGATGCCGTTGCGGTGCGCAATGTTGGGTGCCTCTACAGATTGATGGCGCAGGATCTCCGTCACGGCACGCGTACGGCGCCCGATTTCGGTCACGCGATCTCTCTTCACAAGACCGTGCACGCAATCGAACAGTCGGCCGAGACGGGGAAGAGGGTACTGGTGCCAGACTAGGCGGATCGCGCGGCGCATCGCTTCAGCTGGAGTTCCTCGATTGGGGCGATGTCGGCCCAATACCGGTCCTTGGAGGGTATCCGTCGACCGATCAGTTGTATACACTGACCTTAAACACGTTGCCGTGCCCATCCTCGGCGACTCCGTGCGTGCCGCCTTGTTTGTTATATTCGTTGGCCGCCTCCATGCGAATGATTGTCCCGCCGCTGCACTTGAGCGTCGTGCGCACGAAAAACTTATCGCCCAGGACGTGCGCCGAATAGTACCCCGGTCCGTAGATCAGGTCCCAATCTGTCGAAAGATCGAACGACTGCGGCTGCTTGTGCAAGCCCGACCACGAACCGGCGCAAGATCCATCGCCGGGCACGGTTACGGAAATGCTGCCTGACAGAGCTCCGGTCATTCGTGCAGGGTAGTCGGGAGCGGGCTTAAAACATTGGGACAGGCACTCAACAGGAGCGGCGGCATCTGGAAGCTGCACCAAGTTGACCCAGGTGATGCAACGCCCCAGATGGCGAAATTGAGCCTGACGGTGAAAGACGAGGGCTACAAGGAAATCGACTTCCTGTCGGCCATCGTCGGGGTCAATACCGATCAGGTGAAAACTCGCGCTGTTGAGATGAGGCTGCCTGGCCTCTCAAGGGGCGTGAAGATCATCCATCCTCTCGATTTGCTGGCGAGTAGGCTACACAACCTGGCCGACATACCTGAGAAACGTCATTCACAAGGCGTGGCGCAGGGACGGCTCGCGATCACTGTCGTTCGAGCCTTCATTTCCCAGGCACATAGCACCCTAGAAGAGCGCGACGTCTTTCCCTTCGTCGAGGAGGTCCGTCGGATCGCACTCAACAAGAAACTCGGGCGCGTCTACTACGAATACGGATTCGATGTGCTTTCCGCCGTTCCTGTCGAGCTGATCAAGGACGAGGAGTTCCTCTCCAAGCGCTGGCCGCAGATCCAGGCGCTGGTGGCTGAACAGCGC
>Ga0335073_10014107_pt1 | contig 11204 bp, 10 predicted proteins | sample Lox_Sample_22_FD_207093 | JGI IMG/M metagenome (GOLD analysis project Ga0335073, IMG submission 207093) | Soil microbial communities from Loxahatchee National Wildlife Refuge, Florida, United States - Lox_Sample_2.2 | ecosystem: Environmental > Terrestrial > Soil > Wetlands | place: USA... | reverse complement strand
TCGACACCGTGCCTGGCCATCGCGACGGCGACCATGTCGCCGAGCAGGTCGTCGCCGATCGCGCCGACCGCGAGCACGTCGGCGCCCAGCTTGGCCAGGTCGATGCCCGTGCCGGCGGCAGTGCCCGCGGCCGTGGCACGGATCTCCGTGAGCCTGGCGCTGCCCTGGCCGGCCGGGATGGTCTCCACTGGCCTGCCGAGCACGTCAAGGATGTGCGCCCCGAGCACCGTCACCGGGCCGAGCGGACCTGTCCCCGCGATTTCGCGACGTTCGCTCGTCATGAGCGGGGTTCCCTTCGCATCCCGTAGCTGCGTCGCCGGCTCTCGGCAACCACCTCGTCGAGTTCGTCGGCCGACAACACCGCGGGCTCCCCGTACGACAGCGCCAGCCGGTACGTGCGGGCCAGCCACTCGAGAAGCAGCGCCCGCTCGTAGGCCTGTGCCAGGTCGGCGCCGTGGGTGACCGCCCCGTGGTTGCGCAGGATGACCGCGGCCCGGCCGTCAAGCGCCGCAACCGCGGCCGCCGCCAGCCGCACCGACCCGAACCGCTGGTAGGGCGCTACCCGGACCGGGCCGCCGAGTGCGGTGATCGCGTAATGGATGGCCGGCAGCTCAGGGCGCGACGCGGACAGCGCGATGACCTCCGGCGAGTGCGTGTGCACGACCGCGCCCGCACCGGTCGCCGCGTAGATCGCCAGGTGCATCGGCGTCTCAGAGGACGGCGTTGTCCGCTGGCCGGCGTTGTCCTCGGCGAACTGGGCGCCGTTCTCGGCCAACGGGGCGCCGTTCCCGGCCAACGGGGCGCCGTTCCCGGCCAACGGGGCGCCGTCGGGAGTCACGAGGCAGAGGTCTGCGGCCCGCATGTCCGGGTACGGGACGCCGGACGGAGTGATCGCCACGGTATCGCCTACCCGCACGCTGAGGTTCCCCGCGCTGCCGACGGACAGTCCGTCCGCGAGCAGGCGTATGCCATAGGTGACGAGCTCGGCGCGGGCCGCCGCGAGCCCGTCGGGGTCCTTGCGGTACATTGGACGGATATTAGACGGACGTCCGATAAAAAAACAGAGGGTGCCGGAAACCCGGCCGGGGAGTTCTGTGGGTCATGCCAAAGATCGTGAACTGGGACGAGCGACGTGATGAGATCTTGTCCGCCACCTGGCGGGTGATCGCGCGCGACGGCATCGCCAAGGCCACCGTCAGAGCTATCGCCCGCGAGGCGCACTGCTCGCCGGGCATCCTGGCGCATTACTTCGACGACAAGGCCGACATCCTCGGCTCGGCGCTGATGCTGTCGCACCGCCGGGTCGCGGCCCGGATGGACGCCATGGCGGCCGGCCTGACCGGGCTCGACGCGCTCCGCGCGGTCATGCTCGAGGCGCTGCCGCTGGATGACGAGCGTGACCTCGAGGCCCAGATCGAGATCAGCTTCTGGGGAAGGGCACTGGGCAACCCGGAACTGGGCACGGTGCAGAACGCCGAGTTCGACCGCTTCGCCCGCCGGCTGCGCGCGCACCTCGCGGAAGCCGGGAAGCTAGGCGAACTGCGCGACGATGTGGACCTCGACCTGGCGGCCCACCAGCTGCTTGTCCTGATCGACGGGCTCAGCGCCCAGCGCGTGCTCTACCCCGGCCGCGTCACCGCCGAACGGCAGGAGCAGATGCTCAGCAAGCTGCTCGACAGCTTCCGGCCCTGGCCGGCCTGACGGTACGCGAGGAAAACGCGGCCGGCTGTGACAGGTCACCGAGATGGCACCGCGATGTCCGCCTGGTAGGGTCACGTGCCGGATTGATGTTGTCTGCGGCTTCGGGAGTGCGGGTGCCGTGATGGCGCTGAGCCGGGAATCCGGCCGCCAGGAAGTGGCTTTCCTCGACGGGCCGGCCGCCAGCCTCCGGCCCGGTGCATACGAGGGGGGATTCATGAGTCATCCTCTGGACACGCTGCGCTGGCCGTTTCGTACCGAGCGGCTGCTGCTCCGGCGGGGCACCCGCGACGACCTCGACGCGACCTGGGCCTTCCGGCGGCTCCCGGAGGTGCATGACTGGCTGGGGGCCGCGACAGCGACGTACGGCGCGTACCGTGAGCGCTACCTCCGTGAGCGGCGGCTTGCCGACATGCTCATCGTTGAGCTCGACGGCCGGGTGATCGGCGACCTGATGCTGAAGGTCGGGGACGGCTGGGCTCAGGAGGAGGTCGCTGATCAGGCGAAGGGCGTCCAAGGCGAGCTCGGCTGGACGTTCGATCCTGCCTTTGTCGGCAAGGGATACGCGACCGAGGCGGTGCGGGCCTTGATCGGCCTTTGCTTCGGGCCCCTGGGCCTGCGGCGACTGCACGCGGACTGCTTCTTCGATAACGAGCCGTCCTGGCGCCTGATGGAGCGCCTCGGAATGCGCCGCGAACTCCACTCGGTCAAGGACTCACTGCACCGGACGAAAGGATGGCTCGACGGCCTCTCCTATGCCCTGCTGGCCGAGGAGTGGGGCGCGGAGCCGGACCGCCAGGCCGTCGGGCGCGCCGCCGCCGCCCGGCCGGAGGATGCCGCCGGCCAGCAGATCGCGGAGGCGATCGCCGCGGAGTATGAGTCGCTGAGTCCCGCATGCCGAGCCGATGCGTCTCGCCTGGAACGGCTCCTCGCTCCCGATTTCCACGAGTTCGGTGCCTCCGGCGGCGAACTCGGCTACGAAGCCACTGCCGGACTGGTGGCCGAGTCGGCATCTCCCGGCGGGGAGCCGATCAGGGTGGCGAACATGCGCGGCCAGCTCCTGGCCGATGGCCTGGTCATGCTGAAGTACACGTCAGAAAACCACGGAAGACGCTCGAACCGCACTTCCCTATGGCGCCGCACAGCCCCCGGGCGCTGGCAGATCTTCCACCACCAGGGCACGATCGCCAACCACTGATGCCGCCTTACGGCTCGTGCAGGAACGCGCCCTGCCTGCGGAGCTCCTTGCGCAGTTCGTTGACGTCGACCGCGCGGGGGGCGAGACCGGTGCAGGCGGCGAGGCCGGCGGCGGTTCCTGCCGCCTGCCCGGTCATCCAGCACTGGGGAATCTCGCGCATGAAGGCCTGGGTGGCGGCGTCGCTGGCCACGTGGCGGCCGCCGACGACCACGCCGTCGAGTCGTTCCGGCAGCAGGGCGCGGTACGGCACCGAGACCGTCGGGAACTTCTGGGACGGGGAAGGGGAGACGCCCACCTCGTCGGGGTGGCGTACCCCGGCCTTCCAGTCGCCGGTCGTCATCGGATGCAGACCCGCCAGCCGGCGGGTCATCCGTATGCCGATCTGCGGTGCGGCGAGCATGATCCACGCATTCTCGAAGCCTGGCGCCTCTCGGCGGAAGAAGTCCAGGTGGGCGACCATGCGGCGGCGGGACTCGAGCTCAACCAGGCTGAGGTGCTCGACGTCGAGCCCGCTGTAGCCGGACAGGCGCGGGCCCATGAACACCACGACGTCGTCGCGCCAGCCGACATGCGGTGTGTCCACGAAGCCGAGCAGTTCCCGGCCGCGGCTCATCAGGGCGTGGTGGGCGGCGGGGTTACCGCGCTTGAACGCCAGCCACCTGGCCACGTCGACGCCCGTCCACGTGAAGGCGGTGTTGATGGTGTGCTGGACGTTGCCACCCGTGCCGTCCTTCTCGGCGTCGGTGACGAACGTGCCGCCGGCCTGGGCGATGACGTCGAGATCGCCGGTGGCGTCCACGACGACCTTGGCGAGGATCGCGCGGCGCCCCTGCTTGCTCTCGAAGATCACGCCGCGGACGGTGCCTTCGTCGCTGATCGCGGCGACGACCCAGGAGTGCAGCAGCACCCGCACTCCCTCGCCCACCAGGAGCTCGTGGGACGTGATCTTGAGCCACTCCGGGTCGATCATCGGCGAGCGGCAGACGGTCTCCCGGAACGCGGACAGGCGTTCGCGCCAGTACGCGACCTGCCCGGGGTCGGTCGAGCCCCACAGCTCGGGGCCGGGCCCGGCGAGGGCCCCCTCGGGCAGCCGGTCAAGCAGCTCGGCACCGATGCCGGCGATGACCGGGGTGCCTTCCCAGTCGGTCATCCGGTCGATCCAGATCACCAGCCCGCCCGCCGACAGCCCACCGAGGTCGCCGTACCGCTCGACGAGGGTCACCCGCTGGCCGAGCCGCCGCGCCGCGACCGCGGCCGCCGTGCCGGCCGGACCGCCGCCGACCACGAGTACGTCGGTCTCCTCATGCACGGGGATCTCACGAGCGGGCTCGGTGACCGTGGCGACGGACGGCGCGGCGGGCGCGGGGGAGTGCGGCCTGTCCGGCGTGCCTCCCGCGGTGAACAGCCCGCTTCCTCCGCCGATCCCGGCGCCGAAGTAGCTCTCTGGGTCGCGTTCCCGTTGTGGCTCGTCCATTGCTCCTTGATATAGAGCCGGACGCCCGCGGTCAACGGTGCGGGAGGTCCATGGCGGGCGCCGCCGCTTGTGGTCAGCCGCCAGACTGGTCGAACCCGGCCGCGAGCTCGTGCGGGGCACGCATCCGCCACGCGTCGGTCACGAGTTCCGTCAGGCGGCCGGTGTCCACTTCGGACAGCCGCAGCATCACCAGCGGCCAGCCGTCGTAGCCGGGCGCGGTGAAGAACAGCCGCGGCTCGCCGAGCAGGAGCGCCTGCTTCTCGGCCTCGTCGCCGACGTACAGCACCGCGACGTCGGTCCGGATGACCCGGGGCCTGCCGGGCTCCCGCTCGGGGTAAGACCAGACGAATCCCTTGCCGCCTACCCGGAAGTCGAAACCGTCGCTGTCGACCTCCTCGACACGCGGCAGCGCCAGCGCGATGCGGCGCACGTCGTCTGCATCAGCCATACGGACTCCCCATGGATCGATGCGCCCGCATGTGCTCAGGCTAGTTGCCCGCAGCCCGACGTCGAGCGCCGCCTCGTGCGGCGCCGACCGATTTGGCAGCCGTGGATTCGCGGCAAGCCGTGAGTCCGGGACGGATTCGCCGCCAGGACCAGAGCGGGGCGTGTCCGCCTCGTGAGAACATCCCTCGCATGAAGGGCACTCTCACGCAAGACGGCGTAACAGTTGACGCAACCCCGCAGGGGATCGGGCAGGCAGCAGCCGGAGGTGCATTTTTCTGGCTAAATCTCGACATCCACGACCCGGGACCCGACGACGATGTCACGGGGCTGCTCGTCAATACCTTCCACTTCCACCCGGTGGCCGTAGAGGCAGTAGAGCGGTTCGGCCAGCGGCCCCGCATCGATGACTACGACGACTTCGTGCACATAATCACCTTCGGTATGGCCGCCGACGGCAGGAACGTGGCGGAGGTGCACTGTTTCGTCACCGATAAGTTCATCGTCAGCCTCCACCAGGGCGACTGCCCGGCCCTGGCCACCGTGTGCGGCCGCCTGGGCGGCCACCACTCCGCCGAGGCTTCCGCGCCTCAGGTCGTCATCTTCTACCTGATCATGGACACCCTGATCGACTCGTTCTTCCCGGTGCTGTCCGATTTCGACGATTCGATCGATGATCTCGAGGGCGCCATCCTGAAGAACCCGACCGAGGAGCAGCTGGGAACGCTCTTCGGCATGAAGCGGCAGATCATGTCCATCCGTAAGGTCATCACCCCGCAACGTGACATGATCGCGAGTCTCAACGCCGGCATGGTGGCAATCCCCGGCATGACCGACCAGGGCACGGCCTACTTCCGTAACCTCTACGACCACCTGATACGCATCAGCGACATGGTGGACGCCTACCGGGACCTGATCGGCGGCGCCATGGACACCCACCTGTCCATGGTGTCCAACCGGCTGAACGTGGTCATGAAGCAGCTGGCCATCATCGCCACCATCTTCCTGCCCCTCGGCTTCCTGACCGGGTTCTTCGGCCAGAACTTCGCCTGGCCGATCGCTCACCTTCAGGTCGGCTTCGGCTATTTCCTCTTCCTCGGCCTCGGCTCCGAGGTGGTCGCGATCGTGCTCCTGCTCATCCTCTTCAAACGGCGCGGCTGGCTTGGCAGCGGCCCCACGGCCTGAGTCGGACGGCACCCGAGGCCATCCCGTCATCACGCCCGCCGCTGCGCCGGCGTGGCCGGTGCGGCCTGTGCTGCCGGGACAGGACCGGCGGTCACTTCAGGAACGCGAACCTTGGCGCGGACTGGCTGAGCACGGCGGCTGCCGGCGTGATGGACCAGCCGGCGTGCAGTTCCTCAGCGATGACCGCGATGAGCTCGGGAAGGTCGGATGACGCGGAGCCGTGCATGGCTTCGGCCACGATCAGCGTGGCGGTCGTCGGGGCCCGGACAGCCGACAGGCCGCTTTGCCGGTTCGTCCATCGCCGGGCATGGACCTGTCCCGCCTGATCGGCGAAGATCACCTCGCCAGGGTTAGGGTGCTCAGTCTGGCCGGAGAACGTCAGGTACTGTTCATCGCCGGTTGCGTATCGCACCTCCAAGCGGCCAGTGACCTTGGAGACGTCGAAGACGGCGACCGGTATCGCGAAGGCGGCCGAGACGGCGTTGCAGAGGTCGACGACCGGGTGCAACGGCGGCAGGATTCCCTCCTTGCGCAAGCGCCGCAGCAGCGCCTCCGAGGCACACCGGTACTGGGTCGGTTTGAGCCCCATCCTGGTGAAGGCATGCCGCCAGGCCCGGATTTCGGGTAGTTCGCTTTCCGCTGCCGCATCCAGCCGCGACCTCGCGATGGCAGTGAACCGGGCGGCGCGATCACCGGCCGGGACGTCGTGCGTGATCCCGTCGGCGAAGACAACCCCGGGAACTAGCTCAGGGAAGTCACGCCAGATCTCACCGGAATGCTGAAAGTCCATAACTTCCCCTAGTGCTCTGGAAGCGGCGCCTCGTGCACAGTTGTCCGTGAGCGGCAGCCGCCCGCGAGCTCGCGGAAATGGTCATGCTGTCGACCTCAGCGGCATGCATGCCGGGCACGGTAGCAAGCATGCGCCACGCCACCAACATAGGCCGGCCCATTCGCGGGACTATCCCGGCGCGCGGTCTGATCGTGGTCGAGATGGCCTGTTGACTGACGGATCGTGGCGTGGCTTGTCCTCGGCGGGCGTCGTAGGTTGCGGGCATCGTTCCTCGCTCGGACCTGCGGGCCCGGCCTTCCCCGCGGCGCGACGTGCAGGAGGCCGCCTCGCACGCCGACCCGCGGACCACCATGCGCTACGACCGGGCACGCGCCAGCCCGGACCGGCACGCCCCGGAGCTGCCCCGGGCGTCGGCAGCAATCGCGACGATGGTGGCATCAGTCCCCGCCGTCCGCCTTCAGGGCGGAGCTGTCAGTCGCCCGCTGAGAGCGTAGGTGCTGATCAGCCATCCTCCAAGCCCGCGCCGCAGGTGGCATCGAGGTCATGCGTTCCCAGGGACCTGCGGTTCCGATTAGTCACTGCGGTCCACTTTCGGGCGGCTAGACGCGGGCAGTGCCGTCAGGAAGAAACCAGCCTGACTAACCGCGATAAGAAGGACAGCATCCGCGGCCGTACGTGCTGGGCGGGCATCCTAACGCAGAGCCGGTACCCATGGGACTGCTCAAGCCCTATGCAGCAGGCGTCTCATGAGGTTCGCTGGGTTACTACGGCGATTCGTCCTACTTGACGCGGAGTTCGCATGCGATCTGATGATCCCGCAGCCGCCTATGTCCAGCAGCTGATCGACGGCTTCTGGCCGATACACGTGCTGACCGCCCTGGCGAAGCTGGAGGTCCCGGAAGCGCTGGCCAGCGGCCCGGCTGCCGCCGGGGATCTCGCGCGGCGGCTGGGGCTTGATGAGTTCCAGCTGTTCCGCCTGCTGCGCGCGGGCAGCGCGCTGGGCGTGTGCCAGGATCTCGGCGGCCGCCGGTTCGCGCTCACCGATGCCGGAGCGCTGCTGCGCGCAGACGCGGAAGGCTCGCTGCGCGGGGACGTGCTGTTCTACGGCGACATGAGCAAGGGGGGCTTCGCCGACATCCCCGAGATCGTCCGGACAGGACGGGCGGGTCACTCGGTCACGCTGGGGCCGGAGGGCTTCGACCTGCTCGCCGGGCACCCCGGCCAGCTCGACGCCATGCACAAGACGATGATCGGCAGCAGCCGCGACGTCGCCGACGACCTGTGCCGCATCTACGACTTCAGCGCCCACCGCACGGTGGTCGACGCCGGCGGCGGCTACGGCGGGCTGCTGGCCGCCGTCCTGCAGGCCTACACCCACCTGACGGGATCGGTCTTCGACCTGCCGTCAGTGGAGCGCGGAGCGCTGGCGTACCTGGAGGGCCAGGGGCTGGCCGGCCGCGCCGGCTTCGTAGCCGGCAGCTTCTTCGACTGCCCGCCGCCGCCGGCCGACTGCTACCTGCTCAAGTACATCATCCACGACTGGGACGACGGGCACGCCCGCCAGATCCTTGCCAGCTGCCGCGACGCCGCTGGCACCGACGGGGTGATCCTGCTGATCGACCGCCTGCTGCCCGACCGCTTCGCCGACATCCCCGACCACCGCCGGATGGCACGCGCCGACCTGACGATGATGGGCTACGGCGGCCAGGAACGCAGCGAGCACGAGATGTTCACGCTGCTGCACTCGGCCGGGCTGCGCCCCGTCCGCATCGTCGGCCAAGCCTGGACGCTCAGTGTCGTCGAGGTCCGGGCCGCGTGATCGAGAGGGCACCGGCCAGATCCAGCGCATGGTGATGAGCCGCCAACTGCTCAACCCTGATCCCGGGACCAGCGCAAAGTTCCGCCGTTCGGCGCGACCGAGCCATTATCGCCGGTCATCGGGAGAGGCCTGCAGAACGGGTGGATCATTTACTGTTGGGTAATGGCTTGCGAGGCGACGACCCGGTGCTTACCGAGGTGACGGAACAACAGAAGAAAAGCTACGCGGAGCGGGGGTTCCTTGTCATCGAGAATTTCCTCGACGACAGGGAACTGCGGGAATGGCGCGCAGCGGTCGACTACGCGGTCGGAGTGCGCGGCCGGCAGGTGCTTCCTTTCCGGGCAGCGGGGGAAGAGGATCCGCCGGCCGGGAAATCGGAAGCGCAGGAGTACTACGACCGCGTCTTCACGCAGCGTCTCAACCTCTGGCAGACCGACGAGCATATCCGGCGCCTGATGCTCCAGCCTGCTCTGGGCAGATGCGTCGCTGACCTCGCGGCTGTCGAAGGCGTCCGGATATGGCATGACCAGGCCCTGATCAAAGAGCCGTACGGCAACCCGACGGCCTTTCACCTCGACGTCCCTTTCTGGGGGTTCACGTCGGCCGATGCCATCACCATATGGCTGGCCCTGGATGACGCGACTATCCAGAACGGCTGCCTGTACTACATCCCCGGCAGCCACCTTGCCCGCAAGTTCGATAATGTCAGCATTACTAACCATATCGGATCATTGTTCGATATCTATCCTGAATGGGCGGAAGTCCAGCCGGTGCCGTGCCCGGTGGCGGCCGGCGGCGCCCTGTTCCACAACGGGCTCACCTTCCACGGGGCAGGCGCCAACATGACCCCGGGCCGCAGGAGGGCAATGACGTGCGCATACATGCCGGACGGCGCCGTATTTAACGGCACGCGCAACGTGCTGCCGCCGGACTACTTCGCCACCCTGGCGATCGGGCAGGTTCTCGACAACGACGCCCAGAATCCGCTGGTGTACTCCCGACGTCGTCAATGACTACACCAGCTCACCCACGCTCCTCATGAGGCTGGAGGCAGTTAAACATGCGTGGGTGATGCCGGCCGGCGGCGGAGCGGCGAGCGCGGGTGCGCTCAGCCGGGAACGTTGACGCCGAGGAAGAAGCTGTAGTTCCCCACCCCATAGCGGGCGAGGCCCATCATCAGCAGGCCCGCTCCCTCTAGCCAGTGCGCCATCTTCAGGTCGCCGGTGTCCAGCGGGCGCAGACCCAGGGTCTCGATGAACGCCGACAGGCTCGCCTTGGCCTGCGCGTCGTCGCCGGCGATGAACACGTCCGGCGCGCGGCCCTGTTCCAGGACATTGCCGAAGATGGTGTTGAACGCCTTGACGACGTGGGCGCTCGCGGGGGCGGCCTTGACGATCTCCTGCGCGATGGAGGTGCCGTCAGGGGCGTCCAGCCCGGTGGCACTGGGGTTGAAGGGATTGCTGATGTCGACGATGACCTTGTCGGCCAGCGCGTCCCCGTACTGGCTGACGACCTGCGCGGCGCTGGCATACGGCACCGCGAGGATGACGATGTCGCCGGCCGGGGCGCTGCCGATCGTTGCCGCTGTGGCGCCGCCGCCGAGGTCACTGGCCAGGTCTGCGGCCTTGGCCGCGTCACGGCTGATGACCTCGACGGTGTTGCCGCCGGCCAGTGCGCGGGTGCCGAGGATGCGGGCCATGGTTCCCGCGCCGATGATGCTGATGCTGCTCATGATGTGTGCCTGCTTTCCGGACGGGGTTGAACGTGCTCGAGAGCGGCCGAGCCGGGATGGTGCCCGCCTCCGCTGAGCTCTTGGCTGCACGGCCAGCATGCGAGAGCGGAATCGGCGGTGACTCGGCGTCGGCTTGGCGTCCGCTTGGCCCGCGGATTACCCCTGCCTTGAGTCGTGCTAGAGCCCGGGGCCGGTTTACCGGAGCCTGGCTCGCAGGGCGCGCAGCTGCGGGTCGTACAGGTGCTCGCCCAGCCGGCCTGCCTCCTCGGTCGCCAGGCGCAGCGTGTCGGCGGCCTGGCCAAGGCCCCCGGCCAGCAGCAGGGCCTCGGCCAGCAACCCGAGTACGAACGGCCGGAACCCTCGGGTTCCCGTCGCGTCCATCTGGGCGAGTGCGGCCCGGATCCGCTGCTCGCCGCTGCGCGGGTCGCCGCTGCGGGCCTCCGCCCAACCCTGGAAAAACTGTGCGCTGGTTCCCCATTGCCGGAATCCGTGCTTGCCGACGAGTGCCGCTGCCTCCGTTGCAGAGTCCAGGACCCGGGTGACCTCTTCGGCGACGGTGGCTGCCCAGGCGTCGCAGTGCAGCAGGAAGACCAGGCCGAACGGGTCACCGTGCTGCCGGGTGGAGCTGACAGCCTGCCCGGTCAGCCGCAGGGCGGCATCGGCATCGCCCTGGTAGGCCCGGGCCACGCCCAGGTAGGCCTGGCACAAGAGGGTCAGCTCCACGGGGGCATCGCCAGTCACGTCCGGGGCGATGTCCCGGCTTGCCGCCAGCGCGTGCTCCAAGTGATGCTGTGCTTCCTGCAAGTCCCCCCGGTACAGGGCCACGGTCCCTACCTGCCAGTGGCCGGCCGAGAGGAGAGCCGG
>Ga0335073_10014106_pt1 | contig 11205 bp, 6 predicted proteins | sample Lox_Sample_22_FD_207093 | JGI IMG/M metagenome (GOLD analysis project Ga0335073, IMG submission 207093) | Soil microbial communities from Loxahatchee National Wildlife Refuge, Florida, United States - Lox_Sample_2.2 | ecosystem: Environmental > Terrestrial > Soil > Wetlands | place: USA: Florida... | reverse complement strand
CCGGTGGCGGCCGAACTGAAGTTGAATTGTCCGCCGGCGTTGAGCTGGAACTGCTGCCACTTGTGGGTGTGCATCACGGATCCGCCGAATTTCATGTTGTGCGATCCGTGAGTCCAGGCAAGGTCATCCTTCCCCTGCCAACTGCGCCAGGTGTTGTACCAGGGCCACCAGCCAGGCGTGTAGCTGATGTTGTAGGGCGAACCGATGCTGATCCCCGGCAGCTTGTTGTCCGGGTTGTCGGACGGGAAGAAGTTCGGCACGGTGTATCCGGTGGGCTTCTGGTAAAGGCCAAAGTCGGTGATGTTGAGGTCGTTGCCGTTGTAATTGAACGCCGCCTCGTTCAGCAGGCTCGAGCTGATGGTGTACGTGGCGTGCACCACACCCGCCCACGACGGAACCGCCATAACCGATCCGGCCGTGGGATACGTGCCGCCGGCCCACAGGGGAGGAATCTGCTGCTGGGAGCCATTGTCATAGATCAGCGAGCCCATCAGGGCCAGTTTGGAGCCGATCTCGTGGTCCACGCGGAAGGTTTCTTCACGATAGAGGGTCAACTGATTGGCCACGGCATAATACAGATTGTTGGCCGAATTGGCCGCGGGGAACAGCCCGGCCGCCAATAGCGCCTTGGCGTTGGAATCGATCAAACCGCTCGGAATCACGTTGTTGGGGATATTCCCGCCGGGAGTGAGTCCATATTGCGCAAGTTTGGCGATCTCCGCCGGATCGGTAGTTGCGGGCGCCTTGAGTTGCACGCAACTGCCTCCGGTGCAACCATTGCTCGCCAGAAGATAGCTGAAGTCGCCGTTGCGCGCGGCCACGGGAACCGAGGACGCATTGATCACGCCACCGTTGACTTCCCGGCGCCACTCCTGGTTATAGAAAAAGAAGGTCTTCTTCTCATGGCCGATTTTGGGCACCGGCCCGCCGAAGTTAAACCCGAACGTGTTGTAGCGGAGTTCCGGCTTGGGCTGGCCGTTCAGGTTGGAAAAGAACGTATTGGCGTCAAACGCGTTGTTGCGGACGTACTCCCAGGCGCCGCCGTGGTACTGCTTGGCTCCGCTTTTGGTGGCCATGGTGATCATGCCGCCGGAGGACTGGCCCAGATCAGCCGCATAGTTGCTGGTCATGATCTTGAATTCCTGGAGCGAATCCTGCGACGGCGAAACAATCAGGATGCCGCCGCCGCCGCGGTCATAGGCCTCGCCGCCGTTCACCAGCCAGTTGTTGTGGTCGGACCGCTGGCCGTTAAACTGGATGGAACGGTTTTGAGTCTGCGCCATGGGGGTATCGAAGTCCGGAATATTGGACAACGCGCCTGGCACCAAAGCCGCCAGTTGAATCACGTTGCGGCCGTTGGTTGCCAGATCCGCAACCTGAGACTGCGTGATGGTCTGGCTGACCTCGTTCGTATCCGCCTGAACCTCGATGGCATTGGCCTCGACGGTAACGGCTTCCTTCGATTCGCCGACCTGAAGGGAAACATCGGCCCGGGCGGTGTCGTTGACGTTCAAGGTGATGCCAGTGCGCTCCGACACCTTGAAGCCGGCCGACTCCACACGGACGATATAGTGTCCGAAGGAGAGTTCGCGGGCGGCATAGTTGCCGGTGCTGTTGGTCGAGGTGGATCGGATAATTCCGGTATCCGTGTTGGTGATGGTCACCTTCGCGTTGGGGACGGCGGCGCCTGACGGATCGGTCACCGTTCCTATGATGTTGGCCGTTTCCTGACCGTACGCTAGTGTGCTTAGTAGAACGAGGCCGAGCACCAGCATCACGGCGCGAAACGCGCGCGTTGTGAAAAGCCCTTTTCGCATCTCTTGTTCCTCGTTAGTTACGCGAGATTCAAAACAGGAGCCATATGCCTGCACGCCGGTCGGCCGTGCGGTGCGAGCGAACGCTTCAACAATACACCTCACTCTTAACCACCTCCTCCAGGAAGTGCCGAAGGCCGCTGACGTTCGCGTGATCCCTAACCAAGACCAGTGGTATGACCCCGAAATCGGATTGAATATAATCAGTTCCTATTACCCTGTAAAGGGTGTTACGAGTGGCGGTCACCGTGATATCACGGCCATTCACTGTGAACGGCCGGACTCCGCCTTGTTCGGTAAGCGTCTAGTGTGGGAAAACCAATCGGTTATGAAAATTTGGATTCGACAACCGCAAATCCGGAGGGAGCTTTCGCTACTTCGCTTCGTCGATGACTTCTATAGCCCGCACTTCGGCGTAATCGACTTTGGGCGAGAACGAAAGCAGCAGCTTGCCCTGTCCATTCGGGTGGAGACCATGGAACTCCCGGACGACCGGCCGGAAGGCTCCGCCGGCCGTTTGGAAGATATCGAAATCCTGCAACAGCAACACCCCGTTGCAGCTCACATCGAACACCCTGCAGCCCGCGCCCCGGCAACTCGCGGCTGGAATTAACGGACTGAAAAACGCCTCGAGGAAATGGAGCCTGACGGTGTAGCTTCCGGGCGCAACCGGGATGGCGTAGCTGAAATTGCCGTGACGCTCTCCCGTATAAAGCGTGGGGACCTTGGGGCCCGTCGCGGAATTTCCGTATAACAGCGTGCGCCCCTCGATAAAGTAGTTGTCGGCGCTCCAGTGCTCGCCGTGATCGTCCACCAGATCCGACTTGTGAGCCACAATCCGGATCGGCTTCAGCTTTCCGGGCGTGCCGGGAGTCAGTTCAATCGCGCTCACGAATGCCGGGTTTCCCCAACTCGTCAGGAATTCCAGGTGAATTTTGCCGTCGGTATCCGGGTACACATCCCGGAAAACGCGAACATCCATCGCCGCCGAACCGGCATCGGCAATCGGATCGAAGTCCACCAGCAAGGGGTGCCCGTTCAGGTTGACGTGGAAATGGCGCGTATTTTGGGCATCTTCCTTCTGGTCCGAATCGGGCTGCCTCAGCGGGTCGGCGAAAAAGAGCCGGAGCTCATAGGCCCCGGGATGCGCCGGGATGTCATATCGAAACTGACGTTGTGCCTCCGGGGCGGTCAAGTCGGCGGAGAGGGCGGTTCGCATCGTTCGGACCGGGCCTTCGTCGGCTACCGGGGGGAAGAAGTGTCTCGGGCCTGGCTGGGCAACACCCCCATCATAGTAGCGGTCGGCTTCCCAACGCCGCCCCCATGCGTCGGTGTATGGAGACTGGGTATGCCCGGCGGCGATCCGGATTTCGCCGGCGCCCGGCGTCGGCGCGACCGGCTGAGTCCCCGCCAGTCGGTTGACTTCGCTCTGCGCGGGGCGGGAAACGGAAGAAGCGGATGCCGAAGTGGCGGCGGGCCCGGACGGAAGCAGGGAAGGGGACTTCGATCTGACCAGGAGATACCCAAGCCAGAGAATCACCACGCCGAACAGCACGGCCACGCCGACCATGAGTTGCAGCAATCGACGAGGCTTACCCGGAACCGCCACCGGGCCGCGCGGCAAGACCACCGGCTCTTCGGTACGAGGCTCGAAAAGCGGTAAATACCGCCCTTTCGGGATGCTGATGATCACCGGCTCTTCCTTGCCCTCGTTGGCAAAGTAGTGCTCCAGTTTCATTCGCAACAGGCGGGCCTGGGAGCGGACGATATTATCTTCGTTGGGATTGTAGCCGGGCTGCCGATCGTAGACGTGAATCCCGATCTGCTGCTCGGTAGCCGCTTCCTTCTGGTTGTCCAGGGCACACTGGCACACGTAAAGGAAGAAAGCCCGAAGCCTTAGTGACTTCTCGAATGTGCCGCTGGAGGCTACGCGGCGAACCAGTTCCTCTCTCGACCTTACCGCCTCGGCAGGCGCCTCTTTCGGTCGCGGCACCGGTAAATCGGCTAAGCCCATCGCGGGTCGAGCACCCCCTTGTCGACCGATTTAACTGACGCTTTAACATACCATATTGTGCGATTTTTGAATAGGTTCCGGGCAACCAGGGGCGTGACTTGCCAGGGAATCGGAAGACTCACTTCACACCTGGTTCCTTCACGTGGACAACACGGTCCACGGCAACGTTTCTGAGCTCCTGCACGGTCCCCGAGGGCCAGCGAATCTCGACCACGGCGGTTGCCGCGGCGCCCAGGCCGAAGTGCGCGGGCCGGGCGCTCGCCGATCCGTACCCCGCGACGAATGAGACCTGTTCGTACTGCGTCAGCGCGCCCGCGGTGACTTTTATCCTGGCGCCGATGCCGTCGCGATTGCTGGCCGTGCCCTCCAGTTTCAGTTCCAGCCAGTGCGCATGGCCGGGACTATCGTTCAGCCACACCTCCGCCGGCGCGCTCAAAGCGCTGGTCACCACATCCAGGCGCCCGTCCCCATCCAGGTCTCCCACAGCCGATCCGCGATGACGCGCCGCCGGCTGCGCCGACAAACCGCTTTCTTCGGTCAGCGCCACAAACTTCGCGCCACCGACGTTGCGGAAGACCGTATTCGGCTGGTCAATAAGGACTTTTGCTTCGCCCAGCGCCTGCACGTGACCGCGCGTCACAAACACGTCCTTCAGGCCGTCATTATCGAAATCCGCGATGGTCGGCGAGTAACCCGCCATGGCCATCGTCTGCCGCGCCATGCCGCTGCTGCGAGTGGCATCCACGAAACCGCCCTTGCCGAGATTGCGGAAGAACGGAAACGTCTCATTGTCGAGGGCCGCGAAAACGATATCCGGCAGGCCGTCGTTGTCCACATCCCGGAAATCCACTCCCATTCCCGAAATGAATTTTCCATCTTCGGCCAATGCCACGCCGGCATTGAAAGCGATTTCTTCGAAACGGACGCCGCCTTTGTTATGGAAGAAGGAATTGTACATCTTGTCGTTGGTGATAAAGAAATCCATCCGGCCGTCCAGATCGTAGTCCGCCAACCCGACGCCCATGCCCTTCCCAGGATGGGCGCGGATTCCCGATTCCGCCGATACATCGCGAAACGTCCCGTCGCCGTTGTTCAGGAAGAGCTGATTGGGTGTCGGCTTGTAGAATTTCGGATGACAATAATCCAGCTTGCCCGGCGCCGCCTCGCACGCCGGATCCGACTCCAGGTTCCACGCCAGGTAATTCACCACCAGCAGGTCGAGCAAGCCGTCGTTGTTGACGTCCACCCACGCCGCGCCTACCGACCACAAGGGTCCGTACTCCGGATCGGGCGCGGCGGCCAGGCCCGCCTTTGCCGTGACGTCGGTGAATACTCCGTGATCGTTATGGTACAGGTGGTTGCCATGCACCCCGCCGACGAAGAGATCTTCCCAGCCGTCGTTGTCATAATCGCCGACGGCTACCGCGTTATCGAAACCCGTTCCCGCCAGGCCGGTTTTTTCCGTGACGTCGGTGAAGTGGCCCTTGCCGTCATTCTGGAATAGCCGGTTGGAGTACTTCGGGGAAGTCTTCTTCAACGATTCAATATCGGCGCCGTTGGTGAAAAAGATATCCGGATACCCGTCGTTGTTGGAGTCGAATATCGCCAATCCCCCGGCCATGGTCTCGGGGGCATGACGCCGTGGAGTCTCGCAGCTATCCAGGCGGAATCCGATCGGCCGGTAGCTGAAGTGGATCGCCGCCGCCACATTCTGCGCGGATGCGATCGCCCACGCCGCCGCGATGGCCAACACCAGCGCGCAGGCGATCCGTTTGTAAGAGAGATTCATTTAGCCGGCCGCCCGGGAAGCTTGATCAGCGGCGGCGGAGGCTGCGCGGCCGCCAACTGTTTCACCTTTTCGAACTCCTCCTGCGCTTCCTTTTCGCGGCCCATGGAACTCCACAGCCGGCCCAAACGATAGTGTGCGTCCGATTGCGAAGGGTCGATCCGGATGGCTGCCTGAAAACACCGGGCCGCCTCCGCGGAAGCGCTCCGGTCCGCCAGGACGATCCCGAGATCCAGATTCGCAAGCCGTAGGTTCGCATTCAGTTTCAGAGCGCTCCGAAGGTGCGCCTCGGCCGATTTCTCCTTTTCCAGGTGCATTTCGGCATCACCCAGGTAGGTCAAGGCTTGTGCGTGTTGCGGATCGCCTGCCAGCTCCGCTTCGAATTCATGGGACGCCTCGGCGAAACGCTGCTGTTTCCAGTAAAGGTATCCCAGTCCGAAATGGGCGTCTGGTGGCACCCTCGATGCCTTGACCGCGGCCTCGAATTCCGCGGTCGCCGCCTCCACCCGGTTGGACGCATCCAGTACCTCGCCTAAGAGAATGTGCACGGGTGCGGACTCGGGATCCTTCAAGAGCAGGATCCGGAATTGCGCTTCCGCTTCCGCGTTCTGGCCCGACCACAAGTAGCTCTGCGCGAGCGTGTAGCGCAATTCCGTGTTCGCCGGCTGCGCGTCGGAAGCCAGTTTCAATTGCGCCGCGGCCGCGCCGTAACGGGCGCACCCGTAGTAACTCATGCCGAGCAGCGCCCGCGCCTGGAAGTTCCCGGAATCCGCCCGCACCGCTTCTTCGAATGCCCCCGCCGCCTCCTGAAGCCGCTGGGACTTGAAGTAGGCCAGCCCCAGGTTGAGGTACAGTCCGGGCAAATGCGCATCCAGCTTCAGAGCGGCCTGGTAATGTTGGATGGCAAGATCGTACTTGCCCTCGCGCGCCAACGCCGTGCCGCGCGCCGCCTCGGCGACGGCTTCGGGATTGGCCGCCCATACCTGCGTGGTCGCCAACGCGAGAGCCAGCATCGGAATGGAAAGCCGCTTCAAGGGTTCGTCTCTCTGCCGATTCTTTAACAAAGGCTCGGATGGTGTCAACCAGCGCCCGAAACACGGATGCGACATGGAAGGGGCAGGCTGGCCGAATGGACAGGCCAGAAACAGCGAATCTGCGTGTGCCGATATGCGTTCCGAGGCGCCGCGACCAAGGGGAGCGATCCCTGCGGACCGAAGCCGGCGACCCGATGGCTTGAGGCGGACCGCTGCCTTTGGTTGCGGCACAGAACGGCGGTTCAGCACATCCCCTTTTATGGCGCACTCCCGAGACCGCTGCGCCCGCGGCACTGCCCTCTGAGGGTGAGTTGCTCCTGAAATTGCCGCAATTGTGGTTTTCGAGGATCGATATCGCGGCGGCACGCCCCCGGGCCGGCGAGCGGCGCCCGGTCCAATGTTACGGCCCGGCAGACGGTTCGACCGCCGGTCATGCGCCGGCATTCCTCGATCGCCGGCGATTTGCCGCGTACGGATTTGCCATTTTGCCGGACCGTACGCTATAGTTCGCGCAGAGCTGACTTTCGCGCGTTGCCAGGACGCGCAAGCGGGCCCTGGCGGAAAGGATTTGTCATGAAGCGATTGTTGTGGATCACAGGCGCGACCGCGGGATTTGCGGCGTTCTGGCTCATCGCCCAACCGTCGGGCGACCCGGTGATTCAGGGGTATCGCGACACCGAGGTAGCTTCGGTATCGGACGCCATGGAGCAACTCTACGGCCAGCAGGCATTCATGTCGCACGACATGCGGCCTCTCGAAAAGACGAAATTCGCCGGCCCGGCGTGGACCGTGCTGATGAAACGAGAGGACAACAAGGAGGGCGGCGGGGCGGTGCAGGGCATGCTCGACGCCATCGACGCCGCCCCGGCCGGCGCAGTCTACGTGATGTCGGTCGAAAATGGCGGAGACTATGCGGGAATCGGTGGCCTGATGGCCACGGGAATGAAGGCTCGCGGGCTCGCCGGAGCCGTCATCGACGCCAGTATCCGCGATACGCCGCAAATCAAGAAAATCCAGTTTCCGGTCTTCAGCCGCGGGGTGGTGCCTTCGACGATGGTGGGCCATTATCGCTTCGCGGGTGTGAACGTGCCGGTGACCTGCGCGGGCGTCAAGGTGAATCCGGGCGATATCGTCACCGCCGATGAAGACGGCGTGGTTGTCGTGCCGAAGGCGCACGCCGCCGATGTCCTCAAGAAGGCGCAGGACCTCGATTATCAGGAGCACTCGACGATCCCCTTGATCGAGAAGTTGAGGTCGATCAAGGAAGCCGTCGCCAAGTTCGGCCGGATCTGACCAGGGCCGGGCCTCGCGCCCTCCGTCCGTCACGGCCGCCCACAAACGCAATATCGCGCTACTTCCGGTTCGCGGCCGCCCGGGCAGCCTTCAGCTCGTCCAGCTTTTTCTTGAGATAATCCTGATACTCCTTGCGAAGCTCTTCGGTCTTCGGCGAGGAATAAATATCGGTCGACTTATACTTGCCTTCGTCGAACTTCAACTTAGTCCACTCGTCGTGTATGTGGGTTTCATCCGCCTTATCCAGGATACTTTCGGCCAGAGACGGAGGAATGAATGACACGCCTTCCTTGTCGCCGAACGCGATGTCGCCCGGCATCACGACTACATTGCCCATGCGCACGGGCACGTTGTAGCCGTACAGCGTCGAGCCGCCGAACCAGGTCGGGGTGATGGTGCGGACGTAGGCCGGGAGCTTGAATTCGCTGACGCCTTCCAGATCGCGCAACGAGCCGTTGATCACCACGCCGCCGCCTTTAGTGGCTTTCATGATGTAGTAGTACAGGTTGTCGCCGATGATGCCGCCGCCGTCCACCTTTCCGTACATATCGATCACCAGCACGTCTCCAGGCTGAAGCTGATCGATGGGCCATTGGTTGGTGAGGGGAACGCCCTTCTCGCGAAATTTCGGGAGAAGAATGGAGTCGATATCCGCGCGGGCCGGCATGTACATCGCGGTCACCACCCGGCCGGCCATTTTCAATTCCGGGTGCAGCACCTTGAAATTGCCGTCGAACTGGCTGAAACTGGCGATATTCGGCGGCCCGCCGCCGCGGCCGATGGGAATGATGACTTCTTCCTGCGACAGATCCTTGGCGCGCTCCAGCCAGCTGTCTGGAACCTTGGGACGCCCGTCGGGGAAGCGTTCGCCTGTCCAGGCCTTGGTGTATTCCAGCATTTCTTCCCTGGACCAGGAGAACAGTTGAGCTTTGGCAGCGGGGGCAACCAGCAACGCCAGCATCCCGGCCGCCAATAAGCCGGAATAACTAAAGATTCGAATCGTGCCTTTCATGTAGAACCACCCTTTCACTAAATCCGTCATCACAGTTACCAGTAATGATGACCCTTCGGTATCGCGCCGGGGAAGATGTAAGCATACATCAGCACCAGTAACCCGACGAGCACAGCTAATCCAAGACTATGTTTGAGAACTTTGCGGAACAGGATGCCTTCCTTGCCGGCTTCGCCGGTTACGGCGGCCGCGATCACCAGCGATTGCGCCGCGATCATTTTGCCCATGACGCCGCCGGCGCTGTTGGCTGCGCCCATGAGAATCGGACTCAGCCCGAGACGATTGGCGGTAATCGCCTGGAAGCTTCCGAACAGCGCGTTCGATCCGGCGTCGCTGCCGCTGAGCGCCACGCCCAGCCAGCCGATCAGCGTGCCGAAGAACGGGAACAGCACCCCGGTGTGCGACATCGCCATTCCGAGGGTGGCATCCATCCCGCCGTACCGCGTCAGATAGCCCAGCGCGAGCATGCACAGGATCGCGGCCAGGCTCTGGCGGATGCGCCAGAGAGACTCCACGAACACCTGGAGAGTTCGACGAAGCGAAAGCCCCAACAGGGGACCGCTGATCAATCCGGCAAAAAATGCCGCGGTTCCGGGCGATGTCAGCCAGGAGAAATCGAATATCGCGGGCTCGGCAGCCGGCTTCGCGGTCACGGGCGGCATGCGCATTACCATGCCGTGCAGTCCCGGAACCGGCGGTTTCCACGAGGTTTTGTCGAGGATCTTGAGCACCGGCGGGGCGCCCCACAGCACCACCATGGCGCTGAGAATCAGGAACGGCGACCACGCCAGGAATACGCGCCCTACTCCGGGCTTTTCCGCCGCCGCCACGGATGGCGCCGCAGGTTCGTTCTTGAACCCCCAGATTTCCCTGGGATGCCACAGCTTGCCGAGAAATACCGCCAGCAGCAGCAGCGTCCCCAATCCGGCCACGATATTCACCAGCGAGGCGTCGATGTAATTCGACCAGAAATACTGTAAGGTCGCGGAGCATACACCCGCCACCACCAGGGCCGGCCAGACGGCCAGTACTTCGCGCGTTTTGCAAAAGACGAACATCAACCAAAACGGCAGGATCAGGATGATGATCACGAGAATGCGGCCGATCATGGCGCTGAAATCGGCCTCGGCAAGTCCGGTCACGGCCACGAGTGTCCGCACGGGATTCCCCAGGCCGCCGAACGCCACCGGCGCGGAGTTGGCGATCAGGCAGATGAGCGCGGTCTCGAATGGCGGGAATCCCAGGCCCACCAGCATCGCGCCCGTGACGGCCACCGGCGCGCCGCCACCGCCGGCGCCTTCCAGGAACGCCCCAAACGCGAACGCGATGAGCAGGAGCTGGAGCCGCCGATCGGCCGAGATTCCGCCGATGGATTGCTTGATGATGTCGAATTGCCGGCTTTCCACCGAAATGTCGTAAACGAAGACGGCGCCCACCAGGATCCAGGCCATGCGCCACCACCCGAAGACCAGCCCATCCGTCACCGCGCCGGCGGCCATTTGCACGGGCATGTGAAAGACCAGCAAAGCGACTCCGATCCCCATCAGGAAGCCATAGGCCGCGGCCTTCCAGGCGGGTGTCCGGCGAACGGCGAGCAGATAAAAAAGCGTACAGACGGGTAACGCGGCCGCGACGGTAGACAGCGCCGGGCTGCCCAGCGGATCGAAATTCTGTTGCCAGACGTGAGTCATCGCGTGGCGAAAAATGCCGTCTCAAATCATGCCGACCGGCTCAGAGAGCATTGTATTCGGAAATTCGTGTGGCGCAAACACCGTTTCGTATTGAGAATCCTGGAATCCGGCGCCACCAGGCCCTGATTGGCGTGACCGGAATTGAAACGGTCTGCTTGCCTGTGCGCCGCCGGATTCACGGCTGGTGCGCCGCCGCGGGCGCGCGGCCCACCCGATTCCGGCAGACGCCTGCCGGTACGCTCCGATTCGATGTTTCAGGCCTGTCCATTCGGCCAGCCTGCGACTTCCATGCCGCGCACCCCACCTCATCCCGCGGCGCCGTCATTTATGAAATCCTGAAGAGACCGGAATCATCGGGAAAACATTATGGCCAACAACTCGACCAATTCAGCGCGGGCCGGCGCCCGCCACGATCTACCGCTGCCGCAGCGGCCCGCGTGGAAGGCGCTTGCCGAGCATCACCAGAAGATCCGCGAAGTTCACCTCCGCGACCTGTTCGCCGCCGATCCGCACCGCGGGGAGCGCCTGACGGCCGAGGCCGCCGGTATTTTCCTGGACTAT
>Ga0335073_10014105_pt1 | contig 11205 bp, 8 predicted proteins | sample Lox_Sample_22_FD_207093 | JGI IMG/M metagenome (GOLD analysis project Ga0335073, IMG submission 207093) | Soil microbial communities from Loxahatchee National Wildlife Refuge, Florida, United States - Lox_Sample_2.2 | ecosystem: Environmental > Terrestrial > Soil > Wetlands | place: USA: Florida... | reverse complement strand
ATTTCGGTGTCGGGCAACGGGCGGGGTTCCGAGCGGACCAGGCGCTGGTTTCCTGTCATTGCGAGGCGCGGAGCGGCGAAGCAATCCGGTTCAAAGGAGCGAACGAGCGTCCCGGCGGCGCCGTGACCGAGATTGGTTCGTCGCTTCGCGCCTCGCAATGACACGTTGTTCCCGATCCCGCGCGCTACAGCCACTACTCGTACAGCAGATGCAGCACGACTTCGCGCCGGTGCGGGGCGGCGCGATGCTCGAACAAATAAATGCCTTGCCAGGTGCCCAGCACGGGCTCGCCGCGATCGATCGGAATTGAAAGCTGCGTCTGTGTCAGCGCCGCCTTGATGTGCGCAGGCATGTCGTCCGCCCCCTCGTCCTGGTGGCGGTATTGCGTGCCTTCCGGTACGATGCGGCGAAAGAAGGCAAGCAGGTCCGCGCGCACGTCCGGCGCGGCGTTCTCCTGCACCAGCAGCGAGGCCGAGGTATGGCGGCACCACAGTGTCAGCAGGCCGGTCGTGGCGCGCTGCAACGTGACCCAGTGGCGAACCGGGCCGGTGATCTCGACCAGTCCCTGGCCCTCGGTGGTCACGGTCAGACGATGCAAACTCTGGCGCATGGGTTAGAATTGTGCCGCTTCATCCCGTGTGCAAGACAGCCCACATGCCGGCTCGCTTCCACAAATTGACCGTCGCATCCCTTTATCGCGAGACCGAGGATGCTGTGTCGCTCGCCTTCGCCGTGCCGGATACCCTGCGGCCGGCGTATCGCTTCGTGCCCGGGCAGTACCTGACGCTCGCGGCGACGATCGATGGGGAGGCGGTCCGGCGCAGCTACTCGATTTGCTCCGGCCTCGACGATGGCGAGCTGCGTGTGGCGATCAAACGCGTGGCGGGCGGCGCGTTCTCCACCTGGGCGAACGACAACCTGCGTGTGGGCGATGCGCTCAATGTGATGACGCCGGATGGCCGCTTTGGCGTGCCGATCCAGCCGGACGCCGTTCGCACTCTGGTTGCGTTCGCCGCCGGCTCCGGCATCACTCCGGTGCTGTCGATTCTCAAGACCGTGCTGGCGCGCGAGCCGCGCAGCCGTTTCGTGTTGTTCTACGGCAACCGCTCCACCGACAGCATCATGTTCCGCGGCACACTGGAGGACCTGAAGGACCGCTATCTCTCCCGGCTGTCAGCGTTTCATGTGCTCTCGCGCGAGCAACAGGACGTGCCAGTGCTGAACGGGCATCTGGATGCAGAGAAGGTGGGCATGCTGATGCGCGCGATGCTGCCGATCGATGCGGTGGATCACGCCTTGGTTTGCGGCCCGCAGCCGATGATCGAGGGGTTGGAAAAGGCGCTCGCGGATCTCGGGCTGCCGCGCGAGCGCATCCATGTCGAACGGTTTACGCCCGGCGTCGGCGGGCGGGCGCGTCCGGTGGTGGTTCCTGTGGCGGCGGCACCGAAAGCCATGGCAACGGTGATCTGCGAAGGCGCACGCTTTGAGATTCCGGTGGCGGCCGGCGAGGCAATCATCGACGCGGCGTTGCGTGCCGGACGCAATCTGCCGTTCTCGTGCAAAGGCGGCATGTGCTGCACCTGCCGCGCCAGGCTGCTGGAGGGGCGAGTGGAGATGACGGTGAACTACTCGCTCGAACCATGGGAAACGGAGGCCGGCTACATCCTTACCTGCCAGGCCCAACCCCTCACGCAGCATGTGGTGGTAGACTACGACCAGGTGTAACGCCTGCTTCGCCTGCTTCGCCTGCTTCGCCTGCTTCGCGGCAAGGCCTGTCGCGCTGTTATTCCGGTTGCGCAGCCTTATGCGCCAGCAAAGCCATCAACCTTCGATCGCGCCATTCCTGCCGCACGGCCTGCATGTTGGCCGGCAGCTCGGCGCGGCGGGCGGCGTGCACGCGGTCAATCAGCGCCTTGTCCCACAGCCGCGGGATCATCTGCCGCTGCAACGTCGCATAGAGCGGGCCGTAGCGCGTGCAATAGTCCGCCAGGCCTCCAGGTGCATTGAGATCGATCGTCTCCAGCGGTCCCATGAAGCTCCAGCGCAGGCCGAGTCCGTGTTTGACCAGCGCGTCGAGATCGGTGGGCGTGATCACATCGTCGGCAAGCAGACGGAACGCCTCGGCGAGCAATGCGCCTTGCAAGCGATTCAAGGCGAACCCGTCCATCTCATGCCGTACAGTCGCCGGCACCTGGCCCGCCCGCGTCATCAGCGCACGCGTGCGCTCCGTCACGGCATGCTCGGTCCACGGCGCGGGACATAGTTCCACCAAGGGAATCAGGTAGGGTGGGTTGACGGGATGCGCCACCAGGCAGCGGGCGCGCCCGGTCAGTCCCTCGGTGAAGGCACTGGCAGGAATGCCGCTGGTAGAGCTGGCCAGCACCGTATCGGCGTGCGCCAGCAGATCGAGCTCCAGAAAGATCTGCTGCTTGTCCGCCACGCGCTCAGGGCCGTTCTCCTGCACATGCTCGGCGCCGTGCACGGCATCGGCAAGGCTCCCCGCGGGGTGGATGCGCGCGCTGACGGTCGCGGGCTGTTCTGCCAGCAAGCCGTATTCGCGCAGCTCCGGCAAACGCTCGGCGATGAAGGCTTGTGCCCCGGTGACAGCCTGCGGCGCCGGATCCCACAGGGCCACGTCGAAGCCAGCACGTGCGAACACGATCGACCATGCGCGACCGACCAGGCCGGCGCCAACGACGGCAATCTTCGTCATCGTCATGTCTCCTGTGGTCAGGCGATGAAACCACCCGCACGGATCACGGGCAATTGGCATGGCGCTATGAGGCGCCCCCGGCCCCGGCTCGCCTTTTCCCCTGTCTCCCCGCAAGCTACACCACGAGTGTGGGGAAGCATGAGCCGATTGTCACAAATCGGACGCAGAGGTTCGCGAGAGAGGAGATCCCGATGGCGACATTGCAGGCCAAATCGATCAAGCGACGCGAGGATGTGCGGCTGCTGACCGGCAAAGGCAACTACGCGGCCGACGGCAAGCGGGACGGCATGCTGGCCGCCGTTCTCCTGCGTTCACCGCACGCGCACGCGAACTTCGGCAGCATCGACACCAGCGCTGCCCGCGGCATGCCAGGCGTGATCGGCGTCTATACCGCGGCCGACCTGACGGATGCGGGCCCGATCCCCGGCGGGATCGGCTTTCCTCGCCCCGATGGCGGTCCTTCCGCGAAGACGGACCGCACATTGCTCGCCTCCGGGCGTGTGCGCTTCGTCGGCGAACCGGTTGCACTTGTGGTTGCTGAAACCCGCGCGGCGGCCCTGGAAGCCGCCGAGGCCGTGCTGGTGGATTATGAAGAATTGGCGGTCGTCACCGATCCCATCGCCGCCACGCAGCCCAGCGCACCGGCGGTGTGGGACGAGTACCCCGACAATATCGGCTTCCTGTGGAAGCGTGGCGATGCCGAGGCGACCGATTCCGCGTTGCGCAATGCCGCGCATGTCACGCGGCTGCAATTCACCGTCTCGCGTGTCACCGCCAATTCGATGGAGCCGCGCGGCGTGTGGGCGGAGATCGGCGCGGATGGCAGGCTGGTGCTGCATCCCTCGATCCAGTCGCCCTATCCTCTGCGCAACGGCCTGGCACAGAACAACCTGAAGCTGGCGCCACGGGACATTCAAGTGCTGGTCGGTGACGTTGGCGGTTCGTTCGGCATGAAGTCCGGCGTGCAGCAGGAATATGCACTGGTCTGTTGGGCGACGCGCAAACTGGGCCGGCCGGTGCGCTGGATCTCCGATCGTACCGAAGGCCTGCTGACCGACGAGCAAGCCCGCGAGATGCAGATCGTCGCGGCGCTGGGACTCGACGCCGACGGCAAATTCACTGCGTTGAAGCTGCGCTGGAATGTCAATCTCGGTGCCTACGTGTCCGGCCGATCCGGCTGGCCAGTGGGCAATATCGGCGGCACCGCGGGGGTTTATGTCATTCCGGCAATGTATGCGGAATCCTGCGGCATCATGACCCATACCGTGCCCACGGCCGCCTATCGCGGGGCGGGTCGGCCGGAGGCGACCTATACGATCGAGCGCCTCATTGACGTCGCCGCGCGCGAGCTTGGCATCGATCCTTATGAATTGCGCCGGCGCAACCTGATCCCGCCGGAGGCGATGCCGTACAAGACGGCGCTGACCTTCACCTATGACTGCGGCGAATTCGAGGGCAACATGCAGTTGGCCGCCGAGCTTGCCGACCTGAAGGGTTTTCCCGCGCGGCGGGAGGCGGCGAAGGCGCGCGGCAAGCTGAGCGGCATCGGTCTGTGCAACTGCATCGAGGTAGCCGGCGGCCCGTTCTTGCGTCCGGCTAAGGACATATCGACGCTGCGGCTTGCCGAGGACGGCACATTGATTTTGAAGACCGGCTCGGTGTCCGTAGGGCAGGGGCTGGAGACGGCGTTCAGCCAGATCGTCGCCGACCGTTTCGGCGTGCCGCTGTCGCAGGTTCGCTACGAGCAAGGCAATACCGACGAGCTGCCGTACGGCAAGGGCAACGGCGGTTCGGGCGCGCTGTGCATCGGTGGCTCGGCCGTCGTGCTGGCGGTCGATGCGGTGATCGAGAAGGCGAAGCGCATCGCGGCGGAGCTATTGGAAGCGGCCGTCGTGGACGTCACGTTCGACGCCGGCCGGTTCAGCATTGCGGGAACCGATCGTTCGATCGATCTCGCGAGCGTGGCGAAGGCGGCGTACGATCCGGGGCATATCCCGCCCGGCGAGGAGGGCGGGTTGGTGGAGAGCGGCGAGTTCACTCCAACCGCGGTCACCTTCCCGAACGGCACCCATATCTGTGAAGTGGAGATCGACACGGATACGGGCGTCACCGAGGTCGTTCGCTACAGCGCGGTGGAGGAGCTTGGATACGTGCTGAACCCGCTGCTGGTGGCAGGGCAGATTCATGGCGGCGTGGCGCAGGGCGTCGGCCAGGCGATGGGAGAGCAAATCGTTTTCGATGCGCAATCGGGGCAGATGCTGACGGCGACGTTCATGGATTACCAGATGCCGCGTGCCTGGGACTTTCCGAACTTCCAGTTGGCAACGCGGGAGGTGCCGACCAAGGGCAATCCGCTCGGTGCCAAGGGCGTCGGTGAGGCTGGCACGGTCGGGGCAATGGCCGCCGCCATGAATGCGGTGAACGATGCGCTGGCACCGCTCGGGATCAGGCATTTCGACATGCCGGCGACGCCGGGCAGGGTGTGGCAGGCGATCAGCCAAGCGCGCAGAGCGGGTTGAGCAGCGGCGCTCAAGTGGCGTTCTCGTCGAGCCGACAGCCGATGGAGCCTGCCCCAGCGCGGGTGGGGCGCGACACTCTGGCATCGACCGGTGCAGGCTCCGGCATCGACCAGGGCAGGCTTCGTCCACGACGACATTGAGAAACGGTGTTGCGCTGCTTTGCCGGGATTTTGCTGACGCACCTTTGCTTTCCTGACCCGGGGTGATCAGGCGCGGCGAAATCGTCTCCCGTGGCATGGGACGGTCTCATCAGCGTAAAGATTACGGTTGGCCACCCAAGATTTGATCGCGTCTTCGTGAATTAACGCTTGATACCTCACGAACTCGTGAGCTATCTAGCCCACGCCACTTTTGCTCTTCGGGTCAATCTCCCGTGCGGCGCAACCGGCCGGCGGGGCAGTGAAGGACACGCACTGTGCAGCAGAAAACGTCGGCCTTCCGCATCTCGCTGGATGCCTTGCAGCACCGCCGCCGGTGCGAGCGGTTGCCGGCTTTGGAGGCCGGTGAAGCCGATCGTCTCATCGCGAATTTCCTTGCCAGCAATAGCATCACCGTCTGCCCGGCGCGCTATGTGCTTCCAGTGGAGCAACGCCCGCAATACGGCCGCAGCGCTTACTGAGCGGCAGCGCAACCGACTTGCGCAATCATCGCGGCCGGGCGCTTGCGTCCAGCCATCGGCGAGTAGGCCCAATTTGCTACCGCGCGCTGAATGCGTTGAACGTGATCAGCGTATAGGTGTCCTTCACTCCCTTCAGTGTCTGGATCTTCTCCGTGACGAACAATCCAATATCCTGCTCCGGGTCCAGGTAAAATTTGCCTAATAGGTCATATTGACCGGACGTCGAGAACAGTTCGGACATTTCTTCGATGGTGTCGGCCGCCTCGCGCGCGACCTTGTAGGCCTGCCCCATCTCGCACTTGATTTGCACAAAGATCGCCCGCATGCGCCGCCTCCTGTCCCGCTGCGCCGAAGGCTAGCACGGATCGGCGCATCAGGCGCGTGGCGACGCCTCGGACAGCTCCGCCAGCACGGCAAGCCGATAGCTGGCTTCGCCCAGGCGTCGCAGCATGTCAGGCAACGGCGGCGTCGGCGGCAAGGGACCGTCGTTCATGAACTCGGCCCAGTCAGTCCATTCCTGCCGGTCCAGCAGCAACACCTTCCGGCGGTCCTCTTCGGTAATCCGCGCGGCATCCCCTAGCTCCTGATAAATGCGGAGCTGGCTGCGTGCCAGATTGTCCATCGTCTCCCAGCTCAGGTTCCGTAGCATGCAGGCCTCCGTTGAGCGTCGTCTTGCGGCGCGCCAGTGTCTCGCGGAACCGGCGGCTGAATTGCGCATCGGCGATGGCCAGTTTGTGGCGAAGCAACACCGATCCGTGACAGCCGTATCACGACCGCGAAAGACACTCGGCGACATTTGCCGGCACGCCGCTTACAATGTCGTTGCAGATGCAATGCACCCCTCGTGCCAAGTGGTGCCGCCGCGCCGACGGCCTGCCGCCGGTAGGTGACGACTCTGTCGCGCCTGCCTATTGTGCATGCAAACGCCCTGGCAGGAGGCATGAATGGAGTTGGCACAGGGGCGCAAGGCGCGGGTCACGCCTCGGTTGGGGGGACGCATCCTGGCGGACGCGCTGGTCGCGCAGGGCATCGATCACGTGTTCGAAGTGCCGGGCGAGAGCTTTCTCGACACGCTCGACGGGTTGTACGACGTGCGCCAAAAGCTGAAGCTGGTGACTTGCCGCTTCGAAGCCGGCGCAGTGAACATGGCGGAGGCTTATGGCAAACTTACCGGGCGCCCGGCTGCCGCGTTCGTGACCCGCGGCCCGGGTGCCTGCCACGGGTCGATCGGCGTACACATCGCCATGCAGGATTCCACGCCCCTGCTGTTGTTCGTGGGCCAGATCCCGCATGAGGACGCCGGCCGCGACGCCTTCCAGGAAATCGACTATCGCCGGATGTTTTCTTCGGTGGCCAAATGGGTGACGCAGATCGACCATGCGAAGCGCATCCCGGAGATTGTGGCGCACGCCGTGGACGTAGCGACGTCGGGCCGTCCCGGGCCGGTGGTCATCGCGCTGTCGGAGGAGATGCAGCGCGATCTGGCGGAAGTACCCGACCTGCCGCGATCCTCTGTCACGCCCGCCTGTCCCGATCCCGCGGCGCTGTTGCAATTGCGCGCGATGCTATCGCGCGCGCGCCGACCGATCGCCGTGCTGGGCGGATCCTGCTGGACAGAAGCCGGCCGCGCCTCCATCCGGGATTTTCTGCTCGGCAACGAATTGCCAGTGGCGGTCGGTTTCCGCCGCCAGGCGCTGTACGACGGCACGGCAGAGAATTTTGCCGGCGACCTGGGCGTCGGATCGGATCCCGGGCTGATCGGCAAGGTGAAGGAAGCCGACCTGATCGTCGCGATCGGTAGCCGGTTGGGCGATACGGTGACACAGGGATACACATTGCTCGACATGGCCGGCAATGTGCCGATCGTGCAGGTGCATCCCGAAGGCGCCGAAATCGGCCGCGTCTTCCGCCCTGTCCTGGGCATCGTCGCCGATTTGAATCGTTTCGCGGAGGCGGTGGCGGCAATGGAGCCCGTGCAGCCGAGCTGGGGGGCGTGGACGCACGAGTTGCGCTCCTTGCGCGAGGCCCAGCGCGCGGTGCCGAACTATGAAGGCACATTGAATCTCGGCACGGTCATGCATGAGTTCGCCGCACAACTGGCGGACGATGCGATCGTCACCACCGATGCCGGCAATTTCGCCGGCTGGGCCACGCGCTTCATCAACTTCCGCGATGGCCAGCGTTATATCGGGCCGACCAACGGCGCGATGGGTTACAGCGTGCCAGCGGCAGTGGGCGCGAAGATTGCATTCCCGCAGCGTATGGTCGTCAGCCTGGTGGGCGATGGCGGCTTCCTGATGACCGGGCAGGAGGTCGCAACTGCGTTCCACCACGGCGTCGCGCCGATCGTGATGGTGTTCAATAACCAGATGTACGGCACGATCCGAATGCACCAGGAACGTACCTATCCCTGGCGCGTCTCCGGCACGGCGCTCACCAATCCCGACTTCGCCAAATATATCGACGCATTTGGCGGCCATGGAGAAGTGGTGAACGAGACCGGCGAATTTGCCCCGGCGTTTCGTCGCGCAGTGGAGAGCGGTCGGCCAGCCTTGATAGAGCTGCGGATGAATCCAGACCAGATCACCACGCGCCAGACCATCGCGCAGTTGCGTGCCGGCAAGACTCCACCGAAGCCGGCGGCCAAGCCGAAGCGCGCGGCGGCACCGAACCGACCGAAGCCGGCGCGGGCGGGGGGAGGCACCGCCAAGCCGCGGGGCTGAGTGCCCGCCGGGTGGCGTATCGGCTCTCCGCCCGGTTTCGCACCGACGGCAAGGGCCGACCGTTGCCGGACGATGCGCGACCTCCGATCGAGGCAGCGGGTCGCTTGTACCGCGCTCGCGATTTCACCGCGGCAGCGGCGATATGTGACGCGATCCTTGCCGAGCTGCCGCACGATTTCGATGCGCTGCACTTGCGTGGCGTACTGCTCCTGGAAGAGCAGCGGCTGGATCAGGCGTTGGAGTCGCTGCGGCGGGCAGAGAGGGTCCGGGCGGGCGTCGCGCAATTGCAGTTCAACATCGGCAACACGCTGTTGGCGTTGAAGCGTCACGCGGAAGCGGCGGACGCATTCGGCCGTGCTCTGGTGTTGCAGCCCGACGACCCTGACACGCTGAACAATCTCGGCAACGCCCTGTCGCGTGATTCGCGCTACGAAGCGGCGGTGACGTGCCTGCGTCGGGCGTTGGCATTGCGGCCCGGGTCACCGCAACCGCTTTACAATCTTGGCCGCGCCTTGCTCGGGCTCGATCGGCTCGACGAAGCAGCCGACTGCTTCCTCGCCGCGCTTGCCATCGTGGGGCCGGATATCGAGCCAGCAAGGCTGATCGATCTCTACACCAGCCTCAGCGACGTCCGGGTGCGGCAATGCCGGTACGAGGAAGCGTTGGCGATCTGCCGTGGCGTGCCGGCCGGGATCGCCGATGCGCCCGGCATCCAATGGAATGAGAGCCTGGCGCTGTTGATTCTCGGCGAATACACTGAGGCCTGGCGCAAGTATGAATGCCGCTTCCAGGTGCCGGACCACGATCCGCCGCGAACTGGCGCTGCCGTGCTGGATCTGAATGCCGTAGCGGGGCGACACGTCCTGGTGTTCGCCGAGCAAGGACGCGGCGACGCGATCCAGTTCGCGCGCTATCTGCCGATGCTGGCGGCGCGCGGCGCGACGGTCTTGGTAGAGATGTATGCCGATCTGCTGCCGTTGTTCGCGGAAATCGAGGGTGTGGCGCGGGCAGTGACTTCGGACGACCCGCAGCCGCAGTACGACCTGCTGACGCCGCTACTGAGTCTGCCAACGGCATTCGGCACGACTTTGGAGAGCGTTCCAATGGCGGTGCCCTATGTGCGGGTGCCGACGGAACATGCGCGGCGTTGGGCCGGTCGTCTGGGGCCTCGGGTGCGGCCACGGGTGGGCATCGCCTGGCACGGCTCGGCGCGAAGCGCCCTGCATTCCGCCCTGCCGCTGCGGGCGGCGGCGCCACTGCTTGCCGTGCCCGGCGTCGATTTCCATTGTCTGCAAAAGGAGATTTCACCAGACGATCGTGCCTGGCTCGCAGCGCATGGTGCCGTCGCGTGCCACGATGCGGCGCTCGAGGATTTCGCCGACACGGCAGCTTTGATCGCGCAACTCGATCTGGTGATCAGCATCGACACGGCTGTGGCGCATCTCGCCGGCGCGTTGGCCAGTCCGGTCTGGATCATGCTGCCGTTCAGTCCCGATTGGCGCTGGCTGCGCGATCGCGAGGACAGCCCCTGGTACCCGACCGCGCGTCTGTTCCGTCAACGCCACCGCAGCGATTGGAATGACGTGGTGCGCCGTGTCACGGACGCGCTGTCGCACACCTACCCTTGCGCGGGATGAAGCGACACAGCAGTCGCGATAGGGTGGCGTGCGAACGGTGCGGACAACCGTCGGAACCAGATTGCTGCGTCGCTTCGCTTCTCGCAATGACATCGAAACGGGCGAATGGCCCGTCCTGATCGACACCGGATACTATCGTCCGACGGCATAGCCCTGCATACCGCGTGGGTTAGCGCCAGCAAACATCTGTCCGTCCGCTTCCCACCGCGCGCCAGATATTCGTCCCTCGCTCCAATCTTCGCCCTTCTGTGCCTTATGGCCACGCGCCTGCAACGCTGCCAGGACGGCGTCGTCATAGCGGCCTTCGATCACCACCTTGCCGGGCCGCGCGACGCGCGGCCAGAAGCTGGAAGGCCAATGCTCGGTATGGAAGCTGGGTGCGTCGATCGCTTCCTGGATGCCCAGGTTGTGATGCACCATGCGCAGGAAGAAGATCAGCGACCACTGGTCTTGTTGTTCGCCGCCCGGCGTGCCGAATGCCATCCACGGCTTGCCGTCGCGTAGCGCGAAACTGGGCGAAAGCGTGGTGCGAGGCCGCATGCCCGGTTCCAGGCTGGTTGGCAGTCCGGGCCGCAGCCAGAACATCTGCCCGCGGGTGCCAAGGCAGAAGCCAAGCTCTGGAATCACCGGCGAGGACTGCAGCCAACCCCCGGACGGCGTCGCGCTGACCATGTTGCCGTGGCGGTCGATGACATCGAGATGGCAGGTGTCCGCACCGATCACGCCGCGTCCCGCCACCGTCGGTTCGCCAACGCCGCCACTGGTGCCGGTCAGCAGTTGCGCACGTTGGGCGGCGTGGTGATCTACGACTGGCACGTAGCCGGGAATCTCGCCCGGCCGCAGGTCCAACGACGCGTCGCGTCCCAGCAGGCGGCGGCGCTGCGCATTGTATTCCTCAGACAGCAACGTTTCGAGCGGCACGCGGGCGAAATGCGGGTCACCGTAATAGGCCTCGCGATCAGCGAAAGCGAGCTTGGCAGATTCCACCACGGTG
>Ga0335073_10014104_pt1 | contig 11205 bp, 9 predicted proteins | sample Lox_Sample_22_FD_207093 | JGI IMG/M metagenome (GOLD analysis project Ga0335073, IMG submission 207093) | Soil microbial communities from Loxahatchee National Wildlife Refuge, Florida, United States - Lox_Sample_2.2 | ecosystem: Environmental > Terrestrial > Soil > Wetlands | place: USA: Florida... | reverse complement strand
ATCTGGCGCTCGGCTTAGGCCTATTGCAGATTGTTCTGGATCGCGGCCAGCGGGCGGACTGGTTTAATTCGACCTGGGTCTGTGCCTTTACGGCCATCGCGGTCGTGGCGCTGGCGTTGCTGGTCTATCACGAATTGCGTTTCCCCGAACCGATTCTCGACCTGCGCATCATGGCGATCCCTCTGTTTGATATCTCGGTAATGCTCATCCTGATCATGATGCTGGTGGTGTTCGGCATGAATTTGCTGAACCCGCTGTTTTTCCAGGAGCTGCTCGGTTATTCGCCGTGGGAATCGGGTATCGCAGTCCTGCCGCGCGGCTTCGGCACCTTGGCCGGGATGTTTGTGATCGGGCAGCTCTCGCGCCGGGCCTTCGATACGCGCTGGCTGGTCGGACTGGGGTTCGTTCTAATGGCGTATTCCTTATGGTCGATGAGCCATTGGACGCTCGACGTCGGAATCAGCCATGTACGCTTTGCGATGATATTGTCCGGGCTCGGGTCAGGTCTGATTTTTCCCGCGATGTCGGCGGCTACGCTCGCCTGTGTTGCGCGGGAGCGGATGGGTTATGCGGCCAGTCTCTACAATATGATGCGCAATACCGGTTCTGCGATCGGCATCTCGCTGGTGACCAATATGCTCAGCAGCCGCGAGCAGCTCCATCAGGCGTATCTGACGCAGCATTTCACCAGCTTTGACGCCTGGAAGATGGATCAGGCCGCGCCGCTGATGCCGGGTGCGCCGCAATTTCATATGGTGACGGGCCTGATCTCGCAGCAGTCACAAGGGCTGGCGATGGTTTATCGAGTAGTGCAGCAGCAGGCTTCGCTGCTGGCTTACAATGATATTTATCGTACGCTGGCGCTGGCGGCCGCGATTTTTTCCCCGGGATTCCTGCTTCTCAAGCGGACGCGTCCCGGCGGCAGTTCGGCAGTGCATTGACTAGGGTTTTACGTAAATGCAGGAGTTCAATCCTGCAGTTGGCTATGCCCGCTAGCTATCCAACGCTGACGATGGATATAAAGAATTAGTGCCTGAAAAGGAAAAGTGAGCTAGCATCGGGACGGTGGTGTTGCGCGAATGGATGAGCGAACTTGCGCGATGGTGGTGGTGGGGAATGAAATCCTCTCTGGCAAGGTCCAGGATACCAATGCCTATTTCGCCGCGCGCGAATTGCGGAAGCTTGGCGTCGCCCTCAAGCGTATCGCGGTAGTGCCTGATGAAATCCAGCCAATCGCGGATGAAGTCAGTTATTGCGCCAAGACTTTTGACTTCGTGCTCACTTCGGGCGGTGTCGGCCCGACGCATGACGATATAACAATTGAGGCGATAGCGGTCGCCTTTGGCCGCAAGCTTGTCCAGCATCCGGAGCTGGAACGGATCGTGCTGCATCATTTCAAGGGTGGAGTGAACGCCGCTGGGCTCAAGATGACTGAAGTGCCAGAAGGTGCAGTACTGAATGCCGCTGGTGATTTGCGTTTTCCGACGGTCCAACTCGAAAACGTCTATATATTGCCAGGGATTCCTCAGATCTTCGAATCGAAGCTGATGGCGCTCGTAGGGCGATTTACGACTGATCCTTACTTTATTCGCAGCATTTTCCTTGATGCGAGCGAAGGGCTAATCGCCGAGCACTTGAATGAATGTTTGAAACATTACCCGGGCCTCCTTCTAGGATCCTATCCAAGGATCGGCGATAGCAATTACCGGGTGAAGCTGACGTTGGAATCAAAGGACGTTGACTATTTGCAAAAGGCGTTCGATCATTTGATGGGACTCTTGCCCAAGGACGCGGTGGTGAAGGTGGAATAGCGGTGGGGGTGAGGAGAACGCAATGAAAAACACGAGTCGATTAACGATGGGAGTTCTTGTGCTGGCATTGGCGCTGTCGGCTGCGGCGTTGGCGCAAGACAGCACTGGAGTTGGCACCAATCCGCAGGTGCCTCAGCCGCAGGAAAGCCCGGGCGTCAATTGGAAGGGCGTCGGGGTCGGCGCGGGCACCGTTGTCGGTAACCTGTTTTATATGCCGGCCAAGCTGCTGTACGGCATCGGCGGCGGTATCGTCGGTGGCGCAGGCTATGTCCTGACGGGTGGCAATAAGCAGGTAGCAGATACGATCTGGCGTAGTTCGCTGGGTGGTGATTACGTTCTAACACCCAGCATGGTCGCCGGTAAGCAGCCGGTCAACTTCAGCGGACCGACGGAGACTGCGCCACAGGCAAACGCCAATGAAAATGGTAGTACCGTAGCGAATACCGGTTATCCCGCCAGTTCGACGCTGCCTGCCGCTAGTCCCGCGGTGAATCCGGCACCACATCCTATCGACAGTGGCGCCGGTCCGGTCAACGGCGGCAACCTGTCGCCGCGTACGGACACCAATATCGAGTAGCGGCTCGTCAGAGAGGTCATGATCGTTCGATGGCGAAGCCGCGCTTCTATTGGAAATCCACCTGCTCGACCTGCCGCGATGCGCGCAGCTTTATCCTGAACGATCTCGGCGTTGAGGTTGAAGAGCGCAATTATGCCAAGGAGCCGCTTGGCCTCGACGAGTTGAAGGCAATCTTCAAAGGTGCCGACCCTCGCGATTACATGAATCCGAAAAGTCCAGCTTTCAAGGCGATGGGCTTGAAGGGTAAACCGCTGACGCAAACTCAGGCGCTCGAATTGATGGCGCAGGAGCCGAATCTGATTAAGCGTCCAGTGACGGTAGCCGGGAAGAAGATTATCGCCGGCTTCGATCGCGATGCGTTGCGCGAGGCTCTAAAGGGTTAGCCGCTGAGGGTTAGCTGGTCGAGGCGGCCTTTTCGGCGGCCTCGATGCGATCGATACGGTCCCGCTCGATTCGATTGTTGCGCGAGTGACCGCCCGGTATCGGCAGCTTGCTTGCCGTCAGCACGTCGATGAATTTGCGGACAGCCGGCGATAGTTCGCGTCCCCGCTTATAGATGATTGCGAGCGGACGGGTGAAAGGCCCTTCGCTGAATTCAAGCATTTTGAGCGAGCCGCGCGTCGTCTCCTGCTCGACCGTGGAGCGCGGTACGATAGCTATTCCCTGTCCGATCTCGACTGCGCGTTTGATCGTTTCGATGTTGTCGAATTCCATCGTATAATTAGGCTTGACCCCGTATTCACGCAGGATGCGATCGGAGGCCTTGCGCGTCGCAATGTCGCGTTCGTAACCGACAAAGCGTTGCCCGACAAGTTGGCTGACGCTGACCTTGTTCGACTTCGCCAGCGAGTCCTCGGGCGGCACGACCAACACCAGTTCGTCGTGCCGGAAGGCGATCGTGACGATCTGGCTGCGCTTGGCCGGATAAGCAACGACGCCCAGATCGATTTTGCCCTCAACCAAGTCTTCATAGATCTTGTTTGAGCGCAGATACTCAAGGTGAACGTTGACCTGCGGGAAAGCGCGCAGGAATTCAGACAGGTACGGCGGCAATTCGTGCAGCCCCACGCTATAGACAGTGCCGACCCGGATCGACCCTGCCACCACCGATCCGATTTCGCGCAAACGGTTTTCTAATTCGATAAAGCGGCGGACGATTTCTTTGCTCGAATTGTAAAGAATTTGGCCCGCGGCAGTCGGCTTGACTCCAGCCCGCGCTCGCTCCAACAATCGGCACTCGTACTTATCTTCAAGGCTCCGGACCTGCTGGCTGACCGCCGATTGAGTCACGAAATTTTGCGAGGCAGCATAAGAAACGCTACCGCTTTCGATAATGTCGCAGAAGACCTTTAACGTTTCGATGTGCATAACGCTACGTTCTGATATAAGCGTATTTGATGGTCAAAGCTTACGCAACTGGGTGCCGGACAAAAACTGTGGCAAACTTATGGCGCCATTTGCCGATCCCAATTGGCCGCGCTCACAGATCCGCTAAAGTAGCCACACTGATAGCTGACGCGGCTCACACTTATGGAGTATTACGATGGCCGACTTGTTGAAAGATCTTGATTTTTTTCATCTCGACGACCTGCTCGGCCCTGAAGAAAAGATGACGCGAGACGCGGTCCGGCAATTCGTGCAGCGCGAATTTATGCCCGGGGTTGAACGCCATTTTGCTGACGCGACCTTTCCCCTCGAAATCATCCCGCAGCTGGCGGAACTTGGCGTCTTTGGCGCCAATCTCAAAGGCTACGGCTGCGCCGGGATGAACAACGTCGCTTATGGCCTGATTATGCAGGAACTCGAAGCGGCAGATTCTGGTCTTCGCTCCTTCGCTTCGGTTCAGAGCGCGCTGGCGATGTATGCGATTTATGCGTGGGGTTCGGAGGAGCAGAAGAATCGCTATCTGCCCGAGATGGCGAAAGGAAAGCTAATTGGATGCTTTGGCTTGACCGAGCCTGACCATGGCTCGGATCCGGGCGGGATGGAGACACGCGCCCGCAAGGATGGCCGTGGCTGGGTGCTGAATGGCACCAAGCGCTGGATTACTAACGGTTCAATCGCCGATGTCGCGATCGTGTGGGCGAAAATTGAAGATGGCATCACCGGCTTTATCGTCGAGAAGGGCGCGCCCGGCTTTAGCGCGCGCGATATCCACGGCAAGTTTTCGATGCGCGCATCGATCACTTCGGAACTTATGTTCGATGACGTCCGGCTCGACGCTTCCAGTCATCTGCCAACCGCGCGCGGCCTCAAGGCGCCGCTCGCGTGTCTCACTCAAGCGCGTTACGGAATCGCGTGGGGTGCAATCGGCGCGGCGCGCACCTGTTATCTGTGCGCACTCGATTACGTCAAGTCGCGCAAGCAGTTCTCGCGTCCGTTGGCGGGTTATCAACTCGTTCAACAAAAATTGGTTAACATGCTGACCGAAATTACCAAGGCTCAGATGGTTTGCCTGCGCCTCGGCCAGCTCAAGGACGAAGGCAAGTATCGTCCCGAGCACGTATCGTTTGCCAAGCGCAACAACGTGCAGTCCGCGCTCGATATCGCGCGCACGGCCCGCGACATGCTCGGCGCCAACGGCATCGTCAACGAGTATCCGATCATCCGGCACATGCTTAATCTCGAAACGGTCAACACTTACGAGGGCACCTACGATGTCCATACGCTGATTCTGGGACGCGACATCACCGGAGCCGCCGCCTTCGACTAGATATAACTATCACCTGTGAGAGAAAGGGTTCGCCTGCGAACCCGCGCCGACGTCAGTCCGCGAACAGTCCGCCTAAAATTGTGAGTTGGCGCTCGGCTGCGAGCATCGCGCTTGAGAATCTGTTGCTGAACGGCTGCGCAAGCACGGCCTATGACAAGGGAAAGCTATGCGTGGTACTTTCCGTCTCGAAATTCTGCAAGGCTAATAATGAGGATCAAGCGGCGATGGAACTTAGAGGTAAAAATGCGATCGTAACTGGGGCAGCGCGGGGCATTGGCCGTGGTATCGCTCTCAAACTGGCGGCCACAGGCGCCAATATCGCGCTGGTCGATATGGGTAATCCTTCCGACAAAGCGCTTACCTATAATCTCGCAGCACAAACCGAATTGTTGAAGACCGTCGAGGAAGTGAAAGCGCTGGGCGTCAAAGCGATTCCAGTCCTCGCCGATGTCACCAAGTTCGCCGATTGCCAGCGGATGGCGGGAGAGACCGCGAAAGCCTTCGGCGGCATTGATATCCTGGTTGCGAACGCTGGCATCATTGCAGTTGGCCTCGTCGCCGACTTCCCCGAAGAGCAATGGGACCGCGTGATGGATGTCAACGCCAAAGGGCCGTTCTTATGCGCCAAGGCTGTGATCCCCTATCTGACGCGTCAGAAAGAGGGTGCGATCATCAATACAGCCTCGATTGCCGGTAAGCGCGGACGGGCTGGGGCTTCAGCCTATTGCGCGAGCAAATTTGCGGTCGTCGCCCTGACCCAAGCGCTCGCGGAAGAACTCGGCTATGCGAATATTCGCGTGAATGCCGTATGTCCGGGCTTCCTGCGCACTGCGATGTGGACCGAAGTGCTCAACAAGGTTCCAGGGTTGCTCGGGATGGCCAGTGGCGATGTCGACAATCTGACGCATATTTCGCGCACCGGTACCTTCCTCGGGCGCGAGCAGACACCCGCGGATATCGGCGACGCCGTGGTTTATCTTGCCCAGGCCGACAATGTGACGGGCGTCGCACTCAACGTCGCGGGCGGCGCCGAAGTCCATTGAGTCAACGAACTGAGCGCCCGACCGCTTTGAGCGCCGGATTCGCGCAATGACGTGGCAAGCGTCCCGCGAAGACGTCGAGCAGGTTATCGACCGCAAGTTCGGCCATGCGCAACCGCGTCGCATGGCTGGCGCTGCCAATATGCGGGGTGATTACGACGTTGGCCATCTTCAAGAGTGGGTCATCGAGGCTGATCGGTTCCGTTTCGGCGACGTCGAGGCCCGCGCCGCCGATCCGTCCAGCATTCAGCGCCGCCGCTAACGCAACCTGATCGACGATCGCGCCGCGCGCGGTGTTGATCAAAATGGCACTGCGTTTCATCGCGGCCAGTTCCTTCGCGCCGATAAGCTGGCGATTCGCGGGCGTCAGCGGCACGTGAAGTGAGACGATGTCCGATTCGCGCAGCAGGCTCATTAGCTCGACTGGCTGCGGTTGGGATTCTGCTGCGTCGGGCGAACTTGATGCTGCCGGATTCTTGCCACGAGCTGTATAGAGGACGCGCATCCCGAAGCCGGCGGCGCGCCGCCCGACCGCCCGCCCGATCGCGCCAAAGCCAACGATGCCGAGTGTCGCGCCCCAGACATCACGGCCGAGCATCAGCCGCGGCGTCCATACTTTCCATCGGCCAGCGCGCACGAAACGATCACTTTCGGCGACACGGCGGGCAACGGCCAGCATCAGCGCAAAGGCGAGATCGGCGGTGGTTTCACTCAAGACGCCTGGCGTGTGGCCGACTGCAACGCCGATACGGGTCGCGGCTTCCAAATCGATATTGTCGACGCCCACCGCCAGATTGCTGATCACTGCGAGCCGCGGCGCCGCGCTAATCGTGGCCTCATCGAAGCGGTCACTGACCATGCTGAGCACGCCGTCGCAATGCGTAAGGCGCGCACTCAACTCTTCTGGCGGTGGTGGTAAGTCGTCGTCCCATAAATCGACGCGCGCATACTCTGCCAACCGCCTGAGCGGCGCTTCGGCGATCGGACGGGTGACGAAAACGTGATGGCTCGGCGGGGCTTTCGATGAGTTCATGATGACTGCGTTTTCATTATGCAAAACCTTTGCTATACGCCACAAACGTGGACGACAACAACGCTGCGAAGATGCTTGCTAGCGCGCTGGCGGCCGGCCGTTCGGCGCTTTCTGAAGTCGAGTCGAAACAGATTCTGGCGGCCGCCGGAATCCCGGTGGCGATGGCGGAGGCGGCATCCAGCGCCGACGCTGCGGCAGAGGCTGCCGGACGTATCGGCTATCCGGTCGTCCTGAAAGTCCTCTCGCCCGACGCCGTGCACAAGAGCGAAGCCGGTGGTGTGATGCTCAACCTTGCCTCTGCGGCGGCGGTGCGCGAGGCGTACGCGCAAATCCAGCGCAATCTCGCCGCGAGAGCACCCGGTGCGCGCTTCGAGGGTGTCGCTGTGCAGCCGATGGCGCAGGCTGGCGTCGAGCTGATCGCCGGAATCGTACGCGATCCCCGCTTCGGCCCGACGGTCATCGCCGGACTGGGTGGCATCTTCGTCGAGGTGATGAAGGACACTGCGCTGCGACTGGCGCCGGTGAATCGGCGCGAGGCGCTGGCGATGATTGCCGAACTGCGCGGCGGTGCGATTCTCGATGGTGCTCGTGGTAACCCGCCGATCGATCGCACGGCCTTTGCCGACTTGATCGTGAAGCTGTCGGAAGTGGCGGCGGCCCATCCGGAAATTGCGGAGATGGATCTGAATCCGGTCGCGGCCTATGCCGATGGCGTCAAAGTGCTCGACGCGCGCATCCTGCTCACGGCTGAGGGAGCGAAGGCGGCGAACCCCGATCCGTCGCATGAGGCTCGCGTCGAAAATCTGCGGCGCGCATTCAACGCCAAGGCGGTCGCTGTGATCGGCGACAAACGCGTGGGCGGCTACATGTGGCTGCGCGCGATGAAGCGTTACAGCGGCCATCTCTATTCGGTTCAAATCGATCCTAACGAAATTCCCGGGATCGAGGCCATGGGTATCACGAACTTCAAGTCGCTAGCCGAAGTCCCCGAAACGATTGACTATGCCGTCAGTGCGGTGCCGCGCCAGGTCGCGCCGCGCATCCTCAAGGATTGCGTCGCGAACAAGGTAAGGGGCATCGGCTTTTTTACTTCGGGCTTTTCGGAAACGACCGAGGAGCTGGGCATCAATCTCGAAAACGAATTGCGCGAGATCGCGACGGCCTCGGATATCGCGCTGGTCGGACCGAATTGCATGGGCCTCTATAACGCCGGAACGGGCATGTGCAATTTTCCCGACCTCAACGCAGGTCAATCCGGTGACGTCTGCTTCATTTCACAGAGCGGCACTCATTCGATCAATTTTTGTTCGCAGGCGCCGTTGCGTGGAATTCGCGTCAACAAGGCGGCCTCGATCGGCAACGTCCTGATGCTCGAAGCGGCCGACTTTATCGACGTTATGAGCGATGACCCGGCTACGCGTGTGCTCGGGATGTACGTCGAGGGTGTGCGCGACGGCCGCCGCTTCTTTGAAAGCCTGCGCCGCGCCGCGTCGCGCCATCCGGTCGTCGTCTGGAAAGGCGGCATGACCGAGGCCGGTGCACGCGCGACCTTTTCGCATACCGGATCGCTCGCGACGCCGGCCGCGATGTGGTCCTCGATGGTGCGCCAGAGTGGTGCGGTCAGTGTCAGCGGCCTCGACGCAATGCTAGACGCGGTCGAACTGCTGGCGCGCGGACGGCGGGTCAACGGCAAGCGGATGGGTCTGGTCGCGATGACCGGTGGCCAGTCAGTGGTCATCACCGATACCTTTGCCAGCGCCGGTCTTGAGATTCCCGCACTCTCGCAAGGCTCTTACGACGAACTGCAAAGCTTCTTCAATACGATCGGCGGCAGTTATCGGAACCCGCTGGACGCCGGTGGCACGATCGGCGTTGGCGTGGCGACAAGTAATCTGAGCCGGGTGCTCAAGATCCTTGACCGCGACCCCGTCATCGACGCGATCGTGCTTGAAATCGGCACAGGCTTCCGCGCTCAGCGCTGGACGTCTCACGAGGAAGAACTGGTCAACCTGCTCGACAAAGTCGCGGAATTCAACAATGCCAGCGTGAAGCCCTTTGTTGTGATTCTGCATCCAGCCCATGCCGAAGTTGCGGTCGCACGAGCCAAGCAACTCGCCCGCGAGCACGGGTTGGTCGTCTTCGAGAGTTTCGAGCGCGCTGCGGCTGCAATCCGCGTCAGCCACGACTACTGGTCAGCCCACACCAACTCTTAAGAATTAGTCCTTACCCTTCAGCTGGTTCTATCGTGGAGGATCAGCGGGGCGGGATTAAGACGGTTATCACATTCGATGATGGCCCGATCGTGACCACCGCCAGAGCAGCGCCGTCGGGTGACCAGCTCATACCGATCGGATGATCGGCGGGGCCACGCCCGAGTACAAATGCGCTCTGGCTCCGCGCGGCATATTCGATTAGCTGTCGCTCTGGTCCATTGAGTCCGGGCGTCAGGGCGTCGATGGCAACATGATCAGCAGCCTGGGAAAACGCGATCGAGCTTCCCCCCAGCAGTAATGGCGTGGTCTCATAACCCAGCGAATTAAGCGCAAGCTGACCGGTGCCAGGATTGGTCAAGGCAACCTCGGCCTTAATTGACTTATTGGGAGTCGCCGCCGCCGACTGCCACGTTAGTTCACGATTGCCGATCGCGACGATGGTGTTATCGCTCGCGATCGCTGCCGACTTCGAGGAAATGACTACGGTGGAAGTCGCGCCGGTAGCGATCACATAGCGGAAAGCGCCGATCACCCCACCAGGTCCGAGCGTCGCGAAAAGGAATGAAGACGAATCCGGTGCCCATCCGAGCGGTTTGATCGCGGTCGTGACATTCAGCGCGCGGCACTTATGCGCTTTCAAATCGAAGATCGCCGGCGCGACCCCGTCGGCGCCGGTACTCACTGCAAGCTGCGCGTTAGGCGCGACGCTTAGGCGGGACACCGGGCAATCGACACCGTCGAGATGAAACAGCGATTGAGGTGCCGTGACATCCATCAGGTAGATGCCATTGGCGGGCAGGCTCATCGTCTCGTCCGTTGACGTATCATCACCTGAGGTGCCGTCCGGAGCTGCCGAAGGAGCAGGCTGCGCGCCGGCATGGAGTACGATCGCCAGCAGATGTTGGCCGAGCCAGGCGAGCGACGCGCGATTATAGCTCCCGTCGAACGATGCGATTGACTGGCCGTAGTCGGCGTCATTCATGCCTCGCAAGTAGACATCGAGGCGCGGAACCGCAGGCTCTGCCACGAGGGTCGCGAGCAGCGAGCCGTCGAGGTTCGGCGCCGCATCAACAATCTTGCCCACCGGCGCACCCATGCCAACATCGGCGGCAAGGATTCGTCCATGCACTAGGCCGGGACCTCTGAGCCCCAGAATCGTCGATTGGCCGTTAACCATGCCCACGACGCCCACTTCGAGGCCTTGCTGCAGCCACATCGGTGGTACGCCCGGGGCTGGCGTGAAACCGTCGGGTAGGCGCGCAAAGGCTGCGACTTTAATCCCGCGCGTGATGCCGAGGGTTCCCGCATGCGCCTCGAACGGCGGGAGCGTCGGCGGCTTATGAGTCGCGCAAGACGACGCCAGCAAGGCGCATAGAGTGAAGATTGCGAGGACAGACGGGCGCATCGAAAACCGCTACGCTTGAGCTTCCGATCATAATCGGATTGGAGCGGGTGATGAAGCTGTCTCGACTTCGACAAATCAGGCTGAGCCGCGAAACTCGGCTGGCAACTTTAGTGACCGCACTGATTGTGCTGGGCATCATCGGCCTTGATGCAGGCTGGCACGTGATTGGGGTATGGCTGCTGCTGGCCGCTGCCGGCATAGTTGCCGCCTTCTACCTGCTGATTTTGCGGCCCGCGCGTATTCCTCAGGACTCGGCGCTGATGCTCAAGATTGGCGATGGCCTGCGTGAAGAGCCCCCGCGCTCACCAATCGAACAGCTGCGCAGCCGCGGCGCGCCAACGCTTTATGATTTGCGTCGCGTGCTTGAACATACGGCCACCGACTCGTCGATCAAGACTGTGGTGGTCGAGCTC
>Ga0335073_10014103_pt1 | contig 11207 bp, 10 predicted proteins | sample Lox_Sample_22_FD_207093 | JGI IMG/M metagenome (GOLD analysis project Ga0335073, IMG submission 207093) | Soil microbial communities from Loxahatchee National Wildlife Refuge, Florida, United States - Lox_Sample_2.2 | ecosystem: Environmental > Terrestrial > Soil > Wetlands | place: USA... | reverse complement strand
CAGCCTCGGTGGGCGCCACCGACACCCGCCAGATCACCGGCAGGCCCGCCAGGTCGCGCACTTCGCCGATCGCACGCCACAACTGCCTGGACGCCTCGCCTTCCAGCAGCTCGTGGCCGCACGGACGCAGGTGCGACAGCAGACCGGACGCGCGGGTGCGCACCGATGCAGCCAGGCCTTCCAGGCGCAGCGCCACGCCGCGCTCCGGGAGCACGGCGGCGGCGGACACCTCGTACACCGATCCCAGCGCGCGCGCACACAGTGCCGCGCCCTGCGCCGGCGTCGCAGGGGGCAGCAGCACGCTGCACTCCTGCTCCGCCGCGGGAACCACGCGCACGCACACCTCGGTGAGCACCGCGAGCGTCCCCCAGGAACCGGCGAGCAGCTTCGGCACGTCGTAGCCGGTGACGTTCTTCACCACGCGCGAGCCGCCGGCAAAGCGCTCGCCGCGGCCGTTGACCGCGCGGAACCCCAGGAAGTGATCGCGGGCGGCGCCGGCGCTCAGGCGGCGCGGGCCGGACCAGTTCGAGGCGATGATGCCTCCGAGGGTGGGCGCCGTGGGCGTGCCGCCGACGCCGCCGTCCGGCGGCTCGAAGGCCAGCCGCTGGCCCTCGCCCGCCAGCACGGCGTTGACCTGCGACAGCGGCGTGCCTGCGCGTGCCGTCAGCACCAGCTCGCGCGGCTGGTAGTCCAGAATGCCGTTGAGCCGCGACAGCTCCAGCCGCCGTCCTGTCACCGGCCGGCCGATGTCGCGCCGCGAACCGCCGCCCACCACCTCCAGTGCCTGCGCGCCCTCCCCCAGGATCTGTGCGATCTCGGCCTCATCCGCCGGCTGCAATGCCTGCACCGTCATCGATGGCCCCTAGAACCGCGGCAGCCCGGCATGGGGCTCATCGCCTGCATGGACGTGCCGGCGTCCCTGCTCCACGCAGCGGTGCAGGGACGGGAACACCTTGCCCGGATTGAACCGCAGCTGGGGATCAAAGGCGCGCTTGAGGCGATGCTGCACCTCGAGGTCCGCCGGCGCGAACTGATAGGGCATGAGATCGCGCTTCTCCAGGCCCACCCCATGCTCGCCCGTGAGCACGCCGCCGGCGTCCACGCACAGCCTGAGGATGTCGTTGCCGAAGGCTTCGGCCCGCTCCAGCTCACCGCGGTTGGCGTCGTAGAGGATGAGCGGGTGCAGGTTGCCGTCGCCGGCATGGAAGACGTTGGCCACCTCGAGGCCGTAGCGCTGCGACAGCTTGCGGATGGACTCCAGGACATCGGCCAGCCGGTGCCGCGGAATGGTGCCGTCCATGCAGTAGTAGTCTGGACTGATGCGCCCCACGGCCGGGAAGGCGGCCTTGCGGCCGGCCCAGAACCGCGCCCGCTCCTGCTCGTCACCCGAGGCGCGGCAGCACACCTGGCCGTGCGCGTCGGCAATCGTGCGCACGCGCTCGGCGAGCAGGTCGATCTCCGCCGCCGGACCGTCCAGCTCCACGATCAGCAGCGCCTCCACCTCGAGCGGATAGCCGGCGTTCACGAAGGCTTCGGCGGCGTGGATGGCAGGCCGGTCCATCATCTCCATGCCCGCCGGGATGATGCCCGCACCGATGATGTCGGAAACGCAGGCGCCGGCGGCGCGCACGTCGCTGAAGCCGATGAGCAGGGCACGCGCATGCTCCGGATGCGGCAGGATGCGCACCGTCACCTCGGTCACGATGCCGATCAGACCCTCGGAGCCCACGGTGAGCCCGAGCAGGTCGTAGTGGCCGGCGTCGAGGTGGCGGCCGCCGAAGCGGACCACCTCGCCGTCGGGTGTCACCATCTCCACGCCCAGCACATTGTGGGTGGTGAGCCCGTACTTGAGGCAATGTACGCCGCCGGAGTTCTCCGCCACGTTGCCGCCGATGGTGCAGGCAACCTGGCTGGAGGGGTCGGGCGCGTAGTAGCAGCCGGCCGCGGCCACCGCCTGAGTGATCGCGAGATTGGTGACGCCGCACTGTGCCACTACGCAGCGGTTGCCGTAGTCGATGTCCAGGATGCGGTTGAAGCGCCCCATGCCGACGACGATGGCATCGGCGGCGGGCACCGCCCCGCCGGACAGCGAGGTACCCGCGCCCCGCGGCACCAGTTTCAGTCCATCGCGGTGCGCCAGCCGCACCACCGCGGCAACCTCGGCCGTGGTGCGTGGCAGCACCACGGCCAGGGGCCGGCAGCGTACCGCGGTGAAGCCGTCGGTTTCGTAAGCCGCCAGGCGCAGCTCGTCCCCGACGATGGCGTCGGGCGGCAGCACCGCGGCCAGCGCCGCCACGATCCGTTCACGGCGCGCCAGGATACCGGCGTCGGGCTCGGGTAGGCAGATCATCGTTCACCGTCACGGCAGATGCGCATGATGCCAGCCTGCACCGGGTACCGACAGGTGTACGATGCGGGTCAAGGGCTCATCCCGGCGCGCAGCCGGGCGGGAGGACGGCATGCAGCGGCACATCACCCGGCGTCAGGCCATCGGCGGCGTCGCCGCCGCGGCGGCCTGGCTCGGCGGATGCGCCAGCACCCGCAGCGCCGAGACCGCCCTCATCTCCCGCCCCATCCCCGCGACGGGCGAACGGCTGCCGGTCATCGGCGTGGGCACCAACAACTTCGGCGTCGAGGCTCCCGCGGCCCTCGCCGCACGGCGTGCCGTGCTCGCGCAGCTGCCGCAGCTCGGCGGGTCGGTCGTCGACACCGCGCCCCTGTACGGCCGCGCCGAGGGTGTCATCGGCGATCTCGTGGCCGCCCTCGGCAACCGCAGCCAGCTGTTCCTTGCCACCAAGGTGATCGCCTTCTCCGCCGCGGCCGGCCGCGATTCCATGGAGCAATCACTGGCGAAGCTGCGTACCGCGCGCATCGACCTCATGCAGGTGCACAACCTGATCGGCGTGGAGGCCATGCTGCCGGTGCTGCAGCAGTGGAAGCGTGCAGGCCGGATCCGCTATCTCGGGATCACGACCTCGAGTGCAGCCCAGCATCCGCGGATGATGGCCTACATGCAGCGTTACCCGCTCGACTTCATCCAGGTCGACTACTCCCTGGGCAACCGCGTGGCGGCCGCGCAGGTGCTGCCGCTGGCCCAGGCGCGGGGCATCGCCGTCATTGCCAACACGCCCTTCGGCGGACGGCGGGCCGCCGCCGGCGTGTTCGCCAGGGTCGCCGGCCGGCCGCTGCCGGGCTGGGCGGCTGACATCGGCGTGACCACCTGGAGCCAGTTCTTCCTCAAGTACGTGGTGTCGCACCCGGCCGTAACCTGCACCGTGCCGGGCACCACCGAACCCGCGCATCTCGCCGACAACCAGCATGCGGGCCGCGGGCGGCTGCCCGATGCGGCGATGCGTACGCGCATGGAGGCACTGTGGGAATCACTGCCCGGTTAGCGCGGGCATCGTCCGATCGCCGGCACCGCGAATTCCGGCGGCCGGGTGCGCGGTGCGCACTGGCGCCGCCCCCTGCCGCGAGTGTATTGTGTCTGCTCCGTTCCCACCGAGCGCCGCTGTAAGCCGCGAATGACGTTATGACGAAGATCTATGTTGGAAACCTGCCCTTTTCCGCCGACGAGAGCCAGGTGCGCGCGCTGTTCGCGCAGCACGGGACGGTGGAATCCGTGAACGTGATCATGGATCGCGAGACGGGCCGGCCACGCGGTTTCGCCTTCGTGGAGATGAGCTCCGCGGATGCCTCGCGCGCCATCCAGAGCCTGAACGGATATTCGATGGGCGGCCGGCCGCTGCGCGTGAACGAAGCGCAGGATCGCCCGCCGGGTAACCGCGGTCCGGGCGGGCCGCGTCGCGGCGGTCCGGGCCGCTACTGACAGCCGGCCAATCGCCGCCCCGGCGCCTGGCCATTTCGAGCTCTCCCGGGTTCGCCGCCCGGGAAACCGGTGTCTACCCCTTGCCGCGGCGGGCGGCTGGGGCCCTCCGGGCTGCCCCTCAGTTTCCGGGACCCCGGCCTGCTTGCGGGATCCCACAAAGAAAGAGGCCCGCCGAAGCGGGCCTCTCGTCACCAATCGGACTTGGGATCAGGACGACGGAGCGGAGGACTCCGCAGCTGCCTTCTTCTTCTTGTGGTGATGCTTCTTGTGAGAAGCCTTGTGCTCGGACGAAGAGGAGGCCGGAGCGGACGACGGGGCATCGGCAGCGGCGGCCACGACCGGGCCAGCCAGCAGCACCAGAGCGAGAACAGGAACAGCCTTGCTAAGCACGAGTATCTCCAATATGTGTATGCGTAAAGCGGATGGCTTCAAACCTCGATGAGCTTCCGCAGGCACCCGTTGAAGGATGGCCGGCGTCCTCATCTACACGGGTTGAAAGCCTACACGACGGTGCCACGATCTCTATTAAATCTCAGTAACAATGCCGGCCGGTAATTTCCCCGTAAAAACCGGGAGTTGCACCCTCAACAAGCACCCCGGGACGCTGCCCTTCCAACCGCACGCCGGCCGCTCACCGGCCGCTCGCGGCGCTGACCCGATGCGGTGCAGACCAAGTCGACGAAGTGTGAACTGGCGCGCGGCGGGGTTGCTCGCGATTGCCTCGGCCATGCAGCCGGCCCTGGCCTGGAATGATTTCGGGCATATGGTGGTGGCCGCCGTCGCCTATCGGCGACTGACGCCCCAGGCGAGGGCTGAGAGCATGCGGCTGTTGCGGCTGAACCCCGACTACCCGCAGTGGGCGCGGGGAGAACCGGCCGGCCTGCGCGATGAAGTGGCCTTCATGCGCGCGGCCACCTGGCCCGACGCCATCAAGCACTTCCCGGGCTACATCGACGACGGCGAACGCCCCTCGGGGCCCGACGCCGGCCGCAACACCGGCTATGCCGACCATCTCCAGCACCGCTACTGGCACTTCATCGACATACCCTTCTCTCCCGACGGCACACCCCTGCCGCCGATACCGGCGCCCAACGCGGTCACGCAGATCGATGTCTTCCGGCGGGTGCTGCACGACCCCGGGGCCGATTCGGCGCTCAAGTCCTATGACCTCGTCTGGCTGTTGCACCTGGTCGGCGATCTGCACCAGCCGCTGCACGCCGTGTCACGCTTCACCCGGGAGCTGCCCGGCGGGGATGCAGGCGGCAACCGGGTGCGGTTGTGCCGGCCGCCGTGCCGCGAGGAACTGCACGCGTTCTGGGATGCCGCGGCCGGATCGGCGCGCTCACCCGAGGCTGCCCTGCGCCTGGCGCGGCAGCTGCCGGCGGCACCGGCTGCCGCCGCCGCCGCGGATCCGGCCGACTGGGCACGCGAGAGCGTGCGCGTGGCCGAGCGCCAGGTATACCCGGCGCTCGGCCCGGGTCCCGGTCCCTATCACCTCACGCCGGCCTACCGGGCGCGCGCGCGCCTGATCGCGCAGCAGCGTCTCGCCCTTGCGGGCGCCCGCCTCGCCCGGCTGCTCAACGCGGCATTCCGGCGGCCTGCCGCTCCACGCGCAACTCGCTGAGGCCCTCCTCGATCAGCCCCAGCACGATCACCCAGGCCACGGCGCCGAGCAGCACGTTCAGTCCATACAACGGCAGCTGCAGCCCGGAATCCCAGATCATGTGCAGCAGGACCGCCGCGGCGAACACGCGCATGAAGCGGGCGTCGCCCAGCATCCAGGGCTCGAACCGCCGCCCGCCCTTCACGCGCCACAGCGCCGCCGCCGACATGCCCGTCCACACCACATGGCTGAAGGGCGACAGCAGGCCGCGGCTCACGAGCACCCCCCGCATGGCCAGCGAACCATCCAGCAGCCCTACGCGGAAGGCGTAACCGGCCGACTCGAATGCGGCGAACCCCGCGCCCACCGCGGCGCCCAGCAGCAGTCCGTTCAGCGTATAGCGGTAGCGCCGGTCGTTGACGACCATCCCGAGTGCCAGCAGCTTGGCGGGCTCCTCCACCACCCCGGCAAGCGAGGGCCCCAGCCACTGGATGGGGAAGGCGGCGCTCAAGCGGTACATGAACAGCGACAGCACCATCGCCAGCACGCCGCCCACCATGACCAGCCGGCACACCTGGTAGAGCGAAACGTTGCGGCGGACGTTGAACTCGAAGAACAGCACCAGCGTCGACAGCGGCACCGCGAATGATCCCACCAGGATGAGGCCGGGGATGAGGTTGCGGTTGCCGAACTGTTCCCAGGCGGCCACGAACACGCCGTACATGGCCAGCGCCAGCACCAGGGCCCGGAAGAACATCCAGGGCCGCGGCCATTCGCAGCATACCGCCCTGATGTCCGGCGTGGTGTCCGGGCCGCCGACGGCCAGGCAGCGCTCGATCTCCTCGCCGGAGCGGTGGCTGAGGACCTGCGAGAACGTCTGCCGCAGAGAGAAGCCCGCGGGACGGCGCACACCCGCCGCGCGGGCGATCAGCGCCGACACGTGTCCGACGATGTCCGGCCAGGCTCCCAGCGGCGGGTGCACGCGGGTCAGGGTCACGGGGTGCCGGCAGCGCGGGCAGGGGACCTGAGTGCCCGGCCGGCCCGAGGCAACGGAGAACACCTGCGAACAGTCCGGGCAGTGAAGGTTCATGCGGGGAAAGGGGCCTGGCGGCGCAAGGTATACCCGAACCACCGCATGCTGCAAAGCGCAATGGACGCGCCGGCCGCTGCGCGGGGGCCGGCCCCCGGGGCGCGAAGGACGGCGCCGGGACTTGCGCGGCGCGGGGACCTGCGTGGCGACGGGCTGGTGGCGGCGCGGGGACGGTGGCGGTGCGGGTGGAGACCGGCGCAGTGGTCAGAATTTGCTCAACGTGACGCAAACCCTGTTCCTGATGCAGGAACGCGTTTTTCAAGTAGGCCTGTGCACACGGTTATGCACAGCTTCTGTGGATAAGTATCAGCCGGCTGTCCATGCCGGTTCGCCTTGCGCGCCGCCCGATCACGCGCGACACTGGTGAAAATAGGGCTTGACGAACGAGCGCTCATGAAGCAGCCAACGCGTACGGCTTCCACTCAGGCCACGGCCAAGGACCGCAAGGACTCCAGCGCCGGTGAGGAACTCGGGGCGGCTACGAAGCGGGCCCGCCTGCGGGTGGAGGTGGCGAGGCAGAGCGTACGGCTCGCCAAGGACGACCTCAAGCGCGCCCGCAAGCGCTACAAGGAGGCCAAACGCGAGGCCAGGCGGGCACGCAAGAAAGCCGAAGCCGCGCGCAAGGCCTGGAAGCAGGCACGGCGCCAGGCCGCTGCAGCCGATGCCGCGGGCGCGGCCAGATCAGGCGGCAGGACCGGGACCGCCGGTGCAAAGGCGGCCAGGAGCACCAAGCCGGCCGCCGGCGCAAAGGCGGCCCCGAAGGGCGCGCCGGGCAAATCCCCCGCCAAGGCGCCGGGCCGCAGCAGCGCTGCCCGGCCGCCCGGCAAAACGGCCGCTCCGCGGGTCCCGGCGCCGGCCGCCAAATCGAGTCCCACGTCGCCTGCCCGCAACATCCGCAGGCCCAAGAAGCGGCCCCGTTCCCGGCTGCAGACCCAGCCACCGGCCACCGGGGCGCCCCGCCTGCGCGGCGTCCCCACGACGCCCAGGCCCGTGAGCGATACCGCACCGGCGGAGCCTACCCCGTCCCTGCAGGAGGAAGCAGGAGCGGTGCCGGAGGCGCTGCCCGCAGGCTGAGCCTCGGGGACCGTATGCCGCAGCAATCCGAAGACCCGCGGCTGGGCAGGCTGAGCGAAATCTGCCTGAGCCTGCCGGAGACGGAACGCACGCTCTGCGGTGCGCATGCGGACTTCCGCGTGCGCGGCAGGATCTTCGCCTATTACCTGGACGGCCACCTCGGTGACCGCATCACGGCAGCCTGCTTCCGGGCCGCCGGAACCGAGCATCAGCGCCGGGTGGCGCTGGACCCGGTGCGGTTCTATCTGCCGCGCCGCATCGGCGCCGGGTGGATCGCGGCGCGCCTGGACATCGCGGGAGTGGACTGGACCGAGATCGCCGCCATGGCTGCGCAGAGCTATGCCCTGGTGCCCCCGCAAGCGGCCGCGCTTGCCCACGCGATGCGGCTGCCCGAGCCGTTCCCGGTCACCGCCCGCGCCGGCAGGTCCGCAATGCCCCCCCGGCTCAAGGCGCTCATGTCGGGAATGTTGACCGCCCTGCCCGGGCAGCGACGCCCCAGGCGCCAGGTGCCGCAGCCACGGCGCCCCAATGCGATCACTTCCGCCTCGCTGGTGCGCATCACGGCACTCACGGATGCCGCAGGTGTGGCCAGGCAGGCCATGGGACCGCTGCTGCGTCCCGTGGCCTCGCTGACGGGGAGGACCGTTACGCCGCGCACGCCCCGCAGGGGCACGCAGCTGCCGAAGGGCCGCAGCTGACCCAGCCGGCGGAGGGATCAGGCCTTCTTGACGGCGAGCTTGATGCGCTTCTGCCAGGCCTTGAAACGGACCGCGGCCTCGCTGCGCTTCAACTGGCGGGCAATCTTGCGCACGCCCTCCTTTCCGGCAAGCTTGCGCAGAAGTTTGAGCTCAACCGAGGTCCAAAGAACCCTTTTACGGCGTGTCGTACGCGGCATTTAACGCTCCGATCCAGCAAAGTCCCAAAGGCCGGGCGCGGCATATTACTCCAGGATTGCTCAGATTTGAATCGCTTTGCGTCATTTGGTCGAATGCACGCAATATCTGCACCCCGGACGCTCGGCCGCGCCGCCGGCAGCGTGCAGCCGCGATCAAACACCGGTCATCCGGGCACGCGGGTGCGCGGCTGATGGAGCCGTCGGCGGGTCCGCGCGCGGGCGGCGTGCAGCCGTCGCAGCTGCTGCACGCGCTGCTCGGCGCGCCCGTCGTCGCATTTGAATGCCGCGCCCGGTTGCCGGCCGAGGACCTGCATCCGCTCGAGCTGGCCCACGTGTGCGGTGCGGCCGCGACGCGCGTCGGGGACTTCGCCGCCGGCAGGGCCTGCGCACGTTCGGCCCTCGCCACACTCGGCGTGCGCGATTTCGCGCTGCGCGTCGGCGCCGACCGCGAGCCGTTGTGGCCGGCCGGCATCACCGGCAGCATCACTCATACCGAAGGCTTCTGCGGCGTTGCCGCAGCACATGCATCGCAGATGCTCTCGCTGGGCATCGATGCCGAGGCCCACGACGCGGTCGAACCGCGGCTGTGGGGACATATCTGCACGGCGCAGGAGCAGGCGTGGCTCGGGCAGCTGGAACCGGAGCAGGCGCGGCGCTGCGGAGCGCTGATATTCAGCGCCAAGGAATCGTTCTACAAATGCCAGTATCCGCTGACCCGGCAGTGGGTCAATTTCGCCGACGTGAGCGTGAGCATCCGCGGCGACGGGTTCGAGATCCTGCCGCAGCGGCAACTGCGCCTGTCGCAGTTGCGGCCCGGGCCCTGGCCGGGCCGCTACGCCCTCCAGGACGGCCTGGTGGTGACCGCCCTGCGCCTGGCATGAACCCGCCCTGCTGCACCGGCATGCCCTTCCCGGGCGGTGCCCCGTGCGCCGGCGGCGATTCATCGTCCGCAGGCCGCGGTCCATGCCATGGCGGCGGCGATTCATCGTCCGCGGGCCGCGGTCCATGCCGCAGCGGCGGCGATTCGTTGTTCGCAGGCCGCGGTCCATACCACAGTGGTGACGATTCGTTGCAAGGGCCGCCGTCGCCCTGCTCGAGAAGTGTGCATAATTGGCGGCACGGTGCCGGACCGCGTTCACGTCGGGCCGGCCCGGAACAGGGGGAACAGAAATCGCATGCCGACACTCCGCAACACCGTCCGCATTCTGGCGCCGCTCGTGCTCGCATCCCTGGCCGCCGGTTGCGCCATCGGTCCCAATTACAAACGGCCGCCCACCGCCACGACCAATGCCTACAAGAACGCGGTCGTCACTGCAGCGGTCGTCCCCGATGAATGGTGGACCATGTACAACGATCAGGTGCTGAACGACCTGGAGAAGCAGGTCGTGGTGTCCAACCAGAACATCGCCGAGGCTGCCGCCGCCTACATGCAGGCCCGCGCCCTGGTGCGCGAGGATCGCTCCAACCTGCTGCCCTCCATCTCCCTGAGCGGCAGCGGTACGCACAGCAGCACCGGCCTGCAGAGCGCCACGGCCGGGGGCAGCACCGCGGTCCTGGGCAACTCCGCCAGCACCTACAGCTATACCGAGTACCAGCTCGGCGCCAGCGCCCAGTGGGAGCTGGATGTCTGGGGACGGCTGCGGCGCACACTCGAAAACGCCCGCGAAAGCGCCCAAGCCAGCGCCGCGGATCTCGCCAATGCCACGCTGTCGGCACGCAGCGCCCTGGCCACGGCCTACCTGCAGCTGCGCGGCGATGATGCCCAGCGGCGGATGCTGGCCGACACGGCCATGGCCTACCAGCGCACCCTGACCATCACCCAGAACAAGTACAAGGCCGGGGTCTCGGCCAGGACCGACGTGCTGCAGGCCCAGGCGCAGGTGTACTCCGCCCAGGACCAGGAGCAGGCGCTGCTGCTGCAGCGTGCGCAGCTGGAGAACTCCATCGCCGCGCTCATCGGCAAGCCTGCATCGGGCTTCACCCTGCCCGAGCGCGCCGACTGGAACCTGCCGGTGCCGCAGATTCCCGCAGGCGTGCCCTCGCAGCTGCTGCAGCGCCGGCCGGACATCGCCGCCGCCGAGCGCAGCATGGCCGCCGCCAACGCCAACATCGGGGTACAGGAGGCCAACTACTTCCCCGCGATCTCGTTGACCAGCACCTTCGGTTACGCCTCCACTGCGCTGAAGACCCTGTTCGAGAGCTTCAGCAAGTCCACCTCCTACGGTGCCTCGCTGTCGCAGACGCTGCTCGACTTCGGCGCCCGGCGCGCCGAGGTGGACCAGGCCCGGGACCAGTACGCCCAGGCCGTCGCCAGCTACCGCCAGACCGTGCTCACGGCGTTCCAGGACGTGGAGAACGACCTCGTCGCCGCCGACATCTACGGAAAGGAATACGAACTGCGGCGCCAGGAGTCCGAGGCCGACGACCTCGCCGAGAAGCTGACCCTGAACGAGTACAACGCCGGCACGGTCGACTTCACCACCGTCATCGTGGCGCAGACGACGGCGCTGTCCGCGCGGCTGTCACTGGCGCAGATGAAGGTGTCGCAGCAGACCACCGCGGTCTCTCTGATCGGCGATCTGGGCGGCGGCTGGAAGATGCCGGATTACACTCACTACGAGTGATCCCCGACGAACCGGCGCAGCCTTCGGGCGAAGGCCGCGATGATGTCGGCCAGCTCTCCCACCCGCAGCAGGGTCGCGGTGGCCGCGAAGGC
>Ga0335073_10014101_pt1 | contig 11208 bp, 4 predicted proteins | sample Lox_Sample_22_FD_207093 | JGI IMG/M metagenome (GOLD analysis project Ga0335073, IMG submission 207093) | Soil microbial communities from Loxahatchee National Wildlife Refuge, Florida, United States - Lox_Sample_2.2 | ecosystem: Environmental > Terrestrial > Soil > Wetlands | place: USA: Florida... | reverse complement strand
TCGCTGGAACTGGCGCCGAACGTTCGCCCCCCTCGCGATTCCAGCTACGCGGACCGGGGAAGGCAAAGGTCGCTATCAGACGGGCCCGGGCTTCCGCGCGATCACGACGTCCATCGCCTTTCGATGGGGAACGCCGCTGGACGTGGAAATGAACTCCACCTGCCCCGAATCCAAGATCTGCCAGTCCCCGTAGTAGCCCAGTAGTTCTCCCGAGCGGAACGGGGATGCATACGGATTCGTCGTCTGGGGCGGGATGTACGGTTTCGGCACATCGGCGTTCATGGCGTTGATCCCCCCCGGTGCCGTGTTCGCTTTGAAGTGGTTAAACCGTGCCGCCCGAATTCTTCGAGGGAGGTTGTTCAGCGCCCCCGAGCAGAACACCACGTCCACCCGATGTCCGAGTCGGTACGTCCGAATGTCCCCCACCCGAAATCGAACGTTCACCCCGAGCCGAGACGCTCGCCGCTCTGCCTTTCGGACCCCTACGCCCGAGATGTCCACGCCCACGACGCGGTAGCCCTGCCGGGCAAAGTAGATCGAATCTCGGCCCTCACCGGAACCAAGGTCCACCACGGTGCGCGGCGCCCGCGGGAGCGAGCGAGCGATCCGAACGACATCGCGTGCCAGTGCGGTCGGCCGGCTTCCCCAGTACAATCCCGGCCGAGCGTACCGTTCGTCGTAGATCGGCTCACGCAACGCGGATAGCCCCCTCGACCGGCGACATTGCCGCTTCGACGCGAGGAGACAGGCGCGCTCGGATAAGGGGTTTCCACGATGTCGGAGGTGCTCCCGGCGGGAGTTTCCCGGACCGGTCCCCGGGGACCGTCCGATTTGAACCCGCGTCAGAGGCTCGAGAGGCCTCTATCCTTGACCACTAGACTACGGGAGCGCCCCGGCTCCGTAAGGGACCCGCTCTTTGAGCCTTTCTGTGAATCGCGGTCCGCTCGGGGGCGGAGCGAAGCGCCTATGAGGTCGCTCTCGATGTTCGACCCGTGACTCCTCCCGTGAAGGCGCGGAGCGGCCACATCCTGCTCGACCCGAAACGGTCGTACAAGGACCTGGTCCGCGTCTACCCCGAGATCCACCGGCGCGTCGTTGAGATGAATCGACCGTTCGTGAAGGAGACCGACCCCCTCCTCCCCGAAGTGCTCCTGGACGAGAACCTCCGCGACCTGAAAGGGGACCGAAAGCCGACGGGGTACAACCGCCAGGACGCTTTCGGGCTCCGATTGATCTTCCCGCTCTCCGACGAGCGTCGCGCCGAGTTCTACTTCACGAAGCCCGCGCGCTGTCAGGAGGTCGTGCAGATCACCGAACAGGTCTCGGTGCTCCTGCGGCGGCGCGGGATCAAGCATACGGTCGAGTACGACCGACTGCCCCTGGGCCCGCCTCGCGGACCGCCCGGACTGCCGCCGATCGGTGCGGCCACCCCGTTCGGCTCGAACTGACCGCGGAGTCTACGGTTCGGTCGGGGGCCGTCGGAACGGCCAGAACGCCGGCGCCGGTGTCGAGGCGGGTGGCGGGGGCGATGCCGGCGCCGGGGCGGTCGACGCGGCGGCCGCCGGTGCCTCGCCCTGGAGCAGACGGAGCGCCTCCCGGGCCTTCTCGAGGGCGGCGGCGTAATCTGTGTCCCGGAGGCGGATCGATTCCGCGAGCAGGAGGCGCGCCGGCGTCGTGTCGACGCGGTTCTGCTGCGCCCGCGACAGCGCGGCATCGATCAGATAGTGGAGATTCATCAGCTCCCGGTGCAGGGACTTCCGCAGGTTCAGTTCCTCTTCGGCGGCGAGCAGAGCGCGCGCGGCTTCGAGTACCTTCCCGTCGCGGTCCAGTGCCTCGACCTCCCGGAGGCGTTCCTGGACGGTACCGACGCTCACGTGGAGCCCCTCGTGGGCGAAGTTGAGTTCGGTGGCCACGTCGCGTAGACGGCGGGAGAACGGCTCGCGCACGGCCTTTTCCAGGGCGGGGAGCGCTTCGCCCAGGAGCCGCTCGGCGTCCGCGAGCTTCCCCGCGTCCACCGCGCTGCGCGCCTCGCTGAACGTTTGCATCACCGGTGTCGTGTCGAGCCCGAGCCGTTCGCCGACCCACAGCTGAGCCTTCAGCTCCCCGATCTGCGATTCCACGCGCTCATGACGCCGGCGAAGGACGATCTCGAGCTCGGTGCGGACGAGTTCGAGCGCCCCGGGGAAGTCGCGTTTTTCCCGGAGGGCGGCGAGACGCTGGCGGGTCTCGTCGCGACGGGCCGCCTCGCCTCCCGATACCGGGCCCGATCGCGCCGCCTCGGCTTCGACCTCACGCCACCGCACGTCGACGACCGCTTCGAACGAGCGACGGATCGCGACCTCGGCCCGGTCGATCGCCTCTCGCACCTGCTTCCACTCGCGGGCGCGGAGGGCCCCCTCGGCCTCGGTGACGATCGCCTCGACCGGGTCGATCTCGGTCGTGAGCTTCTCCCGCCGGCCCTGCTCGACGACTCGACGCAGCTCTCCGAGGGGGCCGGTGAACATCTTCTCGATCGCCCAACGCGCCATCTCGGTCGACTCGCGCGCGGCGCGGATCGTCTCCGGATACTGTCCGGCCTCCTCGAACCGACGGGCGTCCGCGAGCTTGGAGGAGGCCTCCGAGGTGTCGGCGCCGAGCCCGCTCGCTTCGGCGAGCTGGCGGTCGGCCGACCCGAGGGCGTCCCTCGCCCGCCGGTGGTTCTCGCGGACCACCACGAGGGCGTCCGAGGCGGCGAGCGCGTGTTCGAGCACCAACGGAAAGTCGCGACTCTGGAACGCCGCCTTCGCGGCGGCGACCTCGGCGGCCGCGGAGGGCGCGAGCACCCCCTCGCTGACGGCCCGATTGAGCGAACGTTCGGCCGCCTGCACGGACCCTTCCGCGACGCGACGCTGGAGGTCGACTCGCTCGAGCTCGGACTCGCTGCGGCCGGCGAGCCGCAATGCCTCGACGGCCTTCCCCTCGTCCAGCGCCATCCGCGCCTGGTGAAGCAGGTTCTCGGCGATCGTGGTGTCCGCGCCTTCGCGGCGGAGCCGGGTCAGCATCGCCTGGAAACTGGCGAGCGTCTTCGAAACGTGCTGGTAGGTGGCCTGCAGGAGCTCGCGTTCGAGCGGTCCTCCGAGCTCGACGACCCGGGCGTACTGGCGCTGGGCGAGCCCGGCCTCCAGCCGCTCCATCGCCGAACGGAGCGACGGCACCTCGACGTGCAACAGGTCGGCCTCGGCGAGCGCCTCCCGAGCCCGCTTCGCTACGCGCTCCGCGTGCTCGACGAAGCCGCGCGTGTCGACGAACTCTGCGCGCGCCTCGTCGAGGAGGGCGGACGCACCGGCGGGGACGGGCAGCGCGATGCGTCGTCGCGCCTCGGAAAGGGGAGAAAGGATCCGGTCGACGTCGACGCCCGCGCCGCGGGCGATGTCGAGGTCGCGTTCGAGGCCCCGCAGGTTCTCCTCAAGCACCGGACGAACGATCGCGATGATCTCTTCGTGAACCAGTCGGGCCTGCGTGCGGGTCGCTTCGGGCGGCGCCGTGGCGATCTCGGTCCGCATCCCCGCGAGCCGCGCGGCGAACGACTCCATCGGGATCCCGAGCCGCCGGCCGTCCTCGGTCAGCCGCTCGATGTCGGCGAGCAGCCGGGTCGTCTCGCTCCGCGCCTCCTCGTCCCGGAGCCCCTTGTCGACCGTCTCGAGAAGGCTGCGCGCCTTGTCAAAATCGAGCGCCTGGAACGCGACCCGCGCCTCGCGCAGCGGGTCGTAGAACCGGCTGGTGTCACTTCCCGTCTCGCGGAACCGGCCGAGCGCTTCCTGGGCGCTGTTGAGGGTGGCGACGATCTCCTGCGCGCCGAGCAGCGTCCGCTGGGCATCCTCCTCGAGTCGGCTCGCGACCTTGTACGCCTCGGCGTACTTGGCCGCCCGCGCCGCCGACTGCGCCGTCTCAAGCTGGCCCCGGAACTTGGAGAGGTCGAGACCCATCGTGTCGAGCTCGACGAGCGCCAGCTTCGCGTGCGAGACGGACTCTTCGCTGCGAACGAGCTGCTGTTGCTGCGCGCGCTTGCGGATCTCCTGGGAGGCGCGCGACGCCTGCACGAAGTCGCCCATGTTGAAGATCTGCTGGACCTCGTCGATCTGTCGCTGGATCTCGTCGCCGGCCCCGCCCATCGACTCGAGGATGCGGCCCTCGACCTCCAGCTCTTCGACGAGCGCAGAGGCGTGCGCCGCGAACACCGCGGCGAAATCCCGCTCGGCTCGCCGGAGGCTCTCGATGGAACTGACGAGGTCGTGCTTGATGCGGAGCGTTACGTCGGCATCGGCGAGCAGCCGTCGGGTCGGCGCGGCGAGCGCCTCGTCCGGAATGTCGGTGAATCCCTTCTCCATCTCTTCGATGCGACGCGCGACGAACGGCTCGGCCGCGGAGCGAAGGGCGACCTCGACCCTGGCGAGACCCTCGACGCCCTCGGCGAGGTTTCCCGAGTCGAGCAGGGCGCGCACGTCGGTCATCGCCTGGTCGGTGTCGGGCGGGAGGAATCCTCGCTCCCGGGCGTACGACCGCACGCTGTCGAGGGCGGTCCACCGCTGCAGGAAGTACTGGAGCGCCTCCCGGCCGACCGCGAGCACGGTCTCTTTGAGTGTCTGACGGGCGCCCGAGGCCTCCGCCCGATCGAGTTGACCGCGGACCCGTTGCACCTGGGCATCGAACGTTTCGGTGGCGAAGCCGACGCGACGGAGCCGGTCGAGCATATCGACAACCGCCGAGAGCTCATCCCGCGCCGCATCCAGGTCCTCGGTGAGCCGGCTGACCCGGTCGACCGCCTCTTGGCTGGCCGCGAGGGCCTCGGAGTAGATCTTGAGCCGGAGCGCCTCGCGCGCCCGGTTCATGGCGGCGAAGACGTCACTGGGGTCGCGCCCGAGCCGGCGGGCTTCGGCGACCCGCGGTCGAACCTCATCGAGCAGCCCGGCCACGACCGCGACGATCGGCTCCTCGGCCGCCCGGCGAGCCTCGGCGAGCAGCGGGGGAATCTCGAGCGGCGTTGCAGTGGTGATGCGCGCGGCGGCCTCCTCGACCGCCTGTTGGGCCGACGTCGGGTCGACTCCGTACTCCCGCGTCGCGGCGAGCGCGATACGCAAGGAGTCGAGCGTTTGGACGCCCCGCTCGCGCAGTCCCTCCCCGACTTCGACAAGCGCGTCCTCGATCGCGCGGACCGTCTCGGGCCAACGCTCGGGCCCGGTGTCCGTGTCATCGCGGACCGCCGCCTCCAGCCGATTGGTGGAAGCGCCAAACTCGCGCGCCTCGGCCGCCATGCGCGTGGCGACCTCGCGCACTTCGTCGCGCCGCGCGCGAGCCTCGGGAAGGCCCTCCTGGAGGGACCGGCGGATCTGGTCGATCGCCTCGACGACCCGTCCCTCCTGGGCCGGGGCGGCGGCGGCGTCGAGCATCGTCTCAAACTCCTGACGCCGTGCCTCGGAGAGCTGAGCCCATTGCACGACCGCGAGCGCCCGGCGGCGCGCGGTGGCGACATAGTCGACCTGGGCGGTGACGAGCGATGACTCGACCTTGGCGAGCTGGGCGACGGTATCGGACCACGGAGCGCCCTCGGGGGGGTGCGAGAGCTTTTCGAGCTCGGTCGCGATCTCGGGCGGAACGGCGACCCCGGCGCCGGCCAGCGCGCCCGCCGTCTCCACCGTACGACGGCGGCGCGACTCGATGGAGGCCGGAACGGTCCGTGCAAGATACTCGGAGAGCGCCTTCGCTTGGAGCTCGACGCCGTCCCAATCGGAGCGACGGGCGAGCTCGTGCAATTGGCTCAATCGCTCGGGAGCTTCGGCGGGCGAGATCCCCAGGGTCTCCAGCAGGCCGACCTGGTCCTCCGCCTCCTTCTGCGCGGCTTCGGCCGACTGGCGCTTCTTCTTCAGCGCCTCGGCCTTCTCTTGAAGGATCCGGGTGAGCCGGGAGGAGCCCACCCCGCCCATGTTCCCGGACCCCGACGTAGTGTGCTCCCCCTAGATCCCCAGAACCAGCGAACGAGGATCGGGCATCCGGGACGGTCGATTCATGCGCCGACCCCCTTATAAATCAAGCGCGAGAATCGGCGGTAGTCGGGTAGGCCCAGCGCCGGCGGGCGCGGGGCGGCTCACTTCTTCATGATGCGCCGCTTGCCCATCGCGTCGATGTACTGCACTTCGCCGCCCGGGGTCAGCGTGCCCCGGACGTCCGGCTCGAGCGCGAGGAAGAACGTCTCGTACGTTTCCAGGTCCATCAACTGAACCTCGGCGTCGGTCTGCGACAGCACCTGCGCCGACCTCTTCCCGATGAGGGGCACTTGCACCTTGTGCGTTACCGGGAACACGACGCTGCGCTTGCGCTCGTCGAAGACCCCGACGGCGTCGATCCGGGCCTTCGCTTCACCGTGCTTCCCCGGTTTCGACGTCTGGATGCTGAGGATGCGGCACGGTTCGTCGTCGATGATCATGTACCGCCCCTCCTTCAGCTCGCGGATCTCCTGCTGGGTCCACGCCATCGAATTTCCTCGGGGAGCGGGGATATTCACGGCGGGATAACCCTTGCCGTGAAGCCGCGCGGCCCGGGCACGTTCGAGCCTATGATTTATTCCCGACCGACCCCTAGGTCCTCTGTCCGTCGGTAACCACCCCCTCATGGCAAATCTCCCGGAGCGACTCGATCCGAAGTCGGTTGAGCAGGAGGCGCGGGCTTTGTGGGCGGCGCAGCGCCTGCCCCCGGCCACCGGCCTCGTCGGACCGGCGGAGGGGCCGGTCGTGCACCAGTTCGAGGGTGCGTTCGCCCCCCTCGAGGCGGGTATGCTGGCCGTGCAGCGGGCGGTGGCCGCGGACGTCGACGCGCGCGCCATGATCCTCACAGGTCGACGGGCGAGCGGTCTCCTGCGACAGGAGGCGAGCACGTCTGCCACTCCGACTCCGAAGCTCGGCGAACTCCTCGTCTCGCTCGGGGTGTGGGTCGGAGGTCCCGAGGGACGCGGTTGGGACGACGACCCCCGACGCCCGGAGGTCCAGCGGATCGCGGGTCGCCTCGCCCACATGGGCGCGATCGCGGTGCGCGACGTTTCGTTGCGGATCTGCCCCGCCTGCGCGATGGCCCGCTCCCCGGAGATGCTCGTGTATCGTGAGGAGGACGGACAGACGCTGCTCGTTCGATTTCCGTTCTCGACCGGGGATCGCCCGGTCTCCGCGCTGGTCTGGACCGACGCCGCCTGGCGTCTCCTCGGCACGAGCGTGTTGATGGTCCACCCGGACCTTCCGTATGTGATCGCACGGTACCAGCGACGCGGGTCGGAGGAGTTCGTCTTCACGTCGAAGTCCTCCCTCGCCCGCATTCGCGAATGGCTCCCCGGGGCCGATTTCGAGGTGGTCGAGGAACATCCGGGGCGACACTGGGAGGGGCAGGCGTACCTGCACCCGCTCCGCCACGAGTTTCCCATGGGCGGGAGCATGGACCCACCGGCCGGCACGATCGTCGCCGTGGCGGACGTCAGCGACTCGGGCACCGGCGTGGTACCCCTCGTTCCGGGCCACGGAGGAACGGATACTCAAATCGCCGACCGCCTCGGAGTTCCGGGGTGGCCGCTCGTCACGCCGAAGGGGCGGTTCGACGTGCTGATCGTCCACAAGTACGCCGGGCTCGAGCTCGAGAGCGCCACGGAGTTCGCCGAGCGCGACCTCGCCGAGGGGGGGGCGATCTTCGCGCGGCTCCAAGTCCGCCGGGGAGTCCCCCATTGTGCGCGGTGCGGCACTGCGCTGATCTGGGCGCCCGGTCGCGCATGGTGCCTCGAACCGTCCCGGCTGCCGGCTGACAAGGTGTCGGTCTATCGGTCGCTGCTGCCGAACGACCGACCGATCGAGCAGCTCGAGGCGGTGCCGTGGCCCGTCAGCGAGCCGCAGCGCAGCGAGGACCCGCTCGCGATCGCTCTTCTCGAATGCACGTCGTGCGACCGGCTCGAGGCGCCGGGCCTGGAGAGTCAGCGGTGCACGTGCGGCGGCCGCCGACGGTCCGTGCGGCGACGGCTGCTCCCCGCCTTCGATGCCGCCGTCTCGGCGTGGGGGTCCGCCGACCCGTTCCCGTCCGCCGACTCCGTCCGACTGTACGTCAGCGAGCGACGGCGCGCCCCTGCCCTCGTCCACCACATTGCGGCGATGAGCGGGGTCGTGGGCACCCCGGGCGAGGTCCGTCTCAGCGTCCTGCCGACGGTGCCCGAGGCGGATTTCTCCGCTCTCCTCGCGGCGCACGGCGCCGACGCGGTACGATGCGCCCTCGTCCGCGCGCAGGCGTCGGAAGGCGCGACTGCCACGTTCTCGGAGCGATGCGCGCAGGAGTCCCGCCGGCTCGAGGCGTTCTGGCGAGTCACGAGGGACGTGCTCGCCCGCATCGAGACCGGATCGCTTTCGACCTACCGTCAACCGATCGTCAGTTCGCTCGGCGAGCTCGAGCCGGAGGATCGGGCACTGCTCGCGCGATTTGAACGGATGCGGATCCAGTGCCTAGTGGACTTCGACCGTTCCGCGCCCGGTCTCGTCCACCGCCGCCTGTTGCAATTCGTCGAGAACGACCTTGACCTGTATCGCCGGTGGGTCGCCCCGCGACTCGCCGCCGACGGCCCGGTGGTCTCGAAGCGGGCCGCCCTCCGGACGCTGGTGCACACCGTCCGAGGGGCGACCCTCCTGCTCGGTCCGATCGCCCCGTTCCTCGCTGAGTCCGTGCATCGCGCGCTGAACCGCGGCGGCGCGAGCCTCTTCGAGGAGGCGGCGCTGGGGGTCGACCGGAGCCTCCTCGACGAGAACCGAACGAAGTCGTGGGACCGCTGGGTCGCGATCGTTCGCTCCGTGGAGCGCACGCGCCGTCGGGCGGGGGTGCCGGGCGGCGTCGAGCTCCCCATGATCGTGCTCCAAGTCGATTCCGACGCGGTCGGCGCGGAGCTGCGGGCCGAAGCGCCGACGATCGCTCGGCTCGTCCGTGCCGCCAAGGTCGAGGTCGGCTCCCCGGCCGGCCCCTGGTCCGGGCGGCGCCGGCAATTGCGGCCCCGCGAGTCGGAGATCCAGCGCGTCTACGCGAGTCGCGCGACGCAGATCATCCATCTCCTCAAGCGAATGCCCGAGCGCAAATCCGTCGATCTTGGTTCGCCCCAGGGGTTCACCGTCGTCCTGAACGGCCAGCCGACCCAGATCCTTCCCTCGATGGTGGAATGGGTGGAGACGTTGCCGGAGCGCTTCGTTCCCTCGCCCTGGGGCGGCGGGGAAATGTACCTCGAGCTGCCCTCGTCCTCGTTGGCAGGGCCGCCCGCGCCCCCGCCGTTGTCGCCGGACGGGTTCCGGCTCGTCGGTCGGGTCGCGCAACGGCTCCGTTCCCGGCCGGCGGCGAGCCAGCCCGCGGTCATCGTCGCCGCGACCGGAGGGCTCGCGGCCGAGCTCGCCGCGGTGGCGGTGCCGCTCGCGAAATACCTCGATGTGAGCGAGTTCCGGGTGGTCGACTCCGATGACGAGCTCCCCCGTTCGGGTCGGGGGTACGGACGCACCAAGGGCGGCCAGGGCTGGTCCTTCCACATCTCGGGTCTGCCCCCCGCCTCTCCCAAGCGGAAAGTCCGGCCGGGGCATGTCCGCGGCGCCCGCCTGCGTCCCGCCTTCGCGCCGGGGGAGCTCGCGCCGCCGGTGACCGATTTCGCCGCCGAGGATCGCGTCGCGCGGGAAGCCTCGGTCCGCTCGCTCGGGGAGGACCTGGACCGCATCCTCGGCGCGCCGCTGCTGGGGCCCGCGAAGGTCGGCCTCGCATGGGAGGCCGGTCTTCGCTCCGTGGATTCGTATCGCGAAGCGCCGTGGGCCGATCTCGCTGCGTTGCCGGGATTCGGTCCCCCACTTGCGACCGCGCTCGTCACGAAATTCGGAGGCACGGTCCCCGCCCCGCCGCCCCGAGTTCGTCGACCGACCGCCGACGCCACTCACGGTCACGGCTCGAGCGAGGCACGTCGGCCGGCCCCGGAAGCGGGATCCCCATCGGTGCCAGCGACGTCGTCTCCTCCGGCGCCGGAAACGGCTCCCCCGTCCTCGATGGCTCGGGCGGCGCCTACCCCTGGCCCGGTAACGACAGATTCAGGCCCGGAACCGGCCGCCGTCGAGGGCGTGGCCGAACCCCCGCCTCCGTTGGCACCCGTCGAACCCGTCGCGGGGCCGCCGGCGGCGGAGATCGAAGTTGAATCGTCGGGGCCGCTCTCCGACACGGACCGGGAGCCCTCCGTCGGCCCGGAACCTCCGGTGTCGTCCCGTTCGGAGGTCGAAATCCCACCCGAGCCCCCCGAGTCGGGAGCGGAGGCGGAAATCGCCGAGATCCCGCCCGCCCCTGCCGAGATCCCTCTTCCGGAGGAAAACCCGCCGTCGGTCGAATCGGGTCGTCCCGACGATCCCGCGCTCGACGAGGAGCCGATGGTAGGTAGGGCAGTGTCTCCTGCCGACGTCGAGCCCGCCCGGGAGAGCCCGACGACGGCTCCGCCCGAGAGCGCGCCACCGGTGCCGGGGCCCACCGTGCCCCTCGGAGAGGCTGAGTCCCCGACCGCTGGCGACGGTTTGGAAGCGCCCACGATTCCCGAGGCCGTTCCCCCAGCGGTCGCGACGGGACCGCGGGACGAGCTCACTGAGGGGGCTCCCACCGCTCCGACGTTCCCCGCTTCTCCGCCGAACGAGAGTCCCGAGGTGAGTGCGGGCTCGCCCACCGCCAGAAGCACGGTCCCGGACGCGAGCCAGTCCGGTCCCGCTCCGATCCCTCCGACTCCTGGCGTCTCCGAGCCCGAAGTCCAAACGGAGGCGGCGATCCCGGAACCGCTTGGACCGGTCGCGACTTCTCCCCCCGCTGACGAGACCCCCGGCCCCCCGCCCCCCGAAGAAGCGGCCGCGAGCGAGCCGACCGAGACCACTCCAGTGCCCATCGAGAGTTCGGATTCCCCCGTCCCGCCAGCCGTGCACGAGCCCCCGGCTCCAGACGAAACGGGCGATGGGGCGGCGCACGCCGCGGGGCCGCCGGACATCCCTGCGCCCCCGGAACCGTCTCCCGAAATGCTCCCCACTGAGCCGCCGGGGGTACCCGATCGGGTGCCACCGGCCCCCGACGTCCCGGCCGCCCCCGAACTCGAGCATACGCCCCCGATGATGGTCGAACCGACGGTGGCCCCGGAGCTCGCGGCTTCGGCCTCGCCGGTGACAG
>Ga0335073_10014100_pt1 | contig 11208 bp, 9 predicted proteins | sample Lox_Sample_22_FD_207093 | JGI IMG/M metagenome (GOLD analysis project Ga0335073, IMG submission 207093) | Soil microbial communities from Loxahatchee National Wildlife Refuge, Florida, United States - Lox_Sample_2.2 | ecosystem: Environmental > Terrestrial > Soil > Wetlands | place: USA: Florida... | reverse complement strand
TGCTGATCATCTTCATGGTGATCACGCCCATGTTGCACAAAGGCGTCTCCGTGGATATGGCCTCGGCCCGCAATGTCGATCAGATGCAGCCGGCCGATCGCGACGACGCGATCATCGTCGCCGTGACTCGCGATGGCCAGACCTACCTGGGCAACAACGTCGTCACCAGCGATGAAATCACCGATCAGGTCAAGGATCTGATCACCAGCCGCCTCGACAAAACCGTGTATGTCCGCTCCGACGCCCGCGCCAAGTATGGCGACGTCGTCAAGGCTGTGGATGCGGTACGCGCCGCCGGCGTCGAGAATCTCGGCCTTCTCACCGAGAGAATGCCCGCGAGCAAGGCGGCGCCACCCCCGCCGCCCGGTGCGACCGGCGGTCAGGACTGAACAGAACGGGACGTAAAGGAGTATTCCGATGGCAATGTCAGTTGGCGGGACTAAGGGTGTCGTATCGGAGCCGAACGTCGTTCCTCTGATCGACGTCCTTCTGGTGCTGATCATCATCTTCATGGTCATCACCCCCAGAACACCGACCGGTCTCAAGACTCTGGTTCCTCAGCCTCCTCCTCCGAACCAGAAGCAAGAGCAGCCGGACGACAAGACGATCGTCGTCTCCGTTCTCCCGGGCGGCAAGGTGATGATCAACCAGGACAATTCCACCTGGAACGATCTCGGCCCGCGTCTGTTCGACATCTTCAAAGAACGCGCCGACAAGATCGCTTTCGTCAAAGGTGACGACAACGTCGAGTTTGCCGACGTTGCCAGAGCAATTGACATCATGCGCGGCTCGGGGATCGATCACGTCGGTCTCATCACCGCCAAAATCGAAGCGGGGCAATAACTAAGGAGATTAGAATGCGGCGGAAGCCCCACACTCTACTTTTCATGGCCGTACTTGTGGCTGCGGTCGCGGCCGGAACCGGGTGCGACAAGCTCCGGGCCCGCGACAAGCTCAATAGGGGCGTTCAGGCCTACAAGAACGGGAATTTCGACCTGGCCATCGAGGATTTCAAGGAAGCCAAGCAGTACGACCCAACCCTCACCAACGCCCAGCTCTATTTGGCCACTGCCTATGCCAGCCAGTACGTTCCCGGCGCTCCTTCACCGGAGAATCTCAACAACGGCAACCAGGCCATTGCCGAGTTCAAGCAGATTCTCGACGACGATCCGAATAATCTCTCGGCCATCGATGGCATCGGTTCGATTCTCTACCAGATGGGCACGACCCCTTACGATCCCTCCAAGATCGAGGAGTCGAAGACCTATCACGAAAAGCACATCTCGCTGAAACCCGACGACCCCGAACCCTACTACTGGATCGGTGTAATCGACTGGGATGTCGCGTTTCGCGCCAACCGCGAGCTTCGCGACGACTACAACAAAAAAGCCAAGAAGCAGCTCAAGGAAACAGACGCTCTCCCTCCCGCGATCGCCCAGGATTTTTCCGATAAGTACGGTGCGGATGTCGACGATGGCATTCAGAAGCTGCAGCGGGCTATCAGCCTCAAGCCCGATTACGACGACGCGATGGCCTATCTCAACCTTCTCTATCGCCAGAAAGCCGATATGGAGACTTCTGACGCTGCGCGCAACGCGGATCTCGACCAGGCCGATAAACTCGTCGATGAAGTCAAAGCGATCAAGGCGAAGAAAGCCAATATGACGCCTACCTCGTAGAATCCCGTTCTGCTCCTAAAGGGCGGGCCGCCCGGCTCGCCCTTTTTTTGTGCTCAATCTCGCTCTGCGGCTTGCGTGGCCGGCCTATCTGTGTGCCTCGACTTCCAGTCCGTCTGCCTGTGAGGCCGGCAGGTCCGCCAGCTGCAATTTCAGATTGCCGGGGTTGGTCGCGTAGGAGAGTGCCGTGCCTGCGTCCAAGTGGCCGGCGCGGATCGCCTTTTCGAGTTCACCATCGAAGAACTGCATGCCTTCCGTTTCGCCGTCGCGCATCGCGTCCAGCAGTGACTTCCCCTCCGTCTCGCCGCGCTCGATGTACTCGCGTGTTCGCATCGTCGACTTCAGAATCTCGAAAACCGCAAGGCGCCCGCTTTCGTCGCGGCGGGGGACCAGCCTTTGCGAGATCACGAAGCGGAACGCCTTCGCCAGCCGGTTCCGGATAGCGGCTTGATCGCTCACCGGAAAGACGCCGATAATCCGCTCCACGGTTTTCGAAGCATCGGTCGTGTGTAGCGTCGAAAATACCAGGTGCCCCGTGTCGGCCGCCTCGAGCGCGACTTCGATCGTTTCCTTGTCGCGCATTTCGCCCACCAGAATCACCTCCGGTGCTTGCCGCAGTGCCGCCCGCAGTGCCAGTCCGAAGCTCGGCGTGTCGCTGTGGAGCTCGCGCTGGTGCACGGTGGCCCGCTTGTGGGCATGAAGAAACTCTATCGGGTCTTCAATCGTGATGATGTGATAGGCCTTCTCTTCGTTGATCTTATTCAGAATCGCGGCCAGCGTCGAAGACTTCCCACTTCCGGTCGGTCCCGTAACAAGCACGATTCCGTTGCGCAGATTGGCTGCCTCTGCGAGCTGCGGTGGCAGATGGAGCGCGGCAAACGTCGGCACCGAGCTCGGGATGACCCGCATCACGATGGCGCACGTGCCTCTCTGCGTAAAAATGTTCACGCGGAAGCGCGACACCTTCGCAAGACTGTACGAGATGTCGCACGACCCTTCGTCCCTCAGTTTCTGCAGCGCCTGGGCGCTCTTGCCGATTAGATCCGCCGCGATTTGAGCGGTGTCCTCCGGGGTCAGCAGGCCGACGCCCTGGATTCGGAACGGAAGCAGCTGCCCGTTGGCCTTGGCCTGGGGCGGACGTCCCGGCGAGAAGATCAGGTCACTGGTTTTCGGATTGGCGCTGATGATTGTCGCGATCAAGCTGGAGGTGGGAATGGATTTTGCTGGTTCCGGCGGTTGTGGCGAAGCTGGCTGAGGTACGTCCATTGGGTTCTCCTCCCCAAAATCCGCCTGGGGAAGGGTCCCAGACGCATGCACGAATTCCATTATGGGTCTTCGTGTTTCAAGTACGGGCGGCAAGGGAGCCTCGTGTTAACTATTAGTTAATTAACCTTGAGAATAGCACTGGAGGAGAGGGCAGTGCGGACGCTTTAAAGCTTGTTAAGGCCGTCGAGGGCGGCTACCTTGTACGCTTCGGCCAGCGTCGGATAGTTGAAAACCGTGTCGCGGAAGTATTCGATCGAGCCTCCGTAGGAGAGCACGGCCTGGCCGATATGGATGATCTCGGTCGCGCGCTGGCCAATCGCGTGCACGCCGAGCAGCTTCTTCGTGTTGCGATTGAATAGCAATTTCAGCATGCCTGTCTCGTCGCCGAGCATCATGCTCTTTGCCAGCTCCGCGTATTTCGACACGCCCACTTCGTACGGGATTTTCGCCGCCGTGAGCTTCTCTTCCGTCTGTCCCACCATCGAAATCTCGGGAATTGTATAAATCCCGTACGGAAAGAGATCCCGCATGTGTTCGGACGGCGCACCGAACATCCGGCAGCTGGCTAGCCGGCCCTGCTCCATCGATGTGCTGGCGAGCGCCGGAAAGCCGATCACGTCCCCGGCCGCGTAGATGTGCGGCACCGCGGTGCGATAGGACTCGTCCACCGTGATCTTTCCGCGAGCGTCGGATGCGAGTCCTGCCGCTTCGAGCCTAAGTTGATCTCCATTCGCTTGGCGGCCGACCGCATACAGCAGGACGTCGCCTCGGACCTTCTTCCCGCTCTCGAGCTCTGCGAATACGCTGTCCCGGTCCGCATCGTAGCCCACACGGGTCACCTTCTCGCCCAGGCGAAAGGTCGTGCCCATTTGTCGGAGGTGATAGGAGAGCGCCTCGATGATCTCTCGATCGACAAAATCCAGGATCACCGGCCGCTGATCGATCAGCGTCACTTCCGACCCCAGCGCAGCCATGAACGAGGCGTATTCCAGCCCCACTACACCGGCGCCAACGACGATGATCTCCTTCGGAACGCTGTCGATATTCGTAAATTCGTCGGTATCGAGAATCCGCTTCCCGTCGAACGGGATATCTGGACTTCGAGCTGGCCGCGTCCCGCACGCGATCAGGATGTTGTCTCCGGACAACCTGAGCTTGTCGGATTCACCCTCGATTTCGATTGTGTGCGGATCGACAAACTGCGCGAGCCCTTGATAGACTGCCACGCCGTTTCGCTTGAGCTGCGCGCGGATCACGTCCGTCTCGCGCGAGACGATGCTCGTCACCCGGAACGACAGTTCCTGCAGCGAAACGTCGCCATGCCCGCGATAGTTATTGCCGTAAAACGTCCGGACCGCGATGCCAGTCAGCTGGAAAATGGCTTCGCGGACGCTCTTGCTCGGGATCGTTCCCGTATGGACGCACACGCCCCCGATCATCATCCGCCGATCGACGATGGCGACCCGTTTGCGTAGCTTTGCCGCGCAGATGGCCCCTTTCTGCCCCGCCGGCCCGCTTCCAATCACAATGAGATCGTAGGATGGATCGCTCACGATAGGCTGCCACTATCGACCACTAATCTTACAGGAAAATGAATGCTCCCGCGAAAGCGCAATTCTCATCTTATCGGCAATATTCGGAAATTCTTTCGGCATTCTCGGGTGGTTCACGCAAGAACGATCAGATCGATTTCCACCGGATGTCCGGCGGCAGCCGCGCCGCCTGGATGGTCGTTCGGGCCGGCGGGCTCACGGGAAAATACCGCCCGTACACCTCGTTCATCGCCGCGAAGTCTTGCATGTCTTTCAGGTAGACCGTCGCCTTTACGGCCCGGTCGAGCGACGAACCGGCCGCTTCCACGATGGCCTTCAGATTCTCCATCACGCGCACCGTCTGGATCGCCGTGTCCCCTTCGACGAGCTTGCCCGTCGCCGGGTCGAGTGGTCCTTGCCCCGCCGTAAAGATGAATCCGTTCGCCTTGATGGCCTGCGAATACGGCCCGAGCGCCTTCGGCCCTTTTTCGGTGGTTATGATCTCTTTCACGGATCCTCCGTCTTATTGATATCGTTCCCTGAAATCCTGCGAAATCCCTTTCTGGTTCAGCCACACGCGGAAGAGCCCGGCAAGATCCTTCCCGCTCGCATGTTCGAGCTCCGAACGCAGGCTGTCGTAGCTTGCTTGTTGGCCTCGCAGCAGCTCGACCATCTCCTTCAGCCCATTCTGCATGGCCCGCGCGCCGCAGGCGTCTTCGAGCGCCACGAAGAAAAGCGGAGCCTTCGCCAGAGCGATCCGGCGCTGGTCCGGCGGGTCGCTCAGCAGCGTGACGCCGAGAGGCTTCTCGGCGGCCTCCCGCCGCGCGTCATCGTACCTTTGCAAGTATCGCTCGATGCGTTTTCTGCGCGCCCCCGGGCCGTTTCGCGCCTCGTCGATCACGATCGTCGCGTACTCCGGCAGCCCCTCGCCCAAGCCCAAGGCCGCGTCTGGCGTCGGGTACATCTCGTCGCCGAACCAGTCGTGCGCCAGCGAGTGTGTCGTCATGTCGAGAAACTCATCGCTCTCAGCTCCCAGCGCAAGCGCCGCGGGGTTCACGAGCACGCCTCCCGGAAAGGCTGTCGCCACGGGCCCCGTTTCATCGGCGGACGAATGCCCACGGAGTTCCGGCGACTCCACCACGTGGGGTACGTCGGTGTTTACGTTGAGCGGTCCAAAATCCTTCTCCAGCACGCGCCACGCCCGCATCAACTGCCCGGCCGCTTTCTCCGGGTCGCTCGGCAGGGGCTTCAACGTCCAGAATTTCGCCTTCTCCCCCCCGCTCCCGAGTGATTTCGAATAGCGCCCTGCAACCACAAACGGCGGCAGATCGTTATTCGATAGCACGAACCGGTATTCGATCTCGCCACCTACCTTTTTCTTGCCCTTCGCGGCTCCGCGGGCCAACACCAGAAAATCCGGCGGCACGCGCACGGTGTAAGGTGTCTTGGCCGGGCGCCGGGGATAGGGAGACATGATGTGCTTCGGAGGAAGCAGCGCCGCGAACCACCCGCGGGAACCCAAATGGAACTCGTCCTCGCCCAGAGTGATCCGCGATCCTGCATCATCCGGCGAGGTGAGATCGTACTCGATCGCCAGTTGTTCGGTCCTTGTGCGCTCCCACTTCGGATCGATTGGAATACGCGCCGTATCCGGTTGATCGGGCTGATATTCCGGCGGCAGATTCGCGAGCGTGATCTCGTGACCATTCAACTCCACGCGGATATTTTGGCGCCCGAAAGCCTTCGGCTCGGGAAACGTCACGTCTACAAAGCTCAGATCGCTGTTCCCGATATTCTCGAGCTTGAAGTGCCCCTGAATGTGGAGGATCGGAGGCGGGCCCGCGATGAAATTTACCTCCCGCGATTCCTCAAGAATCCGATAGCCGGGAACGAGCGGAACGTCGCAGGAAAAGGCACACAGGAAAAGCACTACCGGAATCAAAGCGAGGGCGAGCGAGCGCGGCGCAAGTCGATTCAAGATGCGAAGATTCTACGGGAGCGGGCGGGCAAACCGCAATTCACGACCCGGCGAAGCGCTTCAGGATTTGCTGGTCGTTCGCGCCGTGCCGCCGCAGCGAGACGATCGTCGGAGTCTCTGAATCCGGGATGCTGCGTCGCACGAGTTCGAGCAGCGTCGATTCGCGCATTCCCAGATTCTGCAGCCGGGCGAGCGAGACGCCGGACAATACGGGCTGCCCCGCGGAGTGATGTTGCGCCACGTCGAAGATGATTTCGTCGGACAAGCCCGCAAGTCTCATCGCCTGCAATTCGCCCGCGGCGAGCCCCAGCTGATTCAGGCGGCCCAGGGCCAGGATCGTATCTTGGCCCATGCCCGCTTGCACGAGGCCCGCAATCGCATCGCCGGCGTCAAACGCCTGCTTGCGCCCGCGGTAGATGCGGACCATTTCGACGCACGAGTCGTCCGAGAATCCGCCTCGCTTTGCCTTAACGATCTCCGCGATCTCTAGTGTGGTTATGTTGAGAGTCTTAAGCTGCTGCACCGCGTCGTACCCGATGCCCGCGTTGTCGAGCGGCGACGTATCGATCGGCGGGATTCTGTGGCAACCGAGAAATGACAGAGAAAGCGCGAGTGCGGCGATCGGCGCGAGGCGTCGCGCACCGCGCGCGCCCGACCCGCGGGCCAATCGGATCCCCAAGATGAGCCCCATGAATTCATTCTACGCGCGCGAACCGGATGTAAGGATTCCGTGTTGCCGATGAATCACGGGGCAAGCAACGGCGGGGCCAAGCTCATACGTTGTAGACGCGCTCGATATCGAACACGCCGGGGATGCGCCGGATGCCGCCAAGAATGAATTCGAGCTGCTTGCGGTCCTTCACGTCGAGGGCGACGTCGATGCGGGCGCGAATGTCTTCGCCGCCGCTCTCAAACGTCCGGATATTGGCGCCGGTCTCGCTGATCACACTCGTGATTGCCGCGAGCATGCCGGGGCGGTCTTCGGTGAAAATGCGCAGGCGTACCGGGAATGTGGCTTGGTTGGACTCGGCCCATTCGACCGGAATCCGTCGTTCGGTTTCGTACAGCAGGTTTTCGACGTTGGGGCAATTCTTGCTGTGCACGGCAATGCCCCGGCCGCGCGTGACGTAGCCGATGATGTCGTCACCCGGAATCGGATTGCAGCATTTCGAGCGGTAGACCATCAGGTCGTCGTGGCCGCGCACGACGATCGCCGCGTCGTCCATTCCCAGCATGCGCTTGACGGTCGACGTGACCTTTTGCGGCTTCTCTTCGGTCTCTTCGGCGATCGGCTGGCCGGTCGCTTTGGCAAGCACTTGCCGCGCCGACCATTTCCCATAGCCCAACTCGGCGTGCAGATCCTCGACGCGCGAGCAGCCGTATTCCGCGGCGACGCGCTGCCAGTCTTCGGAGGCGATTTTCTTGAGACTGACGCCGGCCTGGCGCGCTTCTTTTTCGAGCAGCCGCCGGCCGACGTCTGTGGCCTGCTCGCGCTCGTGCAGATTGATCCACTGGCGGATTTTGCTGCGCGCGCGCGACGTATGAACGAACGAAAGCCAATCGCGCGACGGCGTGTGCCCCTTCTGCGTGCTGATCTCGACCACGTCGCCATTCGCGAGCGCATGGCGCAGCGGTACCATCTCACCGTTCACCTTTGCCCCCGCGCACTGATGGCCCACTTCCGTGTGCACGGCGTAGGCGAAATCGATGGGCGTCGCACCCCGCGGCAGCACGACCACGCGTCCCTTCGGCGTAAAGGTGTAGACCTCTTCCGGGTAAAGGTCCACACGCAGCGTCGAGAGAAACTCGCTCGGCTCCTGCATCTCCTGGACCCACTCGATCAAATGCCGCATCCAGATGATGCGCTGATCGTCGGCGGAAGAAGCCGGTGCTTCGCGCGGGCCGCCGTCCTTGTATTTCCAGTGCGCCGCCACGCCCTGTTCGGCGATGCGGTGCATCTCCTGCGTGCGAATCTGCACTTCGAAGGGCTGCCCGGAATGAATCACGGCCGTGTGCAGCGATTGATACAGATTCGGCCGCGGCATCGCGATGTAATCCTTGAACCGGCCCGGCACCGGTCGCCAAATCTGGTGAATCACGCCGAGCGCTCCGTAACAGTTCTTCACCGTGTCGGTGACTACGCGGATCGCGAGGAGGTCGTAAACCTGATCGAGCGTGCGCTGCTGCTTCTGGATTTTCAGGTGCAGCGAGTAGAGCCGCTTCACGCGTCCCTGGACTTCGGCGGGAATGCCGTTTTCAACCATCTTGTTGCGAATCGTGTCCTGCACTTCGAGCAGGAACTTGTCGAAAACCTTCTGTTTCGATGCGACCTTTTTCTGCAGCTCGAGAAACGCTTCGGGTTCGAGATAGCGGAACGCCAGATCCTCGAGCTCGCCGCGAATCAGGCCCATACCGAGTCGGTTGGCAACCGGCGCATAGATATCGAGCGTTTCTCGCGCGATGCGCTGCTGCCGCTCGGGCGCGAGGAACTCGAGCGTGCGCATGTTGTGCAAGCGGTCGCCGAGCTTCACCATCACAACGCGCACGTCGTTGACCATGGCGAGCAGCATCTTGCGCACGTTCTCGGCCTGGCGGTCTTCTGGCGCCAGCAGGTCGAGCTTGCTGATTTTCGTCACGCCTTCCACCAGCCGCGCGACGTCCGGCCCGAACGATTCCGCTATTTTCTCGAGCGGTATCTTCGTGTCTTCGACCACGTCGTGCAGCAGCGCCGCGCAGATGGAAGTGACGTCGAGCTTCATGTCCGCGAGCAGGTGCGCAACTTCGACGGGATGCGAGAGGTAGGGCTCGCCGGAGAGGCGGAACTGCGATTTATGCTGCTCGGCGGCGAAGTCGTAGGCGCGGCGCAGCAGGTCGGTGTCGTCGCCGGGACGATTTTTGCGGACCTTGTCGGTGAGTTCGACGAAGCGCAGGTCGACGGTACGCCGCGCGCCGATGCTCATCGTGGTTTTGCCGACCGCGTCCATGATTTGTATTATAGCTCCGTGTCGCGCTGCTCCGCCGATTTCAGCACTGGGATTCCCCCTCGAAACAGTACCCATTAGGAGGGTCGAATTCTTCGTTTTTCAGGGCTTTTTGGCAGTTTCTTATCGTGGAATCCTCGATTAGAAAAGCAGCGAAAGAGCAGGGGCAGAATGACTGAATCGGCCCCCTTTCTTGAACTCGGTGGTGTGGGTTCTGAATATGGGCCGCATTCCACCGCTCGAGAATCAGTACCCTTCGCCCCGGATGGCGCTAAACGGATTTTGGCTGTATACATATGTAGATATGACCTTCCCCCGCGTGGTAATACTCTCTCACGGCCGAAAGTTTGGCCGGTATCCAATGGCCAGATGGGCGAATTGCGCCTTCTGGACGATTCAAGCGTTCATTGCTTTGCTGATGCTGTTGTCTCTGGTTTATGCATCGCGGGCCTTCGCGGCGGATACGGATCTGGCGACTGTCCTGACAGGTTCGCGCGAGCGTATTGAAAAATTGGACTACCGCGCAAGCGGGCGACTTACACGGATCGAAGGCAACGGCAAGCGCACGAACTACAAGTTTGCCGCCAAGGCTCGCTGGTTTCCCGATGGTCTGCGCGTGCTAAGCGAGATCTCGGGCCCTGGCTCCCAGAAGACGATCCTTCTTTTGCATATGAGCGAGAGCGGGCACGTGACCATTGAGGCCCTGCTTCCTGGCGAGAAGACCGCCAGCGTCTTGCCATTCGAACGCTGGAACGACCCGCTTGTGGGAACAGACTTCTCGTATGAAGACATGGTAGAGAGCCAGTTCTTTTGGAAAAATCAGGAGCTTCTGGCACCGGAGAAATACGGCGCGCGGGACTGCTTCGTCCTTGAGAGCAAGCCCGGCCCCGAGGACCGGACTTACTATGATTCGGCAACATCGTGGATTGACCGTCGCATTTTGTTCCCGGTGCATATGGTGGAAACGCTTCGCGGCACCGGACAGCAGAAGGAATTCGTTTACTACGGTCTGCGGCAGGAGGGCGGCGCTTGGTCTGCTTCCCAAGTGGAGGCAAAGATCGAGGGCAAGCCCGGCTCGTCGATTCTTGAGATCGAAGGGGGCTCGGCAAAAGCCAATCTCGGCCGCAAGGACTTCGAGATCGGCCAGTCCACCGCTCACGAAGAGACAGTGAAATAAATCCAATCCCTTGGATCAGGCGGTTGCAAGACCGGCGCTGCCACGGGAACATCCACGGTTCGCCGTCACGGCACGACTTCCTTCTCAGAGGTTGCCTGGGCCCCATATAGGCCCAATGGCCACCAATTCCAGTCGCCGGCAAGTTTCAATAGTGCCGGCCCGACAATCATCCGCACCACAGTAGCGTCGATGAGTACCGCCACGGCAAGCGTAAACCCCAGCATTTGGACGACCAGAAAGCTTCCCACTGTGAATGCCGTGAAGACGGCAATCATAATTGCCGCGGCACTCGTGATGAGCCCGGCCGTCCGCGCCAGGCCCTCGATCACCGCCGATCTTTCGGATAGACCGCGCCGGCGCTCCTCGAGAACTCGAGCGACCAGGAATACTTCATAGTCCATGCTCAATCCGAAGACGATGGCAAACGAGAGAATCGGGACGATCGGGTATACGCTGCCGGTCGGTCCATCGAGGCCGAAGAGTTTGCTGCCGTGGCCTTGCTGAAAAACGAGAACCAACGCGCCGAATGAAGCGCCCACCGAAAGCAGATTAAGCAGAATCGCTTTGACGGCCGCAAATAAGGAACGTAACCCGATCA